>Ga0105054_10005983_pt1 | contig 17168 bp, 8 predicted proteins | sample BON02_FD_78091 | JGI IMG/M metagenome (GOLD analysis project Ga0105054, IMG submission 78091) | Freshwater microbial communities from Lake Bonney liftoff mats and glacier meltwater in Antarctica - BON-02 (megahit assembly) | ecosystem: Environmental > Aquatic > Freshwater > Ice > Glacier...
GGAGACTCGACGTGCACACTCAAGGTTATACCCATAAAACCTGGAGCCATTTTGGCTTGACAAGCGACCGCAAATAGGAGGTGTGGATAACGTTGGCGACGATTTACTGTCACGATACACACGCATTTGAATATCTTCTTTCCATTTTGGTTGACATGCAATCGGCTTATCTCTCTTTAGACTTTTGTTTTACATGCAAGGGCCTTGTTATATGCATCCATGCTCTTTCTAATCCTAACAACGAGTACTTGCCCCAAAAGTGCACTTTCTATCCTATCCTTCTCCGAGTCCTTTCGTAACCTTTCTCCCCCTCCCCTGCAAATTGACCTTCATGCACGATCCTGCCCCATCTCCTCGTTTTCTTGCCCCTCCTTCCACCTCCACTCACGTTACACATTAAGGTCCGCCCCCGTCGGCAGTCCCGTGTGTGCGACAATGCGCCTGACAATGGCCGCTACGTCCACGAGTTTGACGGTGGGGTCAAAAGGAACGTAGAGCAAACGGGTTCGACTCAGTCCAGAGCCAGCACGACGGGCAGGGGGTGTCGTGCTGCGCTCACACACTGGCCCTGCAGCACCACCATCGTTGCCGCCACCACCAGTACCGCTTCGCGAAATGCCCGGTGCACCCTCACTGACGACTTTTCCATCGCTTCCACCACCAGCAGCGCCGCCACCCCCACCACCCGCGCCGCTTCGGAGACGCTCAGTCAAGGACTGGACGCGGCGTTCCAGCGTCAAAGCTTTCGTCTTCTTGCTTGAATGCGTCTGCGACGACTTAGGCGTGGTGGTGACGTCGTCGTCGACGACCGAATGATTGAGAAGTGCAAACCATTGCTGGGCCGTCGTCATGTCGGGCGCCACAAGGACGATCTCTTCCCGCTTTGACTCGGACAGACTCTGACTTGTGATGGAGAGTGGGAGGTTGGAGTCGCCGGAGGCCGCGCTGGTGTGATGGACCTTGAAGGTAGTGAGCCTTTCTCCCTCACGGGCGTGCACCAAACGGAGGGTGCGCTCCGACAGGCGAGAGACGCGCAAGCCAGCAAGAGGCACGACCATGTGCAAGTTCCTGGGTTGCTGCAGGGGCGCCTTGTATTCGTACAAAATTTGCCCGTTCAGCGTGTACCAGTAACGTTGGCCATGACTGCCACCTCCGCTACCCAGAAATCCGCCGCCAGTGGGACAGCTGCTGCTGGTGGTCGTGGTGCTGCTGCCGCTGAGTCTCCGTTCCAGAGTCCCCCGGGAAATGCAAGAATCCTCGGGGGGTGACAATCGTTGCAGGGCCGCAAAGCGAGCCGTCATCGCCCCTTCCAACAAGGCTTGGAACCAACACTCGAGCTGCAGCCCCGGGTGGTATATCACAGGCAACCGCCGTGGCCCTGGTTTCTTCGTCGTCGTCTTGGAGAAGGGAGAGGATTGCGCCAAGGTTACGGGTACTCTCGACGTGAAGCGAATGGCGTGGCAAGATGCCAGGGACACGGCAGTCACATCCATCAAGGTCTCCAACGGGGCTTCCCACACCAATAGCTCACCTTCCCCGACGAGAAGGAGGCGCGACTCAGAAAAGATGAGGGACAAGCTGCTGCCTTGATTCCCTAGCTCTTCGGCTTTCTCCACCAAGGTCGCTTCAAACAAAGGCGTCAAGTCCAAATATGAGCTGCGCGTAGCCATGCCCTCCTCCGACCTGGCCGCTTCTATCAGTTCTTCCTTGAAAGCCTTCATCAACTTGGCCTCCTGCTCCTCCAAAAAGTTCAGGGCCTCCAACCACCCTGGGATTGAGAACTGGATCCAGACATGCTCCTTCTTGTAACAGCCACTCAAGACCGATCGAAGAACGTGTTGTGCATTCGCCTCGTCCTCATTGAATTCTTTCAGCTCGCCGTTCACTCCAAAACTGCGGGGAGGGCGGATGCGGCCCTCATGGCCTCGTGCTGTCTCCTGAGTGAGCAGCATGTCGGCTCGCGTATAGTTCTTGAGCCCCTCCGATGCCTTGCTCGCAAAATCAACCACTCCCACAGCAGGTTTCACTGCCAAGCTAACCAACCCTTGCACTACCCCAGTACCAAAGCCAATAACACCGCCCCGCTCAGCTCCTCGCACGGGAGCCAAGATTACGCCCGTTAATCCTTCATAAAGACCCCGGCCGAGCTCCCGGCCGCCTTGTTGAAGGCCTTGCGAGACAGTCTTGGCCTCCTGGGCCTTGCGACGAAATCGCTCCCGCTTGTACTTAGAATCCATTGCCAGACTGGCTAAGCCCTGACCTAGTTTATCTGTAAGCTTTGCGGCCGACGACGTGGCACCATGAAGGGTGTTGCCCAGCAAGCTGTTTGTCCCTTTCCCTAGCCCGCCCAAGAACGCCTCAAGGGACCCTTCCGCGGCCCCTTCCCAGGGTTCGTAAAAGAAGTCCTTCACCCCGGTGCCCAAGTTATTGAGCAGGCCCACAGGGTTGCCGATGACATCAAAACTACCCAAGAGGGTGTGCAGGTGCCGGAGGACGCCACGATGATAATGCCGCAAGATAGTTCCAACAATGTGTGTGTGGCTTCCAAAGGCGTCCGTTACCAGCAAGGCATTCAAGCGCACCCGGGCGCTGTCGAACTGAGCCATGTGGCTCAACGCCACGACATCCTTGTCCTCGTCCTTAGATTCCTGCAGGGCAAGGTACTTGAAAGAGACGGTCAAATCGATCGGGTGCAAGTGCAGTACACCAAAGTAAAGCTTCTTTCGTACGTCGTCTCTTGCCCCCAGCTTGTGCAGCGCTCTCAACTCCCTTTCGGGCAAGAGCCACTGCCTCCCAGCAGTCTTTCGCCCACACCCCGCCAGGCCCAACATCTCTGCCGCGTCGTTGCCATCGAGATCCGCGGGCAATAGTGAGAATACCACCACTTCTTCGGGCGCTTGATGATGAGATTGCTGCTGCTGCTGCTGCTGCTGCTGCTGCTGCTGCTGCTGCTGCTGCTGCTGCTGCTGCTGCTTGGCCCCGGCGTGCTCGGTGGCATCCCGGTTGCGCTCTCGCAGTGAGGCGGACAAGTGCTGCAGCTGGATGGAATTATTGAGATGAACGAGGCTGGTCAACACGGATTCCTCGAGCTTAACATCCAAAGGGTGTAGCCACATGCTGAAAGCTTCAAAGAAGAGAATATCTCGCGAACTGAGGTGGATTTTCCGCGTGTAGAAGTGAAAAGCCGGCGCTGACTCGAGAGGCCGAGGTGCCAAACCGGCCAACACAAGGTGCGGCTGCTGCTGTTGTGCGCCCCCGTGCCCCTCTCGCTTGGTCGGGACGGGGATAGCTCGCGGGGCCAAGACCACGGCATAACCACCCGCATTTTCGAGCTGGTTGTCGAGCTGCAACCCTTCGACCGTGAGGCTCACTGTCGAGTGCTCGGCCGTCACATCTGCGAGCAAATTGACGTGATCAAGCGACCCATACAACGTCTCTTGAGGTTTGTCATCTACGACCGAGATCCCTACGCGGCGTACATACACACTGACGCTCGTTCTTTGGAACAGGCGGGGTGGGGGCCCACCGCCTTCACCTCCGCTCTCACCTCCGCTGGTCCCGCTCTTGCCGCCGGCGAGCCGCCCTTTGTCCGGTTGCCGTGTACTCAGTCGCGCCAGCTTCTCGTCGTCCGTGTCTTCAATTTGCTCGACCAATTCCAGTATTTTGGTAGGGCCATCCGCACGAACGGTGACCCGCACCCACATTTGGGCTTTTACGGATGGGATGCAGCTGCTCGTCGGACGCTCACTCGATACGCCTCTGCTGGTGCCGCCGTCGCCTCCATCCCCTCCCCCTCCCAGCTGCTGCGGGAACGGGGCAATACTCGGGGCGGTCGCGATGACGAGGCGGTCTACCTGGTCTCTGAGTGCCATAATCCACCTCTCCATCTCCACATATGAGCAGCATCGAAACACACTCTTGTCGCCGTGGACCGTGGATACCGCGAACGCCGGCTCCTGCGACGGGTCAAGATCCCTGTCCCTCTGCGGCGCGACAAGCATATAGAGGGTGTTGTCTGTCAACGCGAAGGAGTCGAGAGTGGCAGCAGTCGATTGCCGGCGGCCCGCTGGTCCCTTGTTGTGCTTGGCAGGGACATACGAGGACTGTTTGGTACTGCCACTGCGTATGTTGCTGCTGCTGCTGTTGGCGGTGGTGCCGCCAACGCCGATTTTCTTTAGCGTACCAACACCGTGCTGCTGCGATGGTGGCGGGCCTGAGGGCGGCCGTGGTTCCAAAGGTGCAGATCGGCCCAAGTCGTCGGTTCCTTCGCGGTGAACGATCGAAGAGCGGCGACGCAGCGGACTTGCGGCGTTGAGGCCAGTGGTAGACAAGGGGATCAGAACACCGGCTAATAGAAGGTCCAAGGCCAGACGACGTGCCGATGTCGGGTCTCGCGAGTAACCAGCCTCCATCAAGACGGCCGGCCACTTCCCGCCAGACAAGACGAGGACTCGCGTGCTGGCCTTTCCCACCCCAAGCAATGCAAACGAAGAAGGCAACGAAGGCGGCATGCGGGCGGAGTGTGCATTGAACACGGCCGTGGAAGGGTGGGGGGAGAGGGGTGCAATGACAGCGGCGTCGGAGGCGGCGTCGTCGTAGTCCTCCTCCTCTTCTTCCTCGCCCTGCTCCTTGTTATCCTTCACCTCCGAGGCCGAGGAAGATGATGCCAAAAACCGGGCAACGTGATAAGCTACCATGCCTAAAATCTCCCGATACTGCTCTTCTGCCTGTTGGTCGGTGTGCTGCTGTCGCCCGCTGCTGGTATCCTCGGTTGTTAGCAGCAGCGTGTTCAGCTTGGCTGTCGTCCGGTCGAAATTTGCCTTGAAAATCGAAATGAGGTCCGTGACAGCAGCTTTGTATTGGGTGATGGTGGGCTGCTCCCTGCTCTTGCCGCCGACCCCCAATCCCGTGGCCCCATCGTGACTGCGAATGCTCAAATTTACAATGGCACGTAAATGGAGCTTGTACTCGTCCGTGAAAACGTACAAGGCAGGGCCTTGTAGGACGCCAAACACGCGCTCCCAAGCCTCCGGTTGAGATCGGAACAAGTCCAGGTAGCCCTCGAAGAGCGGGGACGACAAATCCGGGAGGGCGCGCGAAAGTTTGACGCGGTTGTGGCGCTTTAACTCGTCCAATCCATAATCCCGCTGCTCCCACCGGCTGCCTTGCTGGAATTCGAGTTGCAAGACCTTGACAGCGCTGGTGGGAGCGTCCCAGGCATAGGCCGCCGACGCGTTGGGAGCGAGATAATCGTATTCACCCACGGCGGCGCCCAGTCCTGTGAGCAGGGATGCCGCCGTTTGGCGGTATCGAATGGGATACGAGGTCAGATTGTCTACTCGGTAAGGTGGCCAGTTTGGGTCCTGAACGCTTAAGGCCACGACGAGACTCCCCTGAACCAGCTCGATGTTCACGCGCAGAATGAGGATGCGCCTGTCATTCGGCATGCTCCCTGCCTTGCGCAGCTTCACGTGCAGCTCGCCCACTGCGTCAATGGGGAATTCGCCACTCCACTGCCACACATTACTGATAGAGGCGGTGCGGACTTGGAGGTGCTTTTTCTTGTCTGACCAGGGCCAGTGGAATGGAGTTTCATCGTGAGGCTGCAGCACACCCAAACGGGCATCCACGGATGTGCCTTGCGAGAACTCTAAAGGTACCTCCAATTGATTTACCAGAATATAGCGAGGGACGACCGTAATCAAGGTTGTGCGGTGAAAGGGGGCCTCGCATGGCGCCATGACAAGGCCCAGGTCGCGCTGAGCTGTCGTTCCCCGGCTCGTTGCCTGCTGCTTCAAGGATAGGTAACTATAGATTTTAGAGCCGATAGGCAGATGCTTTGGTGCAGCCAAAGATCCCGACCACTCTGAATCCCAACAACGCAGCGCGAGCTGCACGCCGTGGCCAAAGACCACAGGGAGTGAAAAAGGGACCCCAGGGGAGGCCAAATGCTGGTAGTGGACAAAGATCCGATCTTCTTCGCGTTTAGGAGGGATGCCCTGAGCGCCTGACGCGAAAAAGAGATCGCTGGTGCTGTTGGCCAGTGCACCAAGGAAGGAAGGCGACACGGAGGCAGAACTCTTCGTCTCGGGAGGGTCCGTTGCTTGCGCCAAGGTTGCCTGGACCATCGAGTGCAGTGTTTGTGCAGCGCTTGTCTGGTTGCACACCTGCGCCACCTGAAAACTCAGGGCCACTTCCGCGCGGTGTATTAGCCGCAGCGCCAACACCGCCCGGCCTGCTTTCAGAGTGGCCAGCGTCGTAGTCCGCTTATCCAGGACGTCCAAAAGTGGGCCCGTCAAAAAACAAAGTAGATGAGCTTTGTCTAGCTCGAACAGATTACTGCGGTTGGAACCTAGCGCAGATTTGAGGCCTTGTTGCAGCTGCTCGGCCAGCGACGATGCAGGTGCTGATAGTGAGGAAGGCTGGCGCGGGGAGGAGGATGACGAAATGAACGGTTTCCGTGGACTCGCAAACATGGTGGAAGACGACGAGGGCGATGTTGACACACAAGGTAGAGTGAGCTGAACCCGATCTAGGTCCTCCGGGGTTAAGTCAAGCGCAAACATGAAGTCGTCCAAGCCAGCGCCACGCATCGTGTGCACTTTTTCTGTGGCGATGCGGAACAAATCGCTCAGTGTCCCACTTTCCAGCACTTGCAGTGTCACCGTGTCCAAATGGTTAAAAGGCAGCCGCAACGTCACGGAAATGATCTGAGGCTTGCGGTTGGACGGAGTGGCACCCCTTTCCAGAGAACCAGGGGACGACAAGGCTCTGATCGGCGAAGGCTGAGAAGCGGCGTCTGGACTCTGCACGACGGTAGGAGAACCCAGTCCTGTTGCGGCTGGGGTCGAGAAGCACCCCTTTTCGACAGGCAGAGGTGCGTGCCGAAAGTAGGAAGTGTTGGACGCCGTTAGGTTCACATCGGCAGCCATCGAGCCGTCCTTGTAGTCGAGCAAGACACTGCTCCGATTCACCACTGCCAGTTTAGCGTAGAGCCGAATATGCCGCCCGACCAAAGACACGCTCACCAATTGAGTGGGCAAATCAAAGGTAGCTGGAAACATGGCCTGTGGAGCGTTGCTTTGGCTGGCATTCTTCATTTTGTGAAGGCTCTTTATTTCCATCGAGCCCACTGTCTCTTGCACCGGGTAGGGCGTCTTGGGCGAATGCACGCGCGTAAATGTGGACCAGAGATAGTTGGCCAGGCGGACAGACAAGTACTGCTTGGTTCTGATGGGCACCCGGAAGAGCGGAAGAGAGGCGCCTACAGGCAGCGCCCCTTCAGCAGAAACAAAGCCATTCTTGTCACACAAACGATAGAGCAATGGGCAAGGGTACAGGTTGTGCAAAACAAACACAGGACGCAGAAGGATGCGCATCGCACGCGGTTGCCACGTTGATGCCGAGGGCAAAGGCGGCGCGAGCCCTTGGGTTGGGACCCGTGGGCTAGTTCCTTTCCCCTCCGTTGCTGTCGAGGGAGACAAAGAACTACTGGATCGAAGCAGGTTTGTCCGGGCCGTGCCCACCCCAGACGCGGAGCGCCGGATGCTGGCGGCCAGGTTGCGCACCGTCAACGTACTTGAGGACGCGTCGTAGCGCTTGATGCAGAGCGTCTGGCCTCCAACGGCTGAGGGTGCGTTCTTCGCCAGTTCGGTGTCCTTCTCTTCCACCACTTCGTAGTCCTCGTCGTCTCCATCGTCGTCTCCAAATACATCTGCTTGCAAATCCACCGTCGGCATGGGTGAGGTGGAGGAGGAGGGCCGATCCCAAGCCTGTGCAGCCGCATCTACACCGAGACCACCGCGAACATGCGCCCGCATGTCCACGCCTCGGACCTCAACCCCTACAAAGCAGGATCCAGCCAGAAGTAAGTCGTTGCAGTCATCATTAGGTACGATCGGTGCGTCCGATGCCAGAGGAGGGCACTCACAGACTAGCGAGGCGCCGTCGAAAGCCTCCATCTCTCCCACATCGAAAATTGGCGCCCAACGCAGCGTTGGGGACGTCCGGACATAGAAAGATGTGTCAGATCTGAAACGCGAGACTGGCACATAGTACGTCTCGTCTGGCTGCAGCATCACTTCCTCCGTAAAGGAGGCTTGCCTGGCTGCGGCCGGAGCCGTGACGAGAAGGTGCAGCGGGGCTCCGGACTTGTTCTCGATCGTGCAGTGGCTGCGGAGAGTTACAACCTTGGAGCCATCGGCCTGCAGCTTGACCTCCGCAATCAAAGCCGGTACTCGCGAGGTGGGTAATTTTGGCGATGAGGGAGGTAGAAGCAAGGGGGGAGGAGAGCCCATCGGCGAGCTCGTCAGGGGCAAGTCGCACATGAGTCGGGCATCGTAGAGGCCAACAATATCCATAGGCAATGCGCCAGTACTCTTGAATCCCAGCCCTTCGCGGGTCATGAGATGCAGCGACAAGGAATGCAACAAATCAGCGGGCTTCGAGGTCCTTTTCATGTCCCGGAGAGTGGGTTCCTCATTCGTTCCCCCAATCACATCGCTAGAAGAGGGTTGAAATAACATGGTGGCGCCGACGTCTCGAAAGTCAAATGGCACATCCTGATTCTCCGTCAAGGGGCACGTGTGCGCCGTCGAATGGTTGCGCAGAAAGCGCACCTCGACCATCTCCCCCGTACAGTTCCGAACCAAATAAGGCGCGCTTCTGCTGGAGCGCTTGGCCAGCAAATCCGTCACCAAAGCCTCGTTTTGGGCCAACGAAAGTAGCGCATGGGTTACGTTGATGTTCATGGGTTCCAAGACACTAAGGGCGGTTATAGAAGAAGAAAATAATCGAGTGTAGGAGTGAGAAAGTGACAGGATTTAAAGGAAGGGACGGAGGGAGAGAGGGGGAGGCGACACACACACACACCTACCTAAGCTGGATCTGCAAAGTCTGGCCGTCATCGTTAGGTTTTGCTCTGCCAGTAGCAATGCCAGCATCGTTGGCTTTACGCGTAGTCTCGGCAGATAAGGCCGTTGTTTCCAAGACAGATTCCCATTCGTAGGTGCGATGATTGAAATAACCTGCCCGTAGGCCCACGGAAGCCTCCATCTCGATGCTATGCAAGTCTTCCTGTTGATGGAGTCGGAAATCGGTGGAAAGCAACGCTTTCCACGAGGGAGGGAGGGAAGGAAGGTGAGAAAGAGGGGTGATGTCGAAGCTCGTTTCGACGCACCGAATAGATATTTGACGAAAAAGAGAGAGGGAGGAAGGTGGGAAAGGAGAGAGGGAGGGCACGTACTAATAATATGCACGTCAGGCATGGGCAGGTGTGTGTCCATGTCACGCACAGGCACGGTGAAGGGGAGGAAGGGAGGGGGGGAGGAATTGGAGGGAGGGAGGGAAGGACGTACCTGCGTAAGCAATAGGCACGCCGAGAGAGTTGTTTACCAGGGTGAATCGGAGATCATCGAGGCTCACAAAAAGCTGGTTGGTGCTGCTAGGCGTCACGGCTGCTTCCTCAACGAGCTGCTCAGGTATGGCCGCCAAACCCAGGGTCGCATCCGTCGCTGGCACCATTCGTGTCGCCGCTGTAAGCACCCTGTTCGCTCGGGCTGACTCCAACGTGCGGATGTGCTGCTTCCCCGCGTCCAGCTCTCTCGCCAACCGACGAGCGACCTTGAGAAAGAGTCTAAAGTCGGGCACCGAAAGGAAGAAAGAAATCTGGGCCGAGGCAGGCCGGGAAGACGAAGATGAGGAGAAGGCTGCAACGGGGGGAGTGCCCAGAAAACACAATGGGGCGTCCATCAGGACCATATCTCCACCGTTATTCCCTCCGCGGCGACGGCTCCTGAAGGAGAACCCGTTGCTGCGCGTGCGGATATGCTGTTCATTCAGGGTACGCATCTTGAAGATAAGGGAGCGATGGCGGTCGGGGGGGGCAGCGCCGGTACTGTGCCGGCGCGAAAGATCGGTGACCAGATGCAAACCAAACATGACAGGCGATGCTAACGGCAGGCATCTCCCGAGTACCAAGCCTTGGCGGGAGAAGAAGACGGAAAGAAGGCCGACGTCAATCGTGGCGTCGACGGTGCCGGGACCTCCTTCCACTAACCCTCGCCATTTCTGCGTGTAGTCGCACTGGAGCAGCATAAAAAGTGCTGCCGAAGAAGCACGTTGGCAGTCTTCTTGCAAGCACAGCAAAGAGTCTTCTACGCTGACTTCCACGTCCAGATTTTTAGCCTGCTCGCAGGTTATGGGAGGGCCCTGAGCGTTGCGTTCCCGCACGGGTTGGACGAAAAAATCGACGACCCGTAAGAGACGATCCCCAGCCCCTACCACGACAGAGCGCCCCAACTCGACCACGCAGCGCCGGTAACAAGCCAGGTTTTGCTGCACATATCTCAATTGCAGATGCTCCTGCAGCCGGGGCATAGTGGTGTCGCCTGCATCTGTGGAAGAGTTGCCGTGCACACGGCTGCTGCTACTGTGCGACAAGTGGGAAGATGGAAACAGGATTTTGCTGGGCCTGGATTTTGCACTCTCCACCTGGGGCTGACTAGCGATGGAGGAATTGTCCAACAACGCCTCCTCGTTCTCGATCACCACTACTTCCGCAGTAACACTTAGCTCGAGCCCCTTGTTGTTGGGCCGCCGATCGATGCTGAGACGCGCCATCGTCAGGGTCACAGTCGCCACGTACTCGCTGGAAGGGACCTGTTGCCACCCACTCCGCTGCGGCATGCCAGGCAACAGACGGCTGCATAGGAAGGAGCCATCCTGGTGCTGGGCTTGATGGTGTTGGTGGCGGAGAAGGGGTGGCCCCATGCCCTCTTTTCCTTGGATCTCTTCGAGCGCAATGACGGTGGGACCTGCTGCGGCTTCCTCCATGTATTGCTGCTTCCCCGGAAACCTTGCATCCTCGCCCTCACCCTCCATCTCAGTTGCATTTCCACTGTCGCTTGCAGTGCTCTGGTCCTCCTCCTCCTCCTCCAGCTCCTGCTCGTCATCTTCTTCGGACCATCCTGCGAGCGGTGCCGCCGCCCCTTCGGCAGCAGCCAAAGGCCCTCCATCGACAGCAGCCTCGCTCCCGCATTGAACCACGTCCTCGACCAGACGCACAATTGCGTGCTTGAAATAGACAGGGACAGAGACACTGGGAGGCACCGTGATGCACGTGGGGCCCGTTTTAATCTCCTCAAATGCGGGTGGCGGCGGCAAGGGGTGCAGGACCGGGACAAAAAGACAGGGCTCACGCGTATTCTCCATGAGCAAGCTCAACAAATTGCTGTACTGCGAGCGACTCAAGACCCATTCCAACTCGTGCACAAACAACGCCACGACGACGGCCGTGTTGTTGGTGTCCCATCCTATATAGCGTTCCCAGCCCAGATGCTCATACACCTCTGGGTAAACGCCCGGCGGGTTCGCAAACGGAAAACTGAGCCGACCGGGCTCAATGTAGCCATGAATCGTAATGTCCTTGCCGACCACGCCGGCCTTCCAGGTGCTGATGGTGGCGCCTTCCAAGTCCATGTCCAGACGGTTTGCTGGCTTAGAGGGCAGGCCTCGGCCGTGCTGCCATCGTGGGTGCCCCGGTGCTTCCATTGTAACCTTCGGCGCTGCCCTTGCGCATTTTTCCCAGCGCACCACCTCCTCCTCCAAACGCTGTTTGCGCGCCGTCACTTGCGCTTCAACGACACGTCGGCTTGCCAGCCGCTGCTCCAGCTCGTCAACGATCGCCCTTTGAGCAGCCAGCTGTGCGTACGGTCTGCCCAAAGGCAGCTGCGCCTGCAAGGCATCCAGCGCGGTCTGCTTGGTAGCCAGCGCATCCACCAATCTCGAGCTTTCCGCGGCTAGTAAGTCTGCCGAGCGGATCACATCGTTTAACTCTGCTTGTGCCACGGCTAACATGTCCCGTGGGTCGTTTGAAGGGTCATAAAAACTGCCGGGGTTGGTGTTGGTGCTGGTGCTGGGGTTGGTGCTGGTGCCGCAGCTGCTAGAAGAACCGTTACCCGTCCCGCTGGTGGCGCTTTCACAGCCGCGACTACTGCTAGCGGAACGTGAACCAACAAGCTCGGGGCCCTGCCAATAGGCGTCCTCTCTTTCCGTGTTTGGCGCGCGCCAGAGGCGGTATCGCTCAAAGTCCACAATCAGCCCGTCCGGGCTGTCCGAGCTGTTTGCAAGTAGGGCGCGAGAGTTAATGAGGAGAATCTGCAGCCGAAAGGCTGTTGCGGGACTTGGGGAGGGTTTGCTGGTGGTAGTGGTGCCGGCCGGTTTTTGCTTGGGGATCCCTTGGATCCAGGGAGTTGCCGCCTTCGTTATCGTCGCCAGCAAATGCACCACGGACCCGGAAAGGACGTCTTGCGGTCGGACAGACGCCGCCCGGCCAAAGGAGGGAATGAGGCAGTCCTTGATGTAGCCCACAAGCTCCATCGTAATCCGTTGCAAGTAAACAAATCGCCACTCGCTTGCTTGCAGGAGTAGACGTGGGCCATCTCCGCCGCTCCATCCCTCGAACTGGAAGGTGAGCATCTTGGACGGTGCAGACGGCTGTTGGGATTGCGGCTCGGTGCGGAGGCGACACAATACCTTCTGCAGTTCCGGCGCAGCAGGGCTACCATCGAGGATATCAAAGTCTTGGACGCTGCCGTCCAAAGTGAGGCGACCGCCCACGACCCCCGCGCTGAGGGAGACGCGGGTTTCCGTGAGAAAGAGAGATGCCACTGTGGCCGTGCCCGTGGATTCCGTCCAATACAGCGTCACACGCGTCTGGGCTGGTAAGAGCACCGCCAAGGTCAAAAGCGGGGCGAGCGGTACTCCACAAGGGGCACTGGTAGTAAAAGCCACGGGGGCTTGCACGCCGCGGGCGACAATCGGCACATGCTTGAGTGCTTGGGCCAAATGACTCAATCGACCGACTAAGGAAGGTTCCAGGCCGATTTCCACGTATTGGGCTGTGAGACTGTGCTTGTGCATCTGCTCGGCCACGCCAATCCAGAAATGAGCGCCCCAGGGTCCAGGAGCCGGTGTCCAGTGGCAATGGGCTGGAAATGACGAGAAAGACCACTCCAGGGCCTTCAGATCAAGTACCACCACTTGCGTGGCTCCCAGGGGCACCAGGGAGTCGGCCGTGCTGGCACTCGAAATAATTTGTAACACGGGCATTTCCACGCGCGCCACAAAAGATGCTGGGGTTAAGCAGCCGTTGCCCAAAGCATACGTGGCCTTTATTCCTTGCGACAATCGCAGGCATAGTAGGGGATCGCTGCGCCGACGATCGTCCGGAGCATACCAAGGCATGGACGCCTCCAGCATAGAAGGTCCTACGGCCGGCAGCCCTTCGTGCCGCGTGCCCGGCAGCAGGACGAGATCCACCGTAGGGCACTTGACCTGCAGACGTAGCAAGGGCAGTTTGACCGATGACTTCGGTAAGAGATGGGCTTGCCGACGACTTTGGGTGGGTGGGCCCGAGGTCGAAGGTCCCTCCCTCCGCGGCGTGGACTTGGTCGCAAGCCAGATCGCCTCCATGACGTGATCCAGCTCAAGGGATGCCCGCAACGCCGGCAGGGTCACCTGCAGCTCCCACAAAGCTGCCTTCGCCTCCCGCCATTCTTCCGCGTCTTGTGGGGGCCATATCCCTTCTGGAGGCGCATGCCCTTGAGTGGCCCTCGCCGCACCGGAGGAGACCTCCGCCAGCGTCTCGTCAAGGTTCAAGAGCTGGATGTGACCAAGGGTGACTCCCACACGTGCCAGTCTCACGATTGCCGTCGTGCCCCCCGTCTGCATCGTCAGGCGGCCCAAGGCCATCATCAATCCTTTGGGGGTACAAAAGGGTGGAGAGCTGGTGGAGGCCACAAGAGGTGGCAAGACGAGCTGCACGCCTTCGATATCCACGTCTATCAGAGGCAAAGGCAATGCCGAGGTGAGGGGAGGTGGTAGTAGTGATGATGATGGTGGTGGCGCGGGCATGCCTTCTCCCTCTGCCGCTTCGACCACGCCCGCCATATCATGATGCTTGCCGAGGCGCTGAGAGAGGAAGGAAGCCAGGATGCCTGAAAGGCCGTCCACAACACCCGTCGCTTCTGCACTGATAAAGGCATTTGTAGTCGCTTGAGCAGAATTTGTGCTTGATGTCGCCCTGGTCGGGGAAATCGGAGCAGGCAGGATGGGTACAGGCGGCTCAAGGAGTTGGACCAAACGATGCATGAGGGCGGACGACCAGGAGGCCGTAAAGACTCCTGCCCTAATTCTCCAGGAGCAGGGGCGTGTGAACGTGGACAGAAACGAGCCGTCGAAATCGATTCTAGGGATCTGCAGCAGAGATGAGGGCGGCAGTTGGTCGCCAAGCTTCACCAGCATCGCGCCCGAGTCAAGGGAGGCCACCACATTTTGCTCTGCTACCTCAAAAGTACACGTCCCCAGCTGGGCAATGCACCAGGAAGGTTCGGCCGCCACATCATTGGCTTCCTCTGCGTCCAGGCCCAGCAAGACTTTGATACCGGGCGAGGAGAAGGCCACACGAGCCGGGAAGGGCAACGAAGCAGGGCCAGACGCGCAGGCATCCCAGAAAAGTTCGTCCCCCTGCACGGGCGTGTCCGGGCTCAGGAACGGGGACTCTGCCACTTCCCTCTTCCTGCCAAGACACTGCCACGCTCCTATCAGGGCATGCTGTCGACAAGCGTCCAGATGCATACCAATGGGTTGGTCCAGGAGGCCCTCCTTGCCGCTGCCTATGCGAAGGTCGACACCACAAGGCATCCCCCCCGCCAGCTCCAGCGTGACGATCATGCCGGCGTCAGGAAGCAGCGGCAGCACGGCGTGCCCGTGTTGCTCCTGCAGGAGTAGAGAAATGGCAACGTGCAGCAGCTCCATCTTGATTGCCCGTCCTCCATCGACAGGTGCCAGGCAAAAAGATCCAAGCGAGGCAACGAGCGTGTCCCGCGGGCCTACCAGCCGCACCGAGACATCGGCAAGGCCGACGTGCAAGTGGTTCGTCAACCATTGCGGCAAAGAGCCTAGCGGGAGGGAAATGTGTTGGTGGATGTGAGAAGCGAAATGGAAAAAATGCATGCGAGACAAGCACGCAAGTCGGGGGCACACCATGTGCCTCGCGGCCTTGCTCTGCTCCAGACACGTAATCGACGAAATCAAGCAATCAAAGCCTTACCTGTCTGTTGAGGGTTGGTCTTGGGAGGCTGGAAGCCCCGGGTCCGCTGAACGGGGACGCTCGATGCACGAATTTCCTTCTGACGCGTCTCATCGCTTGAGATCGAAGAGGCCAAGAGGGAGATGTGGAGTCCCTTGACCTCCACGACGATATTCGACGATGATGATGATGAAGAGGAAGAAGAGGCAAAGGCGAACCGAGGCCACTGCACCACCACCTGGATTGATTGAACCTTAAGGCTTTCAACCTCCAGACTTTGGAAAGCCCGGGGGACAAGGAGGTGTAGGAGCCAGCGTGGCAACTCGAGGCCATCGAGGACAAGACGCCATTCCCCCCACACCCTAAGGGTCAAGCGTTTGACCCTGATGCGAAAAATGATTTTGAGCACCAGCCACAAGAAAGCGCTCAGCAAGAGGCTTGGGAGGCCCATGGCATAGACGCAATAGCCCAAAAAGGGTTCGGTGCCTGTTAGGACATTTAAGGTAGTGTCATTGCCGTCGTCGTGTGATGCGCATCGGACGGCGCGGGCGAGGCAGTTTGAGCTGTGATGCTTGGTTGACTGTGTACGTATGTTGGTGGGAATGAGGAGAGGCGTGAGCACTTGTGGTGTTCAGAGAGGCGAGCCCTGCAGCCAGGGCCAGGATGTACGTTCACCTGGGCACTGTGTTTGGTGCTTTGCGCTGTGAACACGAGAGGCAACCCATCATCATGTGGGGGAGGAATGGGCCCTCCTGCAGCCGTTATTACCAGTAGTCCAACGGCAACTAACAGCCGTGCGTCAAGCCCCGTTTACGTCCCACCAAATGCCCCCAGTGTGCACAACCTAGGCACTCTGCGTTCTGAAAACCAAGAGCTTAAGAAAATAGAAATATTGACACGCCCCGAGGTGTGCCTTACACGCGCGGAGACGTTTAAACAGGAGAGAAAAGAGACAAAAGCCAAGTGGAGGGCAGGAGGGGGAGGAGGTCGGTTATTCGACGCGTCGCACTTGCCTTCATAACCAGAAGACACGGGCCCTCTTTTACAAAAGGAAGTTGAACATGCTTTAATGCAATGTAATATTATCACACAAGTAGAATCCGCGTCGACTCAATTAGGGAAATAACCTCGCTTGAACGTGAAAACAAATCAAAGGCAAATGAGCGTTTGCAAGAGTCAAACCGTAACCACATGCGCCTACACAATTGTCTTTGTTTTTTTTTAAATGCTCGATGGGACGAAGAAGGCCGTGAATTCAGAGAAATACACACCAGTCCCGCCGAAAATGTCTTTTGAAAAAGGACAACTCGACGCATGGCACCTCCTCCCTCCCTCCTCCCTCCATGCCCACATACCACGCATTGCCGCTCACGATACACAAACTCTCTGCTTGGATAAAAGCACCCCTTCGTAAAACCCTCCGACACTTCATTTCGATTGCTTTAAGCCTCTTCTTTGTCGTTGTCTTTGTCTTTTTGTCGCCTAGCTGGCCCTTCCTGCTGCTCTTGCTGATGCTGTTTGCTGCTGTGGGCACCACCCGCCTCTGCTTTCTCTTGCTGCTACTATGTATATGTTTTCCCTACAAAGGTCCTACCGGCCCCTAGATCTGCCAAAGGCCTTGTCCCTCTCCCACACGCTTTTTAGGCCACCTTCTGCGTTAGCTGCCAAGGTCCCGTCTCCTCCTCCACATCTCTGCTTAGGCCACCTTTTGCGTCAGCGTGCTCTTCATGAACTCGAGGGCCTCCACAGGGTTTTGATCAACTTGAGATTCCGGGATGTCCGCAAACACGTTCAGGATCTTGCCCTCGGGGTCGACCAGCACCGTTGTGCGCAACACGCTGCGGCCCTAATAGAGGATATGATTCGGGGGGGGAAATGTGTGAAATTGAAAGGGTCAGGTGAGAGTGCGCGGACATAAAGGCTTTTCTCGAGCGGCGATTGTGCGCCTTGAGGCGGGGAAACGATGGGTGTAAATGCATAGAATCCGAAAGACAAGAGACAAAACACGGGTTGCAGTCGCATCGAGAGCAGATATAGACAAGGAATGAACAACCAAATTCAAAATACAGACACGGCA
>Ga0105054_10005991_pt1 | contig 17155 bp, 12 predicted proteins | sample BON02_FD_78091 | JGI IMG/M metagenome (GOLD analysis project Ga0105054, IMG submission 78091) | Freshwater microbial communities from Lake Bonney liftoff mats and glacier meltwater in Antarctica - BON-02 (megahit assembly) | ecosystem: Environmental > Aquatic > Freshwater > Ice > Glacier...
CAACTTGTTTGACATGGAACCCTTTTTAGGCTTGCTTGAATTGGATCCTGTTTTAGAGAGTATCGAAGCATTCGATTGGTTAGTAGTTACACCGCAAGCAAAACGCGTCGCTTCCTCGAGAGACGGAAATGATTTAAATTTGGCCCCTGAAAAGCCCTTAACTTTTTCCTGACATTCAGCCCATGTTCTAAATACCCCCGTCTCTCTCCCATTTCTAACCGCATAGAATTTACTTTTACCCGTCATAAACCTTTGTTGAATTGATGACCTGATACGAACCCAACTAAACATATTCCATTTTTCAAGACCCCCGCACAAACCATTTGGCAGCCAATCAAAAATTTGAAGATAGCAAAACATAAATAAAATACCATGAACGCTCTCTTCTCTCGTGTTTCAGCACTTCGATCAGCACCAGGATTTCAAATCAAACAAGCTCTTTGCTTTTCTACGGATACTGAAGAAGCCCAGCGTGGAATTGTTAAATGGTTCAACGAGACTAAAGGCTTTGGCTTCATCAAACCAGAATCCGGTGATCGCGATATTTTCGTTCACTTTTCCGCAATTGAAAGTCCTGATGGAGCTTACAACGAGTTCAGAGTCCTTGAGGAAGGCGAGGAAGTTTCATACATTTCACAGGAAGATAACCGTGGAAGGCTTCAGGCAGTTGGAGTTAGGAAACTCAGTGGAGGAAGTGGGGAACAAGTTTAACAGTCCTGTTTTTTAACTTAAAATTTACCAATGCCTGTCGTGATAGTTTATTGTGCAAATCTATTTTAAAATATCATATAAAGAAGAAGATATAGATGTTAAAAGAAATCTTCTTAATCTTCAATGCCTGTCGTGATAGTTTATTGTGCAAATCTATTTTAAAATATCATATAAAGAAGAAGATATAGATGTTAAAAGAAATCTTCTTCCTCCTCTTCGTCTTCATCGGCGTTGAATATGCGCATGAATTCTTTGTACTCTTCGTCTGACATTTTGTTCTGATCATCCGTAGTGACGTCTTTCGCCAGCATCTGTTTGCCTCCCACCATCACAGTTGCGGTACTGTCTATTTCAATCGATGGTTTCTTCGCTTTAGGGCTATCCATTTTCATATCAGGAATCTCTCCGCGTTGTCGTTTCAGTCTATCACCAGCACCTCCTTGTGACATGTCCACTTCAACGCCTCTTGACTTGGCATGTTGATTAGCCAGTCGTTCTCTGGCGTCTTGCACGGCACTTGAACTAACAGTGCCTGATACATTGTGTGACATCCACGGAGCTAGTGTCTCCATAGGAGTAGCTTCAACAATTTCAACTTTCTTCGAGTCTGCACCTTGAATGTTGACGACGATTTCTGGCACGACGTTTCCGTCGCCATCAGTGACATTGCGGCCCCCGTGATATCCTCCGCCTCTGCCACCAGCTTGCTTCTCGATCTCGGCTAGCTCCGCCTCATAAGATACTTTCTGGATTAACTTTTTAGGGTCATTGTCAGATGGAGGACGAGGATATACATCAATTTTGGATAAGATATCTAAAATACCTGGACGCAAACCAGATTCTTCTTTTAATTGCTCTTGAATTCGAGATATTAATTTCGGAAATTGTTTATCCGTTTTCACTGGTTCCGCTTCTTTTTTAACTTCTACAAGTGGAACTGTTTCAAAAGTATCATGTTGGCAATTAGCACAGTAAAACCTCCCTTCCGAGTCTACTCTAGAAATTACCTCGCTAATATTATATGTACGATTGCATCTAGGACACATCAAGTTGTTTTCATGGACCATCTTCTTCTCATTCGTTGTCGTTACAATCTTTTCCATCATGGCTATTCGAAGACGAACAATTTTGACAAAGTGGAAATAGTTGATGTACCAAAACAAAAACTTTTTGGCCCGAGTGCCTTTCGGAGCATCTGGTGCTTTATAATCCAGCTCCACTTTCTCAATAAGTTGATGCAAGTGCAGAGTTTGTAGGGACTTTCGAACTTGTTTGGACTGCAGACTAAACTGGGTTTGAAGTAAGATTGACACTTGGCTTTTTTCATCGTCCATAACATAAGGTGACCGTGTGAGCGCATCTGCTACTACGACTACATCATCGTCATAAAATGCACGGGCAATGGATCGAAACAGTTTACGTGCCAATTCTTCAGCCATGAAGTAACAAGAATAAGAATGAAGGTAGTTTTTTTATAAAGCCCCCCGAACCAAAGGTTGGTCGGACTGACCTTTCAAGTCATGAGTCACGAGTCATTAGGTCTGTACAAGAGCATCAAAGTGAGTGTTGTAGATCATATTTGCACCGTGATGTTATCCAGGCCTGAACGGCGCAATGCATATACAGAAAGCATGCGTGCTGAACTATGCGATGCTTTTGAAAAAGCCAGCACCAATGAGGACGTGAGAGTAGTTGTATTGACCGGTGATCCTGCAGGCCAAGCGTTTTGTGCAGGAGCAGATCTTGGGACAGGCGATGTTGGCAAAGAGTTCACTTCCGGATCTGCTAAATACGATGTTCCCAATGGACGTAAGGTCGATAATGGGACTTTTCGAGACGGGGGGGGCGTGGCCGCTTTGAGTGTCCTTCGATGCACCAAACCGATAATCGCAGCGATGAATGGCACAGCAGTAGGGGTAGGAATGACTCTTCCGTGTGTTTGTGATATCAGAATTGCCGCGCATGATGCTAAGGTTGGATTTGTATTCGTTCGACGTGGGTTGGCTTGCGAGAGTGTTTCCTCTTGGATACTACCAAAGTTGATTGGGTAAGTCTTTTTTTAGTTGCCTGTATATTTATTCATCTATCCGCAGAATGGGCCAAGCCATGGAGTTGGTTCTCACTGGACGAGTGTTTAAGACTCAGGATGCACCATCAGGACTTTTCAATTATATTGTACCGGAGGATCAGGTGGTTCCAAAAGCGTTAGAAATCGCTCGCGAGATAGTAGCGAATACTAGCGCGATGAGTGTGGCGCTATCCAGATTGGCCTTAATTCGAAATTTCAGTGTATCGCCAGAAGAGGCGCATTTAGCGGAATCTCGAATTATTCACTTCATGTCAACCGGACCTGATTCGAAAGAAGGACTAATGTCATTTCTGGAGAAACGCGCCCCTGATTTCAAATTGGATCCGTATAAAGATTTGCCTCCATTCTTCCCTTGGTGGAAACAAACGCGAACAGATTCAAAGCTCTAATAATAACTATTTAATCATTTAAGTGTGATTTGGGGTCATAATGGTGAGCAGGCGATGTACGTCATCAATGAAATCCTCAAAATTCACTTGAATTTCCATAGAAACTCCTTTCTTCGCTCGAGGTTTTGCAATCCTCAAAAAAAGATCTTCTTGGGTGTTGACGAGGGCAATATGTGCTGCCAATGCCCCGAAGAAGGTGTTCATCTGTGCGTACTTAATCAGATGAGAAAGAATTGCTTTAGTTATCTTTTCTCTCCGCTTATCACGAACTGTCAAGGAGACCCACTCCAATAAATCCATGAAATAAACCTTGGTAAAGTCCAAGTCTCCGTGCACATGTAAATTTTCTATAATGCCTCTCCAAAATGTGTCCGTTTCGGCCTTACCTTCAAACATGAGGTTTCCCGCATCAGTCCAAGTGCTGTTCAATGATGCTGATGGCTTTAGGTTGAAATGAATTTTTCCAGGCTGACCATCTCTCGTTTCCAAATGACTATCTATTCCACTTGAAAGGATATCTAAACAGTTTTTGGAATCAGGATCGGTGAACGCTTCACCTACTTGTCGCACCATTGCAACTCGAATGCATCCGTTTTCATTTTTAGCCATCCTTCTCCAAGGCCAAAAATTCTTCCGCGAACCTTGATTCGCAAAAATACTAGACTTCAAAAAGTATTCAAAATTGACTGGGGATAACAAACTCAAGTCTTTGATATCCAGGTCAAAGGAACCATTTCCAATTGACCCTGATATATCACAATCAAAATCTTGAATCAACGAAGATCTGATGAATTCAAGTTGCTTGGCCTTTTTCTCGTGGTTGCGTTGAATTTGCTCCTTCTTCTGCTTTTCAATCGATTCACTAGGTACAAATGTCGCAGATTGCATCATGTATTCAAGTTCCTCGTCATCATCGATGATGGTGGTTTGTTTCGTATGGAATGACATGGACGATTGTTTGAAATTCAAATCTTGATGGAAATTGAACGTATCTTCGTCATCAGCTGCTTCCTCGTCGTCGCCATGCATTGTATCATTGGTTGTGGTTTCCCTTAGCTGAACCACCATAGCACTTTTCCCATTGGATTTCTCAGCTGTCTTGAGAAGAGCTGCTTTCGAAACTTCTAAAAGATTAACTAAACCGATACTTAAATCCACTTGCTCGAATCCTACTTCGACGATCAGCTTCTTTCTAGACACTTGCAAAATTCGATCGATCAAATCTTGAAAAACAATGCGTCCGACTATAGATTCACCGCCACCATGAATATCAATAGATCTATTGGAGGCTCCTGAAGTAGAGCTTTTGAAAGACGGACTTGATAGTAAAGACTTTCGGGTGCCGTCTAGTGCAGCCTGCCAAAGTACAATAGACTTGTCAGTGAAAACCGTCCTCGGAACATTAGGACCGAAATACAAAAGAATATAATTGACGATATCCAACAAAGTAACCAAAGGAGCGCTACTCGATAGCAGCTCCCCTGCAAGTGCTTTCATCCCTATTCTGTTAACAGCTGATACGGATCCAGCCATATCATGCGCAGCAGCGTATAACGCCTTCATTCCAAGCTCTCGCAACGAATCATCCGGAAATAATGTATCTTTAGAAAGCCCCATCATTTGTTGAGTTCGAATAAATAAATCAATTTGTTTTGAATCCAAACCAAGAACTCTTCCTACTCTTTGAAAAGGCTTTATGTCATCCCTTCGACGACTGCGTCGTTTTCCTTTCAAAGCATTGACTACCTTTTTTTTCACCGCTTCATTCAGAGTTTTCTTTTTCTTGGTCGCACCTGTCATTTCGACATCCAATGTCGATAAATCCGTTTCGCCTTCCACATGAAACTTTCCATGAAAATTTAATATATCAGACGAGTCGTTGAGAGTTTCAGGCATTGTTTTAGCGACTGTGGCAAAATAATGACCTAATTCAGGAGAAAGAGCCGCCTTAATCGCAGCCTTCGCTCCAGTAGCAATCAATTTTTTAACCACTGTTCGTAAAACAGTATCAGGTACATGCAATGTCCCGGATTTGAAATTTAGTTCAAATTTTTGAAAATGCAATACGAACGAATCTGGTTTCAATCTCCACGATCCAAGACTATTATGTCTCTTGGAAGCAATGTATTGCATTTCAATATTCAAAAAATACTCCAGGTTCAAAGAAAGCTGGTCGAGAGTGAAACCCAAAGCACGTGCACTAATCGATAATTGTTCAACTCGACAAATAAGCTTCGTCCCACTTTGCTTTGTTTTAGAAGCTTTCTTGTTCCCTCCCAGGTCAGACATGTTGATATCATTGTCGTATCCTGTCAATCTAATGATTACTGTTGGAACCATTGACTTTCCCCGCGGTAACATAGCTACTCGAGCAGTAACGGCTCCGCGGACTAGCTCCAACCACATATGTCCAATAGCTACGTAGGTCCCCTCCATTCCTAGTCTGAGAAACCAATGGTGCCACTTGGGGAAGAATATCTCACGACGAACAGCTTCTAAATTGCTGGTTGCCAACGATACCTGGTGATGTAAATTTTGGACCAATGCCAAAGTTTTTTCTAATTCTTTGTCTACATGAGGACCATCATGAATCTCAGCTTGAATGCTTGAATGAGATTCAACAGGTAACATGTTTTGCAAATGTTCCAGCATCTCAAGTTCTTTGCATTGGTGTTTGGAATACTCTTCAAGCAGCTTCATTGTTGTTTCTTCTATATCTGCCAATTCAGACTTCGTCAACTTCTTCTTTTTATCAAATTGTCTGGCTTCCCCGTATTCAGCTAATAACGAAGATACCAGCTTGTGATAATAAGTGGTTCTCGATATCGCAAGACGATCAGCTTTCTTAGACAGTTTACCTCTCAACTTGACAAGTTTCTTTTTATGGGTATACAAATTCTTTTTTGACACTTTGAGTGCAGGAAGTTCTCCTTTCTCCCACTTTTCAGCAGCCGTGGCGTGAACTGCTCGATTTTGAATGTGGGTTTTGCCAAGTTCTTTTCCTATATCGATTATATCAACCGGAACATCAAACGACTTGACCATTTTGGGATTCGTCTTCTTCCCAACGGTCAGCCGTTTAACTGTATCAGAGAGGCTTCGACGCCAAGTAGATTCCTTTTTCTCGTCTTCATTGAATTCTGCGACTTGAATTGTTTTTGCATCGACCTCTTCCGTTTCCCTCCATTGATCCTCTTGCACTTGAACCGATGCACCTTCGCATATCTTAACGGTAACGTTTGTACGACATCCTGGATGTACATCCAGTCCGCATTCAGTACAACGATATCCTTGATTATACAAACCATACAAGGTAGTCCCACAAGCTCCACACATTTTCGAAAACGGTGGAAACGATCTCAATTCAAATTTATGGGACACTCTTGTGCACTGCGCTCGAACTTTATCACGACACGAATCGTGTACATTAACCCCGCATGTTTTACAGGTGCATCCGGACCCTTTTGGTACCAAGTTATCTTCCACCGCATCAGGAAGTCTCTTTTTAATAAATTCCGGTGTGTGATCCAACACCCCAGTGAGGAGAACATTCTTAATAAACTCATCGCAAACAAAGCATTTGGTAAGGTTGGAAAACTCTGTGGTTTCGAACTGGTGGTTCACCGGCATATGTCAAGAAATAATAATACACACCTTTTCGTTGGAAAGGTGATAAAAAAATTGGCATTTTGTTCCAACTCAACGTATTTATTTCTACCGATGGGAGGTTGTTTGAGCGGCATGGCAGGAGTTCATCCGGATCAACATTTAACAATGTTGGAAAAGATGGAAAAATCTGCGTTAACTGCAAAGATTCTTTCAATTCCAGCACACAGATATAAAACGTTTGCCCCCGATAACCACGTTCAAGGCCAAGATTGGGAAGCGATGAATGTTTTGGAACTAGGTCTGTCATTAGATCTATCTAGTATGAACACATTTTATTCCCTATTCTGTATGGCTGATAAAGACGGAAGCAAAAGCATTAATGTTGATGAATTTTTGGAGTTTTTGAAAATTGAAAAGAGCAAATTCAACAAACGACTCTTTGGCATATTCGACGCGAACTCGAGTGGGGAAGTTGATTTTTTAGAATTTGTTTGTGCTATTTGGAATATATCTACATGGGAAGCAGACAAACTATCTAAACTAATGTTCCGTATATACGACTCTGACAATTCGGGGTGCCTAGATGTGGAGGAATGTACGAAGATGATCTCCGATGTGTTTGAAAATCGAGATGATAAAACGGAGGAGAAAATCCTTTTAGAGTCATTGATGAAAAAAGCAGTTCCAGGTATGTATAAAGGAGAAAGAGTGATCCGCGAAAAACATTTTGTAAAATGGGAAAAAGGCCATAAGGAAGTTGTACATCCCCTTTATTGTGTGTATTTGCTCGTCAGGAATAAAATCATGGGAAGTGATTATTGGGATGTCATTGGTGTGGAGGCACGAAAAACTATTATGGGTTCGATTTTGCAATTAAATCGAGACTTTATGGGAGAACCGGACGTGGCGGTAGCTGTAGAAGACGCTTTGAGGCACACAGACGGATATAGAGAACAAAACTTGATACGAATCCAGCATGAGGAAATGTGGAATGGCACAGCTGAAAAAGAAATACCGGAAGTTGCTTCCGCGAAAGAAAGAATAGCTTCCATAAAATTCCTCAGAGAGAAACGCCGTGAAAAATTCGAAGAGTTTCGAGAAAAATGTGCTACTGTTGAATCCCGAGGAGATCCAGTCTCTCTTATTCTTAAACTTTCAAACAGAAATTTTATGGATGTGACCAGGCAGAAATTTGAAGATAGTTGGTCTACTGGACTGAGTACTTTACAATCTAAAACCTATGACAGAGAAGGAAGGCTGAATGCGGTGCATTCAAAACCTGGGAAAGAGCACAAATACTTTAGAACAAAAACTCTCAATTCAGTGAAAAAAGAGTTGCGAGATAATAGCGAGCGGTATTTTTCAACAACAGGGGGAGGAACCAAAACATGGCTGGAACAGCAAGTGGTTCGACGAAAGGATCAAAAACGCAAAATAGCCAAAGCGAGAAGAAAAGGAAACATCGCCACATATTCTAGTTCAGATAGTAGTGACTATGAACATGACAGCAATGATAAATTGGAGAAGAAAAAGTATCCTTCCATGTCATCCGACTCTGACGCAGAATCTGAATCTGAATCTGACACAGAAAGGCAAAATGAGATTGCTGAGGGTTATATACACGCTCCAGAAAGCTCAAGGCAGGTTGCAAGAAAGGGTCAATACAAGCTACAAAACCGCAAAGTGTCTACTATGGAATGGCGTCACAGAGTTGTAAAACGTTTGAAGAATAACAGAGATGGAGTAAAGGATCCCGCTGAAAAGCCGTACCGGTACACACAAAAGAAGCGGCGAGTGCGAAAGAAAATTTTGAAATTATAATTTAGAATCTCGTTTCCGTTGACTCTATTTGCAACTGTTTAAAACATCAGATTCGTTAAGAAATGTGAGAGTGGACCCTAACGGATTGTAAGTGGGAGATGCCGCAATACTGCTCCATTCATGATTCTGTAAGATGCCGCGTGATTGCAATTCAAGTATCACTCCGGCAAACGGTTGCTGACCTTGTTTGCACACATCAGCAAATACAAGTTTTGCTTTTGGGTTCGATTTCAATACTAGCAACATTCCTTCATTCACTACTCCAAGAGTCGGGCAGTCTACAACGGACACCTTCTTATCCTTCAACTGTGCACAAGCTTGAATGGATGTAGGCACTCCATTTCCATAAGTAAAAATGATAATATCCTTTTCTTTGCAAAGAACTGTCTTGCCGGACTGAACGACATATTCGTATTTCGATGGATCATTGCTAGGTGACGTATATGCTATGACTGTTTCAAAATCAAGAAGTGCTGGGCCATTATCTTCCTCGCTGTTGGGATATGGGCATAGCCATAATCCGTCATCGCCGTGTATGCTACGACGGTGCAGTAAGTCTGTAGAATCAACTGACATTACCACACGTCCAGCACTTTGAGCTTGAAAAATAGCATGTCTTATTCCCCTTACGTAATCCCTTCCGTTTGAGTAACACACGACATCGAGTCCGGGAGGCAAGTAGAGCGAATTGTGAGTATGAAAATTACCTCCAAACACACCTTTATCAAACCCTTGGAGTCGGATCACCATTCCATCTTTCTGTCTTCCATTTGTGCACCAATGACTCATCACTGCTTCAAAAAACATGTCTGCACCGCAATCAAGGTACTTTGCATAAGGTATCTCAACAATTGGAACCAACCCACATTGACTGAACCCCATACCTACGCCAATCAGCGTCGTCTCATCAGGAGGGAAATCGTGGACTTTTGCAGGAAATAATGAAGCTAAATCATCAGTTACTCGGTAATATCCTCCATGTCTAACATCTTCACCTATATAAACTGAGTTGGGAATGGTTGCCAAGGTTTCTTTGAATATTTGATTCATCAATACGCGCATCGGCTGTGGCTTGGATTTGTTCATACGGGTACCGTGCTCTACGAATTCGGAGCAGTCAGCTAGTTGAGGCTTCGTTCGAGCTAAAATAGCTTCCCGTGTGCCTATTTTCTTTTCCGCGCTTGCTTTGTTAAATGCAGGAACGATGAGAGAATGAACCGCTTCCCACAATTGCGCAAGTTCCTTTTGTGATATTAATTTGGAGTTCACAGCCTGCTGACAGAAAGATTTCAACGGATCTGAATTAACTTGCTCCTCGATTTCCTCTTTGCTCAAATACATCGTTTGTCGATCTGTTGCAGCATGACCGAATCGTCGAGGGACTTTATCAACTACCAGAATAGCTGGCTTGGAGGATTTTCTAACAAATTCAAGCGAATTTTTAGTGTTTTCCCATAGACCATTAATATCATGGCCACTTCCATCAGCAGTATAAACTGGAATGCCTAATGAACGCACGAGACTCGATAGTGAGCCGTATCCACGCAGAGAAATACATATATCATTGTTGGTAACAACGAACAAAATCGGACACTTGAATCCCCGGACCTGTGAATATCGGGCAAGATTCGCAGTAGCCAAAAACATGGCATTGTTAGTTGATCCATCTCCTAACGACACAATGCTCACTGATTTCTTTTTGAACTTCGGGAAGTCGCATAGTGATTGTGACAGACTGATTCCTAGTGCACGCCCAATTGCTGGTGGACACTGAGAAGCTAGTGTGGATGTCACGTAGAAATCAAATGGGCCTCCACCTAGCGCGCAGTGGACACCCCCTGTTACAGGATCCTGTACTGAACAAGTATATCCTCTGGCTCGATCAAGGATAATGTCTTCAACAGATCGCCCGTCTTGCAATTGCCTTGCAATAGATGTAGAAACGTGCCTATAATGCAATGCCTGCAAGCGCTTAAACATATGATACATAGCAAAAATCGAAAACGTACCATTGGGTCGGTTGAGTTTGCTAGTAAACCAAGACAAGCCATTAGTTCTTCTCCACAGGGCCCGATGGTATAGAATCCTTCTCCAAGAAAAGATGCAATTCGAGCTTCCACATGCAGAGCAAACGTCACCATACCCGCTGTTACCATGTTCCTGCATTCATGTGATGTCATTGATAATGGGGTCTGAATCCCAGGTTGCAACTCATGAATAAACTTGTCAAACTTTCCTTTTTGAACCACTTCAACAAGATCCTTGAGCTGCGATTGGTGAGCTTGGCGCTTGGTACTGTAGGAAAAATACCTTGCACATCGTAACGAAAACATCAGCTCACAAATTGTTGACGCAGTTCTATTGTGGATATAGGATGGATGAAGAGGGAGGGTATGCGAGGATGTCTGATACTACTTCGTCATCATTTGTGCATGATTATGGAGACACAGATGACAACGATGACTTCTTTTTGAACATGGCCCGTCCAACCGTAAAAACCGAATCTAGCCCTGTAGCTTCAAAAGCGAAAGAAATTTCGTCGTCAATTCAAAACAAAGCCTCGAGTTTACTTAAATCCACCAAAGATTGGTTAGCAAGCAAGCAGGCTCCTGAACGAGTCGAGCCCAAGAAGCTCAATTTATTTGGTTATGATGAATCAGCTTATGATCATCTCATATCTTATCAGCGTCAAAGGGAGCTTCCAGTTTGCGTGGGGACTATTCTTCAACAAAGTGATCACAAAGCACTATATCGGTCCTTAACTTTGAAAGTACCGATGGATGCTATCACTGAGTTTGTTGCTGCATTGCCAAATGGTGAGAATAGAATTGTGGACATCCCTGAAAGTGGTTTGAAACCTGGTGGCGGCGTTGAAGTTCTTTTCCAAGGCATTTGTAGAGATGACTTTGCCGAAACGTTTTCCGACGATGCATCAAGTGACCGAGCTCGAAAATCACCGGAAGATAGATTACTTGATTTATATCGGTGCCACAACCCCGAAGATAGGGAGGCTGTCCTGTCATACTTGAAACCATTTACAGTTTCTTTTTTCGAGGGTGAATTTGGCGCCCATGTGCTGTATGCTACCTATGTCGGCAGCCCATCAATGATTATGGTAGATGATATAATTACGAGTCTCAACGGTGAAAGTGTAAACACTGCTCTAGAATTGCAATCTAAACTGGACTTTCTAGTACCCGATGATTTTGTTTGTTTGGGCATTTTGAGGAAGTCACCACCGCCGGTCCAACATTGCCCCCAAGGACATGAATTACAAGTATTCGGACCATTAGACCCCCTGGCATTTGGTAGCGAATGCCATCGCTGCGCAAAACCACTTGCTGATGTCTCCCGAGTTTATCGTTGCCATGAATGTGACTGGAATATTTGTAATGCTTGCTATGAATTTGCATATGAAGCAATGAATAGCGGACTTAATGCGAATAAACCTGAACCTGAATGGGCTGCTGATTACCAAGAGGCATTTGGGAAGAGTCTTACCTTCAGCGTGTTTGACAAAGGATCCAAAATTCGAATTTTCTGGCATACCACTGGTGCATGGTGGCTCGGTGAAATTACCAATTATGATCGAGAAAGGGGTCATGAAATTGTATACGAGGAAGGTATTGGACAACAAAAACGGTTTTCAAAACAGCTTATTGCGAATATTTCCTTGTTCACATACAAAGTTCTAAAGAAGAAGGACCCATCGATGGAAAAACTTGCTTTGAGTAACGAAGAAGAAATATTTTTGGAAGGAATTGAAGCAAATTTAATTAACTAATCGATCCTAGGTTCTTGAAACTAGCTTATATGTGTTAATCAAGTTGATTATTCCATAATTGTGAATAGATGGATCCACTTCGTGCTAGGAGCTCATCATGACTTCCTTCCTCGGCTACTCTGCCTTGGTCTAGCACTATAATTTTATCGGCATTCTTAACAGAAGTCAGTCGATGAGCAATCATCAATGTTGTTCGACCCTTCGCGAGGTCATTCAATGATTCCACAACTTCAACTTCTGTCTTGTAATCCAATGCCGACGTAGCCTCATCGCAAAGTAGAATTGGGGCATTTTTAAGCATCGCACGCGCGATCTAGTTTTATTAATAAAGGCAACTCGCATTTCATGGAAATAAACTTACCGCTACTCGTTGCTTTTCTCCGCCACTTAGTTTGAGACCTCGTTCGCCTACACGAGTTTCGTATCCATCGGGAAGAGCCTTTATCAAATGGGTTAAATGCGCCATTTGAGAAACCTGCTCTACCTCCTTTTTAGTAGTATTCACATTGCCATAAGCCAAATTGAAATACAAGCTCTCATTGAAGAGAACAGTATCTTGCGGAATGACCCCAATGCTCTTCCTGAGCGAATCCAAAGTTACATCGCGTAATTCCTGATCGTATATCTTCAGACTTCCTGATTCCAAATCATAAAAACGAAACAATAATCGAAGTAGTGTCGACTTTCCACATCCGCTCGGTCCGACCACTCCAACAGTCTCCCCTTGTCGAACAGAAAGTGAAAGTCCATTTAAAACCTTTCTTTCTCCGTACGAGAAATGGACATCCTTGAATTCAATGGCGTTGCCAGAACAAGATGATGAATACAATGGTAATACGAGATCCTTAGCTGTTGGTGAATCTGACACTTTGGGTGCCTCGCCACTCAATACAAACATTTCATCCATATCAATAAACGCCTGTCGAAGTTCTCTGTAAACGGAACCTACAAAATTCAATGGGACGGATAATTGAAACAACAGACCATTCACGAGCACGATGTCGCCCACAGTCATCGAGCCCTGTATGATCTCATTGGAGGCCATATACATCATCGCAGTTAAACCAACACTAAAGATTCCAGCCTGACCGAAATTCAGCAATGCAAGCGAAGTCTGAGTTCTTAATGCAGCTTTCTCGTATCCTTGCAAACTCTCATCGTATCTTTGTACTTCATATTTTTCGTTTGTAAAGTATTTAACAGTCTCGTAATTGATAAGAGAATCAACAACCTTTGCCGATGCTTCACTTTCCATCTGATTCATAGATCTTCTAAATCCAGTGCGCCATTTGGTGATGGCAATGGTGAATGCCGAATATGCTCCTAATGTAGACAACGTCACTAACGCATACAATGGACCACATTTCGAAGCCAATAATCCACTCACCAAAACCAGCTCAAGTCCAGTAGGAACAACTCTAAACACAAGAGAAGATAAAACAAAGTCAATAGATCTTCCTCCTCTGTCAATAATACGTGACAGCTTGCCGGTTTGCTTGTTCAGATGAAAAGCAAGATCCAAATTATGCAAATGAAGAAATACATCTGTGGCTACTCTTCGTATCGCACGTTGAGACACACTAGCAAATAAAGCGTTACGAAGTTGCTCTGTTCCTGAAGCTCCTGCTCTCGCAAGTCCATAGCACAAAACAAGTGATAATGGTACTGCAGCGACGACCTCCACCGAGACCATACCGGTACCCACATTAGTAGTGTTAAGATTATCCACCAGCTCCTTAAAAATAAAAGGTACAGTGATCGTCAGTAGCTTCGATCCAAGTAACAGAGTCATCGCACCGACCACGCGATATTTTACCGGGTTGTCGTTTCGAGGCCAAACATGTGTCAACATCGTTGACAGAATATGTCTATCATGGGTTCGTTTACTAGTGGATGAATATCTCGTTATATATCTCTTCGGTGCTATAAACCCGTGCCGGGTTGCTAAGATGAATCCATTGCATATCAACTTCTTCTTCCCAAGCATCATCACTCAAGGCACTTTGGTTGGTTGGGGGGCTACCCTAAAAAGTGGCGTTACAAATTCTTTTCGAATGCAGCTTGGCCAGCTACAGCCTGAATTACAGGTTGAGGCAGTTATTGGAAAACAAAGACAAGGTCTATTAAGAGCTACAAGAAGAAAAATTGACATAAGGCATGAACTGGAAAAATACCACCATGAGCGTTTGACCAAATCAGATGTGCAGCAAGCACTCAAAAATATGGAAGTGAAATTGAGCGTTAAAGAAATGGTACTACTAGTTAAAAAACTGGAAACAGCAGGTGGCTTTGTGACTATTGATAGTTTGCTTCAGTTGGGACATCATCGAATCCCAGTCGAACAGCAATCGATCGAAACTCCAAAGCAACAAGACGACGATTTACTGTTGAAAATAGAAAAGTACAAAAAACGGGTGGAGCTTCTAGAAATGCAAGCTGCTGCTAGTCAGGCAAAATCTAGTAAATATTTAGAGCGAGCTCGAAGAGAAGGGGCTTCGTTTGAAAGAACGAAACTGGAAAAACACTTTGTTGGCAAAATTGCAGAAAAACTGATGGAAGAATATCCAGAAGAAGAAAAATCTCGAGAATCTGCACATGTTGCCTTTGAGCAAATATTAGAAAACGATATTGTGGAATTAACGATGCAACTCCGAGTGAGAGATAGTCAGTTGCAAGCGGAATGGTACGTAGCTTTCAAAATTGTGTGTTCGCATTTAAAATGATTTTTGATATAGCCGTCGTGCAAACAAGGAAGCTCAACGAGCTCAAATATTAGAGGACTATATTTTGGGGAAACGCGATTTGTTTACAGGCGATTTTCCAGGTTGTACCTTTGAAATGACTGGTATCATTCGAAGTTTGGCTAGAATGAGTAATTTAGGACTCTTGTTCTGTCCTAGTACCGATATCGCGCACATCAAAGAATTACAAGGCGTGGTGAAAATAACAATGCAACACATGGAAGACATGGAAGTTTTTATGCGACATAACAAATGGGGCGGTCATTTTATCCATTCAAGTGAGCATTTCTTGGTTCATCCGTTTTTACAAGCTTTAGCAAAATGTCGTGCTTGGGATATTCAAAATATCATTTCAAATAATGTCAATCCTCATACAACAGCTATGCCATTAGAATTAGAGTTTCTCGTTTCACAAATCAAGCATAGTAAGGATCTTTTCTCAAGCGGTTTCGTTGATTTCGAAGAACTTAACGACTTGCTTGGTCGAAATTTACTTCCGAAATTCAATTCTGAACAATCCCTGGAATCGAGCCTTTGTTGGCTGGATGGAAACTCGATTATGGCCAGCAACATGATTTCAAATTGGAAAACTGAAAAATTGGTTGACTTCGGGATGTTTCTTGGTTGTCTGCAACACCAAAGTGATGAAATCGAATCCAATTTTACGATTGCAGAAAAGATTGTCGACAAATCTGCATCCACCATTTCTCATGGTGCAACATACCACTTTGATGAAAACGGATTAGCTACTCGGTTTTCTCGCGATGAGCATAGTTCAAATTGGGCCCCACTTGTGAATTTTGGAAGGAAATTAAACAGTCATGTCAAAGTAGCTGGCCCTGTAGCCGAATTCATCACTTCTTCGTCTCGACCTGTTTTAGTTTATGTCGAAGGCATCTTGTCCATGACATTAACTAGCGTCAAGTTTTTGAATGAACGTCCTGTTGAAGGGAATGGGTCCGTCTGGGGTCTTTGTGTCACATCTTCACCCCCAGCAAATCGTCCAGTAAAAGGAAGTGTCATTTACGAGCATACCGGACGCGTGCAGGTGCTTGAAGACTACTTCTCCTACACAGAAGAGCTTGCTTATGAAATAATTCAAAAATGGGCAATCGTCCCAGAAACGATGCTACGCTCCAGAAGACGTGCCGGGAAACAACTTAGTGATGAGCATTTATTGTTGCAGGTATATTCACCAATTTTCCCGAAAAATGCATTGCAAAATGCCATTTCCTCCGTCAAGGCAATGATGATTACGAGTCATTCAAAAGAAGCGAAAGTCAATACCGAGGAAGAAATATTTATTCAAAAGGGAAGAGAACTTGAATGTATTGTGCGCATGGAAGTGAATCTAAAATCTCTCTTGAAATACCTGAAAAACAGTGTTAGCGAGGATTCAATTCAAGAAGAGTATAGAAAATTGGGAAGAAAGACAGCCAAGGGTGCAGATAACGAAATGATCAAGAATACATTTGCTGCCATTTTTAACCTTTATCTGTCTGTATTGGACGAAAAAGTGTTGCTTAAACTGTGCGATTCTGGCCTTATTGAACCTACCAACGAACATGACTTTAAGAAAGAAGTTGCTCAAGTTCATCAAAGGATATTGGACTACATGAAATTAAACGAAACCTTGTTAAATGATTTTAAAGTCGTTGTAGGGGAAAATTCAGGCAATTCAAAAGTTCGATTTGGCGAGAGAATTGGATACGGCGAAATTTTGGGAGCTTCTTTTGACGCCGAAACGAACATGGTTAAATTTTATGCAAATGGAAAATTTCAAGCACAGCTGCGACCATCATGCCCCAAGCCATGGCGATTCGCTTTCTTTTGCAACTCATCATCGTCATGCAGAATAATCTTCTAATTTGAATTTTTCTCCTTATTCGGTAATTTCTTAATAAACAAGAGTATCTTGTTGAAAGAAAAGAGCCTGATGGCAATCCGTGAGGTAATCAGAAGCAAGAACATTATGTGGAATCACTGAATTCGCATTATATTTCTCCTGATG
>Ga0105054_10005998_pt1 | contig 17144 bp, 16 predicted proteins | sample BON02_FD_78091 | JGI IMG/M metagenome (GOLD analysis project Ga0105054, IMG submission 78091) | Freshwater microbial communities from Lake Bonney liftoff mats and glacier meltwater in Antarctica - BON-02 (megahit assembly) | ecosystem: Environmental > Aquatic > Freshwater > Ice > Glacier...
CGGCGGCGTCTAGCGGCCTCCGACAACCATCCGACCCGTCACGATAAACATCGCGGTCACCTTAAACATTGCGGTCACGACCGGGCCAGCGACCGCCGGCAACCCCCAGACGCCGAGCTCGCCTCCGAGAGCGGCGAATCGGCCGATCTGCTGATCCGCTGATCCGCTGATCCGCTGATTGCGAGCATGGTCGCGAGCAGCATCAGGATCGCGGTGCCGAGAGGCCAGACATCAGCGGTGACGAGCAAGGTGAGACGCGCTCGCGACTCCGGCGTTTTCCACCGCTCGCGGACTGGGCCACAACACAAACTTGCGCATCACTCGAGTATGCCGCGGCTGGCGCCGGTCATCCAGCGCTCAGCGGCTGATGGCGAGCGTCGCCGCGGTCGACTCAAGTACCTCGGCGGCAAGGGCCGGGTCGTCGGAAACCTGTCGCCCGTAGCTGGGGATCATCGCGAGCAGGCCGGGCTTCCACGCCTCGAGTCGGTCAGGAAAACACCGTTCGATGAGATCGATCATGATCGACGGCGCTGTCGACGCCCCGGGCGATGCCCCCAGTAGGCCCGCGATTGAGCCGTCAGCCGACGAGACGACCTCGGTGCCGAACTGCAGGGTTCCGCCCTTGCCGGGCACGTTCTTGATGATCTGCACGCGCTGACCAGCGGTGAGCGGGTACCAGTCGTCACCGTTGGCACGCGGGTAGAACTCTCGAAGGGCATCCAGTTTCTTCGAGCGCGACGCGAGTAGCTCGCCGACGAGGTATTTCACGAGGCCGAGGTTGCGCAACCCCACCTGCAGCATGGGAACGATGTTGTGCCAGCGAATTGAGCCGAATAAGTCGAACCACGATCCGGTCTTGAGAAACTTCGGAGTGAACCCGGCGTAGGGCCCGAACAGAAGGCTCGACTGGCCGTCAACGACGCGCGTGTCGAGGTGCGGCACCGACATCGGCGGCGCGCCCACCGAGGCCTTGCCGTAGATCTTGGCGTCGTGCTTCGCAACCACGGCGGGATTGTCGGTGCGCAGCCACTGCCCGCTGACCGGGAACCCGCCAAAGCCGCGGATCTCGGGGATGCCGCTCTTCTGCAATAGGGGCAGCGCGTGACCCCCTGCACCCACGAAGACGAAGCGCGCCGTCACGTCGAAGGGGGTGCCGCCAATCTCGTGGCGCATGGTGAGCTTCCACAGCCCCTCACGGGTGCGCCGGATGCCCGTCACGCTGTGCTCGAGATTCAGACTCACCCCGCTCGACACGAGGCTATGCATCAGCAACCGGGTGAGCGCGCCGAAGTCGACGTCGGTACCGGCGGCCATGTACGTCGCGGCGATGGGCTGCGACTTGGCGCGGCCCGGAACGACGAGCGGGGCCCAGCCGCGAATGACCGCCGCGTCGTCGCTGTACTCCATGCCAGCGAAAAGCGGGTGGTCTTTGAGCGCCTCGTAGCGCTTGCGCAGGTACTCGACGTTGTCGGCACCCCACACCATGCTCATGTGCGGAGTCGCGGTGAGAAACGCACGGGGCTCGGGCAGCAGCCTCCGGTCGACCAGGTAAGACCAGAACTGACGAGAGACCTGGAACTGCTCGTTCACCGCCACAGCGCTGGCGATATCGATCGAGCCATCGGGTCGCTCGGGGGTGTAGTTGAGCTCACACAGGGCGGCGTGGCCGGTGCCGGCGTTGTTCCACGGGTTCGAACTCTCGAGCGCCACGGCCCCCAAGCGCTCGTAGATGCGGATGTCCCAGGTGGGTTCAAGCTGACGCAGCATTGTGCCCAGGGTTGCGCTCATAATGCCGCCGCCGATGAGGGCCACGTCGATGGGTTCAGTCACGGCTCGAGTTTACTCGTGCCCGCCAGGTGCTCTGCCCTGCCGGACTAGGCTGAGCCGGTGATTCTGCCCCTTCTTGCGATCGGAGCAATCGGAGGACTGTTCTCCGGTCTCTTCGGCGTGGGCGGCGGGTTCATCATGGTGCCGCTCATGATGGCGTGGTTGCGCTTTGACCAGCGCCGGGCATCCGCCACCTCGCTGCTCGCGATCATTCCGCCCGCCCTGCTGAGCGCTTCGCTCTACGGCATTCGCGGCGAGGTCGACCTGCTTGCCGCCGGCATCATTGCGGCAGGCGCGATCACGGGCACGCCGCTTGGGGCGCTGCTACTTCGCCGCATCTCGCTGGTGTGGCTCAAATGGCTGTTCATCGCGGGCTTGCTCGCAACGGCGTTACGGCTCATCATCGTCGCGCCCCAACGTGACGGCGTGCTCGACTACAGCGTGGGTGCCGTGTTGAGCCTCATCGTGCTTGGCCTGCTCATGGGCATCATCGCCGGGCTGCTCGGCGTGGGCGGCGGCATTGTGGCGGTTCCGGTGCTCATCGCGCTTTTCGGTATGGGCGACCTGCTCGCCAAGGGCACGTCGCTGCTCGCGATGATCCCGGGTGCGGTAGCGGGCACGGTGCCCAACCTGCGAGCGGGGCTCGTACTCTGGCGCGAAGCCATACCAATCGGCCTCGCTGCCGCGGCAATGTCGATCGTCGGAGTCTGGCTTGCCTTCCTCATTCCCGCTCAGGTCGCCGTCTGGCTCTTCGCCGCCCTGCTCATCGGCGTGATCGTGCAGATGGCACTGCGGCCGGTGAGGCCGGGCGACTGAGGCTGGGGCTTTCGCGCGTGAACACGTCGAATCCGCATCGGTGCAGTACGGAGGGCGCGCACAAGTTTCAGTAACATGACCCTTGTGCAGCCTCGCTCAATCGCCGCGTCGCAGAAGTCGAGCATGCTTGTGCGTGCGATCACCCTCCTCGAGCTTGTTGCAACCCACGTCGACGGTATTGGTGTGCGCGAAGCCGCCCGGCGCACCGGCATTGACCGCAGCGCCGTGAGCCGCATCCTCACCCACTTCGAAGAGCTCGGCTATGTCGAGCAAGAGCGCGAGCGCGGCGTCTACTCTGCGGGGCCGCGCCTATTCGCGATCGTCGCGTCACTCGCCGAGCGTGACACACTCGCCAAGGCAGCCGAGCCGCTGCTGACGACTCTTGCGCACCGGTTCACAGAGACTTGTTACGTCGTCGCCCGTGTCGGTGACACCCTGGTCTACCGCGCCAAGGTCGACTGCGACAACACGATCAAATACGTCGTTGATCTGGGCACGTCGTTCCCATTGGTGAGCGATGCGGCAGGGATGGCCATCCTAAGCGGCGTGACGCCCGAGGAGCGCGACCGGATTCTTGGTCAACTAGGTGGAGCACACGATGGGGCCACCACAACCGACCCCGAGGTCGTGCGTGTGCAGCTCGCTGACGATCTGCGACTCGGGTACTCGTATAACCCCGGGCGCTGGGTGCCCAACGGCGGCAGTGTCGCGGCCCCCTTCTTCGACGCGTCCGGCCGCTGTGCGGGTGCCATCGCACTGTGCGGCCCGATGGATCGTCTCGACAACCTCTCGGTCGATGAGGTCGGTACGGCGTTGCGCGATGCAGCCCGCACGTTGAGCGAGCGCCTCGGGCAGCTCGACCAGCGGACCGCGCACTAGGCGTCAGGCGCCGCGAGCCAGGCTCTCACCTCGTCGCCGTGCTGGCCGAGGGTGGGAGGGGCTGTGTGGTCGCGCCGGGTGTGCTCATCGCCGTCGAAGTCGAAGAAGCGCAGCGCCGGGCCGGGCAGCTCAACCCGGCCGAGCGTCGGGTGCTCGACGTCAACGACGAGTCCCTGCGAGCGAGTTTGTGGCCAGGCGTAGACCTCATCGATTGACCGCACGATGCCCGCGGGAACCCCGGCGGCGTCGAGTTGTGCGAGTAGGTCGACGCTCGACCGGTTGGCGAACGCTCGCTCGATGTCTGCGATGAGGGCGGCCTGATTGCCCACGCGTTCGGCGTTGGTTGCGAAACCCGGAGCGTCCGGGTCCAGCCCGGTCACGGCGCAGAAGGTGCGCCACTGTGACCCACTGCCGACCGATATCTGAATTCGGCCGTCGGCAGTAGCGAACAGCCCATAGGGCGCAAGCGAAGGGTGGTGATTGCCCTGGGCGCGGCCGACCTCGCCCGCCACAGTGAATCGCGTGCCCTGGAATCCGTGCGCGGCCACAATCGCAGCGAGTAGTGAGGTGCGCACGACCTGACCTCGCCCGGTGCGCTCGCGCTCGTGGAGCGCTGCGAGCACGCCGTAGGCCCCGTACATGCCGGCGAGCAGGTCACCGATCGGCACGCCCACGCGCTGCGCGTCGTCGGGGCCCGAGCCAGTGAGCGACATGAGCCCCGCCTCACCCTGGGCAATCTGGTCGTAGCCCGCGCGCCCGCCCTCGGGCCCATCGTGCCCGAAGCCCGAAATCGAAAGCACGACGAGCCGGGGGTTGAGCCGCTCGAGCGTGCCGGGGTCGAACCCGAGCCGGTCAAGGGTGCCCGGGCGAAAGTTCTCGATGAGTACGTCGGCGCGCTCGATAAGGGCGCGCAACACGGCCGTGTCTTCGGGCGCCTTCAGGTCGAGGCTGATCGACTCTTTGTTGCGGTTAGCCGAGAGAAAGTAGGTGCTCTCGCGCGCGTCATCAGGCCCGACAAACGGCGGCCCCCAGCCGCGGGTATCGTCGCCCGTGCCCGGCGACTCGACCTTGATAACCCGCGCACCGAGGTCGCCCAGCATCATGGCCGCGTGCGGGCCAGCGACGGCACGACTGAGGTCAACCACGAGCACGTCCGAGAGCGACCCGGTCATGCGCCAGCCTCCTCTGCGCGCGCGACGAGCAGAACGATGGTCAGCGCCGTGCGGCGAGCGATCATGATTCCCTCACGATGCGGGTTGCCAGCGGGTGGTTCGGGATGCTCGAGTGACACATCACAGGTGCTCCACCCCGAACGGCTCAAGTGCGGCGCGCTTGGCCTGCCGGTGGTCGCCCGATGAACGCCCCGTGAGGCGGCGCCCGATCCAGGGCAGAACGTATCGTCGCCAATACTCGGCAGTGCGCGGGCGCTCGCGCTGATCGAGTGCGTCGGGTGCCGCGGGCGCGCCCGCGATGGGCGCGCCGAGCGCGGCGAGCACGTTCGCCGCTGCAATCTCGTGGCCGCGCGCGTTGAGGTGCAAGCGGTCGACGGACCAGTAATGCTGCTCGGTCAGTCGCGGGTCGCTCCAGTTGTCGACGAAGAGCACATCGGTGCCCGCCAACCGGTGCGCAACAGCGACCGCGAGCGCGTCGCCGCGGCGCGAGAACACCTGCCCGAAGGGGATGTGGAGCGTCGGGTCGCCGCCGCTCACGACCATCACGCGCATCCCTGTTTCCCGCGCTTGCTCGGCGGCCGAGACAATGCGGTCAGCGACCGACTCGATCGAGACCGAGGGGCGCAAGATGTCGTTGCCGCCGCCGTTGATGCTCAGCAGCTCGGGTGCTAGGGCGAGCGCGGCTGGCAACTGCTCGGTGAGGATAGGGGCAAGCAGCCGGCCCCGGATGGCAAGGTTGGCGTAGTTGATCGTGCCCCCCGCCGCATGAGCGAGCCCGGCCGCCACGAGGTCGGTCCAGCCGCGCAGGCTACCGTCAGGGCGCACATCGCCCATGCCCTCGCTGAAGCTGTCACCGATCGCGACGTACGAGGTAACCAGCATCGCCGTGCTGTCACCCTCGCCGCCGGTCATCGCGAGGCTCAGACCGTGAGCGTCGCGGTGAGCTTCGCGGCGAGCAGCTCGGCGATTTGCACGGCGTTGAGTGCGGCACCCTTGCGCAGGTTGTCATTACTGATGAACATCGCAAGGCCGCGCCCGCCGGGCACACCCTCATCGGCGCGGATGCGCCCGACCAGGCTGGGGTCGATCCCGGCGGCGGCGAGCGGGGTGGGAACATCCACGAGCTGAACTCCCGGCGCGTCGGCCAACAGTTCTCGCGCGCGCTCGGGGTTGATGGGCCGTGCAAACTCGGCGTTAATCGCGAGCGAGTGGCCGGTGAACACCGGCACGCGCACACAGAGACCGCTCACGAGCAGCTCGGGAAGTTCGAGAATCTTGCGGCTCTCGTTGCGCAGCTTCTTCTCTTCGTCGGTCTCGCCGAGGCCGTCGTCGACAAAACTGCCCGCCTGCGGAATCACGTTGAAGGCAATGTTCGCCGGAAACTTTGCCGGTGCCGGAAACTCGACGGCGCGACCATCGTGCACGAGCGCGATGGCATCCTGACCCACGACCGCGGTCACCTGCTCAAGAAGCTCTTCGCCGCCCGCGAGCCCCGCGCCCGACACTGCTTGGTACGTGTTGACGATGAGGCGCTGCAGCCCCGCCTCGGCGTCGAGCACTTTGAGCACGGGCATGGCCGCCATCGTCGTGCAGTTCGGGTTCGCGATGATGCCCTTGACGGCCTCGTCGATCGCGTGCGGGTTGACCTCGCTGACGACGAGCGGAACCTCAGGGTCCATGCGCCAGCCCGACGAGTTGTCGACCACGGTGACGCCCGCCGCTGCGAAGCGGGGTGCCTGCGCCTTGCTCAGGGTGGCGCCGGCGCTGAAGATCGCGATGTCGAGCCCGCTCGGGTCAGCCGTCTCGGCGTCTTCGACAACGACATCACGGTCGCCCCACGGGATGACCGTTCCGGCGCTGCGCGCACTCGCAAAGAAGCGCAGCTCGCCGACAGGGAACCCGCGCTCAAACAGCAGTTGACGCACGACGGCACCGACCTGGCCGGTCGCACCGACGACGCCGATGTGCACGGGGGTGCTCATGATCAGCGCCCCGTTCCCGCGTAGACGATCGCCTCGGCCTCGCCGTCGAGCCCGAAGGCGTTGTGCACAACCTGCACGGCGTGATTGAGAATGTCAGCGCGAATGATCACCGAAATGCGAATCTCAGAGGTGCTGATCATCTCCATGTTGATGCCCGCATTTTTGAGCGTGGTGAACAGCTGGGCGGCCACGCCCGCACTCGTGCGCATTCCGCCGCCGATTACCGAGAGCTTGCCGATCTGGTCATCGTAAGCGAGCGATTCGAAGCCGAGGGTCGGCTGGGCGGCGCGCAACGCCGTGAGCACCTTCTCGCCGTCGCTCTTGGGCAGCGTGAAGCTAATGTCGGTGCGGCTCGTCGCCGCGGTCGATACGTTCTGCACAATCATGTCGATATTGGCGCCCGTCTCAGCCACGATCGTGAAGATGTCGGCAGCCATACCGGGAGTGTCGGGCACGCCAACCACGGTGATCTTCGCCTCGCTCAGATCGCCGGCGACTCCGGTGATGATCGGCTCTTCCATGACTTCTCCTTCTTTCGGAGTAACGACCCAGGTGCCCTCGTTGGGCGAAAACGACGATCGCACGTGCAGCGTGACGCCGTGGCGTCGCGCGAACTCGACGGCGCGAATGTGCAATACCTTTGCCCCCGCGGCAGCCAACTCAAGCATCTCTTCCGTAGTGACACGGTCGATCTTGTGTGCCCTCTTCACCACGCGTGGGTCGGCCGTATACACGCCGTCGACGTCGGTGTAGATCTCGCACACGTCGGCGCCCAGCGCGGCAGCGAGCGCCACCGCGGTCGTGTCGCTGCCGCCGCGGCCGAGAGTGGTGATGTCGCGGCTGTCGCGGTTGAAACCTTGAAAGCCCGCGACGATCGCGATTGCACCCTCATCGAGCGCCTCACGCACGCGCACCGGGGTGACGTCAACGATGCGCGCAGCACCGTGACGGGCATCCGTGATCATGCCTGCCTGGCTACCTGTGAACGACCGAGCGTCGTGTCCCATGCTCTTGATCGCCATGGCGAGCAACGCCATCGAGATGCGCTCGCCGGTCGTGAGTAGCATGTCCATTTCGCGCGGGTCGGGCAGGGGAGCAACCTGGTGGGCGAGCTCGATGAGATCGTCGGTCGAATCGCCCATCGCGCTCACTGTCACGACCACCTCGTTGCCCGCCTTGCGGGTCTCGACGATGCGCTTCGCGACGCGCTTGATGCTCTCGGCATCGGCCACCGACGACCCGCCGAACTTTTGCACGATGAGGCTCACGGCGGTACTCCTGGCGGGGCTGGGGACGAAGGTCGATAGCGGCGCAGGGCCCGCAGGCACCCGTACCGATGGCGCGACGGCGGTGACGAGCCTTGAGCGACGATTCTACTGCCGCCGGATGCCCGGCGCGGCATGTGCCTCGCGCACACCTCGACGTCTAGCTGTGGAGGACGTGCTCGAGGCGAAGGACATCAGGGGTGTCTTGCCAGCGCTGGTGCTCCGAACGCCAGACGTGCTCATCAACTTCACCTCGGATAGCTGGATCGATGAATGCGCTCACAAGTGCTTTTGCTTCAGTGATTTTCCGAAACGCACTGCAGTAAGGAACGTCACGCGCCATGCGCGCGTAGGCCGCGCCCCACCCCTGCGGAATCGTGAACTGATCGATCGTGACGAGCTGTCTTCTCCGCGACTCCGCCTCGATCGCGATGCGCACGTCGGCCCCGAGAATGTCTTGGGTGGTCGCGAAAACGACAAGGTCTACGAGGTCTTTTTCACGAGTCGAATGAGAGCCCGAGTAGAGCATGACGGTGGCACACACTTTGTCGGCGATCTGATCGACGACTGGGTACACCCGATACGGATAGGTGGTGAGCCGGGGAAGGTCGAGACCGTTGGCCGGCTCGATGTAGTTCACCTCGGCCGTCGCGCCAGCCCCGGTGCTGAGGTCAACCTTAAGACGCCCACGCTTCTGCGCACCCACGTACACATCAAACCGAACCTTATAACCCTCGAGGTTCGGCTGCCCAGAGCCTCCGATGATGTCTGCATAGCTGACGAACTCAAACTGGAAGTGGTCTTTGAGGTCGACTTTTGCGAGCCGCTTCAATGCTTCGAGGGCTTCTGCAAGGGTGTACCCGGATCGAAAGAGATCGACGTCGTTGGTTGCTCTCGCAGAAGGAACGCGGGCCAAGACCCCGGTTCCACCCTTGAGCATCCACTCCGATCGCTCCCCCTCTGAAAACACTCGACTAAGAAATCGTCGAAAGTGCTCCTGCTTAATTCGTTCATTCACCGACAAGGAAGGGTCAATTGCGAATGCGCGGCGGGCGGCTTCCCGAATCGCCGACTCGACACCCGAGGAGTTCACATATGGACCCAGCTCAACCATGGTCATGGCTTTCTGCATGAGTCGTGCGTTCGAGTGCTAGCCGCGCACTTGCGGTGGCGATCTCAGCACTCGACGAAGAACCGTCCCGCGAGATTCGCCGAAGAAACTCCGCCGACACGAGCGCCCCGAGCTCTCGCGATGATGCGATCTGCGTCGCGAGCGATGCGAGATCAAGGCCAGCGATAGCCTCGAGCTTCTGGAGAAGCGCCTGCCCGTCGCCTCGGGGATGACCGTTGCGAGCGGCGAGCGGGCTCAGCAGGGCCACCAGCCGATTGGTGTTCAGTCGGGTCTTGCGCGTCGCATCTCGAAGTAGATCAGCAACCAGGCTGAGGTCGATTCGTTCTTCGACGAGATCAGCGATCGTGCGCTCTAGGGTCGTAGTCGGAAGACCGTCGACGATCATCACGTCATCCGGTTCTAGTGCTCGCTGGCGGTAACGGATCTCTGGACGCTGGCTCTGACGTCGCACGGCTGTGGTGAACTCGTGATTCTCTGCCTGTAGATCTCCAACACCATGGAGGTGCGCAGCAGATGACCCCGACACCACGACCCCAGCCTCGCGCTTGCGAATCCGTTGTTCTGCAGGCTGTAGGGGCTCGGTGCTCAGCCACGCCACGCGTAGATCTTCGAATTCGTCGATGGGTGCGCCCGAGTCGCGATACACGCCGTGTGCGAGTCGCACGAGCTCGCCTGTGCTGGCGAGTCGCGCGAGATCAACCCGAGACACGCCACGACTGGTGGCTTGCGCCGCCGTGACCATGCCCCACTGGGGCGCAGAGAGCTCAGCGATGGTGCGGAGCGCTTCGCGAGACTTCATACTTGAAATGTATACCTCAGGCAGATACTTTACAAGTATTGAGTGTCAATCCTGGCCCCCGAAGATGTCGAGCGTCGCCGACGTGGCCTTGCGCCGCGGCTTGCGGTCGTCGCGCGTCTCGGGCCACTTGACCCCCTGAGCCGCCAGCTCATCTTTCGTGACAAGCTCTCCGGCAAGAATCTGCTCAAGCAGCGCAGCCTGCGCCGGCTCCAGGCTCACGAGCCGCGTGAGTACGGTGAGCAGTTCGGTGAACTCGAGGGTCCACTCGTGCGGCCACTCAGTGACGTGAATGTTGTCGAGCGGGCTCGTCTTCTTGCCACCGGGGTTCTTCTTGCGGTACTTGAACCAGCTGCCGATGACGTTCATGCCGCCGACGGTGTAGTCGAAGACTTCGCGCGGCACCGGGCCCCACGCTCCATTGCGCGCGCCGTTGTCGTCGGTGAACACGACCTGGTGCATGAGGTCGTCGAACTGCAGCTTGACGGGCATGGTGGTGACGGCTTCGAGTGACTTGGGTTGGGCATCCATCGGCCAGCCGCTACGCACGTTGCTTGCTCCGCGCCCCGCGGCGGCATCGACGTAACGCTCGGCGTAGGTGTGCAGCCAGATCACCTCGCGGCCCAGTTCGACGGCGCGCGCCCACAACACGGGGTCGCGGGTGATCGGCACGCGCACTCCGGGAGTGGTCAGCTCATCAACAAACGTCGCCGTGAACGCGGGATGCGCGACGACTCCAGCCACATAGGCAAGCAGGTCTTCATGATCGCTCTGGATGCTCGCCTCAGCCGCCAGCCCCTCCAGCAGCCCCGGCGCCAGGTTCGGGGTTCCGTCGGGGTGCAGGAGCGGGAGCACGCGGCCACCCCGGTAGTTAAAATGGTGGAGGTCCGGAATGAGCGATGAGAAGACCAACCCGGGGCCGTCCTTAATCGGGTCAGAGTGCTGCTCCACGACAAATAGGTTGTCCCGCACCCGCGCTTCCCACAGTGTCGGCCGAGGCATGTCCAGAACGCGCGCGTCAGCGATGAGGTACTGCCGGTCCAATGCCCTGTAACCAACACGGATAATCTGCGCGACGTCGGCCCCTTTGTTGAGCGGCATCGAGGAAGCAGAGACGTCGGTGCCGGGAAGTGGAGTGACGGTCCGAGAAATCGATCTGTCGCGAGTCTCCTTGAACAACGCTTTACTCTGCAGCGAGCCAAAGGAACGCAGGAGGTCTGCCCAGCGCTCCTGCAAGACAGCAGGGCTCGGCGCGTATGGCCAACCTCTGTTTCCGGTGACACCCGGACTAGACCACAGCAACAGCTCGCCGAGAGCGGGACTTGAATCCCACAGAGCGAAAGCGGGAGTAAACGCTGAAGACCAACCCCTCCTCGCGAGAAGCCAGCCCGCTTTGAGGTCGAGCGTGGAGAGAGAAGCGAACTTTTCCTTTTGGGTTCCTACAACTGACCGATATCTGATCACGGCAGGGTTTTCAGCGTCATGACTCGCGTGTCGGACGAAGATCCCGATGGCCAGAGGCTGTCTCACCCCCGGAAAAATGCGAGTCGGAATATCTGGAGTCTGGCCCTCCGGCGTGAGGTCGATGATCCAGCCCTCATCTGCTTCACGCCGAAAGTAGGAGCGCATGCCCTTGAAGCCGGGTCCACGCATGTAGCCGGCAGTAGTGATGAAACAAATGACACCAGCACGATCGGTGGGGACGGACTCGAACACTTTCCAGGTCGCCCACCGCCAGAAGCTGCGTCAGCGTCGGTGAGGTTGAGCTCGTTGTCGCGGCGTAACAACCGCACCAGCACGCCCAACATTGGCGCGAGGCGCTTGCCCGCCGGAGCCCGCAGCACCGCCCAACACTTCACCAGCGCCCTCGTCACCGCGGGCCCATAGATCGGCGCCCACCCCGCCCTGGGCTTGACTACCTTGAACGTCAACGCCGCCCGAAGTGCGGCCCGGGCGTAGTCGCGATGCCACCCGGTCAGCTCGACCAGCTCCGTCAGTATCCGGCTCTTGCCGGCCCGGCCGGCACTCCGGGTAGGCGAGCGCCTTCTTCATCGTCACAGCCTGCCGCTGCGTCATCGTCAGCTCCATAGAAACGGGCCTAACCCACACCGAACGCCTGAATCTGCAACCACGCCGAAGCGGAGGTCTTCACATGAGGCAACGAATACGGCTACGCGGAGGTTTCTTATGAGTCAACGCGAACACTAGACACAAGCGCAAGCCATGATCTACAGTGGTACTACCACCGGGCCACCACTTCTGAATCCCTGGCCGAGCGCCCAACATAGGGGCCGCAACCTGGCGTTGGATTGTCTGCTTGCACCTAAGCAGTACTTCGCAATCCGCTATGCGGGATGTGCACGACGAGCACGCGATCAGCCCCGACGAGTCGTGACTCATAGTCGGCGGCCGCCCCGGCGGAGGCCCGCGCGCTCGTCACGTCGAGCGTTTAAGACATAGGGCACTTTGCGTTCGACAAGGTAGACCACAGTTTCAAGAAATGGAATCAGAGCGATGGAGCTTCGCAGCAGCCACTGGTATCAGGGCGGCAGCAGAAACGCCTACATCCACCGGGCCTGGATGCGCCGCGGCGTGCCGAGCGACGCCTTCACCGGGCGACCTCAGATCGCGATCGCCAACACCGCCTCTGACCTGACGCCCTGCAATGCGCACCTCGACACGGTCGCCCAATCGGTGAAGAACGGCATTCTCGAGGCTGGAGGGGTGCCGCTCGAGCTTCCGGTGGTGTCTCTGGGCGAGACGCAGGTGCGCCCGACCGCGATGCTGTGGCGCAACATGGCCGCGATGGCGACTGAAGAGATGCTTCGCGCCAACCCGATCGACGGCGTCGTACTTCTGGGCGGATGCGACAAGACGATCCCATCACTGCTGATGGCCGCAGCGTCCGTCGACCTGCCCGCGGTGGTCGTGCCCGGCGGCCCGATGCTGACGGGCACCTTTCGCGGCGTCGCTCTCGGCTGCGGAACCGATGTGTGGCGCTTGAGCGAAGAGGTTCGGGCGGGTGTGCTGAGCCGCGACGACTTCATGCGCTCAGAGTCGGCCATGATCCGCAGCGCTGGCCACTGCAACACGATGGGCACCGCGTCAACCATGGCGCTCGTCGCCGAAGCACTCGGCACGATCGTTCCCGGTCTCGCGGGAACGCCCGCGCCAGATGCCCGGCTGCTCGAGGGGGCGCAGCTCACCGGCCGACTCGCGGTCGAGCTCGTCGCGCAGGGCCGCACCCCGAGCACCTTTCTGACGAAGGGCTCGTTTCATAACGCGATCGTCGCCCTCGCCGCCATCGGCGGATCGACCAATGCCGTGCTGCACCTGCTGGCCATCGCCGGACGCCTCGGCATCGAGGTGACCCTCGACGACTTCGACCGCATCGGCTCGACCGTGCCGCTGCTCGTTAACCTCCAGCCCGCGGGTGCCTATCTCATGGAAGATTTCCACCGTGCGGGCGGCCTGCTCGCGGTGCTGCGCGAGGTGCGCGACCTCCTCGACCCCGATGCCTTGACGATCACGGGGCGACCCCTCGTCGACTACCTCGACGAGGCTCGCATCTGGGATGCCGACGTGCTCAGTTCACGAGAGAACCCCCTGCTGCCTGCCGCCGGCATTGCGGTGCTGCGCGGCAGCCTTGCTCCCGGTGGCGCGATCATCAAGCCTGCCGCCGCGTCGCCGCACTTGCTCAAGCACCGCGGACGCGCGGTCGTGTTCGACAGCATTGAAGACTTTCACGCTCGCATCGACGACCCTGAACTCGACGTCGACGCCGACTCGGTTCTCGTGCTGCGCGGCTGCGGACCACAGGGGTACCCGGGTATGCCCGAGGTCGCCAACATGCCGCTGCCTACGAAACTGCTCGAGCAGGGGGTGCGCGACATGGTGCGTATCTGCGATGGGCGCATGAGTGGCACCGCCTACGGAACCGTCGTGCTGCACGTCACCCCCGAGGCCGCTGCGGGTGGCCCATTGGGCCTCATTCGCACCGGAGACTGGGTCAGCCTCGACGTGCGAGCCCGCCGCCTCGACCTCGACGTCGACCCAGAAGAGCTCGCCGCCCGCGCGCCGAGCGACGGCATGCTGGCGGGGCTCGCCAACCCCCGACGCGGGTGGGAGCGACTCTACGTCGACCACGTCATGCAGGCCGACACCGGTGCCGACCTCGACTTTCTTCGTGGCTCATCGGGATCAGCGGTCAGCCGCGAGTCGCACTGATGCTCGTGACGTCTCCCCGCGAGGGGACCCCGGTGACCGCGATCGTCATGACGGAGTCCGGCGGGCCCGAGGCGCTGCAGGCGACGGATGCTCCGCCTCCCGCCCCCGCCCCGGGCAAGGTGCTCGTGCGCACGCACGCCTCGGGGTTGAAGTTTATCGAGAGCTACCAGCGCTCCGGCGGATACCGGGTGCGCACGCCGTTCACTCCGGGTGCAGCTGCCTCCGGAGTCGTCGAGGCCCTCGGTGAAGCCGTCACGAGCCTGCGTGTCGGAGACCGCGTGTGCACAGCCGAGGCGGTCGGCACCCACGCCGAACCGTTCACGGTGCCCGCCGCGCGTGCGGTCGTCGCGCCCGCGAACATCTCGCTCGACACCGCCGCAGCCCTGCCTCTGTAGGGGCTCACCGCGCACTATCTCGCGACGGCGGCCGCGCATCCGAAGCCCGGCGACACGGTTTTCGTGCACGCCGGAGCCGGCGGAGTCGGCCTGCTGCTCACCCAGGTGCTCGTCGCCCGCGGCGGGCGCGTGATCACCACGACCTCTGACGTCGAGAAAGCCGCCCTCAGTCGCGCGGAGGGCGCCTGTCAGGCCATCGGCTATGAAGCGTTTCGGGATGTTGTGCGCAAACTCACCGGCGGCGCGGGCGTGCCCGTGCTCTACGACTGAGTCGGACGAGCTACCTTCTACAGCTCGCTCGGCCGCCTCACTGTGCGCGGGCGCCTCGTTCTCTTCGGTGTCGCGAGCGGCCCGGCCCGGCCCCGCCCTTGGACCTGCGGCGCCTCAACGCGGGCGGCTCGCTCAGCCTCACGCGCCCCTCGCAAGGTGAGGTGGTCGCCGCGCTTCCGAACATGCTCTGCAGGCAGGGAGCGTCACCGATCAGCCGACCGATCACACGCTGCAGACATGGGTGTCGATGAAGGTCGCGTCCGCGGTGCAGTAGCCGCCACGAGCATGAGTCTCGTGCAACCGGGAAAGGGACGTTTCACAACGTGACGGTAAAATCACCGTGGACGTCGGCAGTTCGGTTGTAGTCGTGCTGAACGGCCACTGTCACGGCTCCGGCAGCCGTGCCGAGCGCAAGCCATCGCGCGTCGTCCTCAAGCAGTACACAACGATCCGACAGGCGTTCGTCCAGCAACAACCGCTTGTCCGTTCCAGAAGCGCGGCGAAGAACCTCCACGAATTGATCCATCGACCACAGTCGCAACAGTCGTTCGATGGTCGTCGGGTCTCCGTTGGAGACGATCACCTGCGTCGTCGCGACGCCGTGCAACGCCGGCATCAGGGCGGTGCACAACCAGCTGGGCTGAAGGCTCTGCTCTGCAAGCTCGAGGAAAACCTCTCGTCGAGCCGCGATGAGGTCGCGCACGTCGCTCGCCCGCTCAGAGTGAACGGGCAGTCCGCTCGCGAACAGGCGCGCCCAGATGATCGGCTCGGTTTGGCCGACCATGCTCAGAAAGAAGTCGTCGCTTGGAGTCCACTTCCGGCGTTGCCCTAGGACACGGTAGCTGGCGTCGTGCAGCGGCTCTGTGTCGGCTACCACACCATCGAAGTCCCAAATGATCGACTTGCCGCGGCCAGCGCTGATCAGTAGCTCGGCGAAAGCCGTTGAGTCGTCCTGTGTCCAGACGTGATTCATGACCATCCGGCGAGCGTCCCGTCGTAGTGGCGCGAGGTCGGGTCGCAACATCGGTCGGTCGATTTGTCGGCATGGCGGACGGCGACCTCGTCGATCTCGACACCCAGGCCGGGTGAGATCCATCGTTGAATGTGCCCGTCGAGCGCCTCGCCGGCGACATCCCCCCGCGCCTGATCGATTTCCGAGACCGCGGAGGCAAGCACAGGGCCCCGGCGGTAGAAGCCAAACCTGGTCAGAGTCGCCCAGATGTCTTCGATGCGGGAGGCATCCCAGCCGATCAGATGGTCGGTGAACAGGGTGATCGCCGCGAGAACGGGCTTGGTGAAACCCTTGAGCGACGCTTCTCCCCGCCCCACGACCCCGTCCTCGGTCTCCATCCGGACCAGGAGCCATCGCGGTGCGACCTTGAACGTCTCGACACGGGCCATCATCACGGGCTGCGGCTCGACTTGTGACCGCGGATCGATTCGATCGACTCGCGCCCCGCGAGCTCCGCACCGATCCCGACCGCTGCGAAGCCCCGACCGAGGAACTCGTCGATGTCTGCGACACGAACCCCCCCCGTTGCAACGAAGAAAGCCTCTGGAAAAGGGCCGCGCATGTGCTCCACCCACTGCGGGGGAAGAGAGGCTGCAGGAAAGGCCTTCATCCACCGGTTGTCGTAGCGCTCGGCGAGCATGATGTCGCTGGCCGTTGCAACACCGGGCAAGTGGGGAAGCCCGATCTCGCTCGAACGGACCATGACCTCGACCGCAACGCCGGGCGAGACAGTGAACGCCGCCCCCAGCGCTACGACCGCGTCCAGTCGTCGTGTCGTCGTGACGGTACCCGCACCAACGAGTCGTCCGCGGGCGCGACCGACGTCGATCGCCGCCCTGAGCGACCACATTGCCGACTCGTCCTGGATGGGCACCTCGACGAGCAGGATCCCGGCATCCCAGGCGTCCTCACACAGCTGAACCGTTCGCTCAGGCGACTCGCCCCTGAAGATCGCGACGATCGGCACTCCCCGCAAATGCTCCTCGAAGAAGTCCTCACCCATGTGCTGTCCTGTCTGCGCTCACGGCGTAAGGACCTTCTCTGCTCTCGTTAGGTGGCCACGCCGTCAAGGCTGAATCGATCTCATCTCGGTTCGGAGGCGGCGCGTAATCTCCTGTGGTGTGCAGCACACGACTGGCCATCAGGTGTCCCAGCCGCAGTCGATGGGACGCGTCGCGCCCCGCGAGCCACGCACTGAGCCACCCGCCCGCGAACGCGTCACCGGCACCGACCAGGTCGACGACCGAAACGCCCGCCGCCCGCTCAACCGTCCGCGACCCGCGCCCGAACTCGATCGCATCCCGAGCACCGTCCTTCACGACGAGCCGCGAAACACCGGGCATCAGCTCGCGCACTTCGTCCACCGTACGC
>Ga0105054_10005999_pt1 | contig 17143 bp, 16 predicted proteins | sample BON02_FD_78091 | JGI IMG/M metagenome (GOLD analysis project Ga0105054, IMG submission 78091) | Freshwater microbial communities from Lake Bonney liftoff mats and glacier meltwater in Antarctica - BON-02 (megahit assembly) | ecosystem: Environmental > Aquatic > Freshwater > Ice > Glacier...
ATCAGGCGGTTGCCGTCATTGCCAGCTTCGATGCCGTAAATTTTGCCATCGAGTTGGTCGCGGAATTCGGCAATATTCGCAAAATCAACCAAGCCAGCTTCGGCCAGCGCGCTATTTACGGCCAGCGTATATTTTGCGCCTTCAAGGTTTTCGCGCACTGTGTCAACAGTGCCCGCTTCACGGTAGGGAGCAATGTCGCCTTCCATCGTTGGCATCCAATTGCCAAGGAACACATCAATATCGCCTTCAGCCATCGAGACATAGGTTACCGGCACCGATAGCAGTTTCACATCGGTTTCATATCCCAATGCTTCTAGCAACGTGGTTGCAACAGCCGTGGTTGCGGTAATATCGGTCCAGCCGACATCCGAAAAACGAACGGTACCACAATCAGCAAAAGCGCCGGTGGCAAGTGTTAGGCTAAGCGCAGTCGCGCCAAGATAGGTTTTCATAGTCATCTCCCTTGGTTGGTTTTTTACCACTCTAGCAGCATTGACGCCGATGAGTGAAGTTCTTAAGGTCAGAATGTTTTTAATTGATCAGTCAGTCAAGGAAAAACGCAACGGAGGGATTAATGCCCAAGGTCGGAATGGAAAAAATTCGTCGCAAAGCGCTTATTGGGGCCGCTTTGCAAGCGATTCATGCGCGTGGCTCGCTTGATGTAACCGTGGGGCAAATTGCGGCGCGGGCTGGGGTTTCAACCGCCTTAGCGCACCATTATTTTGGTGGCAAAGAGGATTTGCTTTTGGCCGCAATGCGTTTTCAGCTGGTGCAACTTGGTATTGCTGTGCGCGATGCGGGGGCTAAGGCACATTCGCCGCGTGCCCGTATTTCAGCTATTATTGCCGCGAATTTTGATCGCCAGCAGTTCAGCGCGGTAACCGTTTCATGCTGGTTGAACTTCTATGTAAAGGCGCAAGAAAGTGATGCGGCTGCGCGGTTGCTACGCGTTTATGTGCGGCGTTTGCGGTCCAACCTCATCTGCGCCTTGCGGCCGCTGATTGGCGCGCATGCTGGCCATATCGCCGATGGAATAGGCGCAATGATTGACGGCGTTTACCTGCGCCAAGGCCTTTCGGGCAAAGCGCCAGACCGGCGCTCGGCCATTCAAATAGTTGAAGACTATGTCGAAATGTCATTGAAGGGGGCGCTGTGAGCCAGCCAAATATTCTGATATTTATGGTTGATCAGCTCAACGGCACGCTGTTTCCCGATGGCCCGGCTGATTGGCTGCACGCCCCAAACCTAAAGGCGCTTGCGGCGCGGTCAGTGCGGTTTACGCGCAGCTATACTGCTAGTCCGCTTTGCGCACCGGGGCGGGCCAGCTTTATGTCGGGGCAATTGCCAAGCCGCACTGGGGTTTATGACAATGCCGCCGAATTTCGCAGCGACATTCCCACCTATGCCCACCATTTGCGCCGCGCGGGCTATCAAACCTGTCTATCGGGCAAAATGCATTTTGTTGGCCCTGATCAGATGCATGGATTTGAACAGCGCCTCACCACCGATATTTACCCCGCCGATTTTGGCTGGACGCCCGATTACCGCAAACCGGGTGAGCGTATTGATTGGTGGTATCACAACATGGCCAGTGTCACGACAGCGGGTGTGGCCGAAATTTCTAACCAGTTGGAATATGATGATGAGGTGGCCCACCACGCCCGCGCCAAGGTGTATGATCTAGCGCGCGGCAAAGATACCCGGCCATGGATGCTAACCGCTAGCTTCACCCACCCGCATGACCCCTATGTCGCCCGCAAAAAATATTGGGACCTATATGAGGATTGCGCGCATCTTCTGCCCGAAGTCCCCGCCATGGCCTATGATGACCATGACAGCCACGCCAAGCGCATTTTTGATGCGAATGATTGGCGTAGCTACACAATTACTGACGACCATATTCGCCGCGCCCGCCGCGCCTATTTTGCCAATATCAGCTATTTGGATGATAAAATTGGCGAGGTGATGGAAGCGCTTGAGGGCACCCGAGCCGCAGAACACACCATCATCATGTTCGTTTCCGACCATGGTGATATGCTGGGCGAGCGCGGGCTTTGGTATAAAATGAACTTCTTTGAGGGTTCAGCCCGCGTACCGATGATGATCGCATCGCCAAACCTAAAACCGGGGCGGGTTGATGTGCCGGTATCAACAATGGATGTAACGCCGACACTGGCCGACCTTGCCGGGATTGACCTCAGCGATGTGATGCAATGGACCGATGGTGAAAGCCTGTTGCCACTGGCCTACGGCGATGGTGGCCATGGCCCTGTTTGCATTGAATATGCCGCCGAGGCGAGCATTGCGCCGCTGGTTTGTGTGGTTGATGGCGATTGGAAATATATCGCCTGTGAGGCTGATGCGCCGATGGCGTTCAATTTAGCCGATGATCCGCATGAGCTGACCAATCGCGCAGCCGAGGCACAAAACTTAGCAGAATACGTTTCGTCAAAATGGGATTTGCAGCGTTTTGATGCAGAGGTGCGCGCAAGTCAGGCGCGGCGCTGGGTAGTATACGAGGCGCTGCGCAATGGCGCCTATTTCCCCTGGGATTTCCAGCCGCTGCAAAAAGCATCCGAGCGCTATATGCGCAACCATATGGATTTGAACATCGTCGAATCTGGCAACCGTTTTCCAAGGGGCGAATAATGCGTGCGCAACCCACTGCCTGCCATTTTATCAATGTTGAATATGCTGAAAACACTTTCGGCCGCGAAAACGCCAAATTGGTGATTGCGCATTATAGCCAAGTGAAAACGGTTCATGTCGGCCTGAACGGGGTTGAGCCGCCATGGTAAACCAGCACTCCCGCCATGTTCAGCCGCATCAAGATGCGGCACAACCTGTTGGGCCGAGCACCGCGCGCGCGGGCGCACGGTGCTCAATGCTTTATTGTGAGGGTGGGTTATGAACGCTGATTTTGTAATTATCGGTTCGGGCTCGGCGGGCGCTGCCATGGCGTATCGGCTGAGCGAGGACGGGCAACATACTGTTCTGGTGTTGGAGTTTGGCGGCACGGATGCGGGGCCATTCATTCAGATGCCCGCAGCATTGTCTTATCCAATGAATATGCGCCGCTATGACTGGGGCTTTCAAAGCGAACCGGAACCGCATTTGGGCGGGCGGCGAATGGCGACACCGCGCGGTAAGGTTATCGGTGGGTCTTCCAGTATAAACGGCATGGTTTATGTGCGCGGCCATGCGCGCGATTTTGACCATTGGGCCGATGTTGGGGCCACCGGTTGGGCCTATGCCGACGTACTCCCGTATTTCAAGCGGATGGAACATTGGCACGACGGTGGCCATGGCGGTGATGCGGATTGGCGCGGCACAAATGGCCCGCTACATGTAAGCCGGGGGCCAAGGCGCAACCCGCTATATCAGGCTTTTGTCGATGCGGGTGTGCAAGCAGGGTTTGAGGGCACCGGCGATTATAACGGCCAGCAGCAAGAGGGCTTTGGCCCGATGGAGCAAACCGTATGGCGCGGGCGGCGCTGGTCGGCGGCAAACGCTTATCTGAAGCCAGCACTAAAGCGGCCAAACTGCAAGCTACTGCGGTGCTTTGCGCGCCGGGTTATCATCGAGAATGGCCGCGCTGTGGGTGTGGAAATTGACCGGGCTGGGCAAATTGAGGTTATTCGTGCCAATCGTGAAGTGATTATTGCGGCCTCGGCCATCAACTCGCCTAAAATCCTAATGCTATCGGGCATTGGCCCGGCCGCGCAACTGGCACAACATGGCATAGAGGTGGTGGCCGACCGGCCCGGCGTAGGGCAGAACCTGCAAGACCATTTAGAGCTGTATGTTCAGCAAGGCTCCATTCAGCCGATCACGCTTTATAGACATTGGAATGTGTTCTCAAAGGCATGGATCGGGGCGCAGTGGTTGTTTACCAAAACTGGGCTGGGGGCCTCAAACCAATTTGAAAGCGCGGGCTTTGTGCGATCAGCCGCTGGCGTAGAATACCCTGATATCCAGTTCCACTTCCTGCCTATGGCCATTCGTTATGATGGCAAAGCGGCCGCAGAAGGCCATGGTTATCAGGCCCATACCGGCCCGATGCGCAGCCCATCCCGCGGGGCGGTTACACTGGCCAGCGCCGACCCGGCAGTGCCACCAAAAATCTTTTTCAATTATATGAGCACCGAGCAAGATTGGATTGATTTCAGACATTGCATCCGCCTCACACGCGAAATTTTTGCGCAACCGGCGTTTGATGCGTTTCGTGGCAAGGAAATTCAGCCCGGTGCCGCGGCACAAAGCGATGATGCGTTGGATGAGTGTATTCGCGAACATTCAGAAAGCGCCTATCATCCTTGTGGCACAGCGCGCATGGGCCGGGTCGATGACAAAATGGCCGTGGTTGACCCCGAATGTCGAGTGATTGGCGTTGAAGGGTTGCGGTTGGCTGATAGTTCGGTCTTTCCGCGGATCACCAATGGTAACCTGAATGGGCCGTCAATTATGGTGGGTGAAAAGGCGGCTGACCATATTTTGGGCAAGCCTATGTTGCCACCCAGCAATGACGAGCCGTGGATCAACCCAAGATGGCGCGAGTCTGATCGTTAAAGGTCACAGACGCCTTGCAGGGCAACCCATGATTGGTCATCCAATGCGGCAGACATTACACTCGGATCGGCAATCCCCAGCGCTTGCGTGCTGACTTGTGCGCGGCGCAGTATTTCAGCGGCAGCCGTCGTATTTTGGGCAAGTGGCGCGCTATGCAGGGCAGCCAGCAAGGCGGCATCATCCGGCCAACCGCGCAACAAAAAGCCCATGACTTGCCAAACGTCCAACCCTTTCAAAAGCTGTAGCATTGGGCTGTACGAATTGGCCTGCGCCAATGCGAGGGCAATTTCGGCAGCGAATGCTTCCGGCGTTTGGAGCCGGGCAAGGGCGGCGCGGCCAACAATCAATGTGCCATCGGGCAGCGTCAGAATTTGCTCACCAGCCCCATCGACCGCCATTATCGGATGGGCGCTTGGGATAAGTTGCAGCCGCAAAGCAATGGTGGCCAATGCGCGCCGTGCATCGGGGGTTTCACATTGCCGCCCCAATAATACGGCCAGTTTTTCTGATAAGGCGCGTGCGCGAATAGCGCTTGTTTCTTCGGCAATTTTTTGGCGTAAAAGGTTCGGCGTTTTGGCGAGCCCAAAGCCAAGCGCAACAATCAAGCCCGCCGCAAGCAACAGCCGCCACACCGGCACACCACGGGCTATTGTGGGCCGATTTAAGGCCGCAGTTACACTGTCGATCGCTGAAATCATCACCTTATCAGTGATCAACAGCGTCTCATCCCCTTCCGCATCGGTCGTATAAAGCGCGCCTTCGTCTTGTGCGGCTATTTTTTGAAGCGCGGCCAATGCCCAATGTTCAAGCGGTTCATCTTGCATGGAGGTGAGGTTGAGCGTTGAATTACCAAAGCTGACAACCACCTCGCGCAGCGCAGATTCAGGCGTAGCGCGCCAATGGCCGATCGCTTCCAACCGTTCATATTTGCGCAGCGCCGTCATGCACATCACCTTTTAATCTATGCAATCGATAGCCGCATTTACGACCAATTCGCAACCCTGCCCACCCTTATTGTGCAGAATTGTCGCGACAAGCCCGCATGTTTCAGTGCAAATACTTCCACAGGCAGCAATTGTGGGGATATATGGGCAATCAAGCAATGCGCAGCGGCATGCTCATCATCGCGGGCATGGCCATTGTTGGGCTGATCGACAATTTCGTCGGCCTAATTCTACGTGATGCTAGCATTTGGCAATTTCACGCTTTTCGCACGCTGATCGGCTTGCCCGTGCTTGTTGTGGCAGCCTTAATTCTTGGGCAATCAACCCGCCTGAAGCGCCCGCTGTATGTTGCCGGGCGCTCATTGGTTTTGGCCATTTCGATGTTTTTGTATTTCGGCAGCCTGCCACTTATGCCTATAGCTCAGGCAGGGGCGGGGCTGTTTACCGCCCCGATTTGGGTGATGGTTTTCTCAGCGCTACTATTTCGCCAGCGTATTGGCCCGCGCCGCCTATTCGCGGTGGTGCTTGGTAGCCTTGGCGTTATAGCCATTATGCGACCCGAGGCGGCGAATTTTTCACCCCTAACGTTTATGCCAATTGCAGCAGGGGCCTTTTATGCGCTTGCCAATTTAATGGCGCGGCACTGGTGCGCGGAGGAGCCGACTTTGGGCGTGCTGGCCGGATCCTTTTCGGCCCTAGGGTTGATTGGGGCGGCCATTCTGATTGCCACCACGCTTATAAACCAACCGATTGACCTAACCGATACGGCAGCATTTTTAACAATGGGTTATCAAGCACCCACCCAAACCTTCTGGATATGGACAATTATCCAAGCGCTCGGTTCACTTTTGGCGGTTGGGTTGATGACGCGGGCCTATCAGAGTGCCGATACAAGTTATGTGACGATATTTGAATACTCATTCCTGCTGATTGCCAGTTTTTGGGGCTGGCAGTTGAATGATCAGAGCATTGAATTGCGTGATATCTTGGGCATGGGGCTGGTTATTCTGGCAGGTGTCGTTGTGGCCATCAGTACAGAACGGCGGGCCAGTACAGCATGATTATCTGTCATTCCCACCGGTTCATCTATGTGCACCCACCCAAAACCGCAGGCACGGCGGTTTCAACGGTGCTTGGCGCGCTATGCGCAAATAGCGACGTGCAAATTGGAGATTGGCCGGGGGCCGAATATCCAAAGATAGGCCCGCTAAAAGGTATTGGTAAACATGCGCCTTTGGCCATGATCGCACCGCTGCCATTGGGTGTAGATATTGCCGATTACCGGATCGTGATATCGGTGCGCAATCCGTGGGATCGGCTAGCGTCATTTTACCACTGGGCACGGGCGCAAAGCGATGAACATCCGCAGATTGAACTGGCCAAAACGCATGATTTTGCAGGGTTTTTGGCACATCGCAGAATACAACGCGTGTTTGGCGCAGCACCTTATCGGGCCTATGCGGCAAAGCCAGATTTTGTGCTTCGCGCTGAGCGGCTGGATGCGGATCTGGCCATATTCGGGCAAACTTTGGGGGTTAAGCTTGGCACGCCCGACCGTATAAACGCATCAGGCCGCCAGCGTGACTGGCGGCCTTATTATACAGATGAAACCCGCGCCATTATTGCACGCATTTCGGCACAAGACATTGCCGATTATGGCTATGACTTTGACGATGCCTTAGCGCAGCAACCACTTTAGGCCGCGACAGGCGGGGCAAAGCGGGTGTAAAAACTCTCACCCTTAGCGGCCATTTCGCGCAGTAAGGCCGGGGCTGAAAAGCGTGCACCATGCTTGGCGGCCAGATCATCACAAATGGCAACCGCTTGCGCGGCCCCCAACATATCAAGCCAGCTAAACGGCCCGCCTGACCAAGGCAAAAAGCCCCAACCCAAAATAGCCCCAACATCGCCTTCACGAATATCGGTGAGTACACCTTCTTCCAGCGCGCGCACCGCTTCTAGGGTTTGCACCATGGCTAGGCGGTGCTTTACTTCGGTAAAGTCGGGCTGGATATCGGCAATGGGCCAATATTCGCGCAGGCCGGGCCACAACAACCCGCGCTTGCCTTTATCGTCATAATCATAATACCCGGCATGGGATTTGCGCCCCAAGCGCCCAAGTTCAAACAATTTGAACAGCACCTCATCCGCCTTGGCCGCAGATTCAGGATAGGCATCACCCATAGCTACCTTGGTCGCTTTAGCAATTTTGACACCAAGGTCGATTGAGGTTTCATCGTTCAATTGCAGCGGGCCCACAGGCAGGCCAAGTTGCTGGGCAGCGTGTTCTATTAGCGCCGGTTCAACCCCTTCGGCCACCATCATCACACCTTCATTGATATATGGGATGATGCAGCGATTGGCGTAAAAGAACCGCGCGTCATTGACCACAATGGGCGTTTTGCGAATTTGGCGCACGAAATCAAGCGCTTTGGCAATGGCCCTATCGCCCGTTTGCTTGCCCTTAATAATTTCTACCAACGCCATCTTATCAACCGGACTAAAGAAATGGATGCCGATATAATCATCCGGGCGGGCCGATGCTTTGGCCAATGAGGTGATGGGCAGGGTTGAGGTATTGGTTGCAAATATCGCACCCGCGCCGATAACCGCTTCGGCCTTAGCGGTGACTTCAGCCTTCACGCCGGGGTCTTCAAACACCGCCTCAACCACCAAATCACAGCCCGCAAGCAGTGCATAATCGGTGGTCGCCGTGATGCGCGCCAGCACCTGTTCTTTTTTGTCAGCCGTTACCTTTTTGCGCTGCATCCCTTTATCTAGAATGCCTGCCGCATGCGCTTTGCCACGATCAGCCGAGTCTTGGGCTGCATCAATCAACACAACCTCAATGCCTGCATTCGCCGCAACATAGGCAATGCCAGCACCCATCATGCCCGCGCCAAGCACGCCCAGTTTTTTGACACTTTCATCTCCTACACCTGCCGGGCGCACTGCGCCCTTTTCAAGCGCAGTTTTGTTGATGAACAGGCTGCGGATCATCGCCGTTGATGTCGGGTCGCATAGGACGCTGGTAAAGTGCCGCGCCTCAATTTTGATGGCCGTATCAAACGGCACCAGCGCGCCTTCATAAACCGCGCTCAGCATGGCCTTGGCTGCGGGGTAAACGCCGTTCGTATTTCCAAGCACCATCGCGCTGGCCCCAACAAATGTCATGAAGCCTGCCGGGTGATAGGGCGCACCACCTGGCATTTTATAGCCCTTCATATCCCATGGTTTGACGATATGGGCATCGGTTGCCTGCAACACCCAAGCCCGCGCAGCACCAACCGGGTCATCGGAAACCTCATCTATGACTCCGGCAGCGGCGGCACGCGTCGGGTCAAGCAGTTTGCCTTCGAGCAGGTAAGGCGCGGCCCCCATCGCACCCAGTTTGCGCGACAGGCGTGTCGTCCCGCCTGCGCCGGGGAAAATACCAACCAGAATTTCGGGAAATCCGATTTTGGCTTTGGCATTAGGCGCGGCAATAATCCGGTGGCAGGCCAGCGGAATTTCTAGCCCGATACCCAGCGCGGTGCCGGGCAGGGCGGCCACAATTGGTTTGCCGCCTTTATTAGTTTTAGGGTCCATCCCCGCGCGTTCAATCTTGCGCAAAATGCCGTGGATGTGCATCAGCCCATCAAACACGCCCTTGGCCGGGTTATCGCCTGCAGCTTCTTTCATCCGCGCTATAATGTTTAAATCCATCCCACCGGCAAAATCAGCCTTGCCCGAGGTAATGACGCCGCCCTTGGCACCTTCATCGGCCAATAGCCGGTCAATACAGGCGTCGAGTTCGGCCCAACCGTCCATTGACAGCACATTCATAGATTTGCCGGGCACATCCCAAGTAATGATGGCCACGCCGTCAGCGCCAAGTTCATAGGTAAAATCGGTCATGTTATGTCTCCTTTGCCCTAAACGCGTTCAATAATCGTGGCCGCACCCATTCCGGATGCGATGCACAAGGTGGCAAGGCCTGTGCCTTTGCCAGTCCGCTCCAACTCATCCAGCAAAGTGCCGATGATCATGGCACCCGTGGCCCCCAGCGGGTGGCCCATGGCGATTGAGCCGCCATTGACGTTGACCCGGTCAGCGGAGACATTGAATCGTTGCATGAAGCGCAGCACGACCGATGCAAAGGCCTCGTTCACCTCAAACAAATCAATATCCGAAATGTTCATCCCGCTATCGGCGAGGATTTTTTCGGTGACGGGCACCGGGCCGGTTAACATTATTGTCGGGTCGGTCCCAATTTTGGCTGTGGCACGAATGCGGGCGCGTGGCTTCAGGCTCCATTTTTCGCCAAATTCCTTATTGCCGATTAGCACGGCGGCTGAACCATCGACAATGCCCGAACTATTGCCCGCATGGTGAATATGGTTGATCCGTTCCAAATGCGGGTATTTCAGAAGGGCGATTTTATCAAAGCCCGGCATCATTTCGCCCATATCCTTAAAGCTGGCTTTGAGCGCGCCAAGGCTTTGCATATTCGTTTCGGGGCGCATGTATTCGTCACGCTCAATAATCGGCAAGCCGTTTTGGTCATGGATCGTGACGACCGATTTGGCAAAGCGGCCATCCGCCCAAGCTGCGGCCGCCCGGCGCTGGCTTTCAACGGCCAGCGCGTCGGCATTATCACGGCTAAAGCCATATTCGGTAGCAATAATATCGGCTGAAATGCCCTGCGGGACGAAATAGGTTTTCATGGCAAGGCTGGGGTCAACCGCAATGGCCGCGCCGTCGCTGCCCATGGCCACGCGCCCCATCATTTCAACACCGCCGGCAATATAACCCATGCCCGCGCCGCCACGCACCTGATTGGCAGCCAAGTTGACCGCCTCCATGCCGCTGGCACAAAAGCGGTTGATGGCAAGGCCGGGGATGCGTTCATCAAGGTCTGATAGCAATACAGCCGAACGCGCCAAACAGCCGCCTTGTTCGCCGACTTGAGTAACATTGCCCCAAATCACATCCTCAACCGCATGGCCATCCAGCCCATTGCGCGCCTTCAGGGCGTTCAATACACGGGCCGAAAGGGCAACCGAGGTGACTTCATGCAGGCTACCATCGGGGCGGCCTTTACCACGCGGGCTGCGGATGGCGTCGTAAATATAGGCTTCGGTCATTGCGGTCTCCTTCAGGCGCGCGCGGGCAGCGGATGGCCCGGCATCAGGTCATAGGGATGTATCCAGTTTGGCAGGGCTTCAATTTGGCCTAACCAGCGGTCAACATTCGGCAAGGTGGCGCGTTCAAACCCAAAGGGCTCAGGGTAGAACAAATAGGATGAGCAACTCAGATCAGCGGCGGTCGGGTTGTCGCCAACCAGCCATTCGCGATCAGCCAAAGCGCCGTCCAATACCGCCAAGGCGGCCTTGCTGCGCCCGATCAAAAACGCGTTCACAGCCTCATTGCGATGCTTTTCCGGTAGGAAGTTCAACATGAATCGTGTCGTGCCAAATTGTGACGAGCCTTTGTGATTATCCCACAATATCCAACGCATCATCTCACGCGCATCATCTTCGCTTCGGGGTGCAAAACAGCCGGTTTTGCGGATCAGATGATCAAGGATCAAGCCGGACTGGCTTAGCAGCAAGTCACCGTCGCGCAAAACCGGCACTTCACCCATTGGGTTGATTTTTCGGAACGCTTCGCCACGCGTTTCACCGTCGAAGAAGTCCACAAAAATAGGAGTCCATCGTAGTTTGGCTAGGTTCAGATAGTTGGCGACTATGTAGGCATTGCCCGATTGGGCGAAACAATAGAGCTGAACTTCATTCATCCGATTTTCCCATTTTGTCCGGTGCCGGTGCGCCATAAATGGCAATGAATTCCCGAAACGCTGTGTCCAGTTTGGTGGGGTCGGCAAAGTTATCCAAATGTTCCAGCAGAACAACCAGCAAATAGTTGTTACCCAAACCATAACGCTCATTCAGGCTTCGCAGGCGCGTATCGGCGTCTTCGGTTAGGTTCATGCTCCGCCGCACAGGCAAGTCCAAACGCTTGCCCATCAGAATGCCTCGGCGGGCAGGTCCATCACCGGGGCAGCGCCTGTGGTGATGCGCGCTAGGTTCAGCGCGGTTTCGGGCAGGCTGCGGGCCATAAAATAGCGCCCAGTGATCAGCTTGTTTTCATAAAAACTGGCATTACCGCTGCCCGCGGTTATCGCGGCGCGCGCACTAACGGCCATGCGTGCCCACATCAACCCAAGGCAGGTATGCCCGAACATGTGCAGAAAATCGGTGCTGCCAGCCAGTGCCGCATTCGGGTCTTTCATACCTTCTTGCATGAAATACATCGTTGCGGCCTGCAAATCTTTGCTGGCGGCTTTCAGAGGGTCTAAGAATTCGGTTTTCAGTGCAGCATCGCTCTCGTGATCTTTGATAAAGGTTTTCACCATTTCAAAGAAGGCCATCACATATTTGCCACTGTCACTGGCAAGCTTGCGGCCAACCAAATCGAGCGCTTGAACGCCATTTGCGCCTTCATAAATCATTGCAATGCGTGCATCGCGCACGAACTGGCTCATGCCCTGTTCTTCGATATAGCCATGACCGCCGAAAATTTGTTGGGCCTTCACAGCATTGTCAAAGCCCTTATCGGTCAGGTAACCTTTGATGACTGGGATCAGCAACGACAGCATGCCATCGGCATCTTTGCTACCGGTCAGCGTAAAATCATCCAGCATTGTTGCGCCCCATAATGCCAGGGCACGCGCCCCTTCGATAAAGCTTTTTTGGTCCATCAGCGAACGGCGAATATCGGGATGCACGATCAGCGGGTCAGCCGGGCCATCGGGGTTTTCAGTGCCGGTAACCGCGCGGCCTTGCAGCCTGTCATGAGCATAGGCGACAGCAGCTTGATACGCGCCAACGGCTTGGCCAAGGCCCTGTAGGCCAACACCAAGCCGGGCCTCATTCATCATGGTGAACATGGCGCGCAGGCCCTTATGCGCATCGCCGCACAAATAGCCGGTCGCGCCGTCATAATTCATCACGCAGGTGGAATTGGCGTGGATGCCCATTTTCTCCTCAAGCTTGCCAACAGACAGGCTATTGGGTGCGCCAAGTTTGCCATCGTCACCGACCATAATTTTGGGCACAATAAACAGACTAATACCTTTCACGCCGTCCGGCCCGCCGGGAATTTTGGCCAGAACAAGGTGGATGATATTGTCGGCCATGTCATGGTCACCTGCCGAGATGAAAATCTTTTGCCCTGTGATTTTATAGCTGCCATCATCCTGCGGTTCGGCCTTGCTGCGCAGTAGGCTCAAATCGGTGCCGCAATGCGACTCTGTCAGGTTCATGGTGCCGGTCCATTCACATGTCACCATTTTGGGCAGGAACTTGGCTCTCAATTCGTCAGATGCATGGGCGTGTATTGCTGAATATGCCCCATGGGTTAGCCCGGCATACATGCCAAACGCCATGTTTGAGGCAACCGACAATTCACCAACCGCAGTTGAAAGAACATGCGGCATGCCTTGGCCGCCATAGTCTGGGTCACAGTCTAGCCCTGTCCAGCCGCCTGCGCGCAGCACATCAAAAGCGGCCTTAAATCCTTCAGGCGTGCGCACAATGCCGTTTTCCAGCTTGCAGCCTTGCCTGTCCCCAACCGCATTTAACGGCGCATAAACATCGCGCGCCAGTTTGCCGGCCTCGTCTAGCACTGCGGCTGTAAAATCGGGTGTCAGGTCATCATAGCCGGGCAGGGGGCTAGACTGGACATTCAGAACCTCATGCAACACAAAACCAAGATCGGTTAGCGGCGGAGTATAGGCGGGCATGGTCGGCTCCTTATATTATCAGGGAATTATTTGGCGACTGCGGCGGTTCGGCCAGCCAGAATGGTTTCGATCTGCGTGAGTTGTGAGGCGAGATCGGTGATCGCGCCCGTCAACTCACTGTGCTGAGCCTCCATTTCGCGGAGACGTTCGCGCGCCATTTCGCAGGTGCGGGTGAGCTGTGTGGTTTGCTGATCATCAACATGATACAGGTTTAAAAGCTGGCGAATATCTTCAAGCGAAAAGCCAAATCGTTTGCCTTGCATGATCAGCTTCATTCGGCCCCGACAGGCGCGCGTAAATAAGCGGCGCTGGCCTTTGCGGAGCGGAAAAATCAATTCTTTGGATTCATAAAAACGTAACGTGCGAGGCGTTACATCAAACTCGGCGCACATTTGACCGATGGTTAAATCTTCATCTGGCATTGCAACCTCTGGGCTGTGGTTATTCATTAACATGGGCTTGTTCTATGATTCCTTCAAGACTTAACCTTGACGTTAACGTTAGATTGACGTTACGTCATGCCGCCGCGGGCAGCTAGTTGCAAATCTAAACCCAATAATTGATGTTTGAAGCGAAAGGTAAGGTGAGCGGATGACGGCGACGCTAAAGGATGTGGCTGAACGGGCAGGCGTTTCGCGTTCGGCGGTTTCGCGCACCTTTACGCCCGGCGCTTCAGTTTCGGCAAAAATGCGGGCGCGGGTGGAGGCTGCCGCAGATGCCCTTGGCTATCGGCCCAATTTTTTAGCGCGTAGCCTGACAACGCGGCGGACCCGGATGATTGGGCTTGTGTCCAACAATTTTCACAACCCAATCTTTTTGGAAGTGTTTGATTTGTTTACCCGTGGCTTGCAGGAGCGCGGGTTTCGGCCGTTGCTTGTAAACCTAACCGATGAAACCGAGCCGGAACATTCGGTTCAGTTATTGCAGCAATATTCGGTTGATGGGGTGATTGTGGCGAGTTCCACATTGCCTGGAACATTCGCCGCCGCATTTCGTGATGCGGGCCTGCCCATTGTGCATTCTTTTGGTCGCCATACACATAGGCCCAAAACCCACGTCGTGGGGATAGACAATGCCGATTGTGGGCGGTTGGCAGCACATACTTTATTGGCACGCGGCTATCGACAGATTGGGTTTTTGGGTGGGCCAGAAGCTGCAACGTCAACCCAAGACCGGTTGGCCGGGTTTCAAGAGGGGCTGGCTGGCAAACCGGGCGTTACCTTGAGCCATAGTTTTGCTGCGGCCTATTCATTTCAAGCCGGACGTGCTGAGATGACCCGGCTTTTGGCCGATAACCCCAAAGAAGCCTATTTTTGCGGGGACGATGTTTTGTCAATCGGAGCGCTGAGCGCCATTCAATCAGCCGGGCTCGCTGTGCCCCAAGATATTGGGCTAATCGGGCTGAATGATATGGAAATGGCAGGGTGGGAAAATATCAACCTCACTACAATCCGCCAGCCAATTGCGCAAATCATCGAAGGTTCCATTGATTTGCTTGTTAAATTACTTGATGCGCCGGACCATCCGCTAACGGTCCGGCTATTTGAATGTGAACTGATTGAGCGGGGCAGCTTGCGCCCCGTTATTTAGCGAAACATGGGTGGGCGGGCGTCAACCCAACAGCCATTGTCCTTGCCACTTTGCGCAACCGCAAACACTGCCGCCATAGACCGCAAGCCATCTTCTGCGCGCGGGTAAAGGTCGGCGGCTGGGTCAATTGCGCGGCCTTCCTTGCCCGCATGGATTGCCTCGGCCAGGTCTTTGTAAATATTCGCAAAGGCCAGTGGCATTCCTTCGGCATGGCCGATCGTAACGCGGCTGGCGCGGTCTGCCTCGGGCGACAGGTTGGCTTCGCCACGCTCTATCACCTGCAAGCGGCCATTTAGGGGCATGTAAAACAGCTGGTTTGGCTGTTCTTGCGACCAACGCAGCCCACCAGTTTCGCCAAATACCTGAATGCCCAAACCATGCTGGCGGCCAATGGCCACGCTTGATGTCCACAGCCGTCCAACCGTGCCGCCGGACATACGAAAATTGACCATCGCGTCATCCTCCAGCACTCGCGTTGGAATGCAGGACGCAATATCTGCCGAAAGTCGCTCAACCTGCTGGCCGGTGACAAAGCTGGCCATATGCATGGCGTGAATACCGCAATCGGCAAACTGGGCTGAAACACCAGCTTGCGCAGGGTCATACCGCCAGCGCACGCGCGGGTTATCGGCATTGGCAGCATCGGCGTGGTGACCATGCGCAAATTCGGCCATAACCAGCCGAATTGCCCCTAAATCACCGCGCGCGACCATGGCCCGCATATGGCGCACCAGCGCATAGCCGGTATAGCCGTAATTGACAGCGCAAATCCGCCCGGTTTCCCGCGAAAGCCCAACAATTTCTTCACCCTCGGCAACGGTCATCGTCATGGGTTTTTCGCAAAGAACATGAAACCCAGCCGCCAAAAACGCCTTGGTAATTTCAAAATGCGTAGCATTGGGGGTGGCCACGGTCACGAGGTCCACCCGGTCATCTCGCGCGCTTTCACCGTCCAGCATTTCGCGCCAGTCACCATAGGCGCGGTCAGCCGCTAAGCCTAGACGCTGGCCATAGTCGCGCCCTGCTTCGGCGCGGTGGTCCAATGCGCCAGCCACAAAGCTAAACGCACCATCCAGCCCCGCACTAATGCGGTGGGCCGGGCCGATTTGGCTACCTTCGCCACCGCCCACAATGCCCCAGTTTAATTTTGCCATGATCTGTCCTGTCAAAAGCCGATGGAGGCGAGATATTCGCGATTGGCGCGCGCATCGCCGAGTGGGTTTACATCCAAGGTCGGGTCGCAATCTTGCTCAACCGTGCACCAGCCGCTGAAATTATGGTCAAGCAGCAATTGCCGCACGGCTTTGAAATCTACATCGCCCTGCCCAAGGTTGCAAAAAATACCCTGTCCACAGGCATCATAAAATCCGGCCCGGTTGGCAATGGATTCTGCTTTTATCTTTGGGTCGATGTCTTTGAAATGCATATAGGAAATTCGGTCCATATGGCGTTTCATAAAGGCGACCGGGTCATATCCGGCATAGGAATGATGGCCCGTGTCAAAGCATATTTTCAAAATGCTTGGGTCAACCTCATCCAAAAGCCGCTCCAACTCAGGCTCAAAATCAATGAAGCCAGCGGCATGGGCGTGTATGCCCACGGTAAGCCCATAATCCTCGGCCCCCATGCGCGCGACGGTCATAATCCGGTCCCGGAAGGCGGCCCATTCGGCGCTGTCCATCTGTTCCGCTTCGGCTGCGCGGCCTGCGGTTGGCGCGCGGCGGGGTGAGATCGAATCAATCAACACAAGATGTTTGGCACCATGTTTGACAAGCGACCGGCATGTGCGCGCCGCCCCGTCCAACACATCATCCCATTGCGCCGGGTCATGAAATGCACGGAACACTACGCCGCCAATTAGGGTCAACTCATGCTTAGCTAGGGCTTCGCCTAATTCCACAGGGTCTTCGGGCATATAGCCAACCGGACCAAGTTCAATGCCGCGATACCCCGCAGCTGCACAATCGGACAACACCTTGCGCCATGGCGGATTGCGCGCGTCCTGTGCAAATTCAACGCCCCATGAACAGGGCGCATTGCCAATAGAAATTTCCATCGCATGCCTCTTGAGGTTAAATGTCTGCCAAGTCGCACCATGTGCGGGCTTGGGCTGATTTTCGGACGGCGGCCACAACGCGGTTTACCTGCAAACCATCGTTAAAGTCTGGCCATGTTGGACCGTTGCCAGCGATCGTTTCAAGGAAATCTTTGGCCTCAATTATAATTTGATCTTGGTAGCCTGTGCCATGGCCCA
>Ga0105054_10006013_pt1 | contig 17128 bp, 12 predicted proteins | sample BON02_FD_78091 | JGI IMG/M metagenome (GOLD analysis project Ga0105054, IMG submission 78091) | Freshwater microbial communities from Lake Bonney liftoff mats and glacier meltwater in Antarctica - BON-02 (megahit assembly) | ecosystem: Environmental > Aquatic > Freshwater > Ice > Glacier...
TATTGAGAGTAGTGATCGCATCAGATCTATTATTCAGGTCAAAGATCTGGGAGATGTAGACTATATCAATAACAACAATATCGTGATGGTGACTAAAAAAGGCATCATCAAAAAAACTACCTTGGAGCAATACTCTAGACCTAGAACAAATGGTATCATTGCCTTGAATATAAGAGAGGATGATCAACTATTAAATGTAGAGTTGACTAATGGCGATTCGCACATCGTCATAGCATCAAGTTCTGGAAGGGCAGTTCACTTCCATGAATCTAATGTAAGGCCTATGGGTCGAACAGCTACAGGGGTTAAAGCCATTAACCTGGGTGGAGACGAAAATCATGTAATTGGCATGGTTTGTGTTCATAGAGATGACGCTACTCTACTTGTCGTAACAGACAAAGGGTATGGAAAACGTTCTTACTTGTCTGAATACAGGATCACAAATAGAGGTGGAAAAGGAGTGAAGGCGATGAATATCACTGAGAAAACCGGCGGATTAGTAGCCATAAAAGAGGTGGTAGATACAGATGACTTGATGATCATCAACCGATCAGGCATAACCATCAGGACTCCTGCAAAAGGGATCAGAGTGATGGGAAGAGCTACTCAGGGAGTTAGGTTAATCCGACTAAATGAAACTGATGAAATTTCTTCAGTAGAAAAAATCGAAAACCTAGAGGAAGATGAGCCAGTAGATGCTATTGAGGATTCAGAAAACCCAGACGGACCAAAAACTCCTAACGAACCTGAAAATAATCAGACAGAGGACAATGAAGATAATCCCATAAATGAATAATAATTGAAACCAATAAAGAACCGCACTTGTAACATGAAAAAGTTAATTTTATCGTTGGCTTTGGTGGGCATCTCCTCAACTGTTGCCTTTGGCCAAAAAAAGGTAGTTAGATCTGCTGAGAAAAACTTCAGTAGAGGAAACCTCGAAGAAGCCTATACCGAAATCAAATCCGCACTCACGGATGAAGAAACTGGGGCACAATCTGAAACTTATTTTATCAAAGGTAAAATAGAAACACAGATTTTTGAAGTAGATTCATCCAATACGAAAACTACAGTAGCATTGGGTCGTGAAGCTCAGCAAAGTTTTATTAAGACCTTTGAAATGGAGAATACTGACTCTACTACTAGTGTTAGTGAGGACCTATTCAAACCGGTAGTTGCTGACATGCCACCCAATTTTCAAGGAGAAGGTGTGTACAGGTTGAAAAATGCAGCTTTTAACAAAGCCATAGCAAAATACGAGGAGGAAGACATGGAGCTTTCTCACGAATTTTTCTCTTTGGCAGCTGACTTAGATCCGAAAGATACTTCCATAGTATTCAATGCTGGATATACTGCAAACATGGTGAATAATGTGGAGGGAGCTAAAAAGTATTTCACCAAGTTATTGGATGTACCAGAGTACAATAAATTGAATGCCTACTATTTCCTAATTCAAATTGCTAGTGCCGAAGACAATGATCCTGAAGAGGCTTATCGTGTGGTAACTGAAGCAAGAGAAGAGTATCCAGATGACAAAGGTTTAGCAGAATTTGAAATCCAGTTGTTACTTCAGTTAGATAAGATGGATGAAGCGATGATTTCTATTGAAAAAGCTTTAGAAAATGATCCTAATAATTCGGCCATTCTATTGAGGTATGGTTATCTTAAAGAAAAATCCGGAGATTTGGAGGGCGCTTTAGAGCAATACAAAAAAGCTGTAGTGGCGGATCCTGAATTCTTTGAGGGTAACTATTACGCAGGAGCTATCTATTTGGATAAAGCCAGAGATATTGAAACTGAGGTGAATAATCTTTCTGATGACGATTGGGAAGCTAAATCTGAAGGGATGCTTGAGCAAGCAAATAATTTGTACGTGGAAGCGTTACCTTATTTCACTATGGCATCAGATTTGCAACCTGATAATACCGATATCATGGAAATTTTATACCGTGTTCATAGCCGACTGAAAAATGACGCAAAAGTTGAAGAATATGATCAAAAATTAGCTGAAAAACTAGGAGACAACTGGTTGAAAAGATAATTCTTAAAATAGATTTCAATTGATAAAAAGACCCAGGCAATATGTCTGGGTCTTTTTATTTATTTCAGCCGAAAAAATCCTACTCCACTTCTTCATCAGGCTTTTCCATCATCCAAAGCTGACCATTCCGGAATAGCATGCTGTAAGCTTCTAAGCCTTCTGGCACAAAATCATTTATTACCCTACACATGAAGTCTAGGACGGCGATGCGGGGAGGGTATTTTTATTGTATATATTCCTGGAAACCCATTGGTATTCTAAAGAGACTTTAAAACAAAACAAACTCACTTGGGACCTAATTGATTTGAAAAGTCTTCGCTATGGTACGATATCCACTCCATTCATCTGTCTTAACTGTGGCTTCTTCCGAAATATAACGCTTAAATATCGGTCGCAGTGATTACGTAGAGAAATCCGTGGGAATCCCCAGCACGGCGGGACTGCCACACCCTTTCCCACCTCAGCAACCCCCCCAAAAGAGTTCGCAGTGACGATTATCATTATTAGAGCGTTACCTATTAGAACACTTCCAATAAGCTTCTGATTGACTATCTCCATTCAGCAGGAAAATTCAGCAGGCTAATGTTCCATACAAGCGGAAGATAAAACAAGGTTACCAATAAAATTAATACAATGGAAAGCAGGTTAAGGAAAAACCCTGCCCGCATCATTACAGGAATGGTAAGGTAGCCTGAACCAAAGACAACTGCATTGGGCGGCGTAGCTACAGGAAGCATAAAGGCACAAGAGGCAGCCATAGTAGCGCCAATCATTAATCCAAAAGGATGTACTCCCATGGCCAAAGCCACTGCAGAAAGAATAGGCAACAGCATGGATGCAGTAGCTACATTGGATGTTATTTCTGTGAGGAAGTTTACCGCAGCAATTATGATCAATAAAAATAACCAAAAGGGTACATTTTTTAGCAGTACAAATTGTTCTCCTATCCAGCTTGCAAGGCCTGTTTCCTTAAAACCTGCCGCCAAAGCCAATCCGCCACCGAATAAAATAAGAATTCCCCACGGGATTTTTTCAGCCACTTTCCAATCCAGCAACCGTTCCTTTTTCTCATTCCCTGCAGGAATAACAAACAAAAGCAAGACACCCGTAAGCGCAATAATCGTATCATTTAATACAGGAATAAACGGCTGGAGCACAAAACTTCGGAAGATCCAGGAAAAACTTACGGCAATAAAAATCCACATAACTTTCTTTTCCTGAAGACTAATAGGTCCCAAGGCCTTTATCTGGCGGTTGATTTCTTCTTTTCCACCAGCCATTTGTAAATTAGAAGGAAATTTGAATGCATAATTTACCAGGTAATACCAGCAAATAAGCAATAAGGCTGTGGCAATAGGGAGGCCGACAAGCATCCATTGTCCAAAGCTAATTTCCACCCCATAAATATTTTTCACCACACCAATCAAAATGATGTTTGTAGGCGTACCTATAATGGTCGCCATACCACCAATGGAGGCACTATAGGCTATTCCGAGCATAAGGGATGGTCCGAGAGTCTTCTTCATGTTTTTATTTGAATTTGACATTTGAACGACCACGGCTATGGCTATTGGCAGCATCATAAGGGAGGTAGCGGTATTTGAAATCCACATGGAGAGAAAGGCGGTAGCCACCATAAAGCCTAATATTATCCGCTTGAGGTCAGTTCCTAGGTAAGAGATGATCTTGAGGGCAATTCTTTTGTGAAGGTTCCATTTTTCAATACTTACAGCGATCATAAATCCTCCCATATACAAGAGAACCATGGGATCTGAATAGGGGATAGAAGTGGGTTTCAGTCCCATTATTCCGGTCAATGGAAATAAAACCAAGGGAAGTAGGGCGGTGGCTGCGATAGGGATGGCTTCAGTAATCCACCAAATAGCTATCCAAAAGGTAACGGCCAATAAGGAAACACCTTCCGGAGACAATCCTTCTGGTGCAATGCCTAAATACAATCCAAGAAAAACAATGGGGCCTAAGAATAAACCTATTTGTTGAGTTCGCATAAATTATGAATAAAAGTTAAGATTACTTAAAATTGAGTTAATTCGAAAACATTCTTTACAGTATTGGTTGGTTCAGCCATTTTATCTTAAATTTAACCTGTACTATTAAATGCCCTTCTATAAACTATATGGATTGGTTTAAATCAGTTTTCTGAGGTTTATGTAGTATTAGTATAGAAAATTGAAAAATATTGCTAATATTGATGTTGGCCAAAGAGCAATTGACAAAATTAATCATTACTAGCGTGTTAGAAATGAAAATATAACCCTATGATCCAATACAAGTCCAAATTTATGAAGCGAATAAAAACCCAATTATTAATAGGGGTGCTGGCATTTTTTGCCTTTCAATGTGGTCAGGATGGACCCAGATTAGCCTTAAATAAAGGAGACCATATCATTTTGATCGGGAATAATCTGGGATCAAGAATGATGAATTACGGATATTTCGAAACGGAAATGCAAGTTCGCTATCCTGATTCCTTATTGTATATCAGGAATATGAGTGACGGTGGTGATACGCCTGGTTTCAGACCCCACGCAGGTAGGGTTTCGCCTTGGGCTTTTCCAGGTGCAGAGGAATTTCAGGATGAATTAGCGACCAATTCAGGTAGTGAAGGACATTTTGAGACGCCCGACGAGTGGATCAAACGTCACGAAGCGGACATTATCATTGCTTTTTTTGGCTACAATGAGTCTTTTGAAGGAGAAGAAGGGCTGGAAATGTATAAAAAAGAACTTGAAGCTTTTATCAAGCATACAAAAAACACTGTTTACAACGGGGAAGCACCGCCACAATTGGCTTTGGTTTCACCCATATCTTTTGAAAACCTAAGTGGAGATTTTGATTTGCCCAATGGTGAAAATGAAAATAAAAACTTAAAACTGTATACCGCTGCAATGAAAGAGGTTGCAGACAGGAATCAGGTTTTATTTGTAGATGCTTTCGAACCTTCTTCTTCATGGTTTTCTTCTACCGATGACTACCTTACCATCGATGGTTTTCAGTTGACAGAGGACGGTTACAAGAAGTTCTCTACTTTTATTACAGACAATATCTTTGGAAGTGACAAAGCTATAGCTGAAAATAACAGAAAGGCTATCCACGCCGCTGTAAAAGAAAAAAACTGGATGTGGCACAATGACTATAAAATCCCCAATGGGGTGCACGTATTTGGCCGTAGGTACAATCCTTTTGGGCCTGATAACTATCCTTATGAATTGAAGAAAATCCGTCAGATGACGGACAATAGGGACCAGGCCATTTGGAAAGCCAATAAGGGAGAGAAATTTGACTTGGCTATGGCCGATGAGAATACCATAGAGCTGCCACAGGTGAAGACCAATTATAACCCGGAAAAAAATGGTAGCTTGGAATACCTTTACGGACAGGATGCCATTGACAAATTTGAAGTAGCAGAAGGCTATAAAGTTGAATTATTTGCTTCCGAGGAGGAATTTCCTGATTTGGCCAATCCTGTTCAGATGACTTTTGATACAAAGGGAAGATTATGGGTATCTGTAATGCCTAGTTACCCCCATTACAAACCTGGTGATCCCAAGCCGAATGATAAAATTCTTATCTTGGAAGACACCGATAAAGATGGAAAAGCAGACAAGCAGATTGTTTTTGCGGATAGTCTTCACCTTCCCATAGGTATGGAGATTACTCCCGAGGGAGTGTATCTTTCCCAAGGCACCAATTTCATTATTCTAAAAGATGAAGATGGGGACGACTATGCAGAGAAGAGAGAGATTTTATTGAGTGGATTTGATGACCACGACACCCATCATAATATTTCCGCATTTGTAGCGGATCCTTCAGGAGCCATTTATATGGGTGAAGGTGTTTTCTTGCATACAAATGTAGAAACGGCATATGGCCCTGTCAGGGCTACCAATGGAGGCTTTTACAGGTACAATCCAGCCAGAAAAAAACTGGAAAGAACTGCTCAACTCCCTATTCCAAATCCGTGGGGTATAGCCTTTGACGATTGGGGACAAAATTTCTTCGCTGAGACTTCTGGTCCCGACGTACGTTGGATGATGCCAGGCTCGGTAAAACCCAGGTATGGTGAAGGAAACCACAAAGGACCAAACCTAATAGAAGATGCCCACAGGGTACGACCTACCTCAGGTCTAGAATTTGTTTACAGTAGACACTTTCCTGAGGAAGTACAAGGAGATTTGTTGATCAACAACACCATTGGCTTTTTAGGTATGAAAATGCACCGTATGGTTGAGGACGGAACAGGTTATGATAGTGAACACCGGGTAGACCTGATCAGAAGTGATGATGGGAATTTCCGACCTGTAGATATGGAATTTGCTCCTGATGGTTCCCTTTACTTTATCGATTGGCACAATATATTGGTTGGTCACATGCAACACAATGCAAGGGATCCGCTAAGGGATCATGTGCATGGTAGGATATACAGAATCACTTATCCTTCCAGACCTTTGGTTACTCCTCCGACCATCGATGGTGCTTCAATAGAAACATTGTTGGACAATTTGAAATTGCCTGAATTCAGGGCAAGATATGCTACTCGAACCGAATTGAGAGGCAGAGACAAGGATGAAGTATTGTCCAAAATGAAAACGTGGATGGCCAATCTTGATAAAAATGACCCTAGGTTTGAACACCATTTATTGGAAGGATTATGGGTAAGCTGGGGACTTAATGCGGTAGACCAGGACCTTATGAAAAAATTGTTTGCTTCTGAAGACCATAGGGTGAGAGCCGCTGTGGCAAGGATCCTCCGATATACAGGACATCAGGTAAGTGATCAGGTGGAAATGCTTAAAAAAGCAGCCGCTGATCCACACGGAAGGGTAAGGCTGGAAGCCATAGTAGCGGCTTCCTGGCTAAACAAAGAGGATGGCCTGGCCATTTTGGCGGTCGCCAATGAACATCCTAAAGATGAATGGATGCAAAAGCCATTTGAAACATCACTGGCGCACCTAAATGGCATGTCAGTCAAAAATATGGTGGTCAATCCTGACGGAAGCGTCGTCTTTCAGGAAGCTGCAGAGGAAGCGAAGCCATCAAATGCCAGGTTAAAAGGTGAAGAATTAACCCTTTTCCAAATGGGCAAGGCCATATATAGCAGGGAAGGCTTTTGTATAACTTGTCACCAGCCCGATGGCAAAGGCCTTACTGCATCCGGCTTCCCACCTCTGGCAGGAACCAAATGGGTCAATGGAAATGAGGAAAGATTTATTAAAATCGTTCTAAACGGCTTGATGGGTCCTATTGAAGTATTGGGCAAAGAATATCCGGGTCAGGTGCCCATGACACCATATGCAGGCATGCTCAATGACAAAGAAGTAGCAGCTGTGATGACCTATGTAAGAAATAGCTTTGGAAATGAATCTTCTGCGATTATCCCCGATAAGGTAAAGGCCGTAAGAGCAGCTATCAAAGACAAAACAGGTTTCTATTCTCCTACTGAGCTCCTTCAAGAGCATCCCATGGAAAGCGGAGAATAATGAGATGGAGGATATCGGTTTTTATAGGCCTATTCCTATTTCTTTAGTATAAAATAGCAAAGCCAGCCCATAAACTTTGGGCTGGTTTTTTTCATTTAAGACCTTCGCTGTACCCTTCGACAAGCTCAGGGTCCGGCTGAATGTGACCCTTCGACAAGTTCAGTTCAGCTGGCTGAATGTGCCCTATCGAAGTATAAAAATCTGACAGCCTTTCTACAAAAAGTCAGCATAAGACAGACTTACCGGAATGAAATGTCCTCCCATTTGCACCTGGTGCTTTTCAATTTTATCGATTCGGTTTTTATTGACCATAAAAGAGCGGTGGGTGCGGATAAAGTAGGAGGGGAGCAGCTTTTCCAACTCTTTAAAGGTCATTCTGGTAATTACTTTTTCTTGCTCCATTTGTAAGGTTACATAATTGCCTGCAGCTTCACAAAACAATAGCTCAGCAAAATTTATGCGTTGCTGACTGTCAGAAGTCTTGATAAAGACAGACTCAGGTTCCGCGGATGGTTGCAAGGCTTTCAATTCTCGGGCTTTTTGACAAGCTTTTAAAAACCGGCTCAATGGAAATGGCTTTAAAAGGTAATCCAGGACATTCAATTCAAATCCTTTTACTGCGTATTCAGAATAAGCAGTGGTAAAAATCACCATGGTAGATTCAGGAAGCATGGCCATCAGGTCAATTCCTGAAATATCAGGCATATTGATGTCCAGGAAAATAAGGTCCACCGGCTGAATGGTTTGGTATTCTAACCCTTGGATGCCATCTGAAAAAACAGCCTCCAAACTAATAAACGGTACTTTTGCTGCATGGGACTTGATCACTTCCAAAGCCATTCGCTCATCATCTATGGCAATTGCTTTTAACATATCAATTGGATTTTATTGTATGCAGTAACAACACGGAACCTTCGTTTTCAAAATGACTGATTACTTCATCAGGATAGTTTTCTGGCTGGGTATCTGACACGAATGATATGGGTTCTATCAATGTTACCAATTCACCGGAGGGAGTAATGGCCGTGGGAAGGATAAAAGAAGGCAAATGAAAGTCGGAAAAGTCAATTTTATTGACATGCAATTTATTGGTCTTTAAATTAACGGCAAATGTCCAGATATCATTCTTCGTACTGATAATTAGGCCGAAAATCATATTATTGGCGATTTTAACGGGCAACTGAAGGTACCGGTGATCTAACCCATTTTCTTTCAATTCATCGTCTAGCATTATATCATTGACAACATGCTCTGGTAATTTTTTGTCTCCAAAGTCAATCAAAATTTGTTGTTCCAGCTTTCCTGTATTGGAAAAAAGACGGACGGTATCGTCAGGAGGTCGATTGTATCCAATGTATCCGGAAGTTTGAGTTAATAATCCTGCATGGTAATATAAATTGGCATTCTCTCCGATAGCTGCGTAGCCAAAATACAGACTATCTAACTTAAAGGCAGAATCAAAATTACCAACTTTGGGATAATTCGAAATGGCATCATTTTGATTGTCTTTATTAATGGCGATTAGCCAGCCGGTCGCTGTTTCTATAAAACCTCCTGCATTTACAGGAATGGAAATATTTGCCATCCAGATTCCTTCCGGAGAATAAACAAAAATTTCATTTTCAAGGGCATCCAAAACCAATACTTCTCCGTTTGGCCTCACCTGGAAATCTTTGATGCCATTTATTTGGTTGGGACCCTCACCAAAATCACCAATCTTACGGACAAAGATTCCCACCTCATCAAAGACCAATACGCCTGAGTTATTGAGATGATCAAAAAGATAGAAATGATTGTTTGCCGCTACCAACTTATCAACCCGCCTAAACAAAGCCTCTTCTCCAATGCTCAAAAGGATGTAACGTTGATTTTCAACAAAATCCTTTGTATTCATTGGTTCTGCTTCATCAAATGGAAAGACAGTTAACCTGGATAGGTTGGATTCGTTTTTGGCCCCTTGGCAAGAGGCTGCCAATATTAAAAACCAGCTCAGGAAAAGAAATTGTCGTTGATGCTTCATTTTAGGTATTATTCTATTTGTAAAGAGAAATGTACAAAATATTCACTTTCATTGTAAATCGTGGATAAATTATATTTACCAGGGTAGTAATGCTCCAATCTTTTCCTTACATTTTCCAGTCCAATTCCGGATTCGTCTTTTGGATCGTCGGTAACTTTTCTGGGATGAATGCTATTCACCAAATCCAGGTGTACGGTTCCTTTCATGCAGCGCAAATTGATCTTTATCCAGGACCTGTTTTTAGTACTTATTCCATGCTTGAAAGCATTTTCTACGAAAGGAATCAGCAACATTGGTGCTATTTGGCCCTCACACTCCATGCTGGGCAACTTAAAATCTACCGAAAGGTTCTCCTCATTTTCAAAGCGCAACATCTGTAGGTCCAGGTAGTTATTGACATATTCAATTTCTCTTTTTAAAGGGATTTTATCCTGCTGGTTTTCATGAATCATAAACCGCATCATGTCCCCGAGTTTTTGGATGCCGTCTGAAGTTCTTTCTGCCTTTTCTATCAATGCAGTACCATAGAGCGTATTCAGGGCATTGAACAGGAAATGAGGATTGATCTGAGATTTTAGAAAACTGAGGTCTGCCGAACCTCGATCTACCTGATGGCTGAGGTTTTTAATTTTGCCAACCATTCCAAAGTACTTTTCGAATCCCAGATCGGATAGGGGAAGGACCACCAACTGAATGATCAGTCCAGTACCCAATCCCAGTAGCACCAGGATAGGTTCTCGATCCATCAGTCCTACAAACAATAAAAATCCCGGAAAACCGATAATCAATAAAATATTAAACCAAAGTGCAGCCCGTTGTTTTCCACGCAATTGCTTTCGATAAATCAAAAAGTAATTGTACAATACCACTAAAATGGAGGCAGGAAGAAAAAGGGCCAAAACCACAGAAATATCCCGAGAAACCAAAAAGTCAAATTGAAACAAGAAAAGCACTATAAAAAAGAAAATACTGCTTAACCGCAACAAATTGTAGGGCAGATAGTCCTCCATTTTGGGAGGTAAAAAAACTTGTTTTAACAACATTACCCAAACCAAATAGCCACCATACAAGGCCAAAGCTGCAAAATAGAAGGGTGTAACCGGAGGCTTGGTATAGCCTGCACCCACTGAGAACAAAGTGACAAAGAAATAAGACAGAATAAAAACCAATAGGCAATACCAGATAATGGGCTTTTTATTTTTTGTTTTCTGGTACCTTGGAATTAAAACCCGATGCAGGAGATAGAATACAAAAAATAGAATTAGGGGAATGACTACCTTGGCAAAATAACCAAACAGTGGAGGAGAATACTGATCAATCCTGTTTCCAACACTCAGGATATTGACCAGTACTAGAATCAAAAAGACAAAGGTAACTATCCACCATTCTAATTCCTTAAATGCTAACGATTTGGTTTTCATAAAGTGTTCGAGTTAAAAATTAAAGTTTAAACCGAATACCTTGCATTCGGTCTGTGTTGGAGGATTGGAATTAAATTTTTCATATAAATGACATACCAAATAAATATTGTATAGCAAACCAGCTAATGTAAGCGCAATATATGTTCTCTTGGTAGTTTTGGTCATGGCAATTGTTCTGTAATATTATTGAATACAAGAATAAACCTAGCTTCAGCCTCAATCAAATTTATGTGACGAAATGGGGGAAAGGAGGGACGGAAATTGAAACAGGTCCGGTTCTATTGTTTACATCTGTCATTTTATTGTCTCTCAACAGATCAGGTATCACTAATAACCTGAGTTGGAGGTAAGGTCGTCTTAAAACAGACTAAACCGTCACTGCGAACCCTTTTTTGGGGGATAAAGAGGCTGGAAAGGGTGTGGCAGTCCCTCTTAATTGTTGGGAATTTCCACTTAAAAACCCTCAAAGCCTAGAGATGACGATTTTTTTTAAGTTAGTTCGAACTCAAGTAAATTAAATATCGATAAATGGTTGAGCCAGTAATGGAACTCAGATGGCTTTAGGTAATTTTTATGTTGTTACTTTTTGCTTCAGGCCTGCCCTGATGGCAGTCACTGGTCAAATAGTAACCAAAAACCCCGCCGCTGGGCATTTTTTAGCTAAAATCCGTACGCTATGCTCAATAGGCAAACCGCTCAGGCTTGTGGTTGGATGCTTTTTAATAGGCCTGAAGGGCCTGAAAAACAATAACCGTGGGCGTGAACCCACGGCCAGGTAAAATACTTATAATTCTCAACCCTATATGGGTTGAACAGCTACTAGTAAGCTTTAAAGCACCTCATATAAGAATGGGAAAGATCAAACAGACAATCAGCTATATTCTTAGTTTTCAGAAGCTGATTTAAGGAGCAATTTTAAACGTCTCAGGGTATTCATCGATGATTTTTCCGTTTTCATTGATCATTAAAAAATGCTGATGGGGTCCGTGCAGGGTGGCAATAATTGCTGAATTTTCTTCTGCAGATTTGGACAGGTACCAAACTTCTTCGGGCGTTTTAGGCTTCTTTTTTTCCACTCCCCAAGAACCATCGCCCAGGTATACGATTCCATTAGGGTGGATGGCATTGTTCCGTAATGGGTAACTCCGCTTATAGGTATGGTCATCATTTTCAAATGCCACCCGTACGCCATATTGCTCAAAGAGAGGGATCCAATTGTCCAAAACTTCCTCTGACCAAAATTGAAGCCGCTGTCCTCCAGGGAGCACCCGACCAGATGGATAGGCTGGTTTATGGTAAACAGGAATTATATGTGGTACATCGGCTCTATCAGCCAATTGCTCTTTCAACCAGTCCGTTTGCGTTCCACTAATAAGGTTACTGTGAGAGCTGTCTAAAATAATCAAGCTTAGGTAATCTCCAAAATCCAAGACCCCATATCCGGGTTGCCCCGGAAAGGCGAACAAGGGATAAAAGAAGGGACCTTTAGCCAGACGCATTTCATCAGTAGGTTCTTCCATTTCGCCCTTTTTAACTTTGGCAATAAAGGCAGGCATGCCAATTCCCTTGTTGATATTGGTTTCTGAGGCAGGGTAGTGGTGATTGATAACATCATGATTGCCGATACCCAGTACCAACGGGACCACACGGCCTTCAACCGTAATCAAGTCTCTTTTGACACTATCAAACCACTGGTACCAAAGACCTACATTTTCTTTATCCCCATTGGCATAGGCCAAATCTCCTCCCCAAACGATAAAATCTGGATCGTAACGCATGGCTGCACGGTTCATTTTGCCAAACATTTCTCCGTGTGAAGTGTCTCCTCCGGCAGCAAATCGAATAGGCCGCTCATTTTTCACTGGCATGGTATGAAAGGAATAGACACGGGTAAATTCCCCTACACGAAACTCATAGTTTGAATCCGAATCTAATCCGGTAATTTCTATCCGGTGAATGCTGCGGTCGGAATAAGGAAACTCATGTTCATTTGCTGAAACTTCCTGCCAGTTCTTGTCATTTTGTTTCCTGTAAGAAAGGGAATTGTCTGCCTGATCAGAAGGCAGCGTATGCCAGTCGATCGTCATGGTGCTGGTAGGATCCTGTTGCCAAGTGAGCAAGATACCTGCTGGTTCTGTTTGAGCAGAAGCAGCAGCATAGAGGCAGAAAGCCAATAGCTGGGTAAAAAATAGTCGTAAGTAAATGTTGGTAGAAAGTCTGGGTAGCATGGAAATATTGTTTTAGTAAATATACCAGAAATGCTAAAAAAGGTCTATTGTGAGGGTAGGAACTATGATTTGTGGTTTGAAAGAACGAACCTATTTCTATGGCAATTATACGCCAAACATCAATTTACTGTAATATTTGAAACGATATAAACCGCCCCATTTCCACATTTTTGAAAAGTCTTTTTCTTCGATCTCTTCTAGGGACAATAGCCTATAATAGTCTATTATCGGACGGTATACGAATGGATAGATAAGGCCTCCAAATAATACAATAAGAAGTGTACTTCTGTATTCCACCCAATAGTACGAAAAAATAATGATCGGGATATCTACGATCAAGTGATAAGTCCAAACGTTCTTCACATACTTTATCATAGTGTTTTGTTTATTTCGATCCACTAAATGATTTGGCATTTATTTAGCAATAATGTTTATTTCAACCATAAAGGGTATCAATTGGCACCGAATCAGAGGCTTATTGCTAAGGCGTTTTTAAAAATAAGAAATAAGTTACATATAATCAACCTAGTAGTCCTTTGAATTGTCCGGTTGAAACTGGGAGGTGGAGTACTAGTTCTAGTATCAAATGAGGAACGGATCTGCATCTATTTAACATAATATAAATTATATAACAAACACAGTGATTCCCGTAATACGAGGTACGAGTATTTACACATAATAACAGTTATTGGACTTAAGTCAGTACTTTTATGAATGTGAAAATTGCCATGAGGTTTTAAAGCCTAAAAATGGAGACTGCTGTGTGTATTGCAGCTATGGAACCAACGCCTGTCCCCCTATTCAAGAAGGTGGAAAAAGCAATTGTTGCGGATAAAAAATATCAAAGTATACCACCCCAAATTCCACACACATTTGTCATCCGCTCAAAGCCTTCCCACAATCCAAGGATGTCAAAAGAGTGTTCCATCCAAACCTATTAAAAAACTCTTTTCTTCTCACAACCTGCCTCCAAACATCTCCAACACTTCGGCTTTATCCAATTTCGTGTTCTTTTCCATAATCAGCTTAGGCACAAACTTTCAGCCCATAATTTATTGTTATTTGGCCTTCAAAAAAAGATCTGCTCCGGTCTTTTACCGGCCACCCTTATCATACCCCTTCAGTTCCTGTTCGCCATAGCCGTCTGTTTAGGATTTTTAAGGCAACTTCTACTTCCTGCCCTTACCACCTGCAAGGGGAACCCATCTCACCAAAACTTTAATTTTTGAATTGTAGTATTTTATAATTGCGGAGCCATTGCTTGAGCTGGTACAGCGATTTTTATACAAAGGTATTAGGAAAAACTTTGTCCATCCCAGCACTTTTTATCCCCGGCATCAAACATTTACAATAAATAACGGTTCTTGAGATATACATGTACAATGACTAATTGGTGCGATAGATGAATATGTCAATAGATGATAAGCGTTTGGATGCTTTGCGACTTACAGGAGACCCTGAGGCGGACACACTGGTAGAAGCGTTGTTGGGTACAGATCAGAAACAAAAATTGTATGTGGTCCTGCGCTGTAAGTCCTGGGAAGAAATCAATACTTCAGTAATTTATGCCCCATTGTATGATTTTCTCTTGAATGGAAATGAACTTCCCGATTGGGCAGATAAAAAAGAGATAGAGAAGGCCACGGCATTATTCAGAAGTAATGGTAATGAGTTTTTGTTTATGCTTGGAATAGTCTCCCTTCCCTACTGCTATGCCGCTGCGAAGGGCGCTCTATCCCTCTACTATACAGAAAAAATAAGAAAGAACACCGATGCCAGGTTACTGGAAACCTCGGCGTTTATTGTAGAAATTATGAAACCTGATGCCTTTAAAAAACGTGGGGTAGGTTTTTTGGCGTTAAAGCAGCTCCGGATCAGACATGCGATGGCCAGGTTCTATTTAAAAAATATCCCTGCAATCACTGAGATGAACGAATTGCCTATCAACCAGGAAGATATGGCCGGAACAAATCTCGCCTTCTCCTATATGGCGATTCGGGCAATGCCGAAAATTGGTGTCCGAATACCCATTGACCGCGCCAATAGTTATATGCATTTTTGGGCGGTGGTGAGCCATTTGATGGGTATTGAAGAAGAACTACTACCGAAAACGATGAAAGATGCTTTTCATCTGGAAAAAAAGATTTCGGGGCGACAGTTTAGGTCAAGCCGTGAAGGGAAAGAGCTAACCAAACAGCTTATAGAGCACTATAAGGCAAATATTCCCAACATCGCTACCGTTCAGCTTATCAGGCCACTAGTTAGGTACATGGTAGGAGATAAAGTGGCAGGAACCATCGGACTGAAAGACAATACCTGGTGTGATCCGATGGGTCGATTGATGGGATTGCTGCCACTATTTAAGAGGTTTGTTTTTCCTCCGGTTCAGTCCTTTGAAAGCATAGTGAAGCAAATAGAAAATAGGCTTCAAACACTTGCAAAATCATAGCGTGTTTGTAGATAAAGAGCATTGTACTTTTACTACTCCCAACCCTTCACCTCATTACTCCGCCGGTTCCCCGAATCATCTACCCAGTAAATGTACCATAGCGTGGCAGCTGAGGGGATTGTAATTGCACCTTTTGCTTTATCGAGTGATATCAGTTTCCATTCCCTTTCAGGACTACGTTTGGTATCCCCGGTGTAAGCCAGGTAAACTTTTTGCGAGGCATGGGAAATGGAATACTTTGCCTTATCCCCCTTTTGTTTTAATTTAATTGAACTAATAAATTCGGTTTTATTTTCCAATTGAGTACTGATAAAGCGGTAAATTTCCTCGGGTGCTGCCCCGTGAAGATGACTGTGTTTCAGTTCCGGTATCAAAGAATACTGAGCATTCTTGGCCAGATTAGCTGTTTTTTGCCAGTTTTCAACGAAATAGGCAAAATCATTGGTGCCATTAACAAACAGCATGGGTGCCGTCGCATTTGCTACATAACTGGAAGGGTCCCAAAGTTCTACCCAACGTTTGGTTCCCGCGATTCCCAGGGAATCAAACTGATTGTCCCAGGCACTGCCTTCTTGTAGAAAGCCACAGCCATACACAGGCACTGCCGCACTAAACCTATGGTCTACTCCTGCTACCAGATTGGTCAGGTAACCGCCCCAGCTGATTCCTGTTATGGCTGTCCTATCTGGGTTTACCTCCGGAAAGGACCGGATAAGTGAGTGCGCCCGGACAATATTGGATACAGAATGAAATTGCCATTGCGCTGTAAAATCTTCACCTAACTTGAAAAACTTGTGCACGTCGTCCTGCTTTGGGCCTCCAGCCTCCAAGCGGGTGCTCTTCGCGCCCCATGGGTTGTCCTGTTTTTCATCGGGTAAAGGCTGATTTCCGCTCAGATCCATGGCGATGGCGGCATATCCTCTTTCGGCCCATTCCTTAGCCCAAATTCGAAAGGCTGTCCCTCCCCCACCGTGAACCAATACAATTCCGGGAAACTCCCCAGTCTCGGCATTTTTTCCTCCAAATGTAGCCGGGCTGGCGTAGTAAGCGAATACTTCCGTCACTTTCCCTTCATATTCTTCACCGGTATAGCGCAACGACCAGACAGAGTCGGATTGGTTCAACCATTCAAAGTCGGGGGCTGCTGATAAGGTCTTTAAATCCCAAGGAACTCGACCCTCCAGAGCAGGTGGGAGAAAAAGTCCCGTTTGGGCAATAACAAGCCCTCGCAAAAAAAATAGCGTTAACCCGATTAAAATAGTTTTTTTCATAGGATTGATTTTTGGAAGAATTAGGTACTAAAATAAGGATAATATTTTTGAAATCATGAATTATTAAAGGTGTCATTGATCTATTTTCCGCAGCCATTTGCCACTCTCCTTCTCCGCCAGTCCATCGTCCCTCACTGCGGCATGGTAATTCCTCGCTCGTGAGGAGTGGAAAAAGAGTGCTCGTTCCTTCCAAGAAA
>Ga0105054_10006016_pt1 | contig 17122 bp, 13 predicted proteins | sample BON02_FD_78091 | JGI IMG/M metagenome (GOLD analysis project Ga0105054, IMG submission 78091) | Freshwater microbial communities from Lake Bonney liftoff mats and glacier meltwater in Antarctica - BON-02 (megahit assembly) | ecosystem: Environmental > Aquatic > Freshwater > Ice > Glacier...
CAAAACTCAATGTGATTCAAACCGGGAATCGGTTGTCTAAACGTATAATTGAAGTACAACTGAAAATCATCATTACTGATGCGGCATTGTACATTCGACGTCGAAAGATATTTTTTAAACAACAACAAAAATCGATTTTTTAATTTTTATTATCGAGAAGAACGATCCCGAAACATTGACGATGGAGTTTTTCTCTGAGCATCTTTTGATGGCTGTATTTGGTTTCCTAGAATACGAAGATATAATAGCAGTTGGTCGTACTTGTAAGCACATTAGCTTAGTGTCCTGCTCTGATGAGTTATGGAAGAAATTAGTACTGGGTAAATTCAACCTTAAAGTTACCTACTCGGATTTGTTTTTGAGCGCCACAGCTAGGAATGCATTTCGGCGTCAAATTTTTTTAAAGAATGTAAGACGGATCGGTAAAGAGAAGGAGATTGAGAACTCATCGATCAGCTCGATGTTTATGGTTGATGGTTTCCGAGATACCGTATTTGTGTTGACTCAAACAGGAGAGCTGAAAGGATATTGTTTGCATCTGCAAGGGTCTGGGATAATTGAGTCGTTTGATATACTGGCTCAGTCTTCATTATTAGTAGAGGAGTTTTGTCGCATAGAACGAAAGAAAGAGCTAGGATCAGTGCATAAGAACAGTTTGTTTTCGTTCAAAATCAACAAATTCGAAGATGGTATTAACTTATGGGATCAAGTGGAAGAGGAGACTGTTCCGATGAAATATTCTGATTCGGACACTAGTGATTCCAGTGAAGGATCTCGCCGCATTCGACGGTCTAGTAGTGAGTTGTCCAGTAGCAGCACTGATAAATTACCGGTAAAAAAGCCAGGTGCGTCGGAGGGCAAGAAGAAGTGGAACGCCAAGAAAACTGGAAAGAAATCTGTTCATTCAGTGTCTTGTAACGGAGTTTCGGTGATTCAAAATGAGGGTCTACTTGTGGCTACTCAACTCTCCTGTGTCGGGTGTGTAGAAACGTTACTCGTGCCTCCTCGTTGGTTCTCATGTACACGTTTATCCTGCGTAGCTTATCGTCAAGATATGAGTCTATGTGGAAAACTGTTTCCATTCAAATCTCGAGACTGTACTTCGAATACAGAAACAGCTATCAGCGACCTTTGTTTTCTGGCAATAGGTCACGATGACGGCACAGTAAGCTTGTGGTCGAACGACGGAAAGTTCTTGAACATTTTGTGTACAAAGCCTGTGTTACAGGTGTTCATTAACGATGATGAGACCATGGTAACAGTCAGTGAAGATGGAGCAGTGAAGATTTGGCACACCAAGACGTGCAGTGAAATAGTAACCTGTTACCCAAAACTATACGGGCGAGCAATCAAGGTCCATGTATACAAGCAATGGATCATTGCGGGTTCGTTAGAAGGGCACGTCCGAATATGGTCCACCACCACTGGAAAAAGCGTTTTGGAATATGTGGCGCATGAACAAGGTCTTCGAACCATGTCAATAGGGTCCTCGGGAATGGAAGTTGTGATTGGTACTGGTGGAGATGATGGAGTTTCGAGGTTGGAAAAGATTCGTTATTGTGAACCATGCTTTGCGGTTGCTACAGTAACTTTGCGGGGTCACAACGGTCCAGTTCATGATATTGTGTTCGACACATACAAACTTTTAACAGCGTCTGAGGATGGAACAGTAAAGCTCTGGGATGTCGTTCAAAATGAACCCAAACTGCTGCGGACGATTAGCTGGAAACATCGATCACCCCTCCGTAAGATCCTATGTGGCGATGGGTTCTTAGTGTCTGCGAGAGCTGATGGTTCCTTGGCCGGGTTTACTTTGTGTTCCCAGTGGAGTGCATTGAAGCCAATGGAACAAACGAAACCAATAGCGACGAAAAAGAAAAGACGCAGTAGAAGAAAACAACGGGATGATCTTGACCTGGATGATACCATCTTCAGCGAATATGACTTACAACTGGAGCACGACTTGATGAACGGCTGGTAGTTGGATAGCGACTAAATAGAAATTAGTGTCTTGATAATCGCATCTCCAATAACGATTGTGTTTCGAATATCTCTTTCAGGAGAGCGACTTTCTTTTCCTTCACTTGGTTCAATCTTTCTCTGTGGTTTTCTCTGTTGTTAGCAATAAAAGTGGGAGGACTCATTATAGAACCCCAGCCGAAGGATTCACTCTGAGTCAAAGAGGGATCGCTCAAGAGAAGATCGCGGTACATTTCCCTACTTCGGTGTGTCACTTGGTGGCGTGCGAGCATCCCTCTTGTATATCGTTGCATTGTAATGGCAGCGAGATCCTCCGTCATCCGTCTAGATTAAGTAAAAAAAAACTGTGATATCGTTTTATTGAGAAACTACTGTAACTGGTTTCCATGACTTCAGTGTATCTCAACACCTCCTTCGCAGCCATGGCTGGTTAATAGGAATACACTTTCAATCATTTTATTGCTGACTCAACTTTTAAAACGAAATTTTATAGATTTTCGATTTCGGTGTTGCAAGGTAGCTCAGAGATTATATGATAGTATAGAATTTCAATTTGATACATGGTTTTAATGATCATTCTGTTTTCTCTTGCTTAACATCGTCCCCAAACGATAGTCTCAATATAAGCCCCAATAAATAAGAAATACCAGTACCTGGAATAATAAAGGAAACAATAAGTTTTTCTCTCTCTTTCTCCTGGCTTGTACTCAATGAATTAAAATCATATTTACAGTGTTAAATCTCGCCATGGTGCTGGTACTCGTGCAGTTCTGTTGAAGTATTGATTAGAGGAACAAGACACGAATGCGTTTTTGATCTGTAATGGAGTAGGCCAGTCCTCCTCCAACGTCTGGAACCATTTACGCAACAAATCCAAGCAATGATTGAAACCAGTCGGAGTACCTTGGCAATCACGTCCCCATTTGAATCCAAGATCATCAAGCAAGGAGCTCATGCTGGCAGAGCTATAACGAATAGTGAGTCTTTGGTCAGGAAACATTTTGGAAAAGTATATATCTTTCACTTCCTTCACCGGTCGTCTGTTTGCAGCTGCCAAACGATTGATAAGGTAGCTTTGCTGGTCTGGATATGGCGATATGTCACCTGGTTCCACAATATCATCAACATCTTGGAGGACCAGAGTACCGTCTGACCTTGCCATCCACTGCCCAGGCTTAAAATCAACCAAAGTTAAATGCAAATGTTCATCCATTTCAGCAAATAGATCCAACGCCTTAGTGGCTCTATCTGCGCATTCCTGAAAGTTGGAGGGTTTGGGTAGATCCTGTAGATCGTGGTCGATGAATTCCACAGCCAGCACATGAGTTGGTTTCACATCCCCTTTGATTGTCATTGTATTGCAAAACCCGTGCAATTTCGGGAATATTCGACTAGGAATTCCAGTGAGTCGAATTAGTTCCTGGTGAGACAATAGTACTTTGACAGTGTTGTTAAACTTGAGCGTTCGTTGAGTCCCTGTTCCAGGATAATAATTGTATTTCAATATCATAATATCCTCACTTGTTTCAGGATTGCGAGTGTGAAGAAGCGGCGCTTTCAACCAAAATGGATTCTTGTTTTTCACTTCACGATCAATCCCCGACTTTCGTAAGCGGGGACCTAGGGCTTCATCACCATCCAGTAATTTTTGAATCCACTCGCATCGGTGCAGATCTGACGACATCATATTTTCACGTACGTAACGCATCTGATCCGCGAACTTGACGCCTACATTCACCTCAGGTTCTACATCAGTTTTCACGATTGGGTTTGTATTCAACTTCAGAATGTGGAACTCTCGCTCTAACTCAGCAACTTGGCTTTGAAGGGATTGGATATCCTTATTTTCTGAACCATCTATAGCGTTCAATCGGTTCCTAAACTTGTTTACTTTTGTTTGGTCCCATCGATGTAGTCGAGTAAATTCAGCCACGTCATCACGGATTTCCTGAACTTCTTCATGCAAGGAACTCACACTGGAAATTCCATTAAAAAGACTCCAACCTGCACGCAATGAGACCACTACTGAAGCAGCAACAAGTATTCCTACGATCAATTCCTTGTAACGAGCTCGGTTACTACTTCGGTATTTACCTGTACTATCTCCTATCATGATCTAAGTGAATGACCACTAAAAATGAAAAAAGAAAATCTATAAAACCATAATACGATATAGCCCCCCACGGTGACCTTGTTTTACCCCTGGTTTTGTTTCATCCAAAACCATTTTGCATTTTGGAAACACAAACATACAACTATGCTTTCTCGTGTAACAGCAATCTCAAGCAGCGGCATCCGAATGATGTCCTCCTCTTCTCAACTTCCTAAAGTGGTTGTTGTTGGAGCTGCAGGTGGGATCGGACAACCTCTCTCCCTTCTCCTCAAAATGAATCCACTAGTGGGCGAACTCGCATTGAGCGACATTGTTAATACTCCTGGTGTTGCTGCTGATCTAGATCACATTAACTCCCCTGGAGCTGTTAAAGGATACAATGGACCTGATGCTATGGGTGAGGCTCTTAAAGGTGCTAAAATGGTGGTTGTTCCTGCTGGAGTTCCGCGCAAGCCAGGCATGACACGTGATGATCTGTTCAACACCAACGCTGGGATTGTGAAAGGGATTGCTGAGAATGTTGCCAAGTACTGTCCTGATGCATTCTTGCTCATCATCAGTAACCCTGTCAACTCCACCGTTCCAATTGTTGCAGAGACATTAAAGAAAGCTGGAGTGTACGACCCTAAGAAGCTCTTTGGAGTTACCACTTTGGATATCACTCGCGCTAACACATTCGTATCTGGCGTTACTGGTAAACCTGTTGAAAGTACCAATGTCACTGTCATTGGTGGACATGCTGGTACCACGATTCTTCCAGTGCTCAGTGAACAGGCTGGTCCATTTGACGACGTAGCAGGTCTGACCAAGCGAATTCAATTTGGAGGAGATGAAGTAGTACAAGCCAAGAACGGAACTGGTTCCGCCACTCTTTCCATGGCATACGCTGCGGCAGTATTTGCTGACAGACTTCTGCAAGCAGCTGCTGGCAAGAAGGGCATCGTCGAATGTGCTTACGTGCAATCCCCTGTTGCTGAAAAAGATGGTTGCTCTTTCTTCTCCACTCAAATCACTTTAGGTCCAAACGGAGTTGAGAAGATTCATCCAATTCCGACACTCAATGCGGCAGAGCAAGCTAACTATGACGCCATGATTGGAGATCTCAAGGGGCAAATTGCGAAAGGTGTTGAATTTGCTAACAAATAATTCATTTCAAATTACTATATGATAAAGGGCTCTCATTCTTTTACTTCAAAAGCCCAGATCTCTTTGTTATTAAACTGTTCATTTTGTAAAAAGGGTATACAACTAAACTTGAAATTCCCCTTCCATTAAGTCGGTATCACTCCAATTCAACGGTGCATCAATATGAATCGCAGTATTCAGACAAATTGGAACATCGCTTGTAACTCGTTTGGGAGGCGGTGGTCTTGAAGGCATCAGTCTAGGTTCAGTCTCAACGGGTGTTTTGTCTACTACGGTGGTGTTTTGCATCATGTTATGTCCTCTCAGAAAGAATTCCTTTTTAAACAAACTAATATATTTCACAACTGGATCCAGTGATTCAAAGCGAGATTCGTAGACACTTTGTAGCTTTGAAACGATAGTAGTTGCGGCTACAGTTCGTTCAGACTCCGCTTGTTTTAGTTTCGTATGATTCCTTTGCAGTTTTTCAATTTGTTTACTTTTTTCTGGTTTGCCTTCCGCTTCACGCCGACGTTTCTCTTCTTCTAATTTATAAACTTTCTTCCGATAATGATCCTGTGAAATGTGCTTGTCCGAAAACGAACAAGCCTCCAGTTTCGTTTGTTGCAGCCGAGCGAGAAAATTTTCTAGATTCAAAAGAATGTGCTGATTAGCAACATCTAGTAGCTTATTCGGCATGTCATCCAATTGACAGCTTGTGGTATCCGCAGGGTACAAAGTGAGGATGGAAGCTGTCAATCGAGAAGACGAAGTGCTCATGGCACGAATCGATAACAAATATGATTTAGCTGCGCTATGCAATTCAGCAGTATGTTGCAGCAGTTCATTAAACCGATGTATTTCCTTGTCGATCGTCGCGTCACCAATAACAGGGGCCAGCTTCATCGATTCAGAAAAAACGGATCTTGCTCTAAAAATAATAATAATTCATTGCCGCGCTGCAATCAGTACCTTGACATTAGTTATGAGTAATGGTCCTAGAAACACCATCGAGAAGTTTCGTATAGAGTACGAAAAATTACGAAGATCGTTGGACTACTCGCTCTCAAGGGAAGAGGAGCATATTCTCACCATCGGAGAACTAAAAGACCAACTGAGACATGCGAACGACAAGTTGCAAGAACGGAGCACTATTGTCAGCGGATTGCAGAATCGCATTGCAGAAATGGATAGTGAGAAACAGAAGTTAACCAAATCTGCAATTTATTCGAAACAGCGAGAAGCAAATACAAAAGATCTAATAAACGAGATGAAAGAGAGAGTGCGGGCTTTAGAAAGTGAAATATATAAAATGGGTAGCAGTCCGAACAAAGAAACAATTCAAATTGAGCTGCACAATGGACCATCTAGATTGAAGCAACTTCCAACCGATGGATCTCCTTATGACCAATGGAAACAAATACACGCAGTGTGGACTTCTGAATCCAAAAACGAATCTGAACCAAGAAACAAATCGAAAAAGAAAAGTCGCAATCCAAGAACCTCTTATGAATATTACGTGGCTACCAACAACCCACTTCACGCTCACGAAATAGCGTTAGCAAAAACACCGATGGAAAAGGCAACCAAACAATATAAATATAAATTCTAGTTTCAATGCTAAGGAATAGGCAAACCAAATCTTTCCGCAATCGTATTTGGAGACTTTTTAAAAGTAGAATGAAATTAAAAGAATTGAAATTTGAATTATAATTCAAATTCAATTTTTCATACCAAGATACTTATGAGAGTTGACAATTCGCGATACACCTATTTCTATTGATGTCAAGACATCAGCAAGGAAATACCAGGTAACAGAACATAATGTCAGGCTACCTTCAGGAGGACCGTTACAAGTCGCTTAAAATTATTATTATTATTACCTTCGAACTTGGTCCATAAAAAATCACACTCGCAAAGTATCTTGTAAATGATGGAGAAGGCGTTGTTGCTTGCGTCGTGTTTCGTATTGTATTCCAATGGATCTTTTGTTGCCACTCTTGACCATGCTGGTATGGAAGCACACGTGTATCATTCCTCTTCCCCTTACGTCGTAATGCTCACGTCGTCCATCGAGTGTGAACCTTGCGAAGCTTTCAAAGACATCTTCGAGGGTGCTGCTGAGATCACAGGGGTCGCGAATTTCGCGGTTGTTGATATGAGTGAGGGGGACAATGCCAAGTCCATTCCATTCTCTGGTATGCAAGTGCCTGAAGTGAGGTTGTATCTCGATGCTGGAGTGAAGAATGCTTACAAGAAGAACTCGTGGTATCGCCCCTTTCAGGTCCTCACGAACATCCAAAGTGCTCGATCTATTCGTAAGGCAGTTATAGCGCACGTGACTAAGGATGCTCCTGATGTCCCAAGATTATCCACTCAGAATATATCTCTATATGTCGACAATGTAGATATTGTGGCATTCAGCAATAAGAAAGAAGCTAGTCCTTTAATGCTATCCTTGGTGCGATCATTACAAGGGTCTAAAGTTAAACTCGCTCAGTTTCCGTCTTTCTCGAAAGAGGACCTGGCAGCGTTGAAGCTGATCTTCCAACACTTGAGTGAAGCTCCAAGCTTGATGCTGAAGCTACCTTCAGGTGAATGGGAAGTGATGGGCCCAGCAAAACTGAAATCTGCTCGTCTTTCTGATTTAACGGAATTTATTCAAAAGTTTATTCCGCTAGTGGAGGAGGAGGAAATTTCAAAACCAAAGCCAACGAGCAACCGGATATCGAGTGTTGATCAATTCTCTAAACAAGTAACTCGGTTTAAATTACCGGTGATCATTGCTATCCACAAGAATAGTGATGCTGAACTTCCAGAGGATTGGAAGAAGACCAAAGATAAAAGCCCCGGAGTTACACTGCTGACTCTTGATTGCGAAATACCTGAGCTCAAGTCCAAGTTCCCCGACCAGTGCTCGCTAGACAAGTGGAGCTTGTACATGTACGAGTACACTGATGATCTGAGTACACGTGTTGGCGTTCCTGCTCACTCATTGAGTGAAGCACGGTCAGCTGCGTTGGAAAGTATTCCTGATAAGGTTGTGCCGCTTGGGAAAGGGATGATCAATGGTTTCTTGGGTATGAGCTCACAGAGCAAGCTGATACCGATCGTTCTGTTTGGTAAACAAAAGTCTGCGCCTGCTATGTTGACTGCTGTCGCTGCCACAATGGAAGGATTGGCGTTGGTTGGATACCGAAGTAATCCTAGTGTTGAAGAAATGCAAAAGGAGTTTGGTATTCCTGAGGACGCCGCGGTGCTTCCCATTTTCTTGGCTTTATTGGTAGAAGAAGGAGACAAGCCAGGAGAGAGTAGAATTACAATAGCATCCTATGATAGGCGAGTCTTCGGCAAGTTCACTTCGAATTCGATGATCTCGTTTGTGTTTAAAGTAATAGCAGGTTCCGAGCCGGAAAATATTAAAGGTTGGCTATCAACTCATGGTGCTGCAGTTGGGATATATGCTAGTGGCGAGGAAACTACCAGTGAAATGCCTTCTGTTGATGATGTGGATGTGGCGATGTTGCACGTGACCACTCAAGAGCAGTGGTCTACTGAGTGTACAAACACCAATAGGATATGCGTTGTTGGTCTTTTTGATGGAAACCCTCTGAATTCTGATCTTGAATCCAGACAGCTCGTTTTCGAAAAGGCGAGGGCATCGATACTTGAAGAGTCGAGTGCTGCTAGGTCCAAGTTGAAGTTCATGTGGGTTGATGGTTCCTGTGAAGAAGCGTTTACGGCCGGAATGAAGGTGGAGATGCTGCCTTCTATCGTGGTGTATGTGCCATCTAAGAAAATTGTTTTTCAACTACGCGGAAGTTTCATGCAAGAAACGATCACTAGATTTCTATCCCAAATAGTTGCTGGGTACGGAAAGCACTCGGTTACTATTGAAGACACTCCTGTTATCGCTTCGGTCGATTGCACATCAACGAGACAACTCGTACAGGATGAAGACGAAGATGACCAGGAGTGGCTTCGTGAGATCAAGAACGAAGAGGCCAGAGAGAAAAAAGAGAAAATGGAGGCAGTTAAAAGAGAGATGGAAATATTGCAACAAGAGGAAGCAGCAAAAAACCCAACGAAGAAGAGAAGAAAGCGTAGAAAGGGAAAGAAAAAGGTTGAAAAAGACGAACTTTAATAGTTAACATCAATGCCTATAATAATGAAGTACGTGCTCGTAGGATGGATACATTCGTACGCACCATCTCCCATTTCAGAGTTTCAATTGTTCGTCTGTTCCTCTCAATGCCCTTTGAAGCAAAGGTATTTGCGAGTCGGAAGCTTGCATTGAGAACCTCGTCACTAATATCGTCAACAAGTCCTGCAACCAGCGCCTCAGGAGCAGTGTACCGTTTTCCAGTCAAATACATATCGCGAATTATCCGTTGAGAAAATTTAGATTGAAGCACTGATGTCATCTTTAGATCCACTCCAGGAAACATCCCAACCTCGATATTTGAATCATTTGGAGTTAAGTTCATATCGATCTCGTTCATGCAAACAAAACCTTTATTCTTATTCATAACCCTGTAGTCACAGCATGCTGCAATCAACCATCCTCCAGCAAATGCATGACCGTTGATTCCAGCGACTGTTATCACTGAAAGGGTCAAAAGCCGAGCAGCTAAAATGTAAAAGTTATTCAGGAATTCCATCGCTTCGCTAGCATCTCTAGTAGCAGCGCTTTCTAACCACGCAACATCATGTCCGTTGCTAAAAAATTTCCCTGTTGCCGTGATGACAAGAGCGCACTATTTTGATACAGGGTTAATACACTCCAAGACTAGTGTGTGAGACTTACCTCCCCTTCGCTGGTAACTACTATATCGAGAGCGGTGTTAATAGACTTAAGAAATTGAGGATTAAAGCAGTTCTGTCCGCCACTCCTCATCTCCAAAACCCATACGCTCCCATCACGTGAGAGCACCAGGTGATCATCCTCCATTAATAAGGTAGGACATTCGCCATGGCGTTGTGGGGGACTAACCCCATGCAATCTCGGTTCGAAGTGCTTGCCATAGGAATTGTTTGGGGATTGGTTCTTCAAACAATCTGGAGATAGCATTGATCAATTGCGTGTGAAACAAGTGAAGACAGCGTACCTGCCAGTCTACGTTTTTGACGTGTCCCTCTCTTTGAATTTCGATGGACACTTGGGCTATCGATATGACTATATTGCGCATGATATCGCACTGAGTAAAATGAACTGGTACAGTAGGAAAGGCGTTACACTCGAATGTGATCAGGAAAGGTTACTGGCCTATGCTGGTTCCAATTTTCCTTCTCGACTGATGAATCTGTGCTTATTAGACACAATCATCGACAAGATGGTACAATCCGATATGTCGCCGTGGGAAGCTTTTTCATTACCTCCTGAATTCGCACTTCGATCTAAAGAACTTTCCATGGCCGATTCTTTCTCAGATCGTATTTCATCCTTTTTGATGGCAAAACCTTCGGAATATTTTTACAGGGAACATATTAGAGGGCCTTTCGTGACTAAAATCCTGCCATCAGCTCATCATGTGCCACCCAATAAAGTCCGTCATGAAAAATTATTGTGGAACATAGAATATACAGATCCCTTTTCCATGCTACTGGTTCCGTTCTACCACATTTATTATTCATATGGTCGTGTGTCGGGCTTCGCAGTGGTCAACGGAACCAATGGAGATGTCAACGGAGTTCGTGGTGCAGGGAAAATGTGGCAATTGAAAAACTTTGAAAACGTCATAAAAAACGATGCAGATGAACTTCGGAAATGGTCGTCAGATGGGAAAAATATTTACAAGAAGAGTTCTCAAGAAAATAAGTTCAAGAAATCTGAATTGAACCCTCTTCATTGGCGAGAAATGGATGATTACGAGATTCTTGGTTTGAGAAATAATTCTGCTGTAAATATATCGGGTTTACGACTGGCGTTTAGGCAACAGGCTCAATTATGGCATCCAGACAAACATTCAAATGCCACATTGTCGACCCTGGAAGAATGCTCCGAGAGGTTTAAACGGATTCAAAGCGCCTTTGTTAGATTAAGATTAGCCAGGAAATAGAGTGCTCCCAGTGCTTTTGAAATATAAATAATTACTTCTACATTTTAGTTACCAGGTAATTTTAAAATACAACTGCACCTTACAATGAAAAGCCCCCCACACATACCATGAATTTCTCTGTAAGCAACACGGTGCATGTAAATCGCGAGATTGAGACGACTGATTGGGAAGATGTACTTGTTCGAAAAGGCATTGCTGAGGAACGAGAAGAGGTTAAACAGCAACGCCTCCAGAAGCAAGAGATAAGAAGTCGTGGAGAGATTTTGGAACCATCTGCAATCGAGCAGTTAAAGGACATGAACCTTTTGGGGTTGTCCGAAGTGGAGGACGATTTCGATCATGAGGTCATTGAACGCATTCGAAAGAAGCGACTGGAGGAGATGCAGCTATCTGCCAAGTCAAACAGATTTGGAGATGTCTATCCACTTGCTCGAGCTGATTTTGTCAGGGATGTGTCAGATGCCAGTCATGAGTATTGGGTGGTTGTGGAGATGTTCAAGGATGGTATCCAGGAAAGCACATTGATGAGCTCCTTGATCAGGGAAGTTGCTTCTCACAAGCGTGCGTGCAAGTTTATGCGAATCAGATCAACGGATTGCGTTGATAAATGGCCCGATCATAGCGTTCCATGTTTGTTTCTTTATCACAATGGCTCCATGCAGATTCAAGAGATCGGATTGGATTTTTGTGGAGGCGCTAGTCGCGCTACTGCAGACTCGTTAGAATTTGCGTTGGCCAAGCACGGGGTGTTTAAGACTGAATTAACAGTGGATCCTCTGGTGCTGTCAGCGGAATCTATTGCGCATATAAAAGAGAGAACGATGGATAGTGCTACTACTGAAGAATACACGAGGGGATCAAAGTACAATAATGTGTCTGCTTTACCTATAGGGCTAACATCATCTAACCTTGATGATCTTGATGAAGATGGATGGTAGTTTATGTTGCCGATTGCATTTTGGCGAAGAGATATTATAAATCAAAAGAAAAACGAATCTATTTAACGACCAAATATTTGCACATGAAAAACGAGGCTGTTTCAACTTGGTAGTTTAAAGCCTAAAGGGGTACTAGAAGCAGAGGTACAACTGAACAAAGGGTGTTGTTGTTGAAAATTCTAGCCTCCAATTGTGTTCGATATCTAGTACGGCAAACAAGGAAGCCTTTCTCTAGTCACGTCGCAGTTCGTGAACCAATACAGGAGATGGTTCGATTTGGAGCTCACCTTCAAGCTTGCATGGTCCCTGGGTGGGAGAGCCACTATGTTGACTTCGACACACTTAATCAGATGGTTCACGACTCCAACATCAATTCTTCCGAAGTATCATCTCTATGGCACGAGGAGCTGGATAAAGTCACGACGCACTTTAAAGAGCTTACATTGCAGGCGTTGGAGACCATGTTCGAGATCAGACACACCAACGAATTAGCTCGACGGTTGATAGCCGAGATGCCGGGACTCAGTAAAAGTGTGAACCGAGTTTTTGCAGAATCATTGTACATACAAGATGAAGCAGGCAGTAGACGAGGGTTGTCGCTTACATCTGAGGACTTCGAAGATGAGAACAGCGTTGCTGATGCGACTGAGATTCAAAACAAGGTTCTTCCCTTGTTTGAACAGAGACAATCATTCGGGTCTATTAACGTGGAAGCACTGCGCAAGATTGCCAAACGGGTGGACAAATACAAGGATAACAAGACTGCCGAGGCTCTTTACTCGGAACTCGTCGTGTCGTTGATCGCAAACGCGTTATCATCAGACATTCTGTACAAAATGAGAATGTTTGTGGATGATGCATTCTACAATGCTTCTCCGTTTCCTGAAATGGTGCCTCCAAGTAGATCCGTTGTTGAAAGTAAAACTCCGCCATTAATCAAGCTGAGTGAGTTTGAGAAGCTCAGCAAAATGATAGCCAGTCTCGACCAGACCGTCACGACCAAGTTAGTGTCACATCGTGGATTTCATTCTAGAAACGACGCTCTTCATCGTCCATTGGAAAACACTGTGTCCGCCTACGAGCAAGCTTGGGCCGCTGGTGTGCACTACTGCGAATGTGATATTGCTTTGACGCTTGATGGGAAATTGGTGTTGTGCCATGATGCTCATTTGAAGCGTCTTGCTAAAAACCCTGATAACTTGAACGCGTTTAAACCTGTCCATGAGCTCACTTTGGAGGAGCTTCATGCTCTGCCATTGAAAAACGGAACACATGCGCCTACATTGGAAGAAGTCTTGAAGATCAGCACTAGATCCGAGCACGGTGCTTTGGTCATTGAACTCAAGTCAGGAGCCAATGCAGATTTTATCACGGCAGCTTTGTGTCTGTTCTTTCACTCCCAACCTGCATTGCTCAAGAGAGTTGCCGTTGTGATGAGCTTTGATCTTTATCTTATCCACAATTTCAATCGCTATTTCAAAATGGCTTTCAAAAAAAGTACATTTCCTGTTCTTCCTAAGATCATGCTGCTCACTGTGGATCATCATGAGGCGGTTGAAAACGTGAATCTGAACCCATTGGAAGTAGAGATGAACTGGGATGAGGACATCTCCGGAGCCCACATGAAATCTGTGCTTCAGAAAGACGACATATCGTTAGACGGAGTTTACATGCAATTTACCAAGCAGCTTCTTGACCCCCAAAGTCGTGCTATTCAAACGATGGCACGATTTAGCGAATCCTATTCGTTTGGTGTATGGCAAAAAAAGAATGATATCGACTCTTATGGTACTGCTGCGGCATTGTCGCAGAACGGATTTTCATTCATCAATAGCGACTTCCCGAGATATTTTGCATCGGAAACTGGCCATCATAGAAAAGGAAGCAGCACCCCACCTCTTGTTACTCTTACTCCTCCTCTTCTTACTTAGTTATTTTATTTAAATGAAAGAGTGCTAATTGTGTGGTCAAACAAAGTAGTCTGCTTTTGAGGCATGTACTATGTTGCTATCCTTGTTTATTTCCTGTTCCTTTTGTATCAAATAGTGTATCAGTAAAAGGACCACATGAGTTCCACGGTATTCAATGATACATCTCCGGGCAGCTTCAGTGCTACTTTATGAGGTGAAGGAAGTATTTTCGCAAATTTCAAATCGCATTTTCTACTACATGCAGTGGATGCAACACATAGCCATGTAACATCTTTGTTCACACCCATCCATGCTTCCAGTGCCTTGCTGTTGATCTCATGCCCAAATTTTGGACTGAGGAACCGCGCAATGGCATTCACGATGTCTAGTTGGTCATCCATGGCCATCTCTGGCAAGTTTCGCTGCGCTTGTATCAAACAGTCCAATGACGGCACGATGAGGCTGTTGCGCGTCTTGAGCAGGATTGGAAGAACTTGTTCTGCAAAACGGCTGTCCATGAATTCACGAGATGTCTGTATACAGGTGATGACAAGTTTATACACGACTTTACGAACAGGTTCTGAAGTTTCCATTTGAAGCAAATTGGATACAGGAGACCAAATGGAATGGACCATCATGCGTAGCCTTGCAGAGCCGATGGTCATCAGACTAGCATCGATGGTACTGAGAGCCAGTCGACGGATGAACATGCATGGGTGGAGAAGGAAGTGGCGACAGCTTCCGACGATCATCTCGACAATACAATCCGATTCGGTCGGCTTTTTTATGCCGTCGAGTTCTTCGTCTATTTCTTCACTCGCTTCTTCTGCTGGTGGTGAAAATTCCTGAATAAGTTCTTCTATATAATCCTTTTTTGCGACTGGGCACCTGATGGTATCATTGTCGCGTGTTGGCAAACTGTCAATAACGGGTTTTAGAACACTAAACAATTGTATCAAGTAATCTTCATACTTCTTGTACTTGTCGACACATTTCAAGAATGCCTCCGTTATGTCTTTCAGAAACGGAATCAGTTCATCATGCACTAAAAACATTTCGAGCATGACCTTGACAATGGAAGGCGTCTCCGGGAACAATTCCAAATCCACAAGTCTTATCACCAGGGCATCCAATATATAATCCATATTGCTGTTTATTAATTCAGATGTGCTTTGATATCCGCATGTCACTACCATGGTTTCCAGCGCCGCCAATGCCGATTGGTGATCTACCGTTACCTGCTCCAACACCGGAAAAATTATTTTCACCAGCCATTTTTTGCATAATGAGATATTGCCACTATGTCGTAAAACTTTAGAGAGACATTCCAGGGCCAAGGATTTAGATAAAGGTGTATTAGCTTCCTGTATGTATTGCACAGATAGATCAAGCAAGTATTCGGAGATACATTGGCTGCGAGGTCCTATGATATTAATCGCCAAATAGAGCCGTTCGGCGCAACGATCTCCTTCTTTAAGATTTTGCAATAAATAGTCGAGTAGGAGAAGATCACTGTCGAATGCAGCTAATAATTCCTGTATCGCATCCACTGTTAAGGCGTCGCGAAAATATTCAAAATGTCTAGAAGGGAATGAATGTGCCACTTGTGATTCATACCTAAGAGCCACAACTGCAGACACTTTCACACTGGTCATTGGCGCAAATTGAACCATCTGGATGAGACTGGTCACTACCATATCAGGATCTACTATGGTAGACGTTGCTCTCACCAATCCTGTACATGACCGAAGCACAGACCGAGAGAGTGATTCATCGCCCTTTCTTACAAATCGAGGCAGCGACAATAACAAACCGTCCAGTTTCCTTGATAACGAAGGAGATATCTCTGCAACCCATACATTTCCAGGCGATGTTTCGAAATGGTATTTTAAAGAACCAATGTCATTCGATTTAGAGAGAAGCATTTCAAACAAAATACTTCCATGGTCCTCGAGATGAGGATAACACTGCGTGAGTACGACCATGCACATGTTGACAATACTCTGATTCACAGACACGGATTCAGACAGGACGCTACTGGAGGCCATGGCTTTAAATATCTTGTGTATATTTGAATCAGCATCTTTCGAGGTGCCCAACGAGCATACTGCAACTTGGCTCCATAAATCAATGGTCGATTTTCGAACCGAGGAACCTATTTTGAAATCGCCTAGTATTAGTGGAACAAGTCCCGCAGCAATACCGGGTACTACTGCTGCCACAGTGCACTTGTCAAAGTATATCATCTGCTGCAAGAAACCTTTCAAGGAAGATATTCCATCTAGTCGCAGGGCTTTAGAGTTGGTGAGTTGGATCATTTTTAGGTAACATACAATCGTCTGCGCAAACAATCCAGTGAGTCTTCCACTTGCAGACAATTCACCCAATAAAGTGGAATTCATGTTGCGAGTTATGCAATCTACAAGTACAATCGCTAGTTCCTTGGTTTCCTCTTTACCTTCCAAGTGACTGATCACACCGAGGCAAGCGTCAATGACTCTCGAAAATATATCCAATCGAGACTGCACAAAATCCAAAGTACACAACTTCATAATATCCATAATAGTAATCAGCGACTCTTCTTGCTCCCTGTCGCTTCGTTGAGATTGGGATGTTTTCACAGACGAGGGAAGGAACAAAAGCAATGGAATCAAAATAAATTCGACCCTAGATTGGATTTGGGTTAATGTGCGTACGGATGTTCTCAATTGAACAAGCAGAGGAACCAGAGAACAGCTAGAAGATTTTCTAATCGCTTCCATCAAAGCCATACATGCTTGGTTGACATCGTCACCCATCAAAAAATGATATCGCAGTTCCACAATTTTTTTTTTTTTTTTAAACAACAACAAAAATCCATTTTTTTAAAACTAATAGTAGTGGATAAAAGCCATCAAATGCTAATTTCTTAATAAACAAGAGTATCTTGTTGAAAGAAAAGAGCCTGATGGCAATCCGTGAGGTAATTAGAAGCAAGAACATTATGTGGAATCACTG
>Ga0105054_10006017_pt1 | contig 17121 bp, 8 predicted proteins | sample BON02_FD_78091 | JGI IMG/M metagenome (GOLD analysis project Ga0105054, IMG submission 78091) | Freshwater microbial communities from Lake Bonney liftoff mats and glacier meltwater in Antarctica - BON-02 (megahit assembly) | ecosystem: Environmental > Aquatic > Freshwater > Ice > Glacier...
AAAAATAAAGACGACGTCATTCGCAATCCAGGAAAGTATGCGCAATCCATGAAAGTACAAATATACCAGACACGGTGTAGAAGATATCTACCAGACTCGGTGTATTGAACCAACATAAATGACAAACATGCTCTCGAGGTTCGGGATCTAGTGTCTCAATTGGAAGCTACGGAAAGTGCAAGTGCAAATTACAAGACTAAATGTAAAACATTTGCTCAGCTCTTGAAAGATAGAGACTCTGAAATGGAAGATCTGAACAAGAAATTCAAGCATACAAGAGACCAATTACAACGACAGATGCAAATGTTAAAAGATTCAGAAGTTTCAAAAATACAGGTACAGGAACAAATAGCAGGCGAGTTAGAAAAAGCAAGTCTCTATCAATCAGAGGTCGTCAAACGCAAATCCGAGGTATCGGAATTATCAAGCGCTCTTTCTGCATCATATGCAGAAAAAGTATCACTTGATCATACTTTGAAAATACAACAAGCAACTCATTCTAAACAGCTAGAGCATTTGCAAGAGTTGTTTCAGAAATCTCAATCTGAATGCGCCTCCAATACATTGCTTGTGCAGCAGCTACAAGGGAAGCTGGACAGCTTGGAACGTCATGCCAGTGAGAAGAATCAAAAGGTTGCTGAGCAAATGAACGATATAGAATTGCAGCATGGGGAGCTATTGAAAACTCTTCATGAACAGCTTTGCACAAAGGAGGAAACTATTTCAAGCATGTCACGAGACCATCGGAATGCAATGCGTGAATTGATGGAGGAGATATCAATAGCTAAAGAGCAAGAAATGAAATTTAAATCCAATCTCATAGCCGTGAAACAGCAAGCAGTGCAACATAAAGAGAAGTTAGAGCAAAATACGGTTGAGATGAAAGATATGAAAAGCGACCAATTATCTTTGAATCAAGTGATACAAAGTTTAGAAAAAAGGCTAACTACCAGTGATTGCTTCCGAACAGCATTGGAGGCTGAATTGAACGAGGAGAAAGAACAGCATGCTGAAGTTCGCAATAAGTTCCATCAACTTGATTCAGAATATCGAGTGGAACTAAAAAGGAAAACAGAAGAAATAGAAAAAGTTCAAAAGCAATTGGAGGCGATTCATGACGAAAGAGACTGGTCAGAAAATGACACGAATATTAAATTAGCAGCAGCCACTCGAAACCTGCATACCTTAGAAGATCAGTTGCTTCAAAAAGGAAATGAGATTTCTGCCATTGAAATTCGAATTGAGAATATGATGGAGTTAAGAAATGACGAAAGCAAGCCAGAGACCACAAGTGATGTTGCGGATGAATTGAAAAATGCGCATGATACAGCAAATGAAGCAGCTGCACTTTGTTCTCATATGGAACAAGAGCGAGAGACATTTCTAAGTAAGATATCAGATCTGTCCACGGAACTTGAGGGTAGAATCGCTGCACTGGTGGATGTTGAAAAAAACCACGAAAAGCTAGTACGTAGCTACAAGGCAGTCGTCGCGGACAAACGAAAGCTTGAAATCGATTACAAAAACCTTGCGTTTGAAAAAAGCATCGGAAACCAGCAAGTAGAACTGCAAAAGATGGATTCGATGTTAGATCAGGCCGAGAAAGAAGGATTTATGAGTGCCACCCTAGAGTTTCAGACCAAGCTTAAACGAATGGAGAACGATTATGAAGCTAGAATTTCCAAACTGAAAGCTATGTTGGAAAAATTGAAAGATTCATCGGACACGGTAACGAATGACTATGCCAATAATCTCCCATCAAAACACTCTGTACAAGATATGGAACAGTTCTTACAAAGACGACGAGACAAGCTGGAGGAATTTCCTACAAGTGAAAAGTTCCAGGGAAGAATGAAAAAGGGAACCGCGGAAAACAACATTAAGCTTCCACGAGTGCAGTATTAATTTAATAAATAAATTTCAATATTTTATTTCTTTTTCATCGTCCAAACTAAAGCGGCAGCCAATGCACTTGTGGCTATGACAGCAATGAGAATGTTCCAAGATTTGGTCACTTTTTCAACAGGTGTAGCTACAACCAAATCATCAGTTTTAGTTCTCTTCAGATGATCACTAAAAGCTTGAGAAGAGGCAGGACGCTTCACTGGTTCCAACAATAAGCCACCAAAGAGATTTTTCTCTGCTTCCAACCTTTTTTCGAGCTCAACTTTGGTTAAAGCTAGCTCATTTCGAATCTCTAAATTTGAAGGAGATAATGTAGCCGCTTTGTGCAATTCAAATTGAGCACTCTTGAACTCCCCTAGTAGACGTTTTGCTTTTCCGACAAAGAATATCGCCTTATAGTTGTCCGGTACGATTGACAACGAATCATTGGCGCTGGCAATACATCCATGATAGTCTAATAATTTGAGTTTGCACATGGAAACATTCTGCAAACATGGAGCAACATATGTCTTAAGTAATCCAGGCTCGGCGCTTTGTCTAAAATAAATCATCGCCACTTCGTAAGAACGAATTGCTTCTTGAAATTCGCCAGCCATGAATTTTCCTGCTCCTTGATTTTTGTGATGAATGCCTGCATCGAGTTTTTCCTTGGAAGACATTTCGAATAGTTTTTTCTTCCAAATGACATCTTCAGGGGAAAGATATGCTTTCGCGTTCCAGTTTAATCCCACCACTAGCAAGCCATTCGTATTCACTTTCTCCAGGACCCCAACACCGTACGGAGTCGTCACTGATGCCCCAGTTGGGATGCTGCACTTGAAGCTTACAGTCTTGATAGGGATAGGAGCCATCGCATGAAGCAGCGAGGATGCTGTCTCAGATTTAGACTGATACTTGGCGCTGAGTCCATACAGGCGTGAGATCGACGCAGAATCTGTCATGGTGTACCAATGAGAAGTACTAGGGTACTAACAAAATAAAAATATAAAATGTAACGGTTCATTTGAAGGTTTCGTATGTATATTTGAAATGCTATTTTTCGTCACTATTGCGGTGCTGCTAGCCATCAGCCAAGGTGGCAGAACAATTGGAGAATATAGAGGCAGCGAGACTTGGATTTATGCTGACCGCTTTTGCTTTGATGGAGTCGCGAATGATGGTACAGGGTCTCGTTTCGAAGCGAAATTCCACTTTCCTAAAGGGTCACGTCCCAAGTTAGCATTATACTATCTAGACAAAGACGCTGATTCTGAATGGGGAGTGTGGGAGAATGTGTATAGCAAACCATTGGTCTGCGGTGAGAAACTCAACCAATCGAACATGTTGATCGAACTTGTGCTACAGGACAAAACACAAATTGAAATCGCAGGAGAACCTTGGTATTCTGTATCAGTAATAAAGAAGTTTACTTCCGCTCGACCTCGCTGGATGTTCTTCGCAATCGGGAACTGCGATCCGTTGTGTACTAGTGGGTATTGCGAACAAGGACTTAACATTGGTTGGAGTTTTGCCCATTACAACTTTGATAACTCGTATTACGGATACGACAAACAAGTACAGTACCCGGTGTCAGTGGCTTTTTTAGTTCTTTATGCCTCTTTGCTTGTTTACGGAATGCTAGTGAGGAAAGCGCTCGTTGGAATCAGAAAGATGCATGTTACAATCTATATTTTGATATGGTCAATCGCCTTTTCAATGATGCAGCTTGCTTCTTTCGTGGCACTGTCCTCTAGTTACTCGTTTGACGGAGTTTGGATTCCAATGTATTCAACTTGTACAATGATATTCGCAAGCATATCAGAAATGCTGCTCGTGCTGATGCTCATGTTAATTATGAAAGGATGGACAATTGTGAGGCGAAAGATTTCTGCAAATGGAAGAATGCGAATGGCTATTTTCTTGGTGATTTACATGTCTGTATATTGGTCGTGTATTTTTTACTTTGAGTACGGTATCGATACCGCAGATATTGTATACTTGTTCGATACATGGCCAGGATATGTGTTAGTCGTTCTCCGTATTCTCTTAGCGATATGGATAGTTCGTTCATATACGATTGTTATGAACAAATACAACTCTAAAAAGGGTTTTTACAAGAAGTTTACTTGGTTTGCTTGCGGTTGGTGTCTGAGTCTTCCACTATATGTGCTTGCCAGTCTTGCAGCTTCTGAATATACTCGATACAGTGTGGTTTTGCCTCTTCAACTGAGTACGAATTTCATGGCTCATTGGATATTTATGATGCTCTATAGTCCAAATTCAATGCTATGTGGCAAAACATTTCCGTTTCATGCTACAACAACTTCAATGTTGCAAAGAACTTCTATATCTAGAAGTTCATTAGGAAACAATTCCATGAAGGACATCCGTTTGCGCCAAGCTTCTGAAATTACAAGACAGATCAAACACGGCATTAATATTTTCTCCAGTCTCTCCTCAGACCTGGGAACATTCCTTGAGGAAATTGATCCGCTGGTAGATGAACTCGAGCATAACGATGAGGATTTACCAGACGCCTCCTTGGCAAGATCATCCGATATTAAATCCAAGAGACGCAATGTTGTTCCTCCCCCAAAACAGAACAAAAATCTAAGTGACATGGAAGCTGCAATAGGAAAGAGTTAAAAAGACTCGCTTTGAATTCGAACTTGATGATGCGAACCAAAAGAATCCCATTTTCAAATAATTCTTTCAAGGAGGAAATGAATCTAGGAGTCCTAGATTATTCTGCAAGGCATCCAAAGGTTTATTTATTCTTGCATTTTCTATCGTTTTTTGTTCAAAGGTAACTTCGTTCGAAAATAACTGGAAGTTCCGAAACAGCATGCAACAAAAACCAGTGTCTGACTGTGTGTGAAGAACACAAAGTGGTAACTACTAGTATTTTAAACGGAAATACCTCGGGGATATGTCTGCATAGTATAAATCGTCTTTGTCGGCCATTTGAAAAGCTTATGCTCCATGCATTTAAAATGGTATTAACTAGCGGGCGAGAGAATTCAAACAGCCCAGCTATTTGATCCCCTTGGTCCCATCATTCGAAGTCTTTTTAATGTTCAATAATATAATCTTCGCCGCATGTGATTTAATATCTGGAGACTTTTAACGCTCGCGCTGTTTTACCACCACCGCTCAAAGCTATTTAACAACTCAAATAAGTTCCTGGTATTCGAATAATAATCAACTTAATTTAAGTGAAGATCACAGGGTTAAGAAAGGCTCCATTGAAGGGAGTAAACGTGAGAACTTCTGGATGAAGGTGTCCAACCAACTGCCCAAATTATCCTGCTAGGATTTTTATCCTATTGTAATGTTTCAGTGTACTCAAGATAGGAGACTTTCGAAGAAAACGCATTATTTTTGAATTCTTCGTCAGACTCGGAGATAGATTTTCCAAGTGGATTGCTCCGAAAGATGTCAACAGATTCTTCGTTCAACTTTGTGCGGATATTTAGACTGTCAGATTGGGTTATCGAAGTGAGAAGTCCTCCGACATGCTCTACTTCAAGTCGCAGTGGTTCCATCATCGACTTTGTGGAATACTCTGAAGAGGTATTCTGAAGTTTACTTGGAACCAAAAGGTTGGTTTTTATTTGTTTACGCCATTTCAAAACAGAAAAAGGTAGATCGCCTTTTTTCACCAAATATTGTTCAAAATAAGAAGATCGTCTGATCCAAGAGGCCATTTCTTTGATGAGAAAAGGAATTCCCATTGAGACGCCAATGGCATAATCAAGAACTTCGGTTGCGGTATCCTGACACCCCAGCGTGTGAAGTTCATGAGTGAGGAAAAGCCTCGACGAGGCTTTTGAGAGTGGACACAGGGTTATAACACTACTGCTGGGAAACAAGTTTTCTGCCTCAGAGCAAAAGTCGGGTGAAAATGTAGAAACCAACGAGATATGTAATTTCCTGGTATTCGTCCCGAATAGACGGTTATTAACAACGTTGTCACCGTTCTTCACATTCGAGAAATTATTACACGGTTCATTCGTCAACATTCGTAGCCAATTTAATATCGATTCATCGAGCTGATCGAGGTCATCCACAAGTAGCAATAAGGATGCATCTCCTTCATATGCCAATCGAATTAGGGCCATAGCTAGTTCTGGGATGACAGCTTCATTCCCGGTAGCAGCTTCTGCAGTTTCTAATTTGTGCACTAAACGGCGTTGGGATGTCAGGATATCGTTGGAAGATGAATGAAACAAAAGAGTGAGATATTGCATGTAAGGGATGGCACACTCCAATCGTGACTCAATTGTCTTGATAATAGAACTAGCTGCTTTCTTCGAATCTCCAAAAATCTGTTTAAACATATTGATCAAAAACGCAAATAGAAGTGATTCATTTTCATCTTCTTTTTGTTCCGTGTCAATGTCAGTTCTAAATTGGTTTCCTTGAATCATCAGACATCTATTTGACATGTTGTTGATGAATGCTTGATACCTTAGGTATTCGCAAACAGCTGATTTTCCCATTCCTTTGTTGCCAGCCACGAAAAGACAATCCGATTTTGATTCATTTCTACAAAAGAATTGCATCGAAGAAAGCGATTGAAGCAAATTTGAAAAACTAGACAGTAAACAATGGATAGATGGATGTAGAGTGAGGGCGTCGTCACGCATATTTGGAAAGTAGACCATCTGTCTCTGCACCTTGTTTTTCATGGCTATAGTCTCGGCTGCTCCAGGAATATATCGAAGAAGCCTGCTTTTAAAGCTCTGTTCCCATGCAGTTTGACTACACACAACTCCGTGGTCTCCTTTATCAGCGAATGCCATGATTCGAGCTGCTGTGTTCACTGTATCTCCCAAAACAACAAATTCTGCTCGCTTTTGATTCCCAATCACACCACAATAAGCTAGTCCTGACGCAACACCTACGCAAGCATCATGATTGTATCTCGATTTGAGCTGATGTTTAATCTCCAATGCTGAAACAATCGCAAGTGAAGCATCAACTTCTTTGGAACGAGTGCCGAGTAATCCAAACACACAGATGGCCACGGTTCCTTTGTCATCGCAGAGCATCTGTCTCAGTAAACCCCCATGCTGAAACAGACTACTATTGATCACGTTTAAGCATTCGTGAATCGCATTTGAAAACATGGCACCTTGTTCCCGTGCCGAGATGAATTTAGAATAGAGTTTGTTTTCCAGCACTGAATTGAGAAACATGGATTCTGTGATTGATTGTATTTTGATGAACGAAACAGACACGTCCTTTACGTCGCCCACAGAATCATAGAAAAACAATGGGTTTGTACTAATGTGAGTTCTGTAAAGGAACTTTTGGGATAGTGCCTCCATCGGAACGAAATAAGAGAGAGGATTGATTAGATCACCATGCTGTTGAGGCACCGATATAATTTCCTTGAGAACAGGAGCACCTTTCAGACTTCCTAATTTGAGCAGCATGAAATATCGATGGAAGGGTTTATCTCTTTCTAAGTTTTCAATTCCTTTCTGAGGAATAGTAATAGTTACATCATTGAACAATGCATGGCTACTAATTCTATCTTGGACGGACAGCGACTGCCAACGAGGTAGTTTTGTCTCTGTCTTAGATCTAGTACTCCGCATCCGTTCCCTTCTTTGCTGTCCCAAGGAAGCTGCTCTCATGCTCCTTCCCTGTCCTTCTGACGACAGTTTGAACTCCTTCAAATCCTCTGCTGTGGACAATTCGTTTTCACTGCTAGTTGAAGATGGTGTTATTTCAAATGAATTTTGAGTCTCTTCTGATTGAGATGCCACCAAAAGTTGACTTGGGGAAGTGACTCTTCTGCGAGGCATTTTCTCAGCACGCTCTGGTGCTGTGTTTGGTTCAAGTCCTGTAGTGGTGCTCCTTGTTCGGTGTAATTGGCGTAATACTTTTCCGCCTGATGAATCACTATCTTCAAGAACGGATAATGATTGTGGAATATCTATAGTGATTGATGAAGGACGAGTATTATGGAGTCGGCTCATTGGTTTTGTGGTGCTATTTGACTGTAGGTCGCAATCGGGTAGCAATTGCATCAAACGAATGGCTGCGGAATCTCCCATGATAATACCTCCTGGAGTACATAGCTGATCAGCAATACGAATCTGTTGTAATGGTTCTCCCATTAAGAAATATTCCCATCGATCATGAAGTCCACCTCCCAATAAAGCATGTGCAGTACCCATTGCAATGGATACTTTGAGCTTGATATCCAGTCCTCCTTCCATATTAATCTCCGAAGAAGTTTTCTCGTTTTGAATTTCAACAGCGCATATACACGCAGATATCAATGCAGCATCCATTCCTTCTTTTAATTCGAAGTTTCCTTGGATATCTCGAAATTCACAAAGTAAAGCATCTCCACAGAATTTCAATACGTCGCCTCCGTGTTTCGAAACTGAATCAACTAGCACTGAAAAACATCGGGACATAGTTGTTGATAGTTGTTGAGGAGTCATTTTCTCTGCCATACTAGTGAAACCACAGACATCAACCCACAGCACCACGGAGTCATGCGGCTCCAAAACCAAGGCCTCGCTAATGGTATGTTTTAAATCTGACAGGCACGCCACCACGGACACGGGACATAGAGAGGCTAGCTGCTCAGAGGCCGCCTTCGACATCAGAGTTTGAATTCGGTATATACTAAATACTATTCCGTTTTAGTTCATTTTCAGATCTAGTCTTTTTGTTGCAGTAACTGGTAGGATATTGCCTACATCTGTCTAGACATCCGTTGAAAATTGAGGATACTTCCACTGGACTCAAGAATCAACAGTAATACAATTGGATGTCGTTGAATGAATTATATATTCCTGGATGAATCTCGCTGCATTCTAGTCGGCGTGATTTTTCTTGTTTTATTATTTACTATAGCAATCATGATGTAAGATGGACTTCATATATCCGTTGAATACATGCATGAAAATAGTAATGCTTCGGTGCATTCGCTCGCGATCTAGATAATTGAAATCCCCTTTCTGGCTTCTTCGGTAAAAAAATTAGAGGCATCTTTATATTTTCACTGAATTACCGGAAGGTATTACAAAAATCTGTATCACCTGTACAAGGTGTCTTGAATCGCAAAAATACCATCCTCAATGGCTCCATCATTTCCTCAGTTAGCAATTTCTAATAAAAAATATTCAATTCATAATTAATTTAGCTGCTGTAAGCTCTCAACTTCTTGCCGAAGTTTTTCTATATCAATATCCAACAAATCTTCGTTTGGACTTTCAATCTCTGTATCTTGTATCCCATCGGAACCATTTTGATGATAATGTCTATGCTCCACGTTCGGTTGCAGCATTTTAGGTGACGAAATAAACTTGTTGGGCGAGTGAATGTAATTTTTCTCAATTTGAATTCTTGGTTCTCGATCATGTCCATTCGCAATAAGAGACTTGCGCAGTACATCATCAAGTTCAGCCCTTAATGCGATATTATCTTCTTGAAGATGCTTTCTTTGATCTTGTACTACCTTGAGAAGGCTCTTGGTCTGTTGTAACTGAGTTTGATACTTTCTAGACGTGTCTTTCGATATCATTAATTGCTCTTCCTGGGTTTCCTTTTTGGTTTTATCTCGGGAATTGGATTCACTCCTCTCGTTTTCAAGCATTGATATCTGCTTTTGCAGTGAAGCTATCGTTGATGCAGAGCCTTCCACCGATGTCTTTATGAGTTTTCTATCTGCTTGTATCGCTTCTTTCTCCCCTACCGCTGAACGGTATCGGCGCTCAGCTTCTGCTAGTTGGTCTTCCAAGGAAGCAACCCGCGTGTTATAACGCGATTGTGCATCAGAAAGACTGGTGCTCGCGCGCTGACGCTCCTCTTGCAGGGCCCGGTTCTGTGCATTAGATTCTTCCAATTGAGAAACCACCAACCCTAGTCGTCGACTTGCGTCACCCTTGTCCGCTAAAGCTGATTCATACTCTTGCCGCTGGTGGTCTAATCGCTCTTTCGATGCATTTTCAGATCCAGCCAATTTCTTGTTTATAAAACCTAGCTCTTCTTGAAGTCTGCCTACTTCCTCCTTCAACACAATTGTACGGGCATGTTCTTCATCCCGTTGAACTTCCAAACCTACATTTTCCTCTGTAAGCTGCTCATTTTCCTGACGGGTTTGGTTATTGGCTTGTGCTAAATCTCCGATTGCATGTTTTGCCTCTTGGTATAAATCCCGCAAGGAGGCATCTTCCGCCCGTCTTCCATCTTTAAATTCTGCACGAAGAGACTCCACTTCCTGTTTAGCTGTGTTGTATGAATCTTGGAGATCCTGACACTCGGCAGATATTTGTTGCAGCGCACTGTGGAGATGCCCCATACGCTCCACATGATCAGCAGACCGACATGCTATCTCGTTATGAAGTCGTTGAATCTCGGCCAATAAAGCTGCTTTCTCTCGCTTTCCCTCAGCTTCTTTCGCAGAGACTTCAACTTCGGCCTCTCGTAGCTTCTCCTGCGTTTTCCCAACACGAGCATCAGCTTCGTCAATCTCCATTTGGTGTTGATGTACTCTGTCTTCTAACTCATTCTGGACACGCTGAAGCATGTCATGCAGTCTTCTTTGTTCGTTCTGTAGTTTTCCACATTGATCCTCTAGGGATTTTCGTTCTGCAACATGTTCAGCTTGTTTCGTTTGTGCATTCTCCATGGCATGGCGCTCTCGCTCTCTAGCATCAGTTGCGAGCTTACCGAGATCAGATTGCAACTGGCGGATCTTGGTTTCCATTCTGTCTTTCTCCCCGGCCCTGCTATTTGCTTGCTCCATCAGATCACCACCCAGACCGTCGACATCTTGGTTAAGTTTACGAACTTCGTCTTGAAGAACACGATTAGCATGTGCTAGCTTGTCACACTCTTCTCTAGCGTTGTTCAGATCAGCTTGGCGACATTCAGCAAGCTCTTGTGCCGCTTCCACTTGTTGCTGAGTCCGAGTCGCTCTGCTCTGTTCATTATGAAGATCAGACTTGAATTGGGCTTCAAGAAGATGCAAGTGTCGTTGATCTTCCTCCAGTTTTGCTTCCCTGCTTTTCGCTTGGGCTAATTCCTCATTTCTCTCTTTGGAGTCAAACTTCAATTGCTCCACCAATTTTTCCAAGTCCGTCACTCGCGACCTTTGGGTACCTTCTTTACCAGCTAATGCATGAAAGCTAGCTTTGCATTCAGCCAACTGACGACTTAGGCTGTCCCGCTCGTCACGATCACGGTCCATTCGTTTTGTTTCTTCATTTGAAAAGTTTTGAAGAGCATTTTGCAATCGAGCTTGCTCGGTGTCTGCAATATCCAGTTTACGAATACTATCTTCCAGCATATCTGAAAGTTGAGATTTTTCGTCCTTCGCTTCTTGCAGTACCTTCTCGACTCCTTGAAGCTTTTTAGCCAGAATCTGCCGCTCGACGTTGGATTGAGACGCGTCACCCCTCAGTCTCAATGCTTCTCCGTCTGATATGTCCACTTTACGCTGCAAATCTTGTTTTTCATAGCGAAGAGTGTCGCATGTCTGAATAGCCAGACCAAGCGACGCCTGTTTCACCTTCTGCTCTTCTTGAAGCTTACTTACGTTTTCTTCAGCTGCGTTCAACTGCACCAACCACTGATTAGACTGCTCCACCTGGTCGGCTAGCTGCCTCATCAGGTCGTCGATAGTCTCGTCCGTTCTAACCATCACTTGAAATTTCTGATTTGTTTTTCACCGTTTTCGAATTTTTTTTACAAGATCGCGCACCAAAACAGCCAACAAATTATTAATTTATCAGATGGATTTGTGTGTCACTTTGAATATTTTTACCATTTAAAATTGAATTTATCTAGAAAGTTTCGCCAATAAATATTGCTTGACGGAATCTACTGTGGCAGGCATCACTTGTTTTCTGGTCTTCATGGACTTGAGTCGTTCAAGCTCATCAGGAAACTGATTCCTTATAGAGCCAACTGCTTCGGAAACCGCATCAGTGAACTTACCCCAATGGGCACAAGCAAGGCAGACCATAGCACTGCTGGTCAGCTTTCCTTCTTGGCGTAACTTTTCAGCGGCCCCAACACCAATAGCGGAATGGGGGTCCAGCAAATAGTGGTGCTTGGCATAATTATCTTTGATAGTGCCCAATATCTCTTGTTTCGAAAGGCGGGCGGAAAGCATTTCATTCTGGCACTTTTTCAAGTACTCACCAGATGCACTTAATTTCCCGGTACTTTCAAAATCCTTCATCAAAGCTGCAAGGACTGTCGCGTCTTCATCGCACATGTGGTACAAGAACCTTTCGAAATTGCTGGAGATGCAAATATCCATGGACGGAGAAACAGTTTCAGTTACTTTGGGTGCGCGAAAGTATTCTCCTTTTGAAAAGAATCGGTGCAGAATATCATTTTCGTTGGTTGCTACAATCAACTGATCCGTCGGAAGGCCCATTCGCTTCGCGTAGTACCCTGCTAAGATGTCGCCAAAATTCCCAGTTGGCACTGAGAAACTGATTTTCTTGTCTGATCCCTTCGGAACTACTCGGATATAAGAGTAGAAGTAATAGACAATCTGTGCCAGGATTCTCGCCCAGTTAATCGAGTTCACTGCTCCCAACTGAACTTGGTGCCTAAACTTTTCGTCATTGAAGCATGCCTTCACAATAGCTTGTGCATCATCAAAGGTACCTTCCACTGCAATGCAATGAATATTTTCATCAGGTACTGTGGTCATCTGTCTTTCCTGGATCGGTGACACACGGCCTTCAGGGAACAAGATGAATACCTCAACCCCTTTCTTGCCTCGTAATCCGTAGATAGCAGAACTTCCAGTATCGCCTGATGTGGCTCCAAGAATCGTGATGTTTTCACCTTCCTTCGATACAAAATGCTCGAAAAGATTTCCCAAGAACTGAAGTGCAACATCTTTGAATGCGAAAGTTGGACCATGGAAGAGTTCTAGGATAACAGGCCCGGTTCCTTCTGGACCTGATTTAACAATAGGAGTGATATCATCGTGTCGGAATGTGCCATAGCTGCGGCTGATGATACTTCGAAGCTCTTCAGCTGATACTTGATCACTGGGAATGTACAGTGACATGACTTCAAAAGCAATCGATTGAAAATCCATTCCGTACCACGATTCCAGTGTCTTAGCTGAGACTTGAGGAAAGAAACTTGGAACCATAAGACCTCCGTCCATCCCCAAACCCATTAAAACAGTGCTTTCAAAATCCAAGCCTTTTCCATCTTTGCCTGCGTACCCTCGGGTCGAAGTGTACACTGGTACCGCTGGCTTTTTCTTCTTCTGGTACACCAGATATCCTAGAGCAGCAGTGACAGCTGCCAATGAAATCAGACTGACGCGTGCAGACATCTCTCGCTTTCGTACGTCGAAATATACAAATGGACTATGAAAAAAAAGGAAAAATCAAAAATCAAAATCAGAACCAAGAATCAATCGATGACCAAGTAAAGCTTCTCGAGCTTCTATTTTACTAGTTAACTAAGCATTTTGGATTTGTTTAAGAAGTACTGAGAACAGAATAAATTAAATGTGATAAGTATACTCTCCATCTGACTCTACAAGAAATCCATATCTCACCACACACGATACTCTTTTTGTCAACTGTTTCAATTCTTCGCATTCATTTAATTAAAACAACAAAAATCATATTTTCATGTTACACTAGATGAATGAACAACTAGTAAATAGGAATTATAAATAATACTACATCACTAAACTGCAAACCCGAGAGGAATGCGTGTATTTCAAACGAGGTCTATAAGGATAGCCCCCAACAATAGTCGGATAAAAACGATGCCGAGAGAGAAGAAGCACAAGGAGAATAAAGCTAGTAAGAAAAGCAAATCTAGTAGAAAGCAGCGAGATCTTGAAATAGACTGGGTCCGATTGGCATTGTTGATTGCTGTGATTGGTGCCTTCGCTAAGTTCCTTGGTGGCTTAAGTTCTGGAGATTCAATTGCAACAGGCCCTCCGCCGGTTCCTAATGAGATTAAGACATTGGTTGATTTGAAATGGAAGCCTGTATCTGAAGGTCATCTTTTGGGAAGAGTACCTTCTCCCGGTATCGCGGTACCCATGTTCCCAGAATTGAAAAGGTATTTTGAAAATCAGATGTTTGTCGGTGACCCAGCTGTGGGAGAAAGCGTATTTGCTGCTCATCGAGAAAAAGAATCAGAGACGGTTAAATTAGTTGCTTTTCAATTTTCTACCTCTAAATCTGCTAAAGCGGTTGTGTGGGAACGCGACTTGGTCCTCGACGCAGTTGTGTCCACGTCGCCGCTACTTGGAAGTAAGGGACTCGTTTACTACCCCAGCTCATGTGATACCGTTACAGCTTTTGATGAATCAACAGGAATTACGAAATGGTCTTACTCGTTTCGAGATTTAAATACTTGCTTGATTGCGTCTTGGCACTATGATACAATAGGAGGGAATGTTATTGGATTAACCACGAACGGCGATTTGTTTGCTCTCGATGGCGAACATGGTAAACTAAACGCCGCTGTGAGACGAGTTCAATGCTCACAAACATCTCAATGCATTACCTCGAACCTGGCGTTTTCAAATGGACTAATCGCGTTTAAAGCTAGACCAACGGCGGCATTGGTTAAAGAATCTAGTGATTGGTTTGGTGGAGTAGATAATACATTTTTGGAAGCTGTGTATCTTGTCAAAATGGCTGAAAGCGACGCAGATCTCCTAGAAAATTTTATGTTTAGAGTGGTTAAAACTGTGTTGTTGGAGGCACCAATGCCCTTCCTTGCATCTAGTGACTCAGTGAGTTTCTCTCCGGACGGAAACACCATAATAGTTGGGAGTGCAAACAAAGTTATCTCATTTGATTCTAAATTGGTTCAAACGAGTTCCTACCTGGAGTATCCTCCTCAATATAGTGGATCCCCAAACTATATTCAAGCAATCGTTGCTACAATCGACGGCAACCTTGTAGTGGGGACAAAATCCTGCCTTTCGTTGGTTTCCGTAGATGAATATGGTGCACTATCCGAAACATGGCGAACTAGTTTTGAATCTTATTTTCAACATATTCAAGCATTTGAAGTAGCAGTGGTTCTGTCCTCGCCGTTGGTGCTTGATAACGGAATCCTCTTGCGAATTGGAACTACAAGAGGTATCAATGAAACACCTGTTCAAGCTGGAGTGGTTCTTATTGATAGGGAAGATGCTACCGGTCGTCATTTCATAGCAGGTACGCACGTGTCGTATTCCAGATTGGCTGTTGATGTGCATGGAAACATCATTTCGTTAGGTTCGCATGTTTCAATCCCAGAAGGGGCACAACAAGAGTCGCTTTCAAGGTTTCATTCTGGGGGATTGAATGTTTTAACAACATTCGAGGATGCCATTGTCTTGCGAGAAATGGCTTGCGTAGTACGAGACAGAGCAGCCAATGCGGTGAACCATCTAGGGAGCCATTGGTTCCAATCTCCGTCACAAAGTGCTTTGAACTCTGCCCGTGCCAACTTGATTCGAATTCAGGCAAATGTGAAGCAACTGCTCTCGTTACCAGGTAGTTCTGGGGAACTTCGCAAATTGTCGTTCGACTCTTCTACCAAAGAATTCTTTGTGGGAGTTATTGAAGCGTTAGACCCTTTCTGTGTAATAGCATAAATGTATCTCGATTAGGTTTTTATAATTGAATATCCCTTTCTTGAGGAACCACATAATAGAAAGGGTTGTTAATAAAATAGTATTTCCTAGGTTCATTTTTAATTAAGAGTGAATTATATGTTAATCGAAGGAGCCTGTACATCCCCACAAGTTTGCTTGTGAGAAATCATGGCTGTGAATCCAGTGATTGGCAGCGTATTTTTTCCCTTTTATGACAGGCAGAGCAGCATGATTAGTGCGATAATCTTGTTTATATACATTGTCATCCAATACTGAAGGCCATAAAACAGCTCTTCCTTTCTTTGGCGTTACTTTGATTCCAACTATTGGAAATTCTGTCTCTCCTCCTTCTTCCACGTCGGAGAGGTACAAGAAAAAAGTTAAGATTCGAGGACCTGCAGGCTTCGAAACTTCGGATGGATTCATATCGTGGTGTGACCTATAATATTGCCCAGGATGATATTGCAATAGTTGAAAGCTCTCGTAATTGGAAACTGGTATTTGAACAAGATTCTTTGTCCTTGCAGTGATGCCAGTCACAATAGGATCGGATTCACAGTCGCCACGACACCAAGCATTGGATGATGTGCGAGATTGGGACACCAGTTTCGTCGTTTCACCGAATTCATTAGCAACACCAGTATCGGTACTTCTTTCAAAACCCAGTTCAGTACCCCATGATATCAATGAATCTGTCTCCTCATCACTTAAAAAATGATCTAATGTTATTATCCATGGCCCAGTTGGAGGTCGACTGTGTACTACTGGTGAATATTCCGAGTGGTCTGCAAGAATGCGTTCAAACATTGTATTCAAATCACCTGGTTTCCAAACATGTTGGTCAGTTATGTTAAGGAATTCTCGAGAGCAGCGTTTCTTTGCATCTAGTAAATCACAAGAGTTGCATGACTTCGGACAATTGATGATCATCCATCCAGGGTTGATTTCGCATTCTCCTTCAGCAGCATATCGAGTGCAAGTGGTTCCAGGCTGTCTATCGAAACAGGGGCCTTCAATATCTACCAAGCGCTGTGTCCCCTGTTCAAGCGTGCACGTGTTTTGTCTTTGAGAAACGACACAAGGACTGTTAAACCTGTCCTTCGTACCCTCAAAAGTAAATGCAAATTCATGGCCAATAAATGTATTTAATTCCGCCTCGGTACCAGGTGTCAATGAACCAACTACCATATGAAGCATTGAGTCGCCAATCCAATACACGTCAACATTTTGCCCGAATTCGTTTCGGACTGTCAAGGAAGCAGAGTGGTCGGAATCAGGCTCCAGAGAAGAAGATCCAGGCGCAGTGTGATAATATAGAATAGCGATTGCTCCCACCACCAACCCAACGATCACATACATCCCGACAAAAAAATCCGAACGAGAGCTATGTAGTGCTTTAACCCTGGCCAGATTTTAGTGCCAAACTGGCACTAAAAAAGTTTTTCATTATTTTTACGCAATTTTTTTTTTTTTTTTTTAAAAAAACAAAAAAAAATTAAAATTTAACCCCCCCCAAATGGATCAACCTACAACAACTATTAAACTTTTGAAATTCGAAATATGGCGACATAATATCTCTGAAATAATCTTCGAACATTGAAGATGAGGAACTCTTA
>Ga0105054_10006018_pt1 | contig 17115 bp, 18 predicted proteins | sample BON02_FD_78091 | JGI IMG/M metagenome (GOLD analysis project Ga0105054, IMG submission 78091) | Freshwater microbial communities from Lake Bonney liftoff mats and glacier meltwater in Antarctica - BON-02 (megahit assembly) | ecosystem: Environmental > Aquatic > Freshwater > Ice > Glacier...
AATCGATGGAGATTGACAGCCCTAAACCTCTTGCTCCTATTGCCCCTTCTTTCACGAATTCCCTTCCTGATAATTCCCCGACTTCCCCCGACTCATCCCTCCGAGCACGCTTGCCAAAGCAAGTCCGCAAAGTATCTTCAATAATTGCAAATATGGCATCGGAAACGGCATGATTCATGCATTCTGATCTCTATAATACTCTCTCCACTTTCATTTAAATAAACCTGACTCGAACTCTCCAACAATCACACCACTATGATTTCCGAAACTATGTCACTCGCCCTCCTAATGAATATGACCTCGATGGAGCTATTCACGCACGGTGGCCCCATCATGTGGCCTATCCTGCTGGTCTCCTTCATCATGATCACAGTTGTGATCGAGCGCACGATCTTCATCTTTCGTGAAAATGCCAACCGTGAGTCAGAAGTTGTTGAGAAGATGCTAAATAATGCTGAAAAAGGCGATATCGAAGGTGCTATCCTAGTTGGCAAGAAGAGCAAAGATTTCATCGCTCGTATCTTGGTTTATGCCCTCTCCCATGAGAGTCACTCCATTTCCAACGCCTTCATGCGTGCTTCTAATCAGGAACTCATCCGCTACGGACGAGGAATCGCTATTCTCGACACCGTTGTTACCGCTGCCCCTTATCTTGGTCTCCTCGGCACCGTTACAGGTATGATGAAAACTTTCGCCGCCCTTGGCGATGCGGACATCTCTTCAAGCACGGGCGCCATTACCGGTGGTGTGGGTGAAGCCCTAATCGCAACAATGTGCGGTCTTGCTGTCGCAATTGTTGGTCTCTTCCCTTTCAACTATCTGAATGCTCGCACCGAAGAGGTCAGACACCAGATCAGCGATGCCTCCAATGCGCTTGAGCTGATCACGAAAAAGACTTCCTCAACATCCGCCTAATATATTTTTCTTAGAAAATCTGTATTGGAACGTATTTAATTTCGAGAACCCACTGTAATTATGGCTGGATCAAGCTCAGGCGGCGGTGAAGGAAAAAAAAGAGCACGAATTGAGATTATTCCTCTCATCGATGTTATTTTCTTCCTCCTCGCTACATTCATTCTCTTTACCCTTTCGCTAAACAAATCGAATGGGTTAAAGGTTGATCTGCCTAAATCGGAAACCGCCGTGGTTCGTGATCCTGCTGGGGCCGTGACCATCACGATTACTGCTGAAGGGACCTTGGCTTGGGATCAGGATCCAATCACCTTGGATGAATTCTTAGACCGCCTTCGCGCTTACAAAGCAGCTGAAAGCAATCCCAAGATTCTCATCAATGGTGATGAAAACTCATACTTTAGTCAGGCCATCTATGTTTTTGATGAAGTTCGAAAGATTGGAATTCAAAAGGTTCTCATCGAAACCAAAGTGCGCCCACCCGAAAGTAGCTAATTCATTGCTACGTAACCATTTCTAAAACTTAGCAATATATCACATGGCTGGTTCCAGTTCACAACCCTCCGGAGGTAAGAAAAAGGCACGTATTGAGATTATCCCTCTCATCGACGTTATCTTTTTTCTGCTGGCCACTTTCGTGCTTTTTATTCTCTCGCTTGAGAAAATCCAGTCGCTGCCAGTCGATCTACCAGTATCCACACCGCCATCGGCGCAGGAAAACCCGGATGACGAGACTGTTACACTGCAGTTGTCGGATCAAGGCACCTGTTACTGGACCTATCGTAATGTTACCGAACTTATTGATGTATCTGAGGTTAAGCCTCGCTTAGACAACTACATAACGCGTGTAGCTGATCCTCGTGTCCTTATAACAACGGACGACAAGTCCAAGTTTGGTGCCGCGGTTCGCGTGTTAGACGAAGTGCGCAAAGCTAATATATCTAAAGTCTCAGTCGAAACCCGCGTGCGCCCTACCGGCCGCTAATTCAAGTCACCAGAAAATTTTAAACCATGCGACGGGATCTAATCATCGGTATTTTCGTTTCTGCCCTCCTGCACGGAGGTCTCTTTGGCAGTTCATACATCAAATCCAAGCCAAAGGTAGCGCCTCCTCCTCCTCCTCCTCCGACCATTGAGTTGATGGCAATGCCGGACCTCGATATCGAACCTGAGGAAATTATCGATGATGGTGATATCCCGGATGAGCCCCCTGAATTTGTGCCTCCCATGCAGACTGATGTTCCTCAGTTGGTGCAGGTCGATTCTTTCGTCCAGCCGATCCAACCTCCTCCTCCAGAGAGCATGAAGCCTACAGCTGGCATTGTCTCGATTCCTACCGCTCGTCAAACTGGCTTGGGTAGGGGCATTGAGATCTTCGATATCAGCAAGCTGGACCAGGCCCCTATTCCAAAATTCCGCTCTCAGCCGCAGTATCCTTTCGAAATGCGCCGAGCCGGAATCGAAGGCACTGTCATCGTCGAATTCATCGTCGATACTAAGGGAGATGCCCGCAATGCCTTTGCCGTTCGTTCTACCCAGCGAGAATTTGAGCAATCCGCCGTTCAAGCTGTGAACAAATGGAAATTCCGTCCTGGTCGCAAAGGTGGCCGCGCCGTTAACACCAGGATGCAAATCCCTATTGTGTTTAAGCTGAATGATTAATGGAGTTTACTTGTGACCCGATATTTTAACATGACACTTATTACGGCCTCCAGTCTCAAGCGCTTTACCATCGCACTGCTGCTAACTCTGGTGGTCCCACTGACCACTCCCAAGCTTCAAGCTCAAGAGACCACAGGTCAGCTGACTGAGCGTGCCTCTGCCGACCTCGGGAAGCTCCAACCCTTCATCGATACCAAGAACTGGGACGGAGCGATCAAACTGCTTCAAGGCATGCTGAGCTATTCTCAGCCCAACAGCTATGATCAAGCGGTTGCCTACGATATCATTTCCAAGATCTATCTCCAAAAGAGCGATTATGCTGCTTCTATCAATCCTCTGGAACGGGCCTACCAACTTGGTGCGACCTACCCAGGTTTCTTCACCGCACGATCACAGTTAGACCGTCTCTATTACCTGTCACAGATCTACTACCAGGAAGCGACGACCACCAAGCAAATTGCCCTGAGAGACCAATATTTCAATAAAGCCTCCACCTACATAGAGATCTGGCTCCGGGACAACCCGAAGCCCACGCAGGAAGGCCGCATGTTCTACACTTCCCTGCTCTACAATCAGGCCATTCTCGATCCCGAAAATGTTGACAAAGCTCTGCTGAAGAAAGCCCAGGAGCAGGTGCATGAGGCACTTGTCACCGCACTTAACCCCAAGGAGAGCTTTTATGTCATTCTCATGGCAACTCTCCAACAGGAAGAAAAACACAAGGAAAGCGGGGAGATTCTGGAACTACTGGTAAAACAATACCCTTCCAAAAAATCTTACTGGCAGCAGTTGATGAACACCTACGCTACGATGGCTGCGTTGAGTAAGTCTGAAGATGATGCCTTAGATAACAATTTGCGCTCCATTCTTACAATTGAACGGGCGCAAGCCCTCGGGCATATGACAAGCCCGAAAGACAATTACAATCTAGTTGGTATTTATTTCAACATCAAGCAGTTCGATAAGGCGACTGAACTGCTATACAAAGGCCTTAGCGATGGATCCATCGAGTCTGATCAACGCAAATGGGAACTCCTCGCCTATTCCTACCAGCAAATTCATAAAGAATTTCAAGCCATCGAAGTTCTCAAAAAAGCCGCGCAAATATTCCCCGAGTCCGGTCAGTTGGATAACCAAATTGCCCAGATTTACTACTCAATGGACAAAGTTGAGGAAACCTATCTTCACTTAAATCTGGCGTTGGCCAAGGGCGGGCTTACCAGCCCTGCAGATGTCTACTACTTCAAGGCTTACATCTGCTATGAACTCCTCAAATATGAGGAAGGTTTGGCTGCAATCGACAAAGCTGCAGAATTAGGTGACGGCAGTAACAAGAAGTTGCCTCAGCTTCGCGACGCCATTGCTAGCGCGTTCTCCGAGCGACAAGCGATCAAAGAGAAGGCCCTAAAACAGGCCACCCCAATTAAGTAACCTTTTAGACCTTTAATCAACAGACACTAAGACCAGATTGTAACCTTCCCCTATCTAACATGAAGAAAGTTTACGTTATTTTCCCTACCGTTTTGATGCTAATCTTTTTCGGCTACTGGTGGAACTTCAGTTCCGAATACGAAGCCAAAGAAGCTGCTAAAAAAGAGATTGTTCGTCAGGACAAGATCGCCAAACTTGAGCAAGAAGCGCTCAATCGCAAAAAAGCCATTGAAGATGCGCTGGCCAATCAGGACATCCGCCGTCAAGAGCGTGATACCAAAGAAGCCAAGCGCCAAGCCGACCGTGAGCAGCGACAAGCAGACATCGAAGCTCGTCGTCAAGCCGACCGTGAAAAGCAAAAGTTTGCCCGCCAAGTCTCGCGCCTGGAAAGCGATGTCTACGCTGAGAAGCAGTTGCTCACCAAAGTTGATGAAAAGAAACGTGTCCTCATCGACGAAGAAGCATTTCTTCGCGAATACGTAGATAAGGCGCGTAGCAACGAAAACTCAGTCACCAAAGTTATACAGCGACTCGTCGCTGCCGACGCCGCCCGTGCTGCAGCTGTTGCAGCTGCTGTAGCGGCTCAAAAAAAGTCATAACCCCGAAAAAACTATTATACCGATATGAAAAAGTGGTTATATTTTATCGCACCAGCCATCATGCTGGTCATCTTTACTTTCTTCTACTTCGCACATGCTGAAGAGGTAGCTTTGAAGGAGATCGCCCGAGAGGAGCGCATCGAAACCGAGCGTGCAGCTGAAGCTGAGCGCAAAGCAAAAATTGAAACAGAAGCCCGCATCGATGCGGAGAAACGTGCCGATGAGCGCGCAGCCAAGGCCGCGCAAAAAGAGGCCGATCGCACCGCCAAGTGGGATACTGAGAGTGCCGAGATCAAAAGTGCCACCGCTGAACACAAGGCTGAAGCTGATAAGCACGCCGCCAAAGTCGCGGCCCTTGAAATCGAACTAGACAGCCTGCGACAGGCTACCGCCAAAGCTAATCAACAGGAACTAGCTTACGCCAAACGTGTAGAAAAAGGTCGTATCGCCAAGCGTAACGCCGAAATGGAGATCCAACGCAAAACGGAGATGATGATCCGGACTGCAGAACAGAGTGCTGTCGCCAAGATGCCTCCTCCACCAGTCCCTGACCGGCGTCGCTAACCCTGCAAATAGAATACTCTATCGAGCCCGGCAGTTTATGCCGGGCTTTTTTGTGCCATCACCTGGGCGACGAATTAGTGAGCTAAACGAATTGCCCTTACATTTGTTCTGAATCTTTGACGTAGGTTGCCCCGATGAAATAACTCGAACGGAGCTTAGCATGATGGGGCGAGCCTGTTCGGAAGAGTAGATGGTCCGGAGTTCTAAATCCCCTGCCCCAACCATTTAAGATCAATAAAATTACATCACAAACGGATTAAACCTTCGCTCATGACCAACCGTGCTCAGAGGGCCATGGCCTGGCGCAAGCACTGCTTGTGCCGGACAAAGGGCAAGAATCTTTTGGAGATTCTTTTGCTGCTGCTGGCAGCAAAAGTAACCACCACCAGCCGAACCCGTAAAAATCAGATCTCCTGATATCAACACCTCCGCATTACCCGGAAATCCATTTATCAAACGCACTCGATAACAGTAATGTGCCGAGGAATGGCCCGGTGTGCTGTAGGCTGTAACCTCAAAATATCCGCAGCGACTAACCGCACCATCCGTTAGAGCTTCGCCGCATGGAGCCCGACAGCCCTCAGGAACATAAACCGATGGCACCCCATAACAGTCCACCACATCACAAAGGCCGCCGGCATGCTCTGCCTCTAAATGCGTTAGAAACACCGCCTCCACCGTTTTTAGATTTTTAGGCCAATGACTCTGGAGGGCCGTAAAACTGGGGCCGGTATCAAAAAGCAGTCCAGAAGAACCACCGGGCACGGAAATCAGATAAGCATTGGCGACTCCTACCCCATGCGGCATTCGCAAGCATTCCAGACTGAATGGAAGCCCCGGAATATCCGGCAGCGGGTATTTCCCCAGAGCCAAGGCGCAAAGACCTACCTCATTGAGGTGAATCACTTTCGCTAGGCGCTCCAACTCCGCGCATGTCAGTTCGCTCCGGTAATCCATCGCATCTCCAAGCTTGTCGCGTGAAATCCCTGCTTCGCGAGCCACATCATCCACCGCTAGTTTGCAGCCACGTATGGCCTTCTCGAGCACATCCCCGAGTTCATCTTCAAGCGGCACCATAGTTATTGGCATAAAGTGAACCTACTCTATTCGCTGCCCGCGTAAAATTATTTTGTTTTTTGCGCGTGAATATTCACCATTTAGGCATGAAAGAATCGCCGTAGAAGTCCTCAGCATCTTTTAGGAGACTGGAGCACTACTCGAGATACATTTTATGCCACTTTAAGGGCAGCACAGTGGGCATTTCTTTCAATGCGCATAAGGGTAGGAAATGGCCGCCGTCGCGCATCTTGGCACCTTATTAGCCGCTCAAACTCAATCTTTCGTTTATGCGACAGTGCTGGCTCCGGCGATGGGTGGATTAGTTATCCCCGCAATCTCATTGTTAGAGCTGCGTTTTCCAACCTATACGGCTGATGATCTGCCGACGGAATTAGCTGCGCTGCCGGTTCAAAAGCCGAGCAGCTATCAAGACTGCTTATTCCACCTGCACCGTCAGGTATCGGTAAACGCCTCGGTAATACACCAACAGAAGGTTACGTCCCTGCTTGAATTGTTCTCTTGCAGAGACGACCTCAGTAACCTCAGTGCGATTGATTTCCACGATTACGATATTAGGCAACAAGCGATTAGCATAAGGGGAATCCTCGGATACTGCTGTGACGACGAGCCCCGTAACTCGGGAATCAACGTTGAGATGGCGACGTAAGTCTTCGCTCAAAGGGAGAGCATCCACTCCCGCCAGTAGCTCATTTGGAAGCTCATCGCGCTGCCCGAGAATCACAGGGACCACCAGTGCCTGACCATCGCGAATCAAATGCAGCTTCACCTCTGATCCGGGAGCTGATTGTGCGATAAGTAGCCGTAAGTCTTCGAGCGAAGTCACTTGCCGATCATTGATGGCATAAATCACGTCGGTGCGCTGGAGACCCGCCTCAGAGGCCGGACCATCCGGCGGCGTGATATCAGTGATAGCCACACCTCGCATACCCTCAGGTAAGCTCAAAGACTCAGCAATCTCCGGTGTCACCGACTCGGCTGACACGCCCAAATACCCACGCGACACGGTGCCCGTATCTATCAAGCTATGCATGATCGCTGCCGCCAGATTCACCGGTATCGCAAATCCAATCCCAATGTTTCCCCGTGTATTGGAGACGATCGCGCTGTTGATGCCTACCAGACGACCCTTCGCGTCAATCAATGCTCCTCCCGAGTTGCCCATATTTATTGCGGCGTCGGTCTGAATAAAATTCTCATAGCCTTCCACATTTTCGAGCAATCCGAGCTTATTGCGCCCCTTCGCCGAAACGATGCCCATCGTAACCGTCTGCCCTACACCCAACGGATTGCCCATGGCAAACACCACATCACCCACCCGTAATTTGTCGCTGTCGGCAAGCGTCACAATCGGAAGATTCTGTGCATCGATCTTAATCACCGCGATATCCGTCTTGGGGTCGCTACCAATAAGCGTGGCCGGATATTCCCGATCATCGGGTAGCAAAACACGCAATTCATCCGCTCCTTCGACCACATGATTATTGGTGATGATGTAGCCATCTTGCGAAACGATTACGCCCGAGCCTAAACCTTCTTCTTTTTTCTCACGCACACGACTCGAACCTCCTCCGAACAATTGTGAAAAGGGATCGGTGGGGACACGCTGCGCCACGATTTTAGTCGAGTAGACCGAAACGACCGCCTCCTGCACAGGTTCAACGATATCGGCATAGCTCGTCACTACTCCATAACTGCCCTGTGAAACGGGAGATAAATCCACCTTCAAAACGGGTTTATCCGTAGTCACATCCTTATCCTGGGCGCTGACGAAAAGCGCAGCACTAAAGCCTAGGATGAAAACGGTTAGAATCGTTGAGAGTTTTTTGGAAATCATAACTTTTTGATACTGTTAAATTGGAGTGTCTCAAGAGAGTGAGGTTCCACTCGAACTCGTTATTCTCAATCAAGCTCATCACGCAAAATTCGGACAGCACTCATGCCTGACAAAGCGAAATTCAGTCTTTTTCTTCTATGGCTGATACACGCTTAAACAACTCCGGCAATTTACGTTGGAGCACCTGGATGCGTCTCTCCTGCATGTAGGGAATCGCAGGATACCCATTCACGAATGCACCCGCCTCAACATCTGAAGTTATCCCCGCGCGGCCTCCAGACTTAACCCCCTTGCCCAGCTTGATGTGCCCGGCGACTCCGGCCTGTCCACCTAAAATCACATAATCTCCCAGCACCGCACTTCCTGAAATGCCCACCTGAGCACACAAAATGCAGTGCTTGCCGATGATCACGTTATGCGCGATCTGCACCAAATTATCGATCTTGGTGCCCTCGCCAATAATCGTGCGACTAAAGCGGGCCCGATCTATCGTGCTGTTCGCCCCGATCTCCACATCATCTTCGATCAGAATCGAGCCAACCTGTGGCACTTTCTCATGCCTCCCGTCCACAAATTCATAGCCAAATCCATCGGAGCCTACCACGACTCCTGAATGCAATCTCACGCGTCGGCCAATTTCACATTCCGCCCCTACGACGACTCCAGGCATCAACCATGACTCCGAGCCCACGCGAGCATTTCGTCCCACAAAAACCTGGGCCTGCAAATGCACATTCTCCCCAATTACCGCGCCAGACTCGACCACACACTGCGGCCCGATCGTCGCCGTAGAGGCAATATCTGCGCCCTCCTCTACAACCGCACTAGCATGAATACCGGACGCTGGTTTGGGCCATAGTTGCTGCTCAATTCTCGCGCATATTTGCCCCAGAGCAGCCGAGGGATTAGACACGAGTGCATAAATCTGATTCTCCCCCGGCTCCCCCTCGAAATCTTCCGGCACCAGAACTAACGACGCTTGTGTGACCGAGACTTGAGAACGGTATTTCTGATTCCCGAGAAACGACAAATCACCCGCTCGGGCGCAATCTAATCCAGCAATCCCTAAAATTCTCGTATCAGACCGACCTCGAGTGGTCCTCGGTTGCAGAATTTCCAGAATTTCCTCGGGCGCAAATGATAGCTGCATACGCATACGGTGACATATCGAGAGGCGAATTCAACGCCTCAAAAAAAAGACCCCGCTTCAAGGTGGAAGCGAGGTCAGGTAAATCAAATAGCCTCTGCTTACTTGCCCATCGGCACAGTGATCTGTGGAGAGTCGCTTGACGCGGGGTTGGATTTATTGATCTCAGCTTGGACCTCGGCAGTAATGTCCATCGAAGCATCGGAATAGATTACTCCAGGAATACCGAGCAGGCTTGGGCCAGACTTATCTAGGAGAATATCCACTCCTCTGCGCTGGGCCACTTCTTGGGCGAGCGCGGAGATTTCTTCTAACATGATCTCCTTAAAGTTTTGGAAACGTTGGCGAAGAAGGTTCTGCGTGTTGGTGTTAAAGCTCTGCAGATCGTTGTTCTTCTGCTGGATAGCTTGAATCTTCTGTTCAGCCGCAGCCCGGTTGTTCTGCTTCACAGCTTCAGTGGTCATAGGGTTCTTATCTTGCTCCACCAATTCTTTGTATTCCTCGACCATCACATTTCGCTCTTTCAGGATATTTTCGGCCTCGGCACTGGCTTTCTCAGCGTCGACTTGCAATTTTGATTTTTGCTCCTGGGTTTTGTAGTGCTCGTTCATCACTTTGACCATATCAACGGTCAAAATGCGCGGAGACTGGGCTTGAGCAAACAGACCGGTGAGACTCAAGACTAACAGAGCAATAAGGATTTTAGCGGATTTATTCATAGGAGTGGGTTTAGGTAAAAGTTTAGATTAAAGATGTTTTAGAAACGTGTGCCAAAGGAAAAGTTAAATTGTCCAGAGCCATCTCCAGCACGATTTTTCCCAGAGAGGGGAATAGCATAATCCAGTCGTAACGGAGCCCCGGCCACAAATAACTGAACACCGACACCTACGTTATCATAGAGTTGCGAGGGATTAAAATCGTAGGCATCCAAATTCACAAAGCCGGCATCATAAAACACTGCAGCGCGAATCGGACTCACAACATCCAGAGAATATTCGATACTTAACAAGCCGTATGACCCACCGCCTAGCAAAAAGTTCTGATTATTTCGCGGCCCCACGGCATTGAATTCAAAACCACGAAGCGAGTTGGGTCCTCCCAGGTAGAAACGCTCATAATAGGGCACCTGAGTGGAATCATCATAGAAATCAACGGTTCCGGCACGTAATATAACAGAGATAACCTGTTCTTGGAGCTCAAAAATGGGATAGAACTGAGCTCCCCGAAATTCGATTTTATAGTAATCTGCATCGCCTCCCATTATACCACCTGCGATATTAAAATTCAGTTCCACTCGGTTTCCCGCAGTCGTGCCGATGATCTTATCGCGGGTATCTCGCAACAACTGAAACCCGACACGTGAAACGGTGTCTTTCCCCGCTGGAATTGAGTCTATCGCCGACGCATCTACATCAGCGATCTCAATAATCTCGTAGGTGTAAGAGATTCGGCCATCGACCAATTCAAAGAGGCGCTTACGGAGATACACTTCCCCTCCTGTAGAGATCTGGCTGTAGAATTGGCTGTTGAAATCTGATGAGGTCCGGTAGACGGAGAATCCTACTGCCAATTGACGCTCGAAGAGCCATGGTTCCTCGAATGAGATCAGCACCTCGCTCGATAACGAACCAAGCTGTAATCGCGCTCGGAATTTTTGCCCGTCTCCCTGAAAGAATGAGCGTCGATTAAACATATCGAAGTTTCCTTGAGAGATTTCCGCAAAAACCGTGGCGTTCTCGATAGAGTTAAATCCTGCACCAAACGTCAAATTACCAGTGCGAGCCTCACGGACGGCCACTCGCATATCGCGGCGCCCAGGAATATTTGTTTCCTGCGGCGAAAGCTGCACATCATCAAAAAAGCGTGTATTTTCGAGGCGAAGCTTACTGATCTTCATCCGAATGGTGTCGAAAACATCGCCCGGACCGAGAATCAATTCGCGAAGAATCACGATGCTCTTGGTCTTAGTATTCCCCTCGATTCGAATTGATTCTACGTCGAACTTTCCGCTTTCACGAACTTTGTATTCGAGGTCGATATTACCTGTCGAAATATTGGGGATACGAATTAAGCGAACCTGCGTATCCAGATAACCAGATGTTCCGTAGAAATCCTCTAATCGCGTGGCGTCTTCATCAATTTTTGCCGGACGAAATACCATCCCTGTTTTCTGGCGAAGGAATCGCTTCAACAAGGCGCCTTCGTAAATTTCACTGCCCACTACGTCGATATCACCAATTCGGTAGCGACGGCCTTCATTGATACGGACCGTCAAAACGAGTCGAGATGGTTTGGGATACTCAAACGAGATATCTTCCTCATGGATTTCTACATCGAGGTAACCTTCCTCGCGGTAGTAATCCCGAAGTTTGTCCAAATCCTCATCGAAAACATCATCTTCAAAGCGCCCCGAACCGGTCATCCAAGACATAAACCACCAACGACGGGTATCCAGTTCCTTTCGGAGCTTTCGATTGCTCGCGTGCTCGTTTCCTTCAAAATTGATTTTACCAATTTTTACACGTGCCCCTTCTCTAATATTGAAAATCACCGTGCCGAAACCGGAGCTCCGTTCCCGCTCAATCGCATAGTTAATCGATACCTGATTGTAGCCGGCTTTTTGGTAATACTCACGAATACTTTCAGAGTCTTCTTTTACCTGCCGCTCATCCAATGACGCGTTGGGTTGTATTTCCACTTCCTTTTCTAGTCGGCGTGATTTGACGCGATTGTTGCCCTGATAGCGAATCGCCATGACTCGAAACTTAGGCGCGACCTCGAAAACAAGATTAAACACTCCATCCCCGGCCGATTCGCGTTTGACCTCGATGAACTCGAACAATCCTGTGCGGTAGAGCGCACGGATATCATTATCGATCATGGCATCGTCGAGATCACCGCCCTCGCGCACTTGGATATTAGCGCGGACGACATCCTCACTGACGTTGGCAGCCCCCTGGAATTTAACCTTTAGGGTGCCGACCTTGTAGCCCAGCGATTGCTGCGTGCCTTCTGTGGCATATTGAGCTGAAGCCACACGACCACCCGCGACGAGTAGAAGTAAAAAGACTAAGCTGTAACAGGTGACCCTGCGTAGAGGGTTACTGGGTATAATTTTCAAAGCGGGTGATATCTTTAATGAAAGTGAGTTTTAAATCTCCTACTGGCCCGTTTCGTTGCTTGGCAACGATTAAGTCCGCCGAGTCGGCAGCTACTTGGAACTTTTCATCGGCGTCTTTAGGTCGGGCAAGCATGAGAACAACATCCGCATCCTGTTCAATCGAGCCAGATTCACGCAAATCCGCCAATTTTGGCGAGCGATTCTCTTTCTCGGAGGCACGGTTAAGCTGACTTAATACAAGAACGGGAACATCAAGTTCCTTCGCAAGCGATTTTAATCCGCGTGAAGCCTCCGCCACTTGCTGTTCGCGGGGCACTTTCGGGTCGGTCGGACTGAGCAACTGCATGTAGTCTACAATGATGAAACCAAGTTTCGTGCGAGCATGCACTCGTCGGGATTTAGCCCGCAGTTCCATGATCGAAAGATGACTGGAATCATCAATGAAGAGTTTCGACTTCGAGAACTCGTCGGCGGCTTCGAGCAAGCGTTGCTGTTCGTTGCCATTTTTCGGCAATAAGCCCTCCCGGAGAAGCTTCATATTCACCCGCGAGCGCGAACATAGCATGCGCAACGCGAGCTGCGAGGCGCTCATTTCCAAAGAAAATATCAATGTCGCCGCACCCTCTCCTCGTTTAGGCATCGCAGCAGCCTCAGCAAAATTCAGCGCGAGTGACGTTTTCCCCATCGAGGGACGAGCTGCGAGCACGATCATTTCCTGCCTTTGGAAACCATACGTCAGTGCATCGAGATCCTTGAAGCCTGAAGTGACGCCAGTGAGCTCTCCCTTTTCCATCATCATTTTATGGATGATTTTCATGGCGTCATGCATCGGCTCCTTGATCTGCTTGGCCGCATCGGATATACGGTCCTGCGTCACGCCGAAGATGTCCTGCTCGACCTTATCGATAAACTGCTCGAGATCTCCCTCGTAATTAAAGCAATTTTCCACCGCCCCAGTCGCTACCTTAATCAGTTCGCGCAAAAGATGCAGCTCACGAACCTTATCAATAAAATATTGGGCTTGAGCTGTCGTCGGGATACGACTGCTGATCTGAGTCAGATAAGCATACCCGCCAACAGTTTCCAATTGTTTGGAAGTCTTCAACTCCTCGGCCAGCACGGCGACATCCACCGGCGGATTTTTTGAATAAATCTCGCACAGCTTTTCGTAAATCAGCCGGTTCGCGGCTGAATAAAAGGCCGCCCCCACCAGCTTGGCTTCCAAACAGCGCGCAATCGTGTCGTTGCCATCGAGCAAACAACAGGAAAGCAGATACTCTTCCGCTTCGACGCTGTGCGGCAGCGTCCGCCCCAACGCAGCCATCGGGGTTTCAGGATTGCGATTATCGCGACGTGGAGCTCGTGGAGTTTCAGCCATGAAAAGAGCTCTTCATCAGGAAGTAGTCGTGGGCAACGGGCAACATCAGGTTTTCAACAATCGATTCCCAAAAGAAAGGGCCGCGTCGGTTGGACGCGGCCCGTGGGAAAGAATTGGAAGAATTACTTTGATTCTTCTGCGGCGTCTTCTTCGACGATCAGATTCTCAGAAACGATATCGAAGCTCAGTTCGACACTCACATCAGCGTGCAGTTTCACCTTCACGGTGTGCTTGCCGAGCGTCTTGACCGGCGTATGCAGGTGAATGCGCTTCTTATCGATCTCGATGCCAGCTTCGACAAGTTTCTCGTGGAGATCGTTCGAAGTGATTGCTCCGAACATCTTGCCACCCTCGCCCGTTTTCACGGCAAAGGCCAATGGCACTTTCTCGATCTTCTTGCCGAGTTCTTGCGCACCGTTGAGTTCTTGGGCTTCGCGCTCGGCGCGACGCTTTTTGAGCGATTCGATTTGCTTGCGGTTCGCCTTTGTCACCGGCACCGCAATACTGCGGGGCAGGAGAAAATTGCGGGCGTAGCCGGCGCGGACTTTAACTTGGTCGCCTTCGCCGCCGAGACCATCGACGGGTTGAACGAGGAGCACTTCACTATATGCCATGGGAGGACTTTGGTTGGATTTTGAGAATTAGTGTTTAGTAAACGATTTAAAATGGGACGTCTTCATCGACGCCATCATTGGAGGCAGGAGTCGCCGGCGCGCCACCTCCACGAACAGGAGGAGCATTGCGTTCGGGACTTGGAGCGGAAGAACTGCCGCCTTGCCCCTGTCCCGGAGCTTCATCTTCACCGCGGCCACCAAGAAATTGGAAGCCTTCCAGGACAACCTTGAGTTTGCTGCGCTTTTGACCGGAGGTTTTATCCTCCCATTGATCAAATTTCAGGCGCCCCTCGACAAATAACGGGCGGCCCTTAGTGCAATACTTAGAGATCGTCTCGCCCTGACGCCCCCAGGCTTCGATATCAACAAAGGTTGTCTCGTCGCGCACAGAACCCGATTCATCTTTGAACTGGCGGTTTACCGCCAAACCAAACTGACAAATGGCCGTGCCCTTAGGGGTAACCCGGAGTTCGGGGTCACGCGTCAGGTTACCAATGAGATAGACTTTGTTGAAATTTGCCATGGGGTGTGGTCCTCGATCCGATCAGCACTTAGGCTGATTGGATAAAGATGCGATAAATGTGATGATTAAGGCGAAGACGCGCTTTAAGATCAGCGGGAGCATTGCCAGGTGCGCTATACGTGATTTGCACGTAAGGAGCACCGACGAGCTTGCGGTCGGTTACACGGACAAAGTCGCGCTTTCCCAAGTCTTCGACATTAGAGATTTCACCCTGAAGGGAGGTAATTTCGTTTTTTACCTCGTCGATGATTTGTTCGACGGAGTTTTCCTCGCCGCGATTATCAATAATGAGGGTAGCGCGGTAGTTACGGTTGGTCTGGTTCATGATTTTCTCTGCGGTTAAATGTGTTCATCGCCTGTGCAACCCCGCTGGTGAGTAGCAGGTTTAGGCCTTTAAGGTAATGATCTAAAGTTTGTGTAATAAGTGTTTGTTGGGAAGTAGTGAATTTTCCGAGCACGAAGTCCTTGATGTCCATTTGTGGAGGCGTTTTCGGGCCAATCCCTAAACGATAACGAATAAACCCGTCTCCTATGGTGCGTAACAAGCTGGCTACACCGTTGTGGCCGCCAGCACTGCCTGATGTCGAGATCTTGATCAACCCGAGGTCGATATTGAATTCGTCGTAGATCGCGGCAATTTCCTCCACCGGCATTTTGTAATATCGGGCAAAAGCAGCCACGGAACGACCACTCTCGTTCATATAGGTCAATGGCTTGAGGAAATAACACGGTTTCTCACCGGGACGATCCCATCGAGCAACATCAGCCTCAAATTGTGACTGATATTGCCAAACGAGCCCGTTTTGGCGGGCAACCGCGTCGATCAGCACCCAACCCAGATTATGCCGGGTTGAGGCGTATTCGCGGCCCGGATTGCCGAGTCCGGCAATGAGGGAAATGGACATGTCTCAAAGAACAAGCGAGACGCCCCCGGGTCAAGCGGGGCCGCACGCGGATAAAGATAACTTACTTCTTCTCAGGCACAGTAGCCGGAGCGCCGGTGGCTGCGGCCTTCTCATCTGTGACCGCGACTTCTTCGACTTCTTCGACGATTTCTTCGACGGCTTCAGTGCAAATCACGACGGGTTGGCCCTCGTCATCGAGGAATTCGACCCCATCGATGGCAGTCAGCTCGGAAACCTTGATCATCTCGCCCACTTCCAGAGCTGAGATATCAACCGTGATCGTAGCGGGAAGATCCTTAGGCAGACAGCGAACCTCCAATTCGTGCATCGTGATCTCAAGCACACCATTTTGGTTTTTTACACCTTCAGATTCACCAGTGATAATGACTGGAACGTGGAGATCGATCTTTTCACCAGCTTTGACTTCATGGAAATCGATGTGGAGATAGTTGTTTGTCAGCGGATCGCGTTGGACCTCTTGCAGGTATGACAACGCTGTTTCGCTATCGCCTGCTCGGTTTAATTCGACCAGCACGGCACGACCACCCATCGCCTTAAGTAGACGACGAAATTCAGGTGCTTCGACCACTAGGCTCTCAGGGTCGGTATGCTTTCCATAAAGCACTGCCGGAATTTGGTTAGCTCGGCGAAGCCGACGCGAGGCACTGCGTCCAGTCTGGGCGCGTGTAGTAGTATTTAAGATAAAATCACTCATAATATCGTTCCCCCTGTCGCCCCAGAATTGAAGGCAGGCGTAATGGAAAAGATTGTCACGAGAGCAAACTCGCCACGTCATAGCAACCAAAACTTTTGGAGGTTCTATTTTTTTGCCCCTTTAGCTCAAAAGTAGCATTGACAACCCCTCTACCAAACATGTTGTTCATCCCCCTTCCACTGCCCGGTAGCTCAGTGGCAGAGCAGGTGACTGTTAATCACTTGGTCGTAGGTTCGACCCCTACCCGGGCAGCCATTTTTCTCAAAATGGCGAACTTTTCAGAGATCAGTTAACAAATCCCCCATGTCTTTTATCACCAAGGTGTAATGAAAAGACACTGTTAACTGAAAATGCATATTAGTTCGTAATTGGCGTTGGGAATACTTCTTTTCCCCGAAATCGCTAAAGATAGGCCTTGGGATCCAGTTAACAAACTGTGGCTAATTTTTCCAGATCTTGCGAGAGTGCACAGTATGTTTAAAATACATTTGGGCCTCTAAAACTTAGGGGAGGTCCTAAATTCATTCCTGAGGATTGATTTTAAAAAGTTGGCCATAGCGAGCGGGGATGCGTTCGCAAAAGCGGGAGTAGATTGGCCTTAAAGTTATGTTTTTAAGCGGGTTGAGCGCG
>Ga0105054_10006021_pt1 | contig 17108 bp, 8 predicted proteins | sample BON02_FD_78091 | JGI IMG/M metagenome (GOLD analysis project Ga0105054, IMG submission 78091) | Freshwater microbial communities from Lake Bonney liftoff mats and glacier meltwater in Antarctica - BON-02 (megahit assembly) | ecosystem: Environmental > Aquatic > Freshwater > Ice > Glacier...
CCCCCCCCTGTCGTCCACCCCCATGCCCGATTATTTCGACTCGACCTGTAAGTTGGCGCAGACGCCGCCGCCCATCGCCCCGGGGTGGTTTTAATACACAAGGAGGAAAGAAAAATCACCCCCCCCCCCCCCAAACCCGCGCGTCTCCTTGTTTCCCCCGCTGCGCGCTTTTCCGACGCGTTTTTACTATGAATAAAACTCGAGGCAGGGAAAACCATATTGCAAAAGAACAACAACATCAAGGACTCCGCGTCTTCACACGCCTCAAAAAATCATACATCAAACGATCCGGAACGACTGCACGATCGCCCGCAGCGCCGCCACCCGCGCCTCCTCGCCCCCGCCGCCGCGCGGCGTCTGCGCCGTCACCGTCACGATCCGGCGGAACCCTTTCGGCGTCGCGTGCAGCGCGGCCACCGACAGCAGGCGGCGGCCCGTCGGCCCCGTGGGGTTGCTGCCGCCGTCGGGCGGCGGCACCGTGCCGTCCGGCCACACCTGCGTGACGGTGTAGTCGGTGAAGTATCCGACCTCGCCGCCAGAGGCGCCCGGCACGGCGACCTCGCGGGCGTCGAGCAGGCGCGCCACCTGCACGCCGCCCCCGGGCCCCGCCTCTTTCGCGCGCACCCACGCGGGCGCGCGCAGGAGGTTGCTACGGTCCATCGAGTTGACCAGGGCGCTGCCAAAGGCAGAGGCGGTGCCGAAGCTGCTCATCTTTGTGAATTCGGCGCTGGTGTTGCCGACGACCACGACGCAGCTGGTCGCCGGGTCGTCCTTCTCGTAGAAGGCGACGGCGCGGCGGCTGCCCGTGGCGCCGGAAAATGAGGCGTTGCCGCTCAGGCTGCCCTCGCCCGTGGCCCAGCCGGCGGGGACGGCCAGGGTGAAGCCGTCGGCGGCGTCCTCGTAGGTGGAGGCAGCGGCGGCGGCGCCGGCGACGGCGACGGGCGCTTGGTCGTCGGCGGCCGCTTGCGTGCTGCCGGTGGCGGCGCCGCCGAGCAGGAGCAGCTGCGCCGCGCCCGCGCCGAGCACCAGGGCCTCGCGGCGCGAGGTGTTGGCGACGACCGACGAGCGCGCGCGCGCTTGCCTGCGCGTGGATAAGAGGACGGAGGAGGGGCGGAAGGGGCTGGTGGTGGTGGAGGATTTGAGTGCTGCGTTGGGCGCGCGGGTGCTGCCGCTGCGCGCACAAGCCGACGACATGGTTGCTGAGTTGAGATCGGAGTGACAGAGATTGGCTAGTTTAGTTGTGACAAAATCGGTGATCGGACGGTGCGGTCTTGGGCACGAAACGCCGACGCGGCGCGCGTCGCTTTCCGCGCGACGCGTGGCGCTTTTGTTCCGACGGCGGCGCAGCACTGCAACTCCCTTTCACTGAGCATCGAATTGCAGGCCCCGCGACCAACAAACGTCCCGCTTGCACGTATGCCAAGCCACGCATTGGGCGGCGGCCGCCCAGCGCCGCGAGCGAGAGCGTGAGAAGAGGGGCAGACCCTGGACTACCGCTGCTGCGCCTCGTCCGCGGCCCCAGAAACCAGCAGGAACCGGCTCGCCAATCCCCAATCGTCGACCAACATGAGGACTTGGTCATCGTCTCTCGCTCCGCCGAGCACCGCGGCGAGTCGACGTTACCCCTCGCGAACGCCCCGCAGTAGGAGCGGCGGTGGCGGCGGCGTGAGCGTCGCCGCGCCCTCGGTCGCCGCCGCGCCTCGTCCCCGCCCCCGCCCGCTCGCCTCACCGCCCTCGTCCGCCCGCAGCAGCGGCAACCGCTACCGCGAGCTCGTCGAGCGCGACGTCCTCCCGGACGGCAGCGCCAACACCCCGGCCCGCCGCCTGTCCCGGGCCCTGCGCGAGGCCCCCTCCCTGCGCGCGCTGGCCGCCGCGCGCGCGCGCACGGGCGGGCGGGGCTCGTCGGCGTGGTCGGACGCCAAGCACGCGCCGGCGGCGCTCATGCGCGCGGCCACGCTGCACTACTACCGCCTGGTGGGGCAGAGGTGGCGGGCGGCGGGGCGTCTGAGGGCGCTGCTGGTGGAGGGGGAGGAGGCGGGGCGGCGGCGAGAGGAGGAGGAGGACGAGGGGGAGGAGCAGGAGGACGAGGACGGCGGGCGCGGGCGAGCGTTTGACGACGACGACGACGACGACGACAGCAGCAGCAGCAGCAGCAGCAGCTTGTTTGTCGCGCGGGACCTCGCGGCCCTGCTGAGCGACCTGGCGCCCGTGCTCGACCGCGACCCCCAGGTGGCCAAGCGCGTCGAGGGCGAGAAGATCGCGCAGCTGCTGGTCGTGGCGTGGCGGAGCGGCGCGGCCGTCGCCGACACGGGCGCCGCGGGCACGGGAGGAGGGGGCGGAGGGGGCGGAGGAGGGCGCGGCCGCCGCCGCCCTCCCCTCATCCCTGCGCACGCCGTGGCCCCCCTGGCCCGCGAGCTCGTGCGCTCGGGCGCGCGCAAGATGCCTGGCGCGAGCCCCGACCTGCTGGCCGAGCTGGCCGCCGCGCTGGCGGGCCTGGGCTGGCGGGACCCGCGCGTTTGGCTCGCGCTGTCCGACGCGGCGCGGCGGCTGCTCTCGCCGCCGGCGTGGCCGGCGGCGGGCGCGCCGCTCGCGCTCTTTGCGGACGAGGAGGAGGGGGACGGCGGGGAGGGGGGGGGGCCTGGCGCGCCGCCTTCGCGCGCGTCAGTTGGTCCTCTCCGCCCGCGGCGAGGCGGCGTGACACGCCCGCCGGCCTTCCAGGCCGCCGACTTGGCGCCGCTGGCCGCGGGCGTGGCCTCGGCGGCAGCGGCGGCGGCCAGCGGGGGGATCGGCGGCGGCGGCGCCGCGTCCGGCCCGGCCCTGCCCGCGGCCGACGCGAGGGGCTTGCTCGCCGACCTGGCGCGCGCGGCCGTGCGCGCCGGCCTGGTGCCCCTGCTGCCGCCGGGCGAGCTCGCCGTGCTGGCGCGCGCCTACGGGCAGGTCTGGGGCCCGCGCGCGGGCGCGGCCGAGCTGGCGCGAGGGGCTGGCGGCGACGGCGGCGACGGCGGCGGCGGCGGCGGAGGCGGCGGCGGCGGCGGCGGCGGAGGCGGCGGCGGCGGCGGCGGCGGCGGGCGACGAGAAGCGGGCGCGGCGGGCGCGGCCGACGTCGCGCTGCTGGTGGCGGCGCTGGCCGAGGAGGCCGCGGCGGCACTGCGGTCGGCCGAGGCGCCCGGGGGCACGGACCTGGACGCGGCGCTGTTTGCGGCGCACTGGGACGAGGAGGAGGACGCCGACGAAACGGCAACACTAACAGGGAGCAGCGGCGGCGGCGACGACGACGCGTCGCTGGCCGCGGCCGTCGGCGCCGCCTTTTTCGTCGAGGGCCCGGGCCCGGGTCGCGCGGCGCCGCGGCCGCCGCCCCTGTCGGTGTGGTGCGCCACGACCGGGTGGCCCTCGGCCGTGCCCCCCCCGCGCGACTACGTCGACGTGCTCGAGGCCACACACGACGCGTTCGGCTGCTGCTCCCGCTCGGCGGCCGGTCTCGCGGCGGCGGCAGGGCGGGCGGCGGCGCGGGCGCGCGGCGGGGAAGAGCAGGGGGCGCCTTCTGCCGCCGCCGACGCCGCAGACCGCCTGGTGCGCGCCCACGCCGCGCTCTTCGAAGCCGCCGCCGAGCAGGTCCTCGCCGTCCGCCCCTCGCTGGCGCCGCGCGAGATGGCCACGCTGCTGCGCGTGTGCGCGACAGAAGCCGCCGCCGCCGCCGCCGCCCCGGCTCCCGCCTGCGGAGCAGGGGCAGCGCCGGCGCCGGCGGCGCGCCCCGTCCCCGCCCTCCCGCCGACGCCCGCCGTCCTCCTCGCGCGCCGCCTGGCCGCCCGCCTGGCCCGTGCCATGGCTGCCGCGGCGCCGCTCGAGCGGTGGCGCCCCCGCGAGGTGGCAGCCGCCGCGGGCGCGCTGGCGCAGCTTGCGCTGGCGGCGGCGGCGGCCGGGGGCGGCGGCGGCGGCCGGGGCGCGGCTCTTGGCGGCCCGGCCGCCGCGTCCGGCGCCGCCGCCGCCGCGCGCGAGCGCGACGCCTTGTCGGCGGCCCTGCGCGCGGCGATGGCGGCGGCCGTGGCTGGCGGCGAGGCGGAACCCGGAGGAGGAGGCGGGTGGCGCGCGGGCGAGCTGGTTGCTGTGCTGAGCGCGGGCGTCGCCGGCGGCGGCGGCGGCGGGGGCGGCAGTGATCGCGCGGCAGACCCGCTCCTGCTGCTGCTTGGGAGGGCGGCCGCGGGCCGCGCCTCGTCCTCCCCGCGGTCTCTGGCGCCCTCTGCGCAGGCCGACCTGCTGTGGGCGCTGTCGCGCGTCCGCGGCGCGGCGGGCGAGCGCGAGCGGCTGCTGGCGGCGTTTGGAGTTTTGGCGTCGGAAGTGCGAGCGGCGCCGGCGGACAGCGTTCGGCGCCGGCGGATAGCGTTCGGCGCCGGCGGATAGCTCGCGCCTTCAGTTCGGCGGGGCCTGGTCTCTCGTGGCGCCCGGCGGCGCTGAAATACGTTTGCGCGCGCGACACACACACAAAGCGAGTCGATCGATAGGTTTTCGACATCCCTGATTACCAGACTCTCCCGTTCAACGCTCTCCCTCTCTCGCGAACCCCAACGCTTATAACCGCTCCGTCCTCCCCTCCATCACAAAAAGAGCAATCGCCAAACGAACAATGGCGCTACCCAGCCTGCAGGCGCACCAGCCGCCCGCCCTCACGCTCCTCCCCCTGCTCCTGGGCCCCCTGCTCCTGCTCGCGGCCCTGGTCCGCCGCTGGCGCCGCCCGTCGCCGCCGACCGTCCGCGCGCTGCCGTCGCTGCTCGAGCTGTACGGCCGCGTCGCTGCGGGAGCCTTCAAACCCAAGCTCCCGAAGTCCCTGGAGGGCCACGCGCCCATCCGGGTGGCCGTCGGGCAGCCCTTTGTGGTCGACCCGGCCCGCCTCGCCGCCTACCTGGAGCTGGTCGAGCTCCGCGTCCCGGCCGACGGGGCGGGCGGCAGCGCCGGCGCCGGCGCCGGCGTCGACGCGCCCGCCGGCTTTCTGTTTGCAGAGTCGTTCCGCGTCGGAATGCTCGCCATGGCGCAGCCGTCCTTCCCCTTCAACGTCCTGGGCGCGGTCCTCAGCCGCAGCGTCCTGCGCCTCGAGCGCCCCGTGCGCTCGGGCGACGCGCTCCTGCTGAGCGCCGCGGTCGACCCGGCGTCCTACGTGCGCAACGCAAAGGGGGACGTCGAGGCCGTCTTGGCGACGGCGGCGCGCGACGCGGCGACGGGCGCCGCCGTGTGGTCGTCCGAGCTCACGGTGCTGGTGCTCGACCCGCGGCGGCGCCGCCCCCCTCCGCAGGCGGGCAAGGGACCCGAGGCGGCGGCCGCGGGGGCCAAGGGCGAGGCGGCGGCGGCCGCCGCCGCGGCCGAGGACGAGGAGCCGTTTCTGGTGCTGGCGCCGCGGCTGAAGATCGGCGGCGACGCCGGCCGGCGGTACGGCGCTTTCAGCGGCGACCGCAATCCGATCCACCTGTGCGCCGCGACCGCCAGCCTGTTTGGCTTCCGGCGGCCCATCGCGCACGCCATGTACCTGGTGGGGTGCATGGAGGCGGCGCTGCGCGGGTACGAGGGGCCGGGGGGGGCGGGGGCGGCGGGAAGCGCGGGGGCGGCGGGCGGCGGGGCCAAGGGACGGTGGCCGTTTGGCGCGCCGGCCTACCCCTTATCGCTCGAGAGCGAGTTCCGCCGGCCGACGGCGATCCCGGCGACGCTGCGGGCGGTGCTGCCCGTGGCACCCGCCGGCGGGGACGAGGTGGTGCGGGTGAGCGTGGTGGAGGCCAGGGGCTCGGGTTACAAGGACGTGGTGGTGGGGACGCTGAGGCAGGGGGCCAAGGCGGCGGGGAAACCGTGAACGTATTTTGTGTTTTTTTCGGAGGGGAATTTGTCTTTCTGCGCCGCTCCGCGACCGGCGTCGGGCGTCATCGGCGCTCCTACCCCTACAATCTCTCTCCCCTTTCTCTCCGTCAATCACTCACAAACGCGCGCGTGCGACACATGCAATCACTCTCCGCCCCATCTTTGGCGTGCGTTCACTCTTGACACTCAATCCATAAAGGGGGCGTGCGACGGAACGAAACGGGGAAAAAACCCGCCATCAATAAAATGAGCGAGAGATGCCCTCCGGCGGCGCGGCCCCGCGGCATCTTTGACGGGCTCACGGATGTCGTGCGGGCCGCCACCGAGCTGCTGCGCGACGAGCAGCTGCGGAGGTGAGTGCAGCAACAGCTTGATCAAGCAAATCGAGGAAAAGGGAGGGGAGGGGAGGAAATTTCCTGTTTCGAAACGCCGGATGGGCTCGAAAGTGCGCGCGCGCGTATGAGTGCCGTGCGCGGCATGCCTCCGTCCGTCGCCAACAGTCACACACGTCTCGCGTGGGGGAAATCGAGAAGCGCCACCCGCCGCGAACAGCAACTCCCTCCCGACCCCGCCAATCGAGCGTCCGTCCGCCACGTCGCCGCGCCCGTCCTCATTGCGCCGCGCCGCGCGCTCCCGAAAAAACCAACCCCCCCAAAAAAACCAACCCCCCCAAAAAACCAACCCCCCAAAAAAACCGCAGAAAGGGCGCCGCCTTCATCTTCAGCGAGGCCACCAAGAGCATCGGCACCCTGCAGCGCGGCATCAACGAGGGCGTCGCCCGCGCCCAGGGCAGCGCCGCCACGGGCGCGCGCGCCCTGCAGGGGGTCCTGCGCGACGTCGAGCGGCGCGTCGCGCGCGCGCAGGCCGCGCAGCGCGCGGCCGACGCCGCCGGCGAGCTCAGGCGCGCGCGCAAGCACCCGGTCGACGTGCAGATCGGCGGCGCGCTGTACGAGGACGTGCCGCAGGAGATGCGGTCGCGGCTGTGGGGCGCGCTGGCGGCCGACCCGTCGCTCGCGCGGCCCCCGCTCGTGCCCATCCAGGGGCGCGCGCTGCCGAGCTCGCCGCCGCCGCCGCCGCCGCCGCCGTGCGCGGGGGGCGACGCGGGCGCCCGGCGGGGGGCGGCGGCGGCGGCGAGCGCGTCCCGCGCGACATCGCCCGACGGGCGCGGCGCGCCGCCCTCGCCGCGCGCCGCCGACGCCATCGACGACTGGGCCGCCGGAGGGTTTGCGCCGGGCGGGCGGCCGCGGGGCGCGGCCAAGGCGGGCGGCAACGCGGGCGAGGCTGCGGCGGCGGCGGCGGCAGCGGCAGGATCGGCCGCTGGCCCCGGGGCGCCCGCATCGTCCCTCAACACGGCGGCCGCGGCCATGACAAATCGCAAGGAGGCGGCGGCCGCGGCTGCCTCTCTGGCTCGCCGGCCGCGCGTGGGCGGCGTCCTGCTTGGGGGCGGCAGCGCAGACGGGTCGGCGGCAGCGGCGAGCGGCGGCGGCGGCGGCGGCGGCGGCGGCGGCGGCGGCGCGGGGCCGGCTGCCTCTGCTTCGGCGGCCGGCGCGGGGGCAGGCGACGGCTGGGAGGTCGTGCCGGACGACGTGCCGTCCACGTCGATGGGCGCCCCTCTGGACGGCGACGCCGAGGCCGTTGAGTGCGTGCGCACGCTCGTGCAGCACCTCACGCTGCGGCGGCCGCCCCCCCTCGCAGCTGACGGCGGCGGCGGCGGCGGCGGCGGCGGCGGCGGCGGCGGCGGCGGCGGCGGCGGCGGCAGCAGGGACGGCAGCGGCGGCGGCGGCAACGGCAGCGGCAGCGGGGACGGCGGGGGTGAGGGCGGCGCGGCGGGGGCAGCGGCGGCGGGGGCGCCAGAGGCATCAGCAGCAGGCCCCGAGACGGCAAGCCCCGCCGCCGCCCTCCCAGGGCCGGGGCAGGCAGCTGACGCCCAGGGCGGCGTGGCGACAGACAAGGGAGAACAACAGGAGCAGCAGCAAGGCAACGGCGACGACGACGGCGCGCCCGCCGAGCCCGCGCCCGCCGCCGACGACTCCGCCGCCGCCCCGTCGCCCTCCCCGGCGCCCGAGCGCGCCGCCGAGCACGCCCTCCTGGAGGCCATGCTCGAGGTGCCGTGGGTGCTGGGCGACGGCGTCGCGCGCCCGCCGGAGCCGGGCGGCGAGTACGCGCGCCTGCTGGCCCAGTGCGCCGCCGTGCGGGGGCCGGCGGGCGGGCCGGCGGCGACAGCGGCGGCGGCGGCGGCGGCGGGCGCGTCCCCGCCGCCGGCGGCGGCAGGAGCGGCGGCGGCGGCAACGGGGGCGGCGGGCGCATCCTCGCTCGGGCCGTCCGCGTCCACGATGCTGGCCGCGCACACGGTGGACGAGGCCATCGCGCGCGACATCGGCCGCACCTTTCCGGAGCACCCGCTGTTCAGCGAGGCGCCGCCGGTCGCGGTCGACTCGCATCCGGCGGAGGACGACGAGGAGCAGGCGCAGCAGCGGGAGGAGGACGAGGAGGGAAAAGCGGCGGGGCGGCGGCCGGGCGACGAGACGCCGCCGGCGCCGGCAACGGCAGGGTCGGCCGCCGGCTCGCGGCCGGCGTCCGCCTCCCCTCCGCGACAGCGCCCCGCGTCGTCCCCTTCTGCTCTCCGCGGCGCCAGCGGCCCGAGCAGCCTCGGCGCGGGCGGCCCCAGCCGCAGCCACAGCAGCGCCTTCCAGCGCCAGCAGCAGCACAGCCACCAAACCCACCAAACCCACCAAACCCACCACCACCACCCGCCGCCCGCCGCCGTGCTGGCGCGCTCGGCCGCTTCCACGGCCAAGGAAGGCGGCGGCGGCGGCCAGGCCGCCCTGTTCCGCCTGCTGCGCGCCTACGCCGCGCGCGATCCGGTCGTGTCCTACTGCCAGGGCATGGCGTTCGTGGCGGGCCTGCTGCTCATGTACGTGCCCGAGGAGTGCGCCTTCACCCTGTTCTGCCGGCTCATGGGCCCGCCGGGCCCGCAAGCGCCGCCGCCGCCGCCGCCGCCGCTGTTGCCGCCGCCGCGGCTAGCGTCGGCCGGGTCGCCGCGCCCCCCGCCCCCACTGGCGCCCGCGGCGTCGGGCGCCTCGGCCGCCTCCCTGGACCCCATTTCTCCGCCGTCGCCGGCGGCGGCAGTCGCGGTCGCGCGCCCGTCCCCGCGTGGCAGCGTCGTCGGCGCGGGGGGCCTGCCGGCCCTGGCCGCGGCCAACCGCGCCTCCGCCGCCGCCGCCGCTGCCGCCGCCGCCTCTCCCGCCTCCCCCGCCGCCCCCGGCGGCGCCAACCTCCGCCGCCTCTACCTCCCGGGCCTCGCCCCCCTGAAGGCCGAGCTCGCGCGCCTGGACGCCCTGCTGCGCCGCAGGGCGCCCGATCTCAGTGCGCACCTCGCCGACAGGGGCCTGCCTCCCGTGCTGTGGGCGAGCGCCTGGTTCATGGCCGCCTTCACCACGCCGTTTCCCGTCCACTCGCTGTCCGCGCGCCTGTTCGACGTGATGCTGCAGGAGGCCGGGGGGGGGGCGGGCCTCTTGGTGTCGCCGCCGCCGCCCGCGGGGGAGGAGGGGGGGCAAGAGGCGGAGGACGGGGGGGCGTCCGCGCGCCTGGCCGCGACGCCGCCGGCCACGGCCGCGTCGCCCGGGGGCGGCGTGCTGCCGCGCGCGGCCGTCGCCCTGATGGAGGAGCTCGCGCCCCAGCTGCTGGCGCTCGACGACTTCGAGGCCTTGATCGAGGCGATCAAGGTCGCCCCGCTCGCGTGGCCCGCGGCGCGCTGGCGCCGCGTCGTCGACAGCGCGCTGGCGCCGCCCGAGCGCGGCGGCCTGTCGCGCGAGGACTTTCTGGCGGGCGAGGCTTCCGCGGCCGTGGCCGAGCACGAGGCGGCGTCGCGGCGCGCGAGCCGCCAGCCGTCGATGATGTCGATGGCGGCGCAGCAGGCCGCACAGCACCACCACCACGCGCAGGCGGTCGCGGCGGCGGGCGGGCGGCTGGGTAGCGGGGCGCTGGTCGAGGCGGGCGCGGTGGACGAGGGCGTCGAGGGGGAGGAGGTGGAGGAGGGCGGGGAGGAGGACGGTCCGGGCGCGGCGGGCGGCGGCGATGGTGGTGGCGCCATGAGCAAGAAGGATGGAGATGAGCAGCAGGCCGCGGCAGGCGCGGGGACGGCGGAAGACGAGCAGGAGGGAAAGGAGGGCGACGACGACGCGGCCGCCCTCGCGGCGGCGGCGGCGGCCGACGCCAGCGACGAGTTGCTCGAGGTCGTGCTCGGAGCGGCCGCCGGCCTGGGAGACGACGACGACGAGGATGACGACGACGACGAGATGCGGCACGCGGCGGCCGCAGCAGCAGCATCGGCAGTGACGGCAGAGGCAGAGGCAGCTGCTGGTGAGACGGCGGCGGCTGGGGCCCAAGCGCCGCCAAAGGCCACGGGCGCCCCGGGGCCCCCGACGCCGGCGGACGCTTGATCCGAGGGCGGCGGCGGCGGCCTCGGCGACCCCAAGTGCGCGCGCTCTGGCTCGCCGGGGGGACCACGCGACGGAGCAAGGCTGACCACCCGCAGGAACGGTGACGCCGAGAGAGAGAGGCCGCGCCGTGGTTTCGGCGCAGTCGTTTTTCCGGCGGCGCCCTTTCGGCGACCACCTGCCGGTCGAAGGGGCGAAGGGGTGTTTGCAGATGCCGTTGCGGCCCCACGGGCAGGCGCTTTGCGTGCATCTGCACACACCCACGCACTCCGATCGGCGGGTGGCCGCCGGGTGCCGCCGTCGTGTGGCGCTGCTGCCGTAACGACTGCGTCGCCGTCCGCGGCGGCTCCTTCTCCTCGATTCCTTTGCCCCTGCTGCCGCCGCCGCCGCCGCCGCTGTTGCCGCTGCCCCTCGCCAGGCCCGCAGCGCCGGCGCCGCCCGCGCGCCGCTACAAAGGTTTCGTGGGCCTAAGCTCCGCGCCCTCATGCCCTGTCGCGACGACGAGCGCGCAGACGAGCTGCTGCCCGTCCTAAAAGTAGCGTCTTGCCTCAAGGGTCGAGGTACGACCAGTGGGCGATGTCCGTCGGCGATTGCCGCAGGCGGGTCCCGCACCCCCGCCTTGTGTCGCCTTGCTCAACGGCGACGAGAGCATCGCCGACGCGCGGCGGTCCACAGGTCGTACCCCTTCCCGAGCACGACGGGCGTCCAGGATGGGCGGCAGCTCGTTGCACCACTCGTCCTCGCGTTTGGGGGTGAGGACGCGCGGCGCACCAAGGGGCCCAAGATGGCGTTTTAGCGGCGCGCGGGCGGCGGCGCCGCTGCGGGCCTGGCGAGGGGCAGCGGCAACAGCGGCGGCGGCGGCGGCGGCGGAAGGGTGGCGGCGGCGGCGGCAGCGGCAGGCGGCCGGGTCGTGACGGGATACGGATGGTGGGTAGAGGCAGGGCAGAAACAGGCGACGCCGCAGCCGCTGCTGTCCCTTTGAAGAACCCGCACCAGCACCACGTCATTGTCATAACAAGAAACCACGCCTTGCCTCGCGTTCAAATAAAAAATAAAAAAACGGCGCTGGAGAGGACGGCGACGCTAGGGGGGTCCCCTGGCGCTCGGGAAAGGGGGTGGGGGAACAGTGGTGCTTGCGCGGTAAGAAGGGGGGGCGGGGGACCAGTAGGGCGGGGGGAAGTAGGTAGTGGTGGTTGCGCACCGCGCACAGGCACGGCAACAAGAGGGAGGGGCGAACACCCCCGACGGGTAAACAGGGGGGCCCGTCGTCGACGTCGGCGCCCGCTGCCCCGCCGACGCGCCGACGCGCCCTCTCTCGCCCCGCCGCCGCTGCACCGGCCGGGGCCTCAGGGCGAGGCGGGCCGCGGCCGCGTCGCGAACGAGAAGTAGACGTTCCACGCGAGCGCCACCACGTTGGAGAAGCCCACCTGCAGCGTGGGAGGGACGTACCGGAAGTTCACGTACTGCGCCGGCACCCACAGCGCCCAGTTTGCCTTCACGGCCGCGGGCAGCGCCTCGGCGACGCCACGCCGCGCGGCGGCCGGCGCCTGCCCGTCGGCGAGCGCGAGGATCGCCATCATGGACGCGACGAAGACCGGCGCGAAGGCGAGCTGGTCCAGGGCCAGGCGCCCCAAGGCGCCGGGCACCCCCGTGGCCGTGACCGCGCGGCCGAGCAGGCCGTACCACGCGTGCAGCACGGGCGCCACGTAGAGGGCGCCGAGCGCGGCAAAGAGGGCGACGCGGCGGCCGTCGACGGCGGCGGCCGAGCCGGCGGCGCCGCCGCCGCCAAAGAGGGACTTGCGCTCGACGGCCGCCTGGCACAGGAGGTTGCCCGCGGCGGAGATGACGCCCGAGGTCGCGGCCTTGGTGAGGAGCTGTTGGCGTTGGTTGGGCGCGGGTGCGGTTGTGTGGGGGAGAAGTGTGTGGGGGGGGGGTGTGAGAGAAAGGAAAAGCGCGCTTCGCCGGACGGAAGGCCCCGTGTCGAGCGCGCGCACGAGAACCAACGAGCAAAAAAAAGACGACGCACCGGCGAGCGCTCCAGCGCGCGCACGTAGGCCTCCCACAGGCCTCCGCCGCCGCCGCCGCCGCTGCTCTTGCCAAAGCTGCCGCCGGCGCCGCCCGTGATGCGGCGGCCGCGACCGCCGCCACCGCTGCCGCTGCTGCCGCCGCCGCCGCTGCTGCTGCTGCCGCCGCCGTTTCCGCCTCGGCCCCAAAACCCGACCCTCCTCTTGCCGCCGCCGTTGCCGCCGCCACCGCCGCCGTTGGCGCCGCCGCCGCCGCCGAGCGCGAGGGGCGGCGGGAGGGGCGCGTATGACGACGACCCGACCCGGGGCGCGGCGACGGAGCGCACGGCCCTCGGCGCGAGCGACATTTGCAGGGAGGAGGCGCGCTGGGCGACGAGCATGATGATCACGACGATTTGCTGTGTTTTTGATCGACCCTCCTTGATTGACCCTCCCTCTCTCGATACTTTTGAATAATCTTTTTTTGGGGGGGGTTCTCTCGGATGTCTCGAGTCAGAGAGACGCCTCACAAAGAGGGCAAGGGGATCAAGTTGCAAAGGGGTCGTGCCTCGGCCGGCGGTCGGAGGGAGAGGAGACACGAGTCGAGAGAGCGCGCCGGCGCCGGCGCGGCTCGTTCCGCGGAAACGGCAGAGCCGCGGGCGGCGGCGGCGGCTGGCGCCGCCCCCTCTCCAGAGATCCATCCATCCTCACTCCTCCCGGGGCCGCTCGTCCCGCGGTCGCTCGCGCGGGCTGCGGCTGCGGTGGCGCCGATGCTTTTCCCGACGTCCCTCCTCATGCGGGCTGCGGCTGCGGCGGGGTCGCCGCCGCTCCCGCCGCCGCCGCTCGTCGTCGCCGTCGTCGCCGCGGGCGCGGGGCCCGTCCCCGTCGCTCCCCTTGCCCTCCTCCTCCTCCTCGCGCTTGCGGCTGGAGCGGGGGTGGTGGTGGTGGTGGCTGGAGCGGTGCTGGCGGTCGTGCCGCCGCCGCCGCCGCCGCGCATCCTCCTCGTCCTCCTTGTCGACGCCGCTGCCACCGCCGGCGCGCTTGCCCTCCCGCCCTCGCGCCCCTTCTTCGGGCGCGCCGCCGCCCCCTCGCGCCGCCGCCGCCGGCGCCGCCGCCGCCGCCGACGCCAGCAGCAAAAACAGGCTCCCTGGCGCCGCCCACGGCTCGTCGCCCCCGCCCACCGCCGCCGCTCGGGTCCCCTCGCCGCGGCCGCTCCCGCCAGCCCCTGGAGTCGCCGCCGCCGACGCGCCGCCACCGTTCCTCCCGCCCCCCTCCGCCCCCGCCGCCCCCGCCGCCGCCGCCGCCCCCGCCGCCGCCGCCGCCCCCGCCGCCCCCGCCTCCCCCTCTCCCGCCTCGACCGCCGCCGGCCTGTGCCGCCGGTACTCGGCCGCGTGCTCCACGCGCACCCTCCTGCCCGCCACCGTCGCGCCGTTGAGGTTGTCCACGCTCAGGACCGTTGACCGCTGGTCCTCGTACGCCAGGAAGCAGAAGCCGCGGCTGCGACCCGTGGCGGCTTCGCGCGCGAGCTCCACGTCCACCACCTCGCCATACTGCGCGAAAACGGCGAGCACGTCCGCCTCGGTGAGCGAGGGGTCGAGGCCGCCGCAGAAGACGTAGGCGGAGGCGCCGTGGCTGTCGTGCCACGAGGCGCCGCTGCCGGCCTCGACGCCGCGGCGGAGCTCGCGCGCGGTGGCGGCCTGCGTGGCCTTGGCCTGCGTGAGGGGGTTCATCGATTTTTGGTCCAGAAAAACAAGCGAAAGCGGCGCGGGAAGGCAAAAGCACGGCCGAGGCCCCGGCGCGGCGACGCCCGGCGCGCCGACCTTGAGGGTGGGTCGCCTCTGCACGCAAACGCGCGACGCGGTGGCCGCCCGGCGCGTCGCGCGGCGTCTGTCAGTGATCGGCTGGATGCCGCGCGCCGCGCCTGCCGTGTGCGCGTGTGTGTGACTGCGCGCGCGTGCCGAGCCGTTTCGAGGCAGAGATCAAGGCGGGTCCGTTGGTTTGGAGGCGGGACTGCTGCTGTTCATTCGAGGAGGCGCAATCGAATGCCGGCGGGGCGCGCCGCTCCCCCGCTCCGCCGCTCCCCCGCTCCCCCGCTCCCCCGCTCCGGCGTCTCCTCTTTCTTTCGATTTGACAGCCGGGATGGCGCACAGATAAAGAAAGAGACAGGATGAAAACGGATAGATTACAGGGACAGCCCGCCCAAGCGTAAGCCTCACTACGCCACCGGGTAGGCCTCCAGGTCGAACAGCGACGCGCCCGTCACCAGACAGCGCCGCACCTCCCCGACCTCGGCGGGCTTGACGCCGCTGCCCTCGCGCGGCGGCGCCACAAACACGCAGGGATCGACGTCCGGCGCGTCCCACTGCGTGCGGCCGACCAGCCACCCGTCCTCGTTGACGCCGTCGACGATGACATCCACCTCCCTCCCCACAAGCCCCTCGGCCCACTCGCACTGGATCGCGTGCTGCGCGGCCACCAGCGCGTCGCGCCGCCGCCGCCGCTCGCGCGGCGCCACCCGCCCGTCCATGCCCGCCGCCACCGTCCCCTCCTCCTCGCTGTAGGCAAACGCGCCCATCCGCTCAAACCGCCGGTCTTTGACGAACTGCAGCAGCTCGCGGTGCTGGAGCTCGCTCTCCCCCGGAAAGCCGCAGATGAAGGTCGTGCGCAGCGCCAGGTCCGGAACGCGGGCGCGCAGCTTGTCGAGCACGGCGCGCGTGTGTGCGGCGGGCGGGCGCGCCATGGCTAGAAGCACCAGGTTGTCGCTGTGCTGCAGGGGGATGTCGATGTACTTGCAGACTTTCGCGTTGGTCGCGATCTCCTCGACCAGGTCGTCCGGCCACGCCGACGGGTAGCAGTAGAGCAGCCGGATCCAAGCGACCCCCTCGATCAGGGACAGGTCGCGCAGCAGCGTCGCGAGCGTCTTGCCGTCGCGCCGGTCGGTCCCGTACAGGTTCGTGTCCTCGGCGATCACACAGAGCTCCTTGACGCCGGTCGCGGCCAGCGCGCGCGCCTCGTCCAGCAGCTGCGGGTAGGGCTTGCTCCGGAAGGCGCCGCGGAACGACGGGATGCTGCAGAAGGTGCAGCCGCAGTCGCATCCCTCGGCGATGCGCAGGTAGGCCGAGTGCGCGGGGCCGAGGCGGTACCGCTCGGCCTCGGAGCGGAAGGGGACGGTGGCCGAGCCGACCTGCACGCGGCGCGGGAGCGGGAGCGGGGGGGCGGCGGTCGTTGTGGCGGTCGCTGTGGTGCCTCCGTCGTTTTCGCCGTCGACGAGCCCGATTGCGGCGGCGACCTCGGCGGCCTTGGCCGCGGCCGAGGCGCCCTTCTGGCTCTTTTTGCCGGCGGCAGCGGCGGGCTTTTTGCCGGAGGCGGCGGCGGCGGGGGCGGAGGCCAGGGGCGCCGCCGCCGCCGCCCCCTCGGCCTCGGCCTCTGCGCGCTGCTGGTCCAGCAGGAGCCCCAGCGACGCGCCCAGGGCGTCGTAGTGCTCGAACCCCATGATCAGGTCGGCCTCGGGCAGCGACTCGGCCAGCTGCGCGCCGTACCGCTGCGCCAGGCACCCCGTCACCACCACCTTGCGGCGGCGGCCGTCCTCGCCGCCTAAGGTGGCGGCGGCGACGATCGCCTCGAGCGACTCGTTCTTGGCGTCCTCGACGAAGGCGCAGCTGTTGACGATGATGGCGTCGGCGGAGGCGTGGTCGTCGCCGACGACGTCGAAGCCCTGGCGCTGCAAGTCGCCCAGCAGGGTCTCGGCGTCGGTGGTGTTTTTGGGGCACCCGAGCGCGACGACCGACACGCGGCGGCCGGGCAGGTTTTTGTAAGGCGGCAGAGGGGGCGGCGTCGCTGGTGCGCGCTCGGCGGCGGCGGCGGCGGCGGCGTCTTGCGCAGCGGTCGTCGCTCTGGCGCCCTCGACGGCGGGCGCGGCCGCGCGGGCCCGGAACGACCGGGCGCGCATCGGGAGGGGCGCGCCGGGGCGCGACGCGGCGCCCGCGCTGCGGGTCTTCATCGCGGCGTCTCGGGTGTCGTGCCTCGCGCTCCGCCGCCTCGCTCGGCTCGCTGTCGATTGGGGGGGAGGGGCCCGCTTCCGGATGAGGGGTGTGCGCGCGCGAGACCGTGCAGAAGGGACAACGAATGCGAAATGTAGTGATGCTGACTGCGTCGGTGACTTGTGAGGAGAGGAGGGAGAGAGGAGGTGGAGGAAAAGAGCGTTCGGCGCGCGGGGGGCCGCCGCCTTCGTGTGGCCGCGGCCGACGGAACGACAAGCGCCCCGAAACAATCACTTTTGACATCCCCGGGAAATGATTACAAAATGCGGCGAAACTGAGACTGTTTTCGGGAAAGAGAGAGAGCCGGGAACGAAAGCGCTGAGACGGTCGCACTACATGCCGCGTGAAGTTTTGTTCGCCGCCGCGGCCGAAACAAAAATACCGCGGCACCGCTCGCCCCTCGCCCTCCCGGAAAAACAGCTCTGCGTTTGCCGTGCTCGTTGTGAGCGTGTGTGTGTGTGTGTACGTGTGTGTGTGTGTGTGTGTGTGAATGGCCGCCCTGCTCGGGGCATCTAAGAGGCCGGCCCCGACGACGCGCGCGCTATTTTCTGTACGTGCGTGCTCGCGTGTGATAACTATGTCCTCCTTTTTCCCCGTCTTTTCAAGCGGAGTGGGGGGGGGGGGGGGGGGGGCAACAAAAACACCCCCCCCCCCCCCCCCCCCCACCGCCGCCCCCCCCCCCCCCAACACAATTTTTTTTTTTTCCGGCGAACAACACCGCCCGGGGGGCGAGGGCGGCGCACTCCTGTGACAGCCGCGTCCCCAGGCGGACACAAGCGCGGGGCGGG
>Ga0105054_10006029_pt1 | contig 17100 bp, 13 predicted proteins | sample BON02_FD_78091 | JGI IMG/M metagenome (GOLD analysis project Ga0105054, IMG submission 78091) | Freshwater microbial communities from Lake Bonney liftoff mats and glacier meltwater in Antarctica - BON-02 (megahit assembly) | ecosystem: Environmental > Aquatic > Freshwater > Ice > Glacier...
AGTTCGAGCAAAACTGGCTTGCCAATCAACCCAGGCAAGCCAATTCGTGACTCGGTTATGGGGTACGGATTCCAGGGGCAAGGTCAAACACACCGCGTGAATGTACGGGGCTGGCAGCCGCTTGTGTGGAGGCGCGCCACCAAAACGATCTGTGGGTCGGCGGGTGCGGCGCAGACCCTCTCCACTGGTCTCTGCGAAATCCTGACTCCTGGCGGTCGGTAAAAAGGCACAAGCTTTCTCCCACTTGCGTTTGGGGGGCCTTTTTTTCCCTCTTGTATTTCCCCATCTCAATCGCCAGGGGACACACACGCCTTATTTCGTCACCGGTGTTCACCGGGTTCGTTGTCAAGCGACTGGTCAAAAAAATGCTGGTGTGCAAGGGCTTGGGGGTGCACCTCTCGATCCGCCAAGCCAGCGAAAGCAAGGTGGGTGGTCTGCGCGCCAAATGGGGTGTGAGCGCGGCGCGCGGTGCCGGTGCCGGTGCTTGGCGAGCTGACCGCAGACGAGCTGGCCGTGCACGCCGAGACGAGCAAGGCGCCCAAAGGCCAGACAGAACCGGCCACCTGAATGCCCAGCGCGGGCTTGGAAGATGGGCGCATCAACACCGTGCTGGTCGACTTTGAAATTCATGCGCTGGACCACATCAGCTACCAGAGACGCAGCAGGGGGTGCTGGGTTCTGCTTCGTGGGCCCGGTTGGCTACCGCCTGGGCGTTGTTACCGACATCCTCATCAACGCAGCGTTGATGGTCTGTGCTCCCAAAAGCGTGAAGAAAGGCCCGATGGCGCTGGCGCCGGTGCGTCGGGTCTGTCAAGCCGTGTTGCACGACCTCGGTTTGCCCGAGGACATGATGAACCTCGCCAACCACCCCACGCGCTTTGACCGCCGCGAAATACTGGCTGCGCTCAAGCGCAGCGGCCTTGCGTCAGCGCAAATATTTGCCGAGGCGGGCGCGATCATTCTCATTTCTGGCCGCGACCAAGACAAGCTCGATTAGGCTTGATTGCAAGCCCAAAACAGGGGCTTGTAATTCATTGCCCACGCGGTGGGCATCGCCGACATGCAAGGCGCTGACCGCGTCGCCAAGCTCTTGCTGAACAACCCCGGGAGCGGGGATTTCTTGATCGACAATGCGGGCCGCTCCCTTGGCCGCGCCACCGAAGGCAGCCAGCACCGCCGTCACGGTTACGAGCCCACCACCACAGCCCAACTGCTACGGCTGCTTGCGTGTCGCGATCGGTTTCTTGCCCGGCATGGGGGTCAACAAACGCGGCTATGTGGTCAACATCGGCTCGATTGGCGTGTCCACCAACGCGCCGCGCTTCTCGGCCTTTGCGACCAGCGAGGCCGCGCTTGATGCCTGGACCCGCTGCGCCTGCAGTGGGTTCGCCGAGCAGGGCGTGGCCTTGAGCACCATCAACATGCCGCTGCTGCGCACGTCGATCATCGTGCCGTCCCAAAGGTACGAAAATATGCCCACGCTGGGGCCGGGAGAGTCGGCTGACACGATCGCGCAGGCCTGTATTGTCGAGTCGACGCGCCCCGCGACCTGGCTGGGTGCGAGACGGGGCAGGTGTTGCACGCGTTCGTGCCACAGGTGGCGCAGATTGCGATGAACACCATCTTTCGCATGTTCTTGGATTCGCCGGCGGGCAAAGGCGAAAAGGCCGCCACGCCGCAGCTGTCGGCTGAGGCGGTGGCGATGCAGCAGCTGATGCGGGGAATTCGCACCAAATACAGGGTTACCGCGCGCGCCCCCTCTGAACAAGGGCATGGTTGGAAGCTCTCTCTGTGGTTTGGGTTTTTTTGCGGCAAGCCGGGCGAGACCCGGCCAAACCCAGCAAGCAAAAACCCAACCCTGAAGCCTACAATTTCCCAACCAAAAACAGTCAAAAACCGACATGACCCAGCCTCCCGACCTCAGCCACATCCAGCCCCGCGAGCGGGCCGCAATCCTGGCCCAGGCGTTGCCGTATATCCGCAAGTTCCACGGCAAAACCATGGTCATCAAGTACGGTGGAAACGCCATGACCGACGCGGCCTTGCAGCAAGACTTCGCCGAAGACGTTGTGCTGCTGAAACTGGTCGGCATCAACCCAGTGGTGGTGCATGGTGGCGGGCCGCAGATCGAGACCCTGTTGAAAAGGCTGGGCAAGGAAGGAAAGTTCATCCAGGGCATGCGCGTCACCGACGAGGAAACCATGGAGGTGGTCGAGTGGGTGCTGGGCGGGCAGGTCCAGCAGGACATCGTGGGCCTTATCAACGCGGCTGGTGGCAAGGCGGTGGGGCTGACCGGTCGCGATGGCGCCATGATTCGCGCGCGCAAGCTGCGACTGACAGACCAGAAAAACCCTGAGCACGAGCACGACGTGGGCCTGGTTGGCGATGTGGTCAGCATCGACCCCAGCGTGGTTCAGGCGTTGCAAGACGATGCCTTCATCCCCGTCGTCAGCCCGATCGGGTTTGGTGAGAACAACGAGAGCTACAACATCAATGCCGACGTGGTGGCCGCCAAGCTCGCCACTGTGTTGCAGGCCGAAAAGCTGCTCATGCTCACCAACATCCCCGGCGTTCTCGACAAGGAGGGCAAGCTGTTAACCGAGCTGACACCGCGCCGTATCGACGAGCTGGTGGCAGACGGCACGATTTCGGGCGGCATGATTCCGAAGATCGCGGGCGCGCTGGACGCGGCCAAGAGCGGCGTGACAGCGGTGCATATCCTCGACGGCCGTGTGCCACACGCGCTGCTGCTGGAAATCCTGGGTGACCAACCGTTTGGCACCATGATCAAGAGCCACTGAACCGCCAGACCCAAAGGACTGACACACATGACCCCCAGCGCCCCCGGGCCCACGCCTGCGATCGTGGTTGCCGACCCCACCACGAACGAGACCCATGACAGCGCCGCGGGCCGCGGGCTCAAGCGGCCTAAGCCGGGGGAGCGCCGGGTGCAGATCCTTCAGGCATTGGCCGCGATGCTGGAGCGGCCTGGCGCCGAGCGTGTGACCACCGCCGCGCTGGCGGCACGGCTGGGGGTGAGTGAGGCCGCGCTTTACCGCCATTTCGCGAGCAAGGCGCAGATGTTCGAGGGCCTGATCGACTTCATCGAGCAGTCGGTATTTGGTTTGGTCAACCAGCTAAACGAGCGCGAGACCAGCGCGCTGGCGCGTTCGCGCAAGCTGATCACCTTGCTGCTGCAATTTGGTGAAACAAACCCCGGTATGGCGCGCGTCATGGTGGGCGACGCGCTGGTGTTCGAGAACGAACGCTTGCAGCACCGCATGAACCACTTTTTTGACAAGATCGAATCTGTACTCAAACAGAACCTGCGCGAAGCCGCACAGCTCACCGGTGCGGCAACGCCCACGGTGGACGCTCAAGCCGATGCTTCGGTCATCACCGCTTTTTGCGTTGGGCGCTTGCAGCGATACGCCCGCAGCGGATTCAAGCGCTCGCCCAGCGAGCATCTTGAGCACAGCCTGGCGCGGTTGTTGCCGACGGCGTACCCCTGATCTGCGCCCTCTTTAAGCGCAGGCTTGGTTTTGCCATGGGCCAGCGCTGCCCGCGCTCTGTTGTCTTTTCTCCACCGAAAATGCCCATCGGCGCCAACCAACAAGCTGATTCGGGTTAACCCTAGTTTTACAGGTAAGGGGCCTGTGTAAGGGATCGGTCCCCGGAAAAATCTCCGCCAAATAGGGCGGGAATGTGCCGGCGTGCACAAATTCCGGGTAAAAATAGAACGGTCGTTCGATTATTTTCCCCACCGTGTCTTTTCCAGTTTCCCAACCCCACCCAGCCCGCATGTCCGACGCCCTCAGCCCTGCCCGTTTGCGACGCGATACCGACAGCCACAAGCCGCTGCAAAAAGGCCGCCAGACCAAGGCGGCCATTGTCGACGCTGCGCTGGGCCTTGCCACCCAGATTGGGCTGGAAGGTCTGTCGATTGGCGCGCTGGCCGAGGTGATGCAGATGAGCAAGTCTGGCGTGTTTGCCCACTTTGGCTCGCGCGAAGAGTTGCAGATTTCGGTGGTGCGCGAGTACCACGCCCGCTTCGAGGAAGAGGTATTTTTCCCAGCGCTGGCGGCCCCGCGCGGCCTGCCCCGGCTGCGCGCGCTGTTTGAAAACTGGATGAAGCGCACCTCGGTGGAGCTCGATTCCGGTTGTATCTACATCAGCGGTGCGGTCGAGTTTGACGACCGGCCCGGGCCGGTGCGCGATGCCCTGGCGAGTTCCGCCAATACCTGGCTGGATGCGATGCGCCGCGCTGTTGAACTGGCGGTTGCTGAAGCCCATTTGCTGCCGCAGACCGATGCCACGCAGATGGGTTTCGAGATCCACGCGCAAATCCTGGCGCTGCATTACGAGGCCCGCTTTCTGCGCAGCCCGGGCTCGGTGCAGCGCGCGGTGCGTGCTTTTGACGGCATCGTGCTGCGGTTCAGCGCGCCTGTCCTGCCGTCCCCGCCACGGTGATGAGGCCATTCATTCCAACCAAGCTTCGCGCCGCCACCGCACAGCGGTGATTCCCTTTCATTGCTTTTCACACACCACCCCAGGAGCCCACCATGCCCATTTACAACCCGCCCCTGCGCGACATGCAGTTTGTGATGCACGAGCTGTTGCATGTCACCGAAGACTTCAAGGCCATGTCGCAGCACGCCGACACCGACGTTGACACCATCAACGCGGTGCTGGAAGAGGCCGGAAAATTTGCCACCGAGGTGATCTTCCCGCTCAACATCAGCGGCGACACCGAGGGCTGCCAGCTCGACCAGAAGACCCACGAGGTCACCACGCCCAGCGGCTTCAAAGAAGCCTACAAGACCTACGTGGACGGCGGCTGGGCTGGCCTGTCTTGCGACCCCGAATATGGCGGTCAAGGCCTGCCGTTTGTGGTCAATCAGTGTTTGTACGAGATGATGAACTCGGCCAACCAGGCCTGGACGATGTACCCGGGCCTGACCCACGGCGCTTACGCCTCGTTGCACACCCACGGCACCGACGAGCAAAAAGCCACCTATCTGAAGAAGATGACCACCGGCGAATGGACCGGCACCATGTGCCTGACCGAGCCGCACTGCGGCACCGACCTGGGCCTGATGCGCACCAAGGCCGAACCGCAGGCCGATGGCACCCACAAGCTCACTGGCAACAAAATTTTCATCAGCGCCGGTGAGCACGACATGGCGGACAACATCATTCACCTTGTGTTGGCCCGGTTGCCCGATGCGCCCGCTGGCATCAAGGGTGTAAGCCTGTTCATCGTGCCCAAGTTCAATGTGAACAAAGACGGCTCTCTGGGCGAGCGCAACGGCATCTACTGCGGCGGTCTGGAGCACAAGATGGGCATTCACGGCAACGCCACGGCTCAGATCGTGCTCGATGATGCGGTCGGCACGCTGGTGGGCCAGCCGCACAAAGGCATGCAGGGCATGTTTGTGATGATGAACGCAGCGCGCCTGGGCGTGGGCAACCAGTCGCTCGGTTTGACCGAGGTGGCTTACCAAAATGCACTGGCCTACGCCAAAGACCGGACCCAGATGCGCAGCCTGAGCGGGACCAAGGCCAAAGACAAGTCCGCCGATCCCATCATCGTCCACCCCGATGTGCGCAAGATGCTGCTGACTGCCAAGGCTTACGCCGAGGGCGGCCGGGCACTCGCCATGTACTGCGCGGTGCTGCTGGAGAAGGTGCACACCCACCCCGATGCGAAGGTGCGCAAAGACAGCGATGAAATGCTCTCGCTTCTCACCCCGATCGTGAAGGCCTTCATGACCGACAACGGTTACCAAGCCGCCAGCATGTGCCTGCAGGTCTTTGGAGGCCACGGTTACATCAAGGAATGGGGCATGGAGCAGTTTGTGCGCGACGCCCGCATCAACATGATTTACGAGGGCACCAACACCATCCAGTCGCTCGATTTGCTGGGCCGCAAGGTGCTGGGTGACCAGGGCGCTGCGCTGAAGAAATTCGGCAAGCTGGTGGGCGCGCTGGTGGCCGAGGAAGGTGTGAACGAGAAGATGGCCGAGTTCATCAACCCGATCGCGCTGCTGGGCGAGCAGATCACCAAGTTCACGATGGAGATCGGCTTCAAAGGACTGCAAAACCCCGACGAGGTGGGTGCCGCTGCGGTGGACTACCTGCGGGTGGCTGGCCACCTGGTCTATGGCTACTTCTGGGCTCGCATGGCGCAGGTGGCGTTGCGCGAAATCGCCGCTGGCAACACCGATCCGTTTTATCAAGCCAAGCTGCAAACCGCCCGCTTTTACTTCGCCAAGCTGTTCCCCGAGACCGCGAGCCTGATGCGCACCGCACGCGCCGGCTCGAAAGTTTTGATGGACACCGATGCCGCCTTGGCTTGAGCCGTCCGTTCTTTAATTCCCTGGAGATTTTTCATGCACAAGTCCGCTGCCCTTGCCTTGTTGGTCGCCGCTCCCTTGGCTGCGTTTGCGCAGATGTCGCCGGTGGGCATCTGGCACTCGATCGACGACACGACGCGAGAGACCAAGTCAGAAATCGTGATCGCCGACAGCGGCGGCGTGCTCACCGGGCGCATTGCCAAGCTGCTGCGCAGAGATGTCAAGCAGGATGCCGTGTGCGACCTGTGCACCGACGACCGCAAGGACAAGCCGATTCTGGGCATGGAGATCATCCGTGGCGCCAAGAAGCAAGACGGCAAAGAGGTCTGGGAAGACGGCAAGATCCTCGATCCGGAAAACGGCAAGAGCTACACCTTGCGCCTAACGCCGATCGAGGCCGGCAAGAAACTCGACGTGCGCGGCTCGATGTTTGGCGTTGGCCGTACGCAAACCTGGGTTCGGGTGCAGTGAGATCCCACCGCGCAACCTGCGGTGTCACCTCCACAGGGGCTGCGCTGGCGGCCCGGCGAAGCCGATTCCGCTGTGCCCCAGATCGATCCCCCTCATGCGGCCCCAACGTCTAAAGAAACCTGATTCATGAATCGATTCCAAGTGAAAAAAGTCGCCGTGCTCGGCGCTGGCGTGATGGGCGCGCAGATTGCTGCGCACCTGGTTAACGTCAAGGTGCCGGTCATCCTGTTCGACCTTCCCGATAACAAGACCCCCACGCTCCCCGAGGGGGCCGGTTCCTTCTTGGGGCGGTCTGGCGGCGACCCGAGCCCCAAAAATGGCATCGTCACCCGCGCCATCAACAGCCTGAAAAAGCTCAAGCCCTCGCCGCTGGGCGACTTGAAAGACGCCAGTCTCATCGGCCAAGCCAACTACGAAGAGCATCTGGAGCTGCTGCGCGACTGTGACCTCATCATTGAGGCGATAGCCGAGCGCGTGGACTGGAAGCTCGATCTGTACAAAAAGATCGCGCCTTTCGTGGCCGAGCATGCGATTGTGGCCAGCAACACCTCGGGCCTGTCCATCACGGCGCTGAGTGAAGGCCTGCCCAAGTCGATCAAGCCGCGCTTTTGCGGCATCCATTTTTTCAACCCGCCGCGCTACATGACGCTGGTGGAGCTGATCAACACGCCCACCACCGAGCCCAAGATCCTCGACGTTCTGGAAGCCTTCGTCACCAGCGGACTGGGCAAAGGCGTGGTGCGCGCCAAAGACACGCCCAACTTCATCGCCAACCGCATTGGCATCGCCGGCATGTTGGCCACCATGAAAGAGGTGGAGAACTTCGGCCTCACCTACGACGTGGTGGACGACCTCACCGGCAAGCGCCTGGGTCGCGCCAGCAGCGGCACCTTCCGCACCGCCGACGTGGTGGGCTTGGACACCGTGGCCCATGTCATCAAGACGCTGCAAGACAACCTCTCGCTGGACAGCGACCCTTTTTATGGGAGTTTCGGCACGCCACCGGTGCTGAAAGCCTTGATCGAGGCCGGCCACCTGGGCCAAAAAGCCAAGGCCGGTTTCTTCAAGAAAGTGGGTCGCGACATCCTGCGCTACGAGCTGGAGAGCGGCGAATACGTGCCTGCCGGCGACAAGGCCGACGAGGTCTATGGCCGCATGCTCAAGCGCCCAGCGGGCGAGCGCCTGCGCCTGCTGCGCGATGCACAAGGCCCGCAAGGCCAGTTCCTGTGGGCGATTTTGCGCAATGCCTTTCACTACGCAGCGGTGCACCTGGCCGACATCGCCGAGACCGCACGCGATGTGGACCAGGCCATGCGCTGGGGCTTTGGCATGAAGCAAGGCCCGTTCGAGCTGTGGCAAGAAGCGGGCTGGCTGCATGTGGCGACGATGGTGCAGGAAGACATAGCTGCCGGCAAGGCACTGAGCAAAGCGCCCTTGCCCGAGTGGGTGTTCAAAGGTCCAGTGGCCGACGCCGGTGGTGTCCACACCGAGCAGGGTTCTTGGAACCCGTCGAAGAAGACCTTTGAGCCACGCCGCAGCCTGCCGGTCTACCAGCGCCAGGCTTTTCCGGCGTTGCTGCTGGGTGAAGCCGGGCCGACGTTTCAGACCGCGGGCACGACGATCGAGGAAAGTGATTCAGTGCGCATCTGGACGCTGGGCGGCGATGTGCTGATCGCCAGCATCAAGACCAAGATGCACGCCATCAGCCCCGAGGTCTGCGAAGGCCTGATGCTGGCCGTTGAGCTGGCGGAAAAAGACCACCAAGGCCTGGTAATCTGGTCGGGCGATGGGCTGTTCTCTGCCGGCGCCGATCTGCAGGCCATGCTGCCCGCCTTCATGGCGGTGGGTGTGGCAGCGGTTGAAGACGCCGAGGGCTTCATGCAGCAAACCATGCTGCGCTTGCGCTATGCCAATGTGCCGGTGGTCAGCGCGGTGCAGGGTTTGGCGCTCGGCGGTGGTTGCGAGCTGGCGGTTTACAGCGCACGCCGCGTGGTGCATATGGAGAGCTACATCGGTTTGGTGGAAGTGGGCGTGGGTCTGGTGCCGGGCGCTGGCGGCCTGACTTACATTGCGCGCCGCGCAGCGGAAAACGCCGAGACCTCGACCGGCAAAGACCTGTTGCCGTTTCTCACCGAAGGCTTCACAGCGGCGGCGATGGCCAAGGTCGGCACCAGTGCGCTCGAATCGCGCCAGCTGGGTTACCTGTTGCACAGCGACGTGATCGTGCCGCACCAGGACGAGCTGCTGTTTGCCGCGATCAACGAGGCCAAAGCGCTGTTTGCTGGTGGCTACCGTGCGCCGCACAAGCGTCTGTTCCCCGTGGCCGGGCGTGACGGCAAGGCCACCATTTTGGGCAGCCTGGTCAACATGCGAGACGGCGGCTTCATCAGCCAGCACGACTTCCACATCGCGTCCCTGATCGCGAATGTGGTCACCGGTGGTGATGTGGACCCCGGCACGCTGGTCAACGAAGACTATTTGATGACGCTCGAGCGCCAGGCGTTTTGCTCGCTGATCGAGCACCCGAAGACGCAGGAGCGGATTTTGGGTCTGCTGAACACCGGCAAGCCGGTTCGCAATTGATCGGATGTGGGTGGCGCGCCTGCCCCCATCCCGTCCTTCGCCCAGACGGGGAAGGCGCCAGACACCTCTGACGGAGTGAAACCATGAACAAACAAATCCAAGACGCCTACATCGTTGCCGCCACGCGCACGCCCATTGGCCGCTCGCACAAGGGCTTCTTCAAGCATATGCGCCCAGACGACTTGCTCGCCATTGCGCTGCGCTCGGCCATGGCCCAGGCGCCCGGGCTCGACCCCAAAGCGGTGGAAGACGTGATCTGCGGTTGCGCCATCCCCGAAGCCCAGCAGGGCTTGAACGTGGCGCGCATCGGCGCCATCCTGGCCGGGCTGCCGAACACGGTGGGCGGCATCACAGTGAACCGCTTTTGTGCGTCTGGTCTGTCCGCTGTTCAGATGGCGGCTGACCGCATCCGCGTTGGCGAGGCCGAGGTGATGATCGCCGCCGGCACCGAAAGCATGAGCATGGTGCCGATGATGGGCAACTCGCCCAGTCTCTCGCCCGCCATCTTCAGCAACACCGACGACGTGGAGCGCTACGGCATCGCCTATGGCATGGGCCTGACAGCCGAGAAGGTGGCGCAGCAGTGGAAGGTGAGCCGCGAAGACCAGGACGCGTTTGCGGTGCAGTCGCACGCCCGCGCGCTTGCAGCGATGCAGGCCGGCGATTTCAGCGCCGAGATGACACCGGTGGAAGTGACCGAGCGCAGCGTGAATTTGGAGTCTGCCGAGGTCAGCACCAGCAACCGCACTGTGAGCCTGGACGAGGGCGCGCGGCCCGACACCACGCTGCAAGGGCTGGCCCGGCTGCGCACCGTGTTCGCCGCGCGCGGCTCGGTGACCGCTGGCAACAGCTCGCAAACCAGCGACGGCGCGGGCGCGCTGATCTTGGTGAGCGAAGCGGCCTTGAAACGCTACAACTTGAAGCCGCTGGCGCGTTTCGTGGGCTACGCCAGCCGTGGCGTGCCGCCGCACATCATGGGCATTGGCCCGGTTGAGGCGATTCCTGCTGCGTTGAAAAACGCCGGCCTGAAGCAAGACAACATCGACTGGTTCGAACTCAACGAAGCCTTTGCCGCGCAGTCGCTCGCTGTTATTCGCACGCTTGGTTTGGACCCCGCCAAGGTCAACCCCATGGGTGGTGCGATCGCACTCGGTCACCCGCTGGGTGCCACCGGCGCGATCCGCTCCGCCACCGTGATCCACGCCTTGCAGCGCACAAAGCAGCGCTACGGCATGGTGACGATGTGTGTGGGGATGGGGCAGGGCGCTGCGGGCATTTTCGAACGCATATAGATCGACCCCCACCCCCGCGTCGCGCCTGCGGCGCACCACCCCCTCAAGGGGGCGGCACTGGCGGCCTGGCAAAGCCAGCTCCGCATTGCCCTGGGTTTTTTGGGACCTCTGTCCTGATGATCTGTCTCGGTTCAGACAGCTGTTTGGGCGCTGTTGTCCGCACACTTGAGCCCATGACTTTCCAACACCCCTTCGACCAAGCCATCGCCCTCACGCCGACTGCCGAGGGTGAGTACACCGGCTCAACCTCACCGGCATACGCCAACATGGTGGGGCCGTTTGGTGGCGTCACCGCAGCGGTGGCGCTGAACGCGGTGCTGCAACACCCAGCGCTGTTGGGCGAGCCGGTGGCGTTGACGGTGAATTTTTGTGCCGCGCTGGCCGATGGCGTGTTCACCGCCACCGCGCGACCAGCGCGCACCAACCGCTCCACGCAACACTGGGTGGTGGAGCTGGCGCAGGGCGGTTCGGTGGTGATGACAGCCACCGCCTTGACCGCCGCGCGGCGCGAGACCTGGAGCCTGGACGACGGGCCCATGCCCGCTGTGCCACAGCCCGACGCACTGGCGGATACGGTGTCTTTACCGCAGGTGGAGTGGGTGCGGCGCTACCAGACGCGCTTCATCGAGGGCGGCATTCCGACCAATTGGGATGGTGGCGGCGCCAGCAGCCAGACCCGGTTGTGGATGCGCGATGCGGCGCCCAGGTCGCTGGACTTCTGCAGCGTCGCTGCGCTGGCCGATGTGTTCATCCCGCGCGTCTGGGTGCGCCGCGCCACGCGTGTGCCGGTGGGCACGGTGTCGATGACGGTGTATTTCCACGCCGGCGCCGCACCCCTGACCGAGCTGAACCACAGCTGGGTGCTGGGCCAAGCAAGAGCGCAAGCCTTTCGCAACGGCTTCTTCGACCAGACCGCTCAGCTCTGGAGCGAAGGCGGCCACCTGCTGGCCACCAGCCACCAGGTGGTTTATTTCAAGGAATAACCGCAGCGACCCGAGAAGCTGCGAACCGCTCGCCCAACAGATTCTTGCGGTCTGCTGAGGAACAAACACAGGCCGCTGTAGCCCCCGTGCGCGCTCGCGATGCCGAGCTAGAACAGGCCAAAGGCTGTGCCGGCGCCCACAAACAGGCTGTCGCCGGCGCGCAGGCGGTGCGGGCTGGTGGCGCTGCGTATCGGTCAGGCGTTGCCGGCCTCGACCGAACCGCCAGCGGACAGGGCGCGGGCAAAACCTGGGCGGTAACCCAGGCGCCGGTAACTTGCCCAGCTTCAGGCTCTGGCGCCGGCCAAACGCCAGCGACCAGCCCTCGGTGTCGAAGCTTTCAATGCGGTGCAGCTCGGCCGGTAGTCCTGGCACGGTGTCGATCGGCTCGGTCATTTGGGTGGCATGCGAGCGCGCCACGCCCGAGACGCGCTCCCGCTTCAGTGGGCCGCTCCGGGCGGCCTGGACCAGGGCGCCCGGAGCGCCCGCTGCTGCTGCCAGCTGACAAAGCCGTGGTGGTCGGTGGTGAACCAGGCCAGCGCCAGCGCGCCGAGCGTGTTTGGCACTGGCCGAACTGCACCAGCTTGGCGCCGCGCTTGAAATCGGTCAAGCCGATCGCGCGCCCAGCAGCGGACCGAGCAGCAGGTCGCGCCGGCCCAGCGCAGCCACGCTGGCCTGCAGGTTTTGATCGATCAGGATGCTGTCCTTCAGGGTGGCGATGTCAATCACGCCGCCGAGCGTCCCGCACCCGACCAGCTGGGCAGCCGGTCAAAGCTGCTCAGGTGGTGGCTCCTCAGCGCGTGGCGGCGCAGCAGGCGCAGCAGGTGCAGCAGGTGCTGTGGCGAGTGGGTCGAGTCGGCGCCGCAGGGCAGGCGGATTTCGCCGTCGCGAAAGCCGAAAGGCAGTGGCGAGAGCTCGGCATCTTCTTCCTTGCAACGCTGTGAAAGCAGCTGGCGCGGCTCTAGCCGCTCGAACAGATTGTCCAAACCAGCGCCAGAATTTCCTGCTTTTGTTCGGTGGGCGTCATGCCGCTGGCGCGTGACCGCCCGAGAGCCCCAGCGCCACCCGTGGCCGCGGTGGGGCGGTGGGGAGGTGGCACAGGGATCGGCGCTCCAGGTGCGTGTGTGGTGAGTCAGCACCCTGGCCAGCAGCAGCGCTGCACAGAGGGTACCGCTGCGCAGCCACCTCCCGGTTGACAAGAGGCGAGACCTGGCGAAAGTGGCGAACATGGTGGGTTTGGGCGGCGCGTAAATGGCGTGGGAGCGTGCAGGGTCGAGAGCTGCCCTGTCACCCTTGACGCTCCACAGAGTGGGTTGGGCGAAGGCTTCGTGGTAGCTTCCCAACTGTTGTGCCATCGGCCCCATCCCATCTTCCCAACCACCGAGTCAACCCATGAGCGACATCCTTGTCTACACCGAAGATGGCGTGACCACGCTGACCTTCAACCGCCCCGACAAAAAGAACTCCATCACCGCCGCCATGTACACGGCCCTGGCCGACGCGCTGGACGCTGCCCAGGCCGATGCCAGCGTGCGCTGCGTGGTGTTTCAGGGCAACGAAAGCACCTTCAGTGCTGGCAACGACATCGGCGATTTCCTCAACAACCCGCCCGCCACCGGCGACTCGCCGGTATTTCGTTTCCTGCGCGGCGTGGCGCAGTTTCCCAAGCCGGTGCTGGCGGCGGTCTGCGGCCCGGCAGTGGGCATTGGCACCACGCTGTTGTTTCACTGCGACCTGGTCTACGCCGGCGACAACGCCGCGTTCTCCATGCCTTTTGTGAACCTGGGTCTGTGTCCCGAGGCCGCGTCCAGCCTGCTGGTGCCGCAAATGCTGGGTTACCACCGCGCCGCCGAGGCGTTGTTGCTGGGCGAGCCTTTCATGGCCGAGGCGGCGCTTGAGGTGGGGCTGGTCAACCGCGTGTTGCCGCCCAGCGAGGCGGCAGGCTACGCACAGACGGTTGCCCGCAAGCTCGCGGCCAAGCCCATCAGCTCGCTCGTCGAGACCAAACGTTTGATGAAGCAGGGCCAGTCGCAGCAGGTGATGGCGGTGATGGCCGAGGAGGGCGAGAGCTTTGGCCGCATGCTGCGCGAGCCGGCCGCGCGCGAAGCCTTCGGCGCCTTCATGGAGCGGCGCAAGCCCGATTTTTCACAGCTCTGAGGCAGCGTGTTGCCGCCGATTTAAAACTGGGCCACCGTGGGCCTTGCCGCGTGTTGCCGATCCCGATCCCGAGGTCGGGGAATGTGGTGGTCGGTTGGCTGCTTGGAATGGGGCAGTGGCGGTATGTGGGATCAGATTCGAACCGACTCAGCGGTGCCGAAAGACCAAGGTGCCCGCTGCGCGTTGGTGGGTTCGCTCAAAACCGCCGCGTAAGTTCAACGCCAGCCGAAAGCGAGCGGCCCAGGCCAGGTTCAAAGAATCGGCGGTTGCCATCGTTGACGATCACGGAGCCAGCATGCTTTTTGTCGGCCAGGTTGTCGATTCGAATGAATTCGCGCCACGTCCAAGCGCCGGTGGTCTGCTCGAAACGGGCACCCAAGCCGAAAAGCGTGTGTCCGGCGGCTGCATCGCTGTTGAGGTCGTTGACGAAAACACGACCCGCGTGGCGAGCCTCCAGTGTGAATACGCTCCCTGCCGCCCAACTGCCACTCAGATTCGGCGCCCAAGCGACCTGTGCGAAAAGCTGCTGGTTTGGGATGCCTGGCATTTGATTGCCTGCAACCACAAGCGCCCGTGGATTGACATCCGGGCACCGCGTTTGGGCGCAGGTCAGAAAACTGTCTTGGTAGCTTGCCCGAATGTAGGTGTAGGCACCGGTCAGGGTGACCTGGTCCAAACCGTACTCGGCTGAGAGCTCAAGTCCTTGGCGCTTGGTGCGACCCGCGTTCTGGAAGGTCGACCGACCGCCAGTGTTGTTCTGCACCACGATCTCGTCATCGGTTCGAATGTCAAATACGGTTGCATTCCAAAGGCCTGCGCCACCGCGTCCGCGCAGACCGGCTTCTGCGCTCGTGCTGCCTGCCGCATTGAGCGCGGTGTTGAAGCCGGCGGCGCCGCTGCTTTGATACGCCACTTCGTTCAGAGTGGGAATTTCCAGCCCTTTGCCGACATTGGCGAAGGCTTGTAGCGCTGGCGTGAGTTGCCAGCGTGCGCCCACCACCGGCAAGGTGCCACGGAAGCGTTTTTCGCCACTGTCGTTACCGTTGGAGCCCACGACGAAGCGATCGCTTGAGGTGTAGTTGGCGCGCACGCGGCGCAAGCCTGCGCTCAGTGTGAGCTGCTCGGTTGCCCACTCGCCTTGAATATAGGGGTCGAGCGTGGTGGCGCGGTTGGTCTCGTCGCGGCGCAGCGCGCCCCGCACACCCAGCGTGGGGCCTATGAAGTTCTGGTAACCCTTGCGCTCGTCGGTCTGCCGGTCAGAGGCTAGGCCCGCGCTCAGCTTGACGCGGCCGCTGGCGGCTTCTCCGCTCCAGCGCCAGCGCCCGTTCCAGCCCCAGTAAGTGCGGTCAAGGTCGATCACGCCACCCGAGCTGGTGGGGCCCTGAGCGCCGGTGGGAATGGATTGGTGCTGCACCACCTGGCGGCTGCCGCCATAGCCCATGAGCTCAATTTTGTGCCCACCGCCCAGCGCTTGATCCCACGCCAGACCGAGCTGGCCCTGAGACACCGACTTGCGGGTGTTGAATTGCATGGCAGCAAGCGTGGTCTGCTCGCCATCGGTTTCGAACGCGGCGCGCGACCGACCCAGCGGGTCCAGCGCAAAACCGCGCTGCTGGTTGAACAAGACCACCGTTCGCCCGCTCTCGTGGGCTCGCGAGAGTTTCAGGTTGACCGTGCTGCGGTCGGCGGCCGATTGGGGTCGCGCGCCGTCGGTGGCGAACTTGCCCACGTCCAGCGTGTAAGACCAGCCAGGTTCTTCAAGGGTGCCGGTCTGGCCCCTGATCTGGGTCGAGAAGCGCCAAAGGCCGTTGGCACCCAGGGCCGCACCGGTGCGAATCTCGCCAGGCTGGCCGCCGTCTTCGGTGTACAGCAGAATCGCGCCGCCACTGGAGGCCCCATACAACGAGGCGAACGGACCGCGCACCACCTCGATGCGCTCCGCACTGCCCAGCGGAAAGTTGGCCGCCTGGCCAGAGCCGTCGGGCGCACTGGCAGGAATGCCGTCGACAAACAGACGCACGCCGCGCACGCCAAAGGTGCTGCGCGCGCCATAGCCGCGAATCGACACCTGAAGATCTTGCGCATAATTTTGGCGGTTGCGAATGACCAGCCCTGGTACGCGGCCCAGGCCTTCCGAAAGGTTGATCTGCATCTGTCCCTTGCGCAGCTCGTCGCCGTAGACCACATCGGCGGTGGCGCTGCTGCGCCACCGCTGCTCGGCCGAGCCACTGCCGATGATGACCACCGGCGCCAACGAGCCGCTGTCGAAGTCGGGCTCGGGCGCCGCCGACTGGGCTTGGGCACCGAGGGACAGCGTCAACAGTGCTGCTGTCGTGTGCCAACATGATGGTGCGGTGCTCAATCCGGTTGACCTTTTATCCAGATTTCGCATCCCGTACGATCATAAGGACGCTTGTGAAAGAGATGTGGATGGGTAGCGTACCAATCTTTCATCGCCTGCATCGGCGTCTTGCTCTTCAAGGCCGATTGCGGGAACTGGTGGTTGTACAAGGCGACGTATCGGGTGAGCGTCTGCGCCAGGTCCTCAGCACTGTTGAAGCGGTTGGTTTTCAGCACATCGGCAATGCGCCCGTTGAAGCGCTCGACCATGCCGTGGGTTTTGGGTATTTCTGCCTTGTCATGTTCGCGGCTGGTAAAAAGCCGGTCGGTGAATTCTTTGCCGTTGTCGGTCAGCAGCTTTTGGATCTTCATCGGGCAGGCTTTTTGCAACGCCGTCAGGAAGCTGCTGGCGCTGCGGTCTGCTTTGTCGGACTTGATCTGCACAAACACCCAGCGCGTGGCCCGGTCGATGGCCACAAACAGGTAGCTGCGATGGGTCTCATCGGCCATCTGCGGCAGGTACTTCACGTCCATCTGCAGGCAGCCCGGTTCGTCCGCTTCAAACGCCTTGTGTGGCTCTTTGGGGGTGACGGGCTTGAGCGCGTTCAAGTTGCCCACCCCGTGGCGGCGCAGGCAGCGGTCCAGCCCAGAGCGCGAAACATCCCTGCACAAAAACTCCCGGGTCACCGCCAGCATGTCATCCAGGGGCAGCAAGAGCATCTTGCGCAGCTCCACCACGATGATCTCTTGCGCCGGTGTGAGCGTGGTCTGCAAGGCGTGGGCGGTGTGGGACCTGTCCTCAAAGCTCTGGCGGGCGCGCCATTTGTAAATGGTGGCCTCGGTTACGCCGTAGCGCTTTGCCAGCACACAGACGCGCTCGGTGCTGGCGGCAATCTCTGCCCGAACAGCGGGCGTGGTGCG
>Ga0105054_10006032_pt1 | contig 17094 bp, 3 predicted proteins | sample BON02_FD_78091 | JGI IMG/M metagenome (GOLD analysis project Ga0105054, IMG submission 78091) | Freshwater microbial communities from Lake Bonney liftoff mats and glacier meltwater in Antarctica - BON-02 (megahit assembly) | ecosystem: Environmental > Aquatic > Freshwater > Ice > Glacier...
AACAATGCTGACAGGCTGGGTGCTGGCTTCATCAGTGTGTGCTTACGCCGGTAGCAGGACTGATTTTTTGAGGCAAAAATCGAGCGATATTTTCTGGAGAGCTTTTTTCGGGAGAGGAATTTCAGGAGAAGCATTACTTGTCTACAACTTTGTTCCCAGTAATTGGCTGTGGAGTGGATTCATAAATCCCCCACCTCCGTTTGGGTTTTTTCCTTTTCCACGAAAAGAATGTTTTGATTTAAACCGAAAGAAGAAAGCCCCCAAGAAGAGAACACGTTTTGGCAGAAAATTCCCTCCCGAGTGGGTCACCAACAGCTCTCTATCCATATCACGAGATTACTTGATTACTGAAAATCGAGCGACATTTTTTGCCCAAGAAAGCTGTTCTGGGCAAAAATTCCTCTCCCGAAAAAAGCTCTCCAGAAAATATCGCTCGATTTTTGCCTCAAAAATCAGTCCTGCTACGGGTGTTAGACTCGGAAACTCGCTGGCTGGGTCATTTCGGTGGTTTTGATATCCCGGAATTCTGCTGTAGTAAAGGCGAAGAGTTCTGAAGAAGATCCCAGAACAACACGAGGCCTCGTTTCTCCCTCACCCTCGGGTTAATAAAACAAAGCAACACAGTAAGTGCGTTGATGAGCCTCAACCACAAGAGACTATGCTCACCAACACGTCGGAATTGCGCGCTGCAGGTTTCACACTGAGAGACGTGATTCCCCCAGCGCTCAGGCTGCGGCAGTAGGCGTAGGTAAGTGGAGGGTCTGAGCTGACTTCAGGATATGGGTTCTAAGACGTTTGTACAGTCTGTAGACAACGACACCGAATTCAATTCACAATGCGAGTGAACACGTGGAAAATTTCGATTTTTGTTCATTAAATATTTTTCCCTTACCATTTCGAGAAAAGTTTTTTATTGGAAATGCCCCTTAGATATGAGGTGCGCCTCCGTCAGAGTTAAGTGCTAGATTTCTGCCCGCAGTGGTGCTGGCCTACCCTGACCCTGCACTTAGCCTCGTCTGTCTACATTCAACATATCAAAATATAGGGAAAGTTCACATTTGCATGGAAGAATTCTTCCATTCAGCGCGCTGTGAATCCCAAGGGAGAGGATCTCCTTAGATAAGATTTTGGCCGGACGCTTGTTTCTTCCTTTGGGACTCATATCTTTTTTGAAGAATGTCCGACAGTATGGGTGCAGCGCAGCGCTGGAAGCTGTGATGCCTAAAGTGGATTAGCCTTGAGCATGCACTGTTTTACAAGTATGGGGAGGGCGACATTCATCAACCAGAGGGAAGTGTCCCCTATTTGCACCATCCTCATGACTCTGGTCCAATCCAGTGGGCGTGCGCGGCGACGTCGGGCTAAAGCCCTCCGCTGCCGCGCGCCCCGTGCGGTGGTGTTCATACATACCTGCCACAGAACCTGTGCTCCAGAGCATACAATATGCCAGATTTGTCATGAGTCATTCAGACGCTGCGCTTCTTCGCCACCATGGTACATTACTTAATAAAGATATGGAACCCAAAGGACACTTATGTTTAAATTTTTATGGTGGTCACAGTCACCCGGGTCAGCAGCTAGGAGGCGTTTGCAGGGAAAATGAAGGAATTGATGAAAAGGCACAGCGTCATAGATGCACTCGGGTCCCACGTCACACAATTAGAACTTGATGGTGATGTTTATCTTGAAACACTTATTTATACATTCTTTATTCAATTTGACAGTTGTGACATTTTTGCTCAGATTCCCTCCTCCGAGTCCTTGCTTCCCACTCTGCCATGCCTGACGTTATAAGTATCATGTATTAGATTCATTCATTCCTCCCTACCTTCTTGCCGACGGCAATCGACGGTCGATTACCCACACACCTGCGCGCTGACCCACCCACCATATGTGCAAGATTCTCTTCTCAGAACTATTCCCAGGCCAGTTGCTTCTTGGGCTGGCTTGACTGTCCTGCGTCAGGCCCTTGCTGGGGCGAGAAGATGCCCATCTCATCGATCATTGGCGTGAGCTTGGGCGCGCGTCTCACAGTACTGACGGGAGGGCGCGTGGGTGTGCCACCAGGCGGTACTGCGCCTCTCCTGCGCACGCGTCGAATGGGCTGGTTTTCGGGAGTGACTCCTACTGGAGCAGCAGGAGAGAGGTCAGGCAGACTTGGCCGGGCATATTGAGGACGTTCGCGGGGCGCACCCGCTTCAGCCATCAGCTCACTTGCACTGCTCGACAAGGTATCTTCATCCTCATGGTCACCTTTGGGGAGTTTGTCGAGAAGCTCATCGAGCTGCATCTCTAGTGCCTTTAGCCGCGAGCGAGCGTGACCCCACCGGCCTGTAGCTTGTTGTGCGTCAGTTGACACCAAACTGGTAGCACCAGGCCAGAGCACGGCAGGCGGCAGGCCATCATCCTGCAAGGTGCTAATTTCGTAGGGTCCCAAATCGCGCGAATTGCCCAGCGTAAAGGGCAAGATTTCAGTTTCGATTTCGCTGTCAGCGTCGGATCTCTCGTCTTCAGAGTCGAGGGCATCGAAAATATGTCCCGTGTCCTCCTCTTCCACGGGCTTTTCTGATTTCCAAACATTGTCCCTTTTCTTGATTTCATCAAGGACCAAAGGATGGATCTTGTGTTGTTTGAAATTTCCTTCTGCTTGAGTTTTCTTCCGGGCCTTCACGTGTGTCTTGTACGCCGGAATAATCACAACAGCGCAAAGGAACACCGTGATGGCGAGGCAAGAGAGTCCAACAAGCAAATACAAAAGCCAGCCAGATATGCCGGGAAGGGCGTCGTCTGCAGCACCAAAGATGCTTGCAGCAGAGCCGTTACCTGACAAGTCTCCTTTGGGCCCAAAGCCAGGCTTGTTGAAACCTGATCCATCCTCAACAACTTGAGGTGTCAGCCCAAACTTAGCAGTAATTGTACGACCCGTGATCGCTGACAGCAAGCTGATGAAAGACGACAAAAACGTGGGCGAGGTGACAGCGTTGTAAAGTTCAATCGTCGTCGCAGGGTCGCCTTTGTTAACAAAAAAATCCACTTCCAATGCACTGGCAGCTGCCAGAAGATGCATGCTGCGTCTACCTTCCCAAAACAACCTGCAATCTGATCCCCAACACACCTTGAGAACGACGACATCGGCGGCAGTCATGCCCGGAATGCCCAAAGCTGAGGCGATAGCACCCTGAAATTCAGCCTGTCCGTTCAAGAAGTCTTGCATCGAGCTGTATCCCGTGAGTATGAGCGAGGCCTTAATGCCAGCGATTGCTGGAGTGTTGTCTGTGACAGACTTCTTGCATTTGCAGCTCGATGGCTCGCCCGAACATTCACACTCATCCTCTATCTGACACGAACTGGAGCATCCGTCCCTTTGGATGGCGTTCAAATCATCGCACTGTTCACCCTGCTGGATCACACCATCGCCACACGCCCGTGCGCTGGTGTCGTGATGAATTGCAAACAATGTCAAATGAGTGCACTTGCACGTCACAGAAAAAATAGAGGACTCTGACACATTGCATCCGTAGTCACTGTAAGTAGTGTTATCCCAGAACACGCACTTGACCTGTTGTGCGAAAATCAGGCGCTGCGCGAAATTGAGATCCGAAGTATCCACCGGAATAGTAATCAGGATTGGCTTGCTCAGATTCGCCACGGGGATTGGCGTGCTTGATTTGGCATATGACACAGTGAGTCCTACCATTGGTGACATGAGCTTGAAGCCCACCGCATCAGGAGCAAATCCATGTGACTGCGTGTGAATGTCAACATCTGGTGCGTCGCTTCCGAACAAGTCTGTCGTGAACGAGTCAGGCAGTTGGATGGCCGCGACTCGCGTCGTTGGAAACATGGCGGGGACCGGATGGCTCCACTTTTCATATGTCGCTCCTGTGCCCAGCTGGTTCGCAGAAACTCGGTTCACGTTGTGCTCTGCCGTTTCCAACGACACCTGTCGGGGGCCCTCACCCGTAACGGCATCCAAAACAGCCTGACTCATCACTTGCTTCATGCCAGACTCGAGAGAAGCCATAAATTCGGGCCCATTCATTGATATTGTTTTGCCCGGGTTGGCTTTTTTATAGAGGGCCTGCGCCTTGAGCCCCCCCCCCATGCTGCCAGCAGCATTGGCTGCACATGAAAGAGGAATGGCAGCAGCCAGCTTCTTCTTGAGCATAGCCTTCATCATAGCCGCCACACCACCAACTGCCTGCCCGCCGAGAGAGCCTGCATTGCTGGTGACAGCCTTGGAGGCTGAAAAGGATTCGCATTGACCACCTACTGTTGCAGTGGACCGTGACGCACCTGATGCCATAGTTTCAAGTAGATTGCCCTTCATGCCTTGCTGGTCAGCCAACGACATGCCATCTGATGAGCCAGACATTGCACCAGCCATCTGATTGATCTTGTCCGCCCTGAAGGTCTGAAGAGACGCCTTAAGTTTGGCCTTGGCGGCTTCCCAAAAGCCACCACTAGCCAGAAGACGACGGCCGCCGGGCCCTTGGTCGGAGACCATGATTTCATCAGTTTGCAGATCCGTGCGAGCACCATAGGCATCAACGACATATCCCAAGAGCTGCACAGATCCAACGGGAAAGCCTATATCTCGAGTGTTGTCAGCTACCCCATCATACCACACCTCCTCTATCTCAGTCCCAGATTCATTTCCAGTCCCAGTCGTTTTCGAAGTCTTGTATCCGTATTCATACATGAGGGGAAGATCAATGTCAACCCACCCTGAGCATGTTATCCTGAAGTCATCGGTTATTGGGACTCCGGTCTTGATGCAACCAGAGATGCCAGGAGAGCTCAGACAGGCCCTAAAAGTGCCGCTGACAGGAGGAGTATTGACAACTACTGTCAAGGAAGATTCGCCATTACCACCCTGGACAAGCCCTCCTGACAATTTGAGTAAGTAGGTATTTCCTGCAAAAAGGATGTCTGGGGCGCTATTCAAGACAAACACCTCTCTATGATACCCAAAGGGCACATCGAGCGATTTAGTTTCAAGGGGAGGCTCGAACGTCCAGTTGTATGCAGAGATGCAATCCTCAGTGATCCCGGGATCATAAATTGGCTTGACGACTGGAAGTATGGCAACGCTAACATTAGAGTAACTTGCAGATTTGGTTGTGTTTGAGGCGTTGTGGATATAGCTGGCGGGGTATGTAACAGATGGTGCCCTACAGGAAGGCTTGTCTCCATGACTACTAATAATTAATCTACTGGTGCTCGTAACGTAGAGCGATCCATCTGGCCGCATGGTACCACCATCTCCCTCAATGGTAAAGAGCGGCACTTCTCCATAGCGTACAAACACCTTCTTTGAATAAGTAGACGGAGGTAGTCCCCGTTTCGAGATTGTCAAAATGAATACATAAGGAAACTGTGCCGGTGGCAAGAGACCCGGCTTTACTCGGATGTCTCGATGTCGGGCAAACGTGAGTGGTTCTCCTGTCACATTGCGGCACACATTCTCAACACCGCTTAGATAGTAGCTGCAAGACCACGAGTAGTTGAGGCCTTGGTAGGCAGTGGCAGCCAAATCTAAATCCCGGGACGGGGATGCGGACAGTTTAATCTCAGATGCCGACGAAACTGCCATACTCTCTCCTCCCTGGATGGCTGCCTGCAAGCCTTGAAACTCTGTCATCAGTACAAAAATGCTTTCGGAGCCTTTCGAGCTGTCGCCACTCATGCGGAGCTTGAGTGCAATCTCATAAATTGCGCCCTCTTTGAGAGTCCCGCTTGGTATCTGGAGCTGCGGCAACTCAGTGGTGAGCAAAGACGCTGGAAGTGAGGGTCCTGAGACCTGTCGCCACTCAAATGCAAGGTCTTCTTGCTTGATAAGACATGTCGAAAAGACTGCCTCACCCTTGATCATCACTTCCTTGTTGATGGTGGTCGTTTCAGTAGGCGGATTGAATTGAATTTGCGGAGTTGCAGTACTCTTCTTGAGAATATTAGCACGCTTGGTTTCGCTCACAGATCCCAAAAAGTCTTTTACATACACTGAAATCTTGTAAATCTTGTCCAGGGTTGTCATGTCAGCAGTACCAGGCGGCAAGTAAATGGTATCTCCACTCTGAGTGCTCAAGAATGATGCCATGTTATCATCGTTTGTACAAGTCCATATGTAAGTGGGCGGCCTGGGGCTTACTGCAGTGGCTCGCAACTCCAGCGAGGCACATGGATCAATGGTTTCTGGAGATTTTACTTCCAGTCGTGGTGGAATTTTGAAAAGAGGAACCGCGCATTTAGCACTCGCTGCGCTTGCAGTCGAAATACTATTAGAGGACCTGAGGCCAGCGCTTTTCGAGATATAGAGGGGACTTCCGAGATCTACTGCCGCATCAGATGCAAGGGATATCTCGAGGATACGGCTTGACTGCCACAAGCACTTAGAAGGAGTTCCGAACAAAGCAACGCATTGTTCATCGAACAATGTAGAGCAATCTGTGTTGGATCCCGTCATTTGGGCCTTGTCAGTGCTCTGATCAAAGGACATGAGCATCTTACCGCCAGTGCTGTCAAATCTCAGCGAACTGATACCAGGCGAAGACCAGTATGTGAACTTCGTCTCCGCAATTGTAGCTCTTGTACTCTTGTAAGCCACGACAAAATCCACTTCTTTTTTCCCCTCCCTGGTTTTGCAGGATGCGCATGTATATGCAGGTGGTATGACACGGAAAATTGCCCCAAACGATCCTTTCCTCACAAGTTGAATGCTCTCCGAAGGAGTTCCATCAAAAAGGAACATGTAAGTATCTGAAACTGGCGCATCTCCAACGACAAGATTCAAGACATTTGCAACAAGTGCACGCGTGGCTTCCACTTGTCCATTACATCCCGTCGACATATCGCAGGTCAACTTGACACTTTCGTCGTAGAGCTTCACGTTGAATCGAGCAACTAAAAGCGTCGGGCGCGTGATGTCCATCTGTATGGAGATCTCTGCTTCTACCTGCCCCGACTCAGCAGGACTGTTCAAAACAACCTCAAAGGCAGACCGTGTTTCATCGGTATACAGAATACGTTGAAGCAAACCCGCGTAGTCTCCAAATTGAACAGAAATTGCAGCAGTTTCTGCAACCTGCCCATCGCTCCTGGTCCAGGGAATGTCGCCAATATTATCAACCACCACTGTCATCACTCCTGCCCTCGGGGTAATCCCTAGCATATTGTCAGCTGGTTTTGCGCCATCTCCGCACAAACCAGCGACAAGACACGATGTACTATTGGGCCCTGAATTGCACTTTTCACAAAAAAGCACGGTCAAGGCCAATGGAGGAGGAATGTTGTATTGAAAAGTAGACGTCACAAACTTCCTCGACCGAACATAGACAGCGGCAAGATCTCCACCTTGCGGCGGAAGAGCCGTGCCAACATATTCAACCATTAGTATCACTTCCATGGCCCTTTCAACGGCTGGAACTGAAACAACTATGTCGACGCTCTCTGCCAAATTTTTGAAACTCAAAACGTTGCATTCGTCACCTCCACACTTGGTGTTCCCGAACTTGACTGTAACGTCGGCCGCAGCTTTCAGAGCAGGGAAATTGCGCATCGATATCGTGACCGAACGACCATCCGCTGACGAAGTCTTGCCCTTCAGTGATGCTTGTTTTGGAGTGACGACAGCCACCGCACTGTCAAAACAATCAAAATTGAATCTGTTGGTGTAACGTTCGAATGATATGATGCCAGGTATCATATCATCAAGTGATAAAAGTGGAGTCATCACGGTGAAGGTTGTCACTGACGTATCCTCGGTGCTTGTTGATGACAAGATTGCTCCCACTCCAGCTTTTTTACCACCAATCGAGACAGTAATTTGTGTTGGTAATCTTACAACTTTACCCCAGCCCATAGCAGAAACTGTAATGGAGACGCCACCATTGCAAGGTCCGTCGATCGGCACAAGTCCTGCATCTGGTGTCGCAAACTCCAAATCAGCAGACACCAGCACAGAACCCTCTTGCACTTTAACGTTAACTATGCCACCTTGAGCCTTTGGCGCGAAGGGCGGCTGCACAAATATTGTACGAAGACCGTCTACTGCTGAACCCCCTTTTACGACGCCATTTCGGGTGGTAGCCAGCGTGCCTGTGCCAAAAGTGAAGGACGCCATACATGTAGACCCTACATCGCAGAAGGTGGATGCGACATTTGAAACGTACAGGGTCAAGACAGTGGCAGACAGTTTTGCGACAGACACAGTCTTCGGAATGATGGATTCCAGCACAGGAGTTGTTGAGGGATCAAAAGCAAATTTGAACTCGACTGCTTCAACTTTTTGCTTACTACATTCAATCCGCAATGTAACGGAACCGCCGCTATCTGCAACCAGCCCAGCCGCAATCGTCAATGGTACTGTCACTTTAGCGCATAAACGCTCCATGCAACCTGTAGGAGTAAGGACCACAACAGATCCAACAGGTAGATCACCAACAGTCCCGCCTGCGACAATGCTGGCCTTGAAATCGTCTGCCCCAATCTCAGGCCGCATGTACCGAACAGTGACACTGAGAGACAGATCTCGAGCAGCGATACCCTTGGTGGGGAAGAAGCTCATGACCTCTGGCGTAACTGCTGGTAGAACAGTGATAGCAATTTGTGCTGCTCTTGCTAGCCCATGTGCCTCGTAATATATTTCCAAAGGCCTTTGTCCAGCTGTGACTCCTCGCAAAACAAATCTTGCCAGAGTGAAGTCATATGTAGATGCGGTGATGGCGGAGGCTTTGATAGTTTCCCCTTCAAACGTTGCCTTGATGAGGGACGTGTCTGCAATCATCTCCTTTGTTATCAGGGGGAAATTTGTAAGCTGTACAAGAACCGAATTGTTAGCTTCCGAGAATATACTTTCTGGTCTCAGACTAGCTAGCAATGCACGCCCAATGGGAACTGGTGTGAAGGTAAACTGTTTGCCTACAGATATTGCAAGGGTTCCTACGTAAACAATGAATTCAATGCCAAGCTGCGTAAGAGCAGCAGTGTTTGAGATGGATGGTGTTTCAAATCGTAAGACACCCTTACTCGCAAGTAAATTACCTCCCGGGTTTGATACAGAAATGACCTTTGCATACACAGCTGATGCACCGGATCCTATCACAATAGTGATATCTCCTGGGGCAAATGCTGGTATGTTATCGAAAAAGACCTGAACTATAGTGCCGCCAGTAGCAGGTCCCTCATTGGGCAGTACAGATGTCACGGCAGCTTTCGGGAAGTCTGGCGACAGAGGATCGACGCAAAATTTGAGATTACAGAAGTTGTCGGGCGGCACATCGACACGAAGTCGTTGAACATCCATAAGCATACCCTTGTTGTTGCAGAAAGTTGCATAGTCGCACGGTTTGAAGTAAGGAAGCAAGAGAGGAATGCTGCCTCCACCCTGTATTAAAAGTGTGAAAGGAACAGATCTTGCAACATCCTGCGCAGGACTTGATACTGTAACCTCAGTGCGATTACAGTCAATCGAGGTTCGCGAGCATGATACGACGTCGACTACTGATGTCACTGACACCACTGTAGATGCACCCAGCATCATGCTCAATCTTTCAGGCGTCAATCCCTGTACAAAGTTGGCAATAGTCAGTTTCACTGGCTGAGTGAGATCCAGAGTCCGACCATAAACAGAAAGACGCGTTGATATCTGGGGTGGGTCGACCCTCATCAATCGGACTGTAGTTCCATCGTAAAATTCATAGTTGAAATTTCCAGTTTTTTTCTTGCCTCCTGTTGTTACTGTCAATGTACACACAGCCTTTCCAATCATGTTCGCAGCCGGTCGACTGAAAGAAATTGTAGCTATGTCGCCGAGAACTACAGATATAATTGAGATTTCTCCAACAGTAATTCCAGTTCCCGCACATGAAATTATAAGGGCTTCATAGCCTAGAGTCGGAAAAGGAGCAACCTTGATTGCAAGGCTGCTTCCTAGAATGCTCTGAAATGGACCTCCAGTTGGAGCTGGCGCTAGAATCACGGGACGTGTTGGGTCTATCTGTCTGAAGGCAAAGGTTACACTCTTTCCGCAATTTGGGCAAACTTTTGGTGTGACTCGCACCGAATAATCCCCCGCGTCAGTGCTAGGCGTTTCAAATATGATTGTTGATAAGAGCTTTGTGCTTGATGCAGCAACAGAAATTTTGGAAGCTTCTACCACAGTTTCGCCGAATTCGATAATGACATCCGTGGGAAACGGAAAAAATTGGATTCGAATGGTAGTGCGAACTCCACCAGTATCCATTCCCATGGTTGGCAACACCTTGCCTGATACTTGCGGAACTGACTCCCCCACCAAATAGTTTATGTTGAGTACCTGGTTGGGGTTGGAGTTGGGTGATAGTTGCAACAATACTGTCCTAGCTACTTTGCCCTGGAGATCAATCTCAGGTGTCTCCACCTGCAATGACATCTCGGAAGCAGATGAAGACTGCACAAATACTCGTGCCTGAGATTTTGAGTCAAAGAGTCCACTGATTTCTGTGCTTGGTTCGGGACTTGCTTCAACTATGGGAAAATTTGTGATCTTGACTGTCATTACTGAGCCTCCAAGCTCAGTCCCGATGGTTCCTGAAACAAATGACACTCTGGGGGCCAGATCGTTGAAATAGACCAGTTTGAAGCAGCTGGTCTCGCAACTACAAACTTCAGGACATGCTGACGTGATGCAACAGTCAGAGTTACATGCGATGCCACATGAGGACCCGAAAAGCATCATGCCGAAAACTGAGTCCATGGTTACTCGCGAGTTTGAGTTGAAAACCGCGTTCGCGCTTCGCGTGGATTCAGCATACTGCGATAGCACCAGATCTTTAGCCTTTCCATCAACACGAATACCAACGATAGCTGTCCGTGCATTGATGATAGACACAGTGACCTTGGTTGAATCTGACATTCGAACCTCAACCGCATCAGCTCCGTTGGTTGAAGCATCTGTTTTCATGTTGTCGACCCGTGGTAGAGAGGTGTCGATGAACCTGAAGCCCTGCTTCGAGCTTTGCCTGCTACGGTAGCCAACATGATACACACTCAATACTACCACACCTGCCTTCACCAAAGACCCAGTCGGTGAATCAACGTCGATAAGGTAATCCTGGATTGCAGTTGAAAATTTTGTACGGTCAACCTGAGTATACCCTGTAACTGATGCCTCGACAGGGTTTGCGTTCGGCCACTTGAATTGTACCACAACATCAGATGCAGACGAAATACCAGGGAAATTTTGCACGGTTATCCTTACAGGGGAAGCCATGATGAATGGCGCAGATGATGGATTGAAAGAGAGCAAAACTGGTTCTGCCGGAGTCCTGTACAAAAAGGACTGCGGGAAGGTCAGCGACATTCCAACCGCAGGAATCCGAAATGTGGGGACTACAGACTTCGCGGTGGCTGAAGCTGGGACAAGAACAGTGACAATTGCACGGTTTAGACCAGCATATTCTGTAGGCCCTCGAACGATTAGGTCGATGCAACTAGCGTTGCTCGGAAATCCTACCATGATCTGACTTTTTGTGACGCTGGCGGGCAGATTATCAAGAGAAAGCCTTACAGGTACCCTACCATCGGTGGCCACTTCAAGGGGCTCAACAATTTCAATAAATGGGGCTCGAGGGTCTCGAAATTCAAGGTAAAATGTCGCTGTCTTCTTTTTACAAAGATCCGTACGAAGCTGTGCGGCGAGACAATTGGAAATAGTAACTTTCACTCTGCCGACATGCTGGCGACGGTTTGTGACGGCAAAGCTTACGACCAATCCTCCATTACCCATGGCCACCTTTGTGATTGTGTGGTTGTAGTTGACAGAGTCAATATTCTTGGATGAATCCACAGTTGTACCATGTGTCAAGACACATGTAGAGCCCTTGCCGGAACTTTCCGACCATGCATCACAGGATGATTCATACGCAACAAAAACATGAATATTAGCCGCGTCTTTCATATACCCAAGTTTGCTCACTAACACCTCTATAACATCATTTCCATTGGCCTTGATACTTGCAGGATACACGTACGCAACTTCAGCTATATTGTCGTCTCGGAAGAAGGCGGGCACAATAGCAAACAGCGACGGTGTTTGAATATTCCAGATCTTCACCTTGCCATTTTGTCCACCCAACCAGTCTGGCACTACAGGAGAAGTAAATGACAAACGAGTTTCAAGAATATTGGTGACCAGGCGCATATTTTTATCTAAAGATGCTTGCAACTCGGCTTGGAAGCAATATGGCATTGATGAGTTTTGAGAACATCCGGTTCCAATTTCGAAATGAACTCGAAGGTCTGATATGTCAGTCACCATTCTGAAGTTGGTCATACTGATACTCATGGAAGTTCCTCCAAGACTTGATGCAACTGCCGGATTGAACTGTTTGATGTTGGGAGCGGTTGTCGGCACTGCAGCATACCTGAACTTCTGGCAGTCGGGTTTAGTCTCCGGGCAAATCGAGGCCTTAGATGCGGCACCAATCACAAATTGTGCCTGCCCAGAAATACCCGCAGGAATGGTGAAAGTGACAAATGCCGTATCCTCGGGTGGAACACCTCCCTGACGAACAAGTTTGGAAGCAACGACAGAGGCAATTTTCGTGGTAGAAGTCTCGCCTATACTGAGCACATCCACGAGGATCTGATCCACCGTGACATCTGGAAGTAGGGCAACAGTAGCTTGCATTTCCACCCCCCCAGTTGTGTAAACAAGAAAAGGGCTAAAGGCAGTGACCTCAGGTACTCGCATGTCAGCATACTCAAAACTAAATTCAAAAACATTTGAGGGTAAATGCTTAGGCTTCAGCGTCACCTTCATAACTCCAGGCGCACCAGGCGGTGCTGTGATGTAGAGCTTGGTTGCTGCTTGCGTGCTGTATAGAAGGCGAGAGATATCCAGCGCAGATTCGCCCAACGTAGCAATGATATCACGTGATTTGTAGACTGTATCAAAGTTGGAGAGCGAAACTGTGAATCTGACGTCGCCATCAAGACCAACTATCAGATCGCCTTTTTCTGTGCTCACAGTACCTACTGCCACACCGCTGGCAGAGGCAGTGTACGTGAAGCTGCTTTTGACTGTTGTATTTGAAGACGAGGGGTTGATTCCAATTTCTGTGATCATGGTGCTCCCCTCTACAGTTACATATGGCATCTGGAGGAAAGCAAAGCCTGCTTGCTGCATGCCGATCATGGGATCGAACGACTCCTGCTCGATGGACACGATAGTCCTGGACACCAGGGCGTGAATCTCAGCCTGTGTGCCATCATTGATGCCGATGTTGAAGGTCGAAATCTCCGGAAGACTCACGAGGCTCAGATAAGTAGTCCTTTTTTGAACCCAGTCCAATACTGAGACCATGCCCAAGACGGTGAGGGGCATTGCTTGGTTCGAACCTCCTATGTACGCTTCAAGTGTTTCTGCTGCTACAAGTTCAGCAAATGACAAGACAGCAACCATGACAACTGTTCCACCTCGTGCAGGGCCTGCGGTCGGTGCAACACCAAGCACACGAGGTTGTGACAAGTCTCTGAACTCGATAACAAAAGGCATATTGTCGTCAAACAGGTCAATTGTTTCAATTTGTTTTCCCTCCTTCCACACAGTGACATTGGCTGGCACCATGCCAGGGGCCATTTTGTCTGGTGTTGTGAAGGTCACTTTCGAATTCAATCCAAGTTGCAGATAGTTCTTGACGACCGCAGGCTTTCCACCAAATGTTATCTGCACTTCATCATAGAATATTCCATATTTCGGGCTAAGATTCTGTACGATGAAGCTGCCAGGATAGCCTTTGTTACTTGCTGGAGACCAAAGCCCCTCATTCTCGGCAATAATCATTGAATCAGCAATAACCACCGGTTTCGGCGGCAGCACATATTGAAAGGTAGAACTCAACGTTTCAGGTAGACTTGCATCGTCGAGGGTAGCATTGATCGAACCTGCGTAGATGTATGGCAATTCCGGCACTTTAACACTTACTGACGAAACAGTGCCCAGATCATTTGGCACGGGATCTGATATACCAATGATCTCACAAAGAATTCCAGCAAAGGTGACTTGAGTGCCGGCGCTACTCTGCAAATTTGCCACCTTCAACTGAACTGTTGCACCCCCTGATCCAGGGTTCAAGTATCCAGAGGCTGGCACACAAGCAAGGATCTTGGCTCCAATATACTCAAATGTTAAATCTGCTTGCATCGTGTTGAAGGAAAGTGCCTTGGCCGATACGACAATCTGTATGCTTGCAACTGTGGGCGAATCAACTGGAGATTCAGGCAACAGAACTTCCAACTCGTAACTTCGCGACATGTCGGATTCCAGAAGTCCCACTGTGATGTTGTCTGAATGGAAATTGGATACTGGCAACGAATTTCCTCCGGCAGAAAAAAATATCTGGATTGGCAGTTTGTCAAAGTATGCACCATAGATCGATGGAAGGCCAGCACCAGCTCTTGTACGAGGACCCTCAAAGTCTTGAGTTCGCAGTTTGATGTAAGTTCCACCCCCAACTGGCCCGTTGTACGGATTGACCCCCATCATCAATGCTTGCGGGTATGTGAAGTAGTTGATGCTGATGGTGATAGTTTTTGCTGACCATTTCACAAATCTGAGATTGACGTTAAAAATACAACGCCCACAATTTGCCAAAGTTGACTTTGAAAGGGAAGGTGGTCTGAATTCAAAGACTGTGCCCTCAGAAAGCGAACTCGTCTGAATGGTCAAGGAATTCACAACTGAGATGTTGTTCAGCGGATTTGAGTCGGTATCAATCGAATACGTCAGTATCAAGTCAGAGAGGTCACGAACGAGAGGAAAGCCCACGACTTGCAGAAGGGTGCTATTCCCTGAAGACGATACGCTGTCTCCTTGCCAGATCTGGATCCCTGCGTCAGAGATCGCAATTGGGATGGGGTATACCACTGGAAACTGAACAAGTGGGACTTCGTACGGAAGTGTTCCAAGCTGCGCTCTCACTCTTTCCACAAAAATCGCAGCCCCTAAAGGATTGATAGGTGTTACTCTGTAGAAATAGAAGAATCCAGGATGAAGTAGATCGTAAACTAGGTCATACACAATAGGGTACACAAATCTGCCGACTTCTCTCGCCTGGATGGCGGGATTGTCCGGTCGGACATCGTATTGCCACGTCGAACACACGAGATCCTCTTGTAGGAAGTCTTGGCATGACGAGATCTCCACGAAATAATTCAAAATTGGCTGATCCACCGAGTTTCCAAAGCCAGTGTTTGATGGAGCCTCCCACTGCAAGTGCACAGAATTCGAACCTTCGAACTCTTTCAACCTGATATCGCCGGAGGGCAAGGCCAACCATCGTGTTTCGTGTAACGATTGACTGCTCATTCCACCCATATTCACAGCACCCAAACTAATGTTCAAAAACTCACCACCTTCAAGATTCGGGATCACGAGCGTACAATCTGACATATTTGCCCTACTTGAGTCGACTCTGCACTCATCATATGGAACCAAAATGGTGAACTCGACGACTTGACAATCTAGGCATAGTCTTCTTTGCACCACAACGTCATAATGTACGACAGTATGCGCAAGATTTTGACGTGCTGCATGGACTGCTGTCAGCGTGTGGTTCCAAAGCAGTACCACGAATCCGGGGAATGGTGAAGGCTCGGAGAGGAATAATGCACTTGAAGGCATGTCAGGTGGTTCGATCTTGCATTCATTACTGCATCCATCCAAAAGATCAAGATTCCCATCGTCGCACTCCTCCCTTCCTGGCATGAAATTGCCATCTCCACACACGGCACAGTCGAATGCAACTAATACCTCACGATCCGTACGAGCTGGTATTGTTACGCATGAGCTCATGCATGCATTACTGGTGTCAGACCCAGACATGAAAAGGGGTGCAACCCACTCGATATACGTCTGATTTGTCCCATTGACAGTGCGAACAATGGAGTCTTGTGGCTCAAAACGTGTGATATTCATTGGCGTTCCACAAGTTGGTGCAGGCTGTTGTGTCACCATTTCCTTGACGCTATTATAGCACTTGCATCTTTCAATAAACTTATCTTGTTCAACGTGGTAGGAATCCCCCATCCAACGTTCAAGACCAAACACTCCTACGGGGTATGAGTACATCCTGATGATGGTTGCATTAGGTTCATCCAGACATTGTTCAAGTTCAAGTTCACACTCTGCATGCGTATCCCAGTCACAATGTGTCGCCTTCGGGTAGGTGAGCTGACACTGTGCAGCACTGCACCCAATCACACCACATATTCCAGTAATTGCTTCACGGCTCATCTTGTCACAGCCAGCGTCAACAGAGCATTTCTTCAAACGGCCCAAGCATTCGCATGCACCCTCTGATTTGCCTAGAGCCTGCATGCATATTTGGAAGTCATCCTGGCAGTCTTGGTATTCCTCGGCAGAACAAAATTCTAGACATTCATTCGATACATCTGTATCGCCGCAGATGCTGAAATTACCGAACTCTTGAATGCTAGCATTCGAAAGGTCAGAGTGGAACACTGCATACAGTCGGCTGCAATTGAACGTAGGGAAGCATTCACACGTCCCATCATCCTGGCAACGACCAGTCCCTAGACACGTCTCACTCGCAGAACATGTCGTGTTGCAAGAGCCAGTAGCACCATAATCAATAGCACAGGCCTCACACGTATCCCCGCTCCAGCCATCATCACAGACACACCCCTCGCCCATCGGTCCGCAGCTCCCGTGACCACTGCAAGAGTTGTCTGAGCAATTCACCTCGCAGTTAATTCCGAAGAGATCTGGGAGGCAAGTGTCACAGGACGATCCCACAAAGCCTCCGAAGCAATCGCACGAGCCGGCAATTGTGCAGCGCCCATGCGACGAGCAGGTTGTATTCCACCTACATTCGTTCTCACAGCCCTCGATGCCATAGCTATTGACAACACAGTCATTGCACTCCTGTCCTTGAAATCCTTCAAAGCATGAGCATGTGCCCTCGCCATCGCACCGGCCGTGCCCATTGCATGTGGTGTTCGCCGTGCAGTCGTTTTCGCACATGCCGCCAAATGCTGCCAGGCCACATACGTCGCAGCCTGGCGAATCAAACGTGCCAAAGCACATGCAGA
>Ga0105054_10006038_pt1 | contig 17084 bp, 14 predicted proteins | sample BON02_FD_78091 | JGI IMG/M metagenome (GOLD analysis project Ga0105054, IMG submission 78091) | Freshwater microbial communities from Lake Bonney liftoff mats and glacier meltwater in Antarctica - BON-02 (megahit assembly) | ecosystem: Environmental > Aquatic > Freshwater > Ice > Glacier...
AACGAAGACACAGGTATCAAAAATAACAAGGAGGTGTGCTGTGTGTAACAAAAAACTCAAAGTGAAACCAATCAAACCATCCAAAAACTTCATTTGGACTCTTCAACAACTGCGCGTTTTGAAGGTCCATCACCGATGCACATACTTGGTTCATTCTCATTGTTCAAGCTAAAATTAGCTGTTTGCTCGGTACCAACAATAATTAAAAAATCAATTGATCTATTTATATATATGATTTAGACAAGGATTTTAATATCAACAACAATCGCTTGAACATCTTTAAGCAGCAAATGAGCGTGATTCAACAAATACGAGAAACCGAGACAAGTCTTCTTCAAAGGCGATAATTCATGAATTAGATCCAAAATCAATGATTGAATAGCTTTCATGAGTGGTTCGTATTTTGGTGCAAGAACAGAAACTAATTTTACTGCATCCTTAAGAGCGGCGCTGATACCTCCGATTGGTTTCAGTGCCTTTTGTGCATCAGTAACCGCATGTTGAGCAGAACCAATAAATGTTTCAAGCTTTTTCAAAATATCTTCAAAGGTTGAAATAGCGCTGAGTTGTCGACGATCGGAACATTCGAAAAGCATCTTGGCGAAGTCAAGTACCAATGGCAGTAGATCAGTGAGTTTTTCATACTTTGGGATGCTTTTCAAGATAGATTCCAATGCAGAAATCAATCCAGGAAGAACATTGTCGATGACATCACATGTCGTGGATAGTGCTCGAAGGTGAGCTGGTTTGACAGCTGCAATGAGTCTTTTCACATCAGCAATAATTCTCTTTAGTCCTTTGATTGCTCGTGGGCCGTTCACTAATTCTTTTCTAACATCGACTACAATTGGGTTTACTTGGTAAAGTGCCAACAAAACTTTGTCGATAACATCCTCTAGTGCTCCAACCTTGGCGGAGTTATTGTGAAAAAATACTTCTCCCAGTCTCTCTGCAACTTGTGGCAAAAACATCTCAAGATGAGTTCGGTGCAAAGTATTCACAATAGGGTAAACATGTGCCATGTACCATTTAATTGCTTCGTCCACCTCAGACAAAACATTCTCCAAGATATCTTCAAGATCTCCGGTTCCTGCTAGTGCTCTTCTTTCAAGCATAGAATCGCAAACAGATACTGCTTTCTCAACAACTACAAGTCCGGATTTGATGAAAGCTGGGGACAGTTTTGGTCCGATTACTGGAACCGATTTCACCGCTTTGACGATGTCATTTTGGACTTCAGGTGAATTGGAGACCCACGAGTTGGTACCGATAAGAGGTGAGACGATATGGCACACTTCTTCCATATCTTTTATAAGAGAATCGAGTGAGGAATCCTCTAGATTCCTGTCGTATTGTATTGGTTTTGCGATATCTTGCACTGACACTTCATCAGAAGCACAGGCAGCGACGAGCAAGAGGGTTGCAGGGAAAATGGATTTCATTGAAGAGATAGATTATTTATGTTTGAGTTTTGGTTTTGATTAGAAATTGAATTCAATTTCAAAATTCAGTCCAAGTTTAAGCCTCGTGCCTTCATTTGAGATTTGGGTCGAATGCTACATTTTTATCGTTTTCACTAGTAACCGACAAAAATTTCAGAAGGATTTTCAAATCAGAACTAATTTCAAAATTACCATATTTACCTACCTTTTACTTGATCAGAATTAGCTTTTTTTGTATAAACAATTCAGGTACGACTGTATCGGGCAATAAACAATTGTCTTGAGCTCGCGCTGTATTTCTCCTGATTCAACTGTCTAGAAATAGGAAGTTCTATCGCAAGCACAAGGATTACTTCTTTGTAGGTAGGTTGATAGGTGTGTACTATGATTCACAACTTCATGGTCAAGCAATTTTATGATCATGCGATATTTTCATGAGTCTGATCTTATTAACTAATTAATCATTTAATTAACTTCTAAGGACATCATGATATTTAAAAGACTTTTGTTGGTTGCAGAGCGGCAAGACTATATACGCTAGACAAATGACTTAAAAGAATGATTCAAAAGATACTTTCAAATCAAGCGCCTGCTCTACAACAAGTTTTCAAATGGCTCAAGAACCCCTTGGGTAATAGATCGACGCGCAGCTTCAAATTGTTTTTTTGATGCATTGAAAATCAAAACTCCCGAAACTCTATCAGTGTCATCATACCAAACTATTCCAAACATTTCGAGTTTCATGTTTTCAAAATTTTGATGATGGTTTCCAATTTCATCTGCTCGTCCATTAGATTGTGACCCATGCAACTGAAATACCAAAGGTGCATCAGTGTATTCAAATAATCTGGAGTAAAAATAAGGCTGATAGCTGAACGCTTTCTCCTGTTGAATAATACAACTTGCAACACTTGCAGCACTTTTTCTTGCAAAACCTACATGTTCATGCCGGATGTCTTGGAAACAAGCAATATCTCCCACCGCATATATACCATCAACACTAGTCTCCATATTGCCATTCACTTGTAACCCACCATCACGACCCATTTTGAATCGAGTCAGATCAAGATATTCCAAATTGAGTTTACTACCGGTGCCGAAGATGACCAGCTGGGCTTCCATCACATCGCCATTCGACAATTCTAGACTGTTTTCATTGATCTTTGTAACTCTGGAATTCGAGACGAATTCAATTCCACGAGATTTGGACAGATGGATTCGAATTCTGTCGGCAATCTTGTTCGGAAATATACGAGACATCACGTTTCTGTTGGGGAAAACGAGTTTGACATCAAAACCCCAACCAACCAATGCTGCCGCAGCTTCTAAACCGATAAAACCGCCACCCACAACAACTACTTTCTTGATAGAATCCCTCTTCGCTTCCATAAGCTTCACCAATTCCATCGATTGTTCAACTTCTCGAATTGTAAAAACGTCAAGTCCGTTATTGGGGATTTTCAAATCTGCGGGGGTCACTGGTCGGGCACCTGTCGCCAATATTAACTTTCCATACGAATAAGTGCAATGTTCTTTGTTCTTGTTTTCAATTTGAATCTGCTTTTCAACGGTATCTACTTTAGTGACAACGGAATTATTGAAAAAAGAAATCCCGTTTTGTGCATACCAAGAAGCTTCCTGACGGTCTCCTCCAGTTCCGACACACGTGTGAAACCCAGGTAGTCTTGCTCGGACTTTAGACCCAGGAGGGTGCAAGAACGCTTTGCTCAGTGCCGGTCTTTCGTAAGGGGCTTCGCTTTCTTGGCCAAACATTCCAACTGAATGCGTCTTCATCCAATGCGCATCAGAAGCAAGACCCCCGCAAATATATCCAGCAGCATTTCCTGCTCCAACAATAATCACGTCAAAATGAACGGAACTGCGTACAGAACTGCTATTGCGCAACTGACGAGCGATCACAGCTAGTCTTGACATCTTCCTTGTGAAGAGTTGTGGGGGGACTTACCGTCTCATTCATCTTTTTGAAATTCAAAACGTTGGGAACTGCGCTTTGAACTGCAAAAAAAGATCGGACTCAACTCTTCGTGAGACCTACTAGGTAAAATAGTAGGTGACTATTCGTTCAAGGGTCTACCGTACGTCGACATCACCAGCAAAACACATTGATGTCCAGTCTGGCTAAGGATTTTATTGCTGGTGGAGTAGGGGGTTCCTGCCTGGTGGTGGTAGGGCATCCATTTGACACTATCAAGGTGCGAATTCAAACTAGCTCCACGGGTACGTATAAAGGAGTCGTCGATTGCGCCACCAAAACCATGGCTGAAGGGGGCCCTTTCGCATTATATAGAGGAGTATGGCCTGTTTTGGCTGGTGTGACTCCTATGTATGCAATGTGTTTTTTTGGGTACGGTATTGGTAAGAAAATGTTCTGTGACGAAGACGCATACACTGCTGAAAACCAAAAACTTTTTCAAATTGCTTTGGCCGGAGGAGCAAGTGCTTTGTTTACCACTCCAATTCTGGCGCCTGGAGAGCGAATTAAGTGTCTCCAGCAAACAGACAAAACTGGAAAGCTGTCAGGTAGTTTTGCCGCCGCTGTTCGACATGTGTGGGCTGAAGGTGGTGTTAGTAGTTTGACCAAAGGGTTCACTGCGACGTTCTCCAGAGATTGCGTAGCCAGCATGTTTTACTTTTCCACATACGAGTTTTTGAAGCGCAAGTTTGGAGATATGGAAGGAAAGAATCGCGGTGATACTCCATCTACACTTTCAACTCTATGCGCTGGAGGCTTTGGTAAGTTCTTGTACTTGATAGCTTTGAATATTCTTCTGATTCTATTATAGCTGGTATGGCAAATTGGGCTGGATGCTTACCAATCGACACTTTGAAAAGTAGATATCAGATTGCGCCTATGGGACAATATACTGGAACTGTTCTAGGATCTAAATCAGTGCTCAAGGAGATCATCCAGAAAGAAGGATTGAAGTCGCTTTACAAAGGGGCAACTCCTGTTTTTCTTCGAGCATTCCCAGCCAATGCTGCATGCTTTTTTGGAATGGAAACTGCCTATTCCTTCCTAAACAAAGTCATGTGAGTCCACTTCCTAAATAATCATTTTTAAAAAGGTAAAGTAATGTGTGAGTTAAAAGAGATATCCTGGTTCATGGTCAAACAACAAACTATGCATAACTCAAATATTGTCAACATCTCTTTCATATCCTATGCCAGACTCTGAAGATGTATCTCGTTTGGAATTGGTTTTAAAAAAAGTACACACTACGAAAGAAGGAGATTCAAAACATTGAAGTTCCAGTTTTAACCAATTGTTCGATCATCTACTATGGGAGACTATTGCTGCTTTGCTATCATTCAGAATGATCGAATTGCAGTGCTGGAGAGATTCGGCAAGTATTCGAGAACTGTAACGCCGGGTCTAAATCCTATTTTCTGCTGCGTGGGGGAATGTTTCGCAGGGGATGTGAGCACGAGAGTTCAACAATTGGATGTTATATGCGAAACGAAAACCAAAGACAATGTGTTTTGCCACGCAACTGTGACGATTCAATACGAGGTTCAAAGAGACAAACTTTATGATGCGTTCTACCGACTGACCGATCCGAAATCGCAAATTACAGCATATGTTTTCGATGTGGTGAGGTCCTGCCTTCCTAAGATTATCCTGGATGATGTTTTCGATTCCAAAGATGATATCGCGAATGCAGTTAAAGGAGAATTGGGGTCAGTTATGCCGGGTTTTGGATACAACATTATTCAGGTATTGGTGACAGATATAAGTCCTAATGCTAATGTTAAAAAAGCGATGAATGAAATCAATGCAGCATCAAGGATGAGAATGGCGGCTACTGAAAAGGCAGAGGCCGACAAGATTCTCGTTGTAAAAGCAGCTGAAGCAGATGCCGAGAGCAAGCATCTTCAAGGAGTGGGCATTGCGCGACAACGAGCAGCGATTGTCAACGGGCTACAAGAATCGGTTACCGCATTCACCGGAAAAGTGGATGACGTTAGTCCTAAAGATGTGTTGCAACTCATGATACTTACTCAATATATGGATATGTTGAAGGATTTAGGTCAGACAGCCGGAAGCACTGTCGTTTTCGTTCCTCATGGGCCAGGCAGTGTGAATGATATCGGAGCGCAAGTTAGAGATGCCTTGCTTCAAGTGAATGCAGCTAGTATTGGCGAACCTAAATCTCAAACAATGGTAAGGAAGAGTAAATCCTTATTTTCGAATCCAGCTGAATAAGTACTTCAATTAAAACCAAAACATTTACTACTCAATTTTGTCTTCTTCAACGCCATTCATTAAAGGCGCATGCAAATTTAATTTTATAATTAGTAAACGATGAGAGAACGAGAGTCATATCCAACGAAGAAAGCTTGTCAATATCCGAAAGATGCAGAATCAATTTATCGTGGTTTGATTAAATTGCATTGACCCCAATATCTTCCACGAAAACTTTCATGAAATAGTCACAAGAGTAGTTTTTAAAAAATGAGAAGGCAAGATATGTGTTCAAATAGAACCTCGTTCGCGGGAGATATTTACAGACTATCCAATAAAAATACGTAAGAAGTGAAAAATGTAAATTCACTGATTTCTCATAAGCTACAACTGGACTAGCCGTCAACCTCTTTCTTTCAACTAGATTCTTGTATTCCTTTTTATATATGCATATACAAGTTAATACAACGAGTAATAACGGATTGATCGCGAATTTCGTTTTTGAGAACAAGGGTTTTAAAAACAACTAGGAGTTACAATTTTTTTGTAACGACACACAATCGAAGATATGTAGTGTAAATAATAGTAGTGATCCTTAAATTTTTCGGGAGTGCGGAAGTAAGAAGTTCAAAATTTCTATTCGATGAGCCCTCCATCATTTCTAAACTTCATGTATTTCAAAAAGTAATTGCACCAGTCTTCATCGGATGACGTCTATTAGACACATTCATTCCGATGATAAACTCGAACCCAGTAGGGGATTTGTACTTTCCACGCTGCTCACAGTTCTGTGGTTGATAAGTGGTGGTTTGGTGCACCTAGTGGATACAGGCGTGGCTACCCCGTCTATTCACAACATGTCGACTAACGAACCTACTAAAGTATGGGACTTCAAAGATCTCAATTGTGAGCTCAGATTTATCAAGGTTAAAAAATGCGGCTCGTCCACTAACGGAGGTGTCGCGAGAAGGATAGGGTTTAAAAAGAAACTTAGTGGTATTTTCCAAGATCTTCGAAACGAGACAGATGTTCACGAATGCTCTGTTTTTGCAAATCATAAGGAGATGTGGAAATTGAACAATGGAACATTTTCGAATGTTAAAAATGAGAGAGCATACACGTACACATTTCTTCGCGATCCGGCATCAAGAGCGACTAGCGCTTATTTTCACTTGATGGCGTCGAGAAAGGGATATCCGGTTGATGATAAAAGTGTCAAGTACTGGTTGAGTCGATCGCATAAAGGAGCTCTAGGTCGCAACTTCATGACCAAGTATATTAGTCCTGAGCATGGCTATTGTGACGGTGAACGGCGAGATGAGTGCATATCGAATTTGCTTCATCATTATGATTTTATTGGATTGATCGAACGCCAAGAGGAATCACTGTTAGTGCTAAAGTTTCTTCTTGGTTTGCAAATGGAAGACATTTTATTTTTGTCATCCAAGCAGTCAGGTGGTTTTGATGATAAAGGGATGAAATCAATCAAGAATAATAAACCATCGCCTGTTGTTCGTAAATATCTTAACACGCGTTTCAAGCAGCAGAATATGCTAGACTACCAGTTATACAATGCAGCGAATCGATCGTTGGATGCCACTATAGAGTTCTTAGGACTCTCTTTTCAAGAAGAACTAGTGAGGTTTCGAAAAGCAATTTTAATGGTCAATCATCATTGTGCTGGAAAAGCGGTTTTTCCATATAACGTTCAAACTGGTGCCGACCAACGGAAGGAGGCTAAGAAAAATTGTTACTGGAACGATAACGGATGCGGGTATCCATGTATAGACGAGTTCGTTGCATCAAGTGAATACGACTCTCTTGTGACTCTCAAAATATAGAATCATAATAAGAAACTAAATCTAGTATAGAATCGTGGTTTAGTGGCTTTGGAGCAAATTATCTGATAAAGAAAATCTAAATGTTTGTCTTCTCGGAATGAATGGATCAAGTTTAAAATGTGAAATGATGAATACAACATATTCTATGCTGTATGCATAAACGCATTTCCAACCTTATTATTTGAAACAACATCTTATTATTTGAAACGCTGCCATTTTTAATTTCGTGATGCTTCAAGTGAGCAGTTTTTATCAGTTTGAGAGTGTGATTGAAAATATCTTCATTTTGTATTTGTGACCAAATCTACAACAACAAATCTCTGACTGAGAAACTCCAAGCCGATCTTGGATACGAGAGTAAAAAACAAGTATTTAGGGTATATTTGAAATCTTGGCAAAATAAAACCCCAATGCTTCTTCCCAGTTTGCATGAATTAATTCACTAAAGGACCAGTCTGATTTTGAGCAATCAATAAACCCAGTTGAAATATTCATTAATAAGGTCCAACATTGGCACATCAGTTCATCCCGTCGACCTCTTCAAATGTAACTGCGTCTAATGTAATTGGTACACGAAATGTACAGTCACTCAGTTAGTTTGCTGCAAGAAGTGGTCGTGGCTTTCAGCACCAGTGTCTACTTAATTTTCAAAAACTTTTTTTTCTTGTCAGCTGATCATGAAGGATGTTGCTGTTGGAGATCGCGTGAGTGTTACTGACAAAGGCGAAGCAACAGTTATGTTTATAGGAGATACTCTTTTTGCTCCGGGGTTCACGTGGATAGGCGTGGAGCTCGATGTTCCTAAAGGCAAGAACGATGGAAGTGTGCAAGGCGAACGTTATTTCAGTTGCAAAGACAAGTACGGAGCATTCGTCAGGGAAGACGCAGTAATTGTGGTGTCCTCATCAAGACCAATGTCACCGGTGTCTAATGCAGAAGATATATCTATTATCCAGAAAGTGCGGACTCCCTCGCCCAAGCTTAGGCTGCAATCAATATCACCATCAAATTCGAGTCTCGCAGAACTTCTGTCATGCCAACGGGCGCTGGAGAAGAAAGAAGAGGATATTCTAAAGCTGGAGCAGAAATTGAAACAGTTGACTCTTTCAACGGAGCAAAAGGATAAAAAATTCGAAGAACTAAACGAGGTTCTTCAGTTGCATGTTGCCAGTGAGAAGTCGCGGAATGACAGCACAAATTCAGACAAAAAAAATATTGAAACGCTCCAAGCTGAAATTAAGTCGTTGAAATCACAATTGGATAAAGTGCAAGGTGAAAACCAGACGAATTTGAAAGTTGTTACATCAAAACTTGAACGATCGATAGAAAAGCTTGAGACCGACACCGAGGAACTGAATGGTATGGTTGAATCTTTAACCTTGGACAAAGAACAATTCTCATTGGATAAAGAAATTGCTGAAGAACGTGTGCAAGAGATGGAGATAGAAATAGAACAACTGAAATTGGATGTATTGGAGGCAAAACGACAACCTAAAAATGGCCAAGACGTTGATTTAGTCGAAGAAAATGAAAAATTGCGAGAGGCTTTGAAGCGATTATATAGTGCTACGGGCACGGAAAAGACAGAATTGACCAAGCAGGTGCGGTCGCTCACGAAACAAACGGAAGTGCTTACAGCCTCATGTGTTGAAGTAGAAACATTGAGAGAACGCAAGAAAATATTGGAAGGCCAAGTTGAGGAGCTGAAAAGTATGCTAGATGCCTCCGAGTCATACGAAACGATGGTGGAAGAACTATCAGAGCAAAACCTCGAACTTTCAGATCAAAATGCCGAATTAAAATTGGCGAACGAGGAGCTTGAAGAACTGAAACTGCTCTCGGAGGAATTGGATCAGCAGCACAAAGATGAAGAGAGACAGATGGAAGAACAAGTGCAAGCGCTTTCAACTCAAGTTGAAATTGCCCGAAATGAAACCCGAAGATTGGCGGAAAAGTTACAAGCGGAGCAACGAGTCGTCGACGAACTTACATTGCAATTGAATGATTCTCAGCAATCCGAAGGTACGCTGCATGAGAAGCTGAAATATTTGTCAGGAATGGAGCAAGAATTGTCGCAAACGAAGTCGAATGTCCGAAGTGCGAAACTTGCTCTGATGGACGAAGAACAGAATTTGAGAACACGATCCAAACAATTGCAATCGGCTCTACTGGCTCAACGAGTATCGGAGTTTACAATGGTCCACATGAAGTCTCTTGTTCCCGATGGTGTCCTTTCGAATGGCCCATTTCGAGTACTGGAAATGTTTGAGTCGGTGCAAACTTTGGAGGTACATTCCAACACGCTAGGTAGACTGGTTCAGTTAGATACTGATGCAGGTTGCCAAGTATCGCTTCTTGGGTTTACAATAGGTGAGAATTCGAGGTTATTTTTGGAGATAGCTTCAACTGTGAGTTCATTGCAGATGCTAATTGAATGGAGTGCCAGATTTCAAGAAACATTTATGCAAGTGAATAAATTAGTGGGTATACTGTTAGACTCCGTGGATGAGGACCAGTTGTGCTATGAAAGTTTCGTAGCTGACTTGACTGCATCAAGTGACCAACTGCAAGTGTTGGTCGATCGAGGTCTAGCGGAACTGGGTCCTTCGAAAGTTCTTGTTGATGATTCTAAATTATACATTCAACTAAGAACCTTTCTGCTTCAATGCCACCCTGTGAATGATTCGGTTATTGGTGATATTTGTCAAGTCATATCACGCTTAGCCGATGATTGGATAAATTCTTCCAAGAGTTCTCCCTTTCCTGCTGGTTTTCCAACGTTGCTGAGTTCAACTCAAATAGCAATTGAAGCCCAAGATATCGACATTGTGAACTCGATTTGGATCCAGTGGAAGTCTTTTAAAATGACCTTTTCAAAAAACGAATCCAAGCCAACATTGTTTGGTGCATGGGAAGCATTCGGTGAAAGTTGCAGAGATCAATTAGGACAGGTGGCGGAGTCTCAGAAGGAATTAGATACTGTCAAAGGAGCACTGCGTCGCCGCGTGCTTGAAGTGCACGAGAAAAATGGAGCTCTTGAAGCCCTAGCTGTGATACGAGATGGTCTACAATCCAAGCTGGACAACTTGCGATTACTGTCCATGGAAAATCAAGATGCTGGACTCGTTCGATCTGAAATGCAGGCGCAACTAGAGGAAGCTAATTCAAAATACTCCGAGCTACAGAATCAATCTCGAATCGCGATCGAACAGTTAGAGTACAAGATAGCGGCATTCGAAAACAAATCTCCGATTTTGGCTACGAAGAATAATCCGCCTCCTTCTCCTTGTGAATCGCCGCTTTCATCTGCGACTTTTATATATTTGAAAGACCAAATAGCATTTTGGAAGAAGCGGGCCTTGCTGAGATTAACAAGTCAATTAAAAGACCTTCCTCGTTCAATTGATAATTCTTCCGTTGTTCATTCGAAGGATAAATTGTTTAATGATATCCCGAGGACCAAGTTGCTTTTGGAGCAAGCATTGGTTGCTCAAAGTTTGGTTAAAGTGGTGGATCTCTCGGAAGCCAATCCTCGACAAGAGTTTCAAAAACAGCAATTAGTCGCCTTAAAAGTATCACAAAAAGTAGGGGATATTGGCTTCAATCGCAAAATGGACTCGGGTATTCATGTGGGCAGTATCACTTTGCCATCCACATCGCATTCACTCTGTAGACCAATTCATATTGGAATCGAAACATTCGAAAACCTGTTCAAACCCCTTTTCTAGAATTGAAGCTATCTTTTATTCAGAACTCCTTTCTAAATATTGCTTTTGCTGATCTACATAACGGTAGCTAGACTTAAATTAAGTTATTATTATTAGTGGGTTCCCATCACACTTCCTTCTTGATATGTAAATCCGTTAAAATCTGTTTCTTTGGCCGAAAGGATGCTGGGAATTACCACGGAGTCCACAACTGGTTCGTTCGTAAACTCATCATCGAAATTGGAAGTATCAGATGCATTCTTCACTTGAGGAACAAATTCAGGCTTGATTTTCTTCGCCAGCAGATCATCCCATTTCAAGCCATCGAAAAATGGATGCATCTTAATGGTTTCTACGTCTTCAGGACCGTTGCCGATTCTTTGTTCAGGATCACGCTCTAACAAAGCAGCAATCAGACCTCGGGCGTTAGGACTCACAAATGAAGGGATTTTTAATTGAGCTCTTTGAATGAACTCGTACATTAGGTTTACGTTCTCAGAGTAAAATGGAGGCAATCCAACAATCATCTCGAAAAGAAGGATACCAAGACTCCACCAATCAACTTCTTTACCATGCCCTATTCCTGTAACTACTTCCGGAGCAAGATATTCAGGAGTTCCACAAAATGTTTGGGCTTGCTGGCCGTCTACATACCGCTTTGAAAGTCCGAAATCTGTCAGTTTTATATGACCAAAGTTGTCAAGAAGAATATTCTCCGGTTTCAAATCACGGTAAATAATGTTTTTACTGTGAAGATGTCCGAGACCTAGCGCGATCTCACCGCTATAAAATCTGCTGCGACTTTCATTGAAACGCCTCTCATTCTTCAGATGAAAGAAAAGTTCGCCGCCAGTCAGGTAATCCATTACAAGATATAACTTGGTATCTGTTTGAAAGGCGAAATGCAAGCCCATCAAAAACGGATGCTTAATCTCTTCCAGAATTTCACGTTCAGCTTTCGTATGTTCTACTTGGTTACGCTGAATGATGGCTTCTTTCCGCAGGATTTTCATGGCATAGATTTTATTTTTATTTTTCTCGGCTTTATGGCGCACCATCATTACTTTCCCAAAACTTCCTCTTCCTACGACTTTAAGTAATTCAAAATCTTCAGGTGTCACTTCACTCGATTCCTTTCCCCACCCAGATACATTTCGTTTCTTGTCGAGATGAATGTCGGTAGTCGTGGCACTGCTGCTTCCTCTGTGACTATTGCTTCCGAAACTGGACATCGAGCCTGTACTGCGTCTCCCCTCCCGCTTTGATTTCTTAGCCTGGATCCTGGTGGTACACACCGACTTTAGTACAATTTGCTGGGAGTATTCAACAATCAGTTCATCCCCAGTGGCTTGTTTGAACACTTGCTCCAGACATTTAACAACTTCTCCTTTACGAAGACTCATCATGCGGTAGTCATACTCACTTGGTACATGAAGCACAAATTCATCTGACGTTTCACTCACCGTTACAAAGTCGATGGCATCCAGTGGGATACGTCGTTTGCACTTGGAGTAGTTCGTTGGCAACAGATTGTAGAGCGCTTTATCAGTGATCAACAGAACTCTTTCTTGAGGCTTATCTCTAGGGTTAATCTTGACCAGAAAATCAGAAAACAAGACGCTTTCAGGCTTTTCACCTGGAGAAATCTCACTGTTAAACTCATCCGTTTAAACGCTTCATGTACGTACCTTTCTCCGCGAACTTGGCCAGCACTTTTATCACACTAGCATTCTGTGACACCGCCAGGTAGTCCATCTTTTTCCTCACCGCTACAACTTTATCGATAACCATACTCACTTGCGTTTGTGTGTAAACTCACTACGGAAAGACCGTTATTTTTGGTATGCGGATAGTTCCCCATGCTATTTTTCGAAATATGAGTGTTGCCAGCAAGGTGGCTGATGATCTGGGACTTCGAAACAGTTGGCGTCGAGATGATACAACAGGTGTGTTTGAGGAGGTTGAGGAGTTGGCATTGCAGAGATGTAACATATCTGAAATTGGCAGTCCTTTCATGGGATTCGTGAACGTCACGAAGTTGGACCTGTCTCGGAATTCGTTGACGTCGTTGAAAGGATTGGATTGTCTTTGCAAGCTTCGTTGGGCATCGTTCTACCTTAATCAAATAGCTGACGGTAAAGAAGTTCTGGTTTTGTCTAAGAATCTTGAATATCTGGACACCCGTTTGAACCCGGTCACACGGGCTGCATGGTATCGATTCTTTGTCATTCAAAAATTTGACAAGTTGGAAAATTTGGACGAGCAGAAAATAGTACCTTATGAAAAACGGCGTGCAGTGTCTGTGCCCAACATATCACCAGGGGATTTGTATTTCGATGATGACGACGATTCGGAGTCATCCAATGAGAAAGATCTTGTGAGTGCTCATTTTGGAGATGATTTAGTCAAGGACCAAAATCCATTTTCAAACGTTGAAAATTCTATATTAGATGTTCCTCTGGCCAAGACTATGGACGAAGCGCTATTAGGATTGCTCCAATATGTGCGGACGATGGAATCCCCCAAATCCCCCGAGGACTGGGAGGAGTCTATGTCAGGCCTGAACGATAAACTTATTTCAATCGTCAATTTTAGAAAACAAGAAAAGAATATGGAGCAAGTGAAAGAAGAAGACAGCACGTTACAGGAAAAATTAGACGCTGCTCTGAAAGAAAGAGACAGCCTTTATAATTCGAATCAGAGACTATGCGAAATTATTGAAGACAAAAAAGAAAGGATCAATCATTTGATTAATGAGAAAGATTCGCACAATTCACAAAAAGAAGTTCCTTCCATGCTTCTTGAAGCTCATACTGCATTAATTGATTCCAATCGGGTTTTGCTGACGGAATTAGAATCTGTGAAAGACAACTATAAAAACGAAAAGGCCCTTTGGAAAAGAAACTTTGACCTATTGCGCGAAAAATGCGTTCTTTAATTTAAATTTTAAATTGTTCATTGAAATTCAGAACTGCCGAAAAACGTTATGTGAACGAACGCAGCGTGAAAAATTCGTGTGTAAACTTAGAGAACTAAAGTTCAAACTGAGAGTTTAAATTCTTTTCAAAATGTCAAGTATATCATCTATTCCTTTGGCAGAAACTTGAGTACCGTTGGACAATTTCTTAATCATGGCCACATCATGCCCTTTCGTGGTTTCTTCATCGCCTATAATCGCAACAAAAGTACAACCTAATCTCTCAGCTTCCTTAAATCCTTTTTTAATAGCAATCGGGGCTTCGCAATCCAACTGCTTGTTCCATGGGATTGCACTTACACCGTTGTCTCGGAGCAGCGACGCCACACGAAAAACTTGGTGTATGATAACATCTTGATCGCATATCGCATCAAACAATGGAAGAACAAAAACCTTAGGAGCCTCATCATGGATGCTCAAGCCGATGCGAGCTCTTTCCAACATCAATCGTTCCATTCCTGATGCCCAGCCTATGCAGGACAAGCTGTCGTTATATCCCAATGTTTTCGAAAGATCATCATAACGCCCTCCTGCCAACACAGCTGATGGTCGTTGCGCTTTACTGGTTATGTCATCAGTCACCACAAATTCAAAGGTGGTGTGTGTGTAGTAATCCAAACCTCGAACCAACGTCGGATCGATTTCATAGCCGATATCCAACATGTCTAAACCGTTCAAAACTTTCTCAAAACGATCAGAAGCATCTTTTGACCGATGCAATGACGGTCCGGGAGCCTCCTGAATTGCAATAGAATCATCTGGATGCTTTGAATCCAAAATTCGAAGGGATCGTCCCTGCGCGAGCCTATTGTGACTATCACTGGACAGTTGGTATTTCCCAAAATGCGCGTCAAGAGCCTTCATATAATTGAAACGACAATCGGGGTAACCCAATGAGTTAATGAGAAGCTTCACTGAGTTACCGAGTCCCAAGCTCTTGAGAAATCTGGAGGCCATCTCAATGCATTCAACGTCAGCAGATGGACCATCAAATCCGAGCATCTCCACTCCAAATTGATTGAATTGTCGCTGCCTGCCCCGTTGTGGTCTTTCGTATCTGAACATTGGACCATGATAAAACACGCGCTCCTTTATAGAAGAGTTCTTTTCGCGAGTCACCGATAGCAAGGCTCTAGAAACGCCAGCTGTATTCTCAGGTCTGAGTGTGACACTATGCGATGACTTATCTAAAAAAGAGTACATTTCTTTGCTCACAACATCCGAGGAATCACCCAGCGAGCGTTCAAAAAGTTCAGAAAATTCAAAAACAGGAGTTCGAATTTCGTTGAACCCGTGTGAAGACGCAACCTTCGCTCCGGTACTTTCTATATATGCCATCTCCCGGCAAGCTTGGCCTATTAGATCCACCGTCCCACGAGGTCTCTGCAATATACTGGCATATCGGCGTTGTGACACCTTCCTAGCAGTCTGCATCATCGAAAAGAACCAGACTAGGACAAGACAGGGGACCGTATCGCTTCTAAGACATGTATAGCCCCCCTCATGAAATGATTCAGGTTGGAGAGGAAGTCCGTCTGCGTACGAAAGCGGGAGATTATTATCAAGGGCTTGTATTTTGCGTGGACAAAGATAAGGATGTCATTATACTAGGTATGTGTATCCATGTCAATGTTTCAAGTTGCTAATCTATAAAACAGAAGAACCTCACCTTCAGAGTGTATTGAAACAGGATGTGCGGATATTCAAATACAGTATGGTGGATAATGTCGAGGTGAGTGAACATAAAAAATGGAACTCAAATGGAAATAACTGTCTTTTAAAGGTGTTGACACCTGCTGGCGAAATCCGTGATTTACCTCCGTTTTCAAAAGAACTCATCCAGAAGAACGAAAAAGAAGGGTTACAAAGAGGAAAACGAGATTTCGATCGAATTGGAAAAGATGTTTCTCCGCAAGCGCAACTTCTTTTTAATTCTCTTGATAAAACCTACAGACTGAGATGGGAAAGCAAAGACATCAGGATCAATGAGTTGGGCATCGTCATCAAGTCGCCGTACAACCCAGAAAACTGTTCAGGAAAAGATTTAGCTGCCCTTGAACGCATTAAGCTTCTTGTGGCAAAGATAAATGAACGGATTCGAAGTGGTGAGCTCACACTTTAAAACGCTTCAAATTCTATACTTTTTTATAATGTTCCTTTTAACAACTGTGGCCAAACGAACCAGCTACCGGAATCCGAATCTACATCACTTACTACCATTGTATTCTCTTCGATCCCAGAATTTGAGACACCTATTATATGAAGTCCTGTGCAGCTCGTCTTCATCATCTCGAGTGAAAACCCAGGCTTGGGTATCAAATCATGAACTAACTGCGAAGTATCAATTTTAAAGAGTATATGAATTCTGCTGGGTTTTCCAGCACTCATATGCAATTGCTCATGCTCTAAATACGCATGGCGAGCCACCTTGCGCTTAATCGCGGCCATTTGTGCGGTGGTGACATCTCCACATTGCATATCTATCTGGCTAAACCTCATCACGTGAACCTCCTGCGCCGAGAATACAGAACTGCCAAGCACCACTAAGACAGATTTCACTGGCGAATTTTCAAAAACGAGTTCCGCAACTTCAAATAAAACTTTCAAGTGTTCCACAAACTTGAGTCTTCGACGAACCAATTGATTTCGTTTAGCACTTGCTTCTTCCGCCACTTGCTCTGAAAATTGTGATAATGTCCTTAATAAAATAAGTAACATACATAGTAACTGAAAGTAAATACTTACGTCGGCATTTGATGTCGAGTGAGAAGAAGATACTCTAACCATCCAGCAAATATATAAAATCTAACTTTTCCTGTAGATGCTATTTTGAAGCGAATAGTAGTAGAGTTCATTTGCGCCTCTACAACCGGTACACGCCGTGATCGCTTCACCCTCATAACAACGAAATGA
>Ga0105054_10006046_pt1 | contig 17056 bp, 10 predicted proteins | sample BON02_FD_78091 | JGI IMG/M metagenome (GOLD analysis project Ga0105054, IMG submission 78091) | Freshwater microbial communities from Lake Bonney liftoff mats and glacier meltwater in Antarctica - BON-02 (megahit assembly) | ecosystem: Environmental > Aquatic > Freshwater > Ice > Glacier...
AGCTCCTGTTTCATTCTCAATGAACCAGGAGGAAACCGCTATACCCATCTTATTAGCAAAATCAATCAGCTCGTTTTTGGCCCTGTCGGCATCTTGTTCTTTGGTCGATGCCCTTAAATATCCGTATACCCTCATAGGTGCATTATAAATGGTTTCGTAATAATAGTGCAATATACATTGTTTTTAAATATTATTGCACCAACAAATTGGTGGTAGCAAAAAGGTATACCCAAAATGCACTATTTTAATTGACTATATTTTATTAAAAAAATAACGCAACAAATATCTAATGTCAACTGAAATTTTAATCCAAGAGCAGAAAAAAAATTATGGACGGTTTTCAGAAGTTCTGAATCAAAATCAAATTTCCAAATATTTTACATTGGACAATTTAGATTTGGAATTTATTCACAAAAGAAGAGGTAAGGCTAACAAGTTTGGAGTATCGTTACAATTGACCTGTGTTCGATTTTTGGGAACATTCCTTAATGATCCTAGTGAAGTTCCTAATACTATAAAAGAATTTTTTACTTGTAATTCTAGATTACAGTTAGAACAACTGTTTAAACGCACGAAACTCTAATATTTAACATATTGACATATAGATGATTAAACTCCTTAGCGTACGTTTTCGCACCGATGGGCTTCATACCCCTATCAAAGAAGAAACTTTAAAAAGACAGAGCTTTTGGGTAAGTTCTCAAAAATATCCTGATCACCCGTTTTTCTTTTCTTATGTCCCAATACACAAAATATTTGGGGGTACTAATTTACTTATTTTCCATTTTCTATGCGCTTTAGAAAAAATGTCGGGTTTTCTTTAAAATAATTCTTGTAGCATTTGGTAAAATATGAGGGAGATGAGAATCCTACTTTATAAGCGATTTCAGAAATGGTTAATTCTGAAGAAGCTAGATAAGTCTTTGCTTTTTTTAGTCGGTATATTCGAATGATTTCATTGGGCGAATAATTGGTTAGAGACTTTATCTTTCTATAAAGTTGAACTCGGGACAGTCCAATCATTTTTCCTAATAATTCAATATTAAAATTAGAGTCTGAAATATTTTGGTCTATAATTGCTGTGACTTTTTCCATGAATCCTATATCCAATGCAGTGATGTCGCCGTTTTTTGATGTTGACTTATCGCTAAACAGTTCTTTTAGCTGTTTACGACTCTTGATAAGGTTTTGTATTTGGGTAATCAATACTTGGGAATTAAATGGTTTAGAAATATATGCATCAGCACCACTACGATATCCTTCAATTCTTTGTTCATCGTAAGAATTCACAGTGAGTACCATGATAGGTATATGACATGTTAATATCTCGGATTTAAGCCAATGACAACAATCAAACCCATTCATAACTGGCATCATAACATCGCATAGAATTATGTCGGGGATATACTTAATTGCTTTGTTGATTCCCTCTTTTCCATCCATTGCATAGATAAGATTATATTGTTCTTCTAATAACAAAGAAAGAAATTCTTGCATGTTTGGGTTGTCATCTATCACTAAGACCAGCTCCTTCTTGTTGTCCAATGCTGGTCCAGTGTAGTGTTCCGGTTCCTGATTTATTTCTTTTTCATAATGTTCGAGATCTACGGATGTAGAATATTTGTTTATTGGGTTAATGTCTTCCACTATCGCTTTCTCTGGTCCAAAATCCGCATAAGGAAGCTTTACTGTGAAAGTTGTTCCGCCGTTTGGACTGCTGCAAACTTCAATACTTCCTCCATGTAGATCGACAAAGGAGCGAGCTAGGGCCAGCCCTATTCCCGAACCTGCAAAATGTTCATTAACTTTATAGAATTCATTAAAAATATTTTGGATATGTTCAACTGAAACACCTATTCCAGTATCTGAAAGTTTTAAGACGGCATATCGTCTCCCATTTGCAATTAGTGTTGATAGTGAAACGTCTATTCGTCCGTTTTCATAGGTAAATTTAAGGGCGTTTGAAAGGAGATTAAAATATACCCGTTGAATCTTTTCATAATCTAAAGCAATTTGATAATCATCAGGCTGAGGAATAACATTAAAGTTGAATTTAATATTGTTCTTCAACAAAGTAGGTAAAAAGCTTTCATTCCATTCTGACAAGCATTTACTCAATGAATTCTTCGAAAGTATTAGTTCAAGCCGTCCATCCTCGTGCTTTCTAAAATCAAGGATTTGCCGGACTAAGCGTATAAGGAGATTGACATTTTTCTCTATGATTTTCAGCAGAGCGCGTTGTTTTCTGTCAAGACTATCAATGTCCAGGAGTTGCTTGATGGGCTCTATAACTAAGGTTAAGGGAGTTAAAAAGTCATGTGATATATTTGTAAAAAACATTAGTTTAGCATGGGTGGCCTCCTCTAACTGTTTGGATAGAACAACTAATCGGTCTCTTTGCCTTTCCAACTGGCGTTTTTGGGAAACAGTTTCTGCATTTTGTTTGGATAGCCTTGCATTTAGATATTTTATCGATTTGTTTGATTTTAGGGTTAAGAAAAACAATATAATTACCAGTAGCAGTAGAATAAGACTGCTATAGAGCATTATACGTTGATTGGTAAAACGCACAAAATAGCCATCAATTTGTTTGCTTAGGTATTTAATCTTTCCTTTTTGCTGATCTAAATAATCCGATTGCAACTTTAATACCCTAGCATTTCTTTTGTCGACAATATTAGTTGGAAGAGCAGTTTCGAGTGAGTATCTGTTTCCCTTAAGAATATCCATCGCCAATTGAATAATTTTGTCTCCTCCAGTTGGGTTCAAAAAAGTAACGTCTAGTGTACCATCGATTACTTGGTCGATACCAAAGTGGGGAATAGCATCGATACCGACAAAGAACATATCATTTTCTCTATTGGCTTCTTTAGCTGCCAAATAAGCACCAGCTGCCATTCTATCGTTATGAGCAAATACAAGATCAATAGTATCTTCTTGAACAAGAGCTTCTTCCATTTTTTTTTTGCCAAGACTTTTAAGGAAAACTGCGTCTTCTTGGTAAACTATCGAAATATCAGGATATTTTTTTACGATAGTCATGAAACCCTGATGTCTTTCTATCGCAGGGGTAGACCCAGAGGTTCCCATAATCTCCACAACATTGCCCTTTCCTTCCAATTGTTTAACTACATATTCTCCGGCCAGTTTACCTATGTCATAATTGTCTGGGCCTATATAGGCAGTAAATTTGTTAGAAAGTACTTTTCTGTCCGTCACAATTACTGGAATTCCAGCGTCAAACGCCTTTTCAACGATAGGTGTAACGGGTGCAGATTCATTGGGAGAAACGATAAGAAGATCTATTTTTTTTTCTATAAAATATTGAATGTCCTTTATTTGCTTCTCATTATTATCAATGGCAGATAGAATTTCTACTTTTACGCCATCGTGGAACATAGCCTCAAGAATAAGCTCATCATTCATTTTATCTCTCCATTCATCATCACTGCACTGAGAAACACCAATAACATAAGTTGGCTTGTTTTCTTCGCATGAGGAAATTAAAAAAAATAGAATAATAGCACAAATCAGCTTCCTCTTCATTTTTTAACAATTTAGGATATTCGTAATAAAAATTGAAAAACATAAAGTAAAAATCTCCTTAAAGAACACCTTAATATTTACAATGATTAAAACTATGGAGATTCCTTTTTAAAAAAAACAAGAGGAATCAAATTTACAATTATATGTATCAAATTTTACATATAATATAAAATATTATGGCAAATTTTACCAATATTCTTAGGAATTGTAATAATTCTTAATAAATCAGGCTGTACAGAAAATAATTAAACCAATTTAAATCTAGGTGAAATGAATCAGAAACCAAATTATGAGCAATGCCTGAAAAGGCATTCTAAACATCGCATTAGGCAGGTAATTACATTATTATTGCTGTTGTTTTATTTTTCAATGGCTGGCCAAACGGACGAATCTGGAAACCAGGCAAAAATCACGGTCAAAGGCACTGTTAAAGATATTAATGGAGTCCCGCTTGCTGGGTCAAATATTATTGAAAAGGGTACAAGTAACGGAGTAAATGCAGACTTTGACGGTAATTTTACCATTAATGTTGCTAATGTTAATGCAACATTGCTTGTGTCTTATTTAGGGTTTGCTAACAAAGAGATTGAGGTGGCAGTAGACCTAAACCCCACTATATTTTTGGAAGAGGATGCCTCAGCATTGGATGAAGTAGTACTGGTAGGTTATGGGTCCCAGAAGAAAAAGAGTCTCACGGGTGCTATTTCGGTGGTTAAGATACCGGAAATAAAGGAACAGGCGGCAGCTACAGGAAATGTGTTGAAAGCTTTAGACGGACGACTTCCGGGATTGAACACTTCTTTTAATGGTAACCCGAATAATGCTGCCAGTGTTTTAATTAGAGGAAGGGGGTCCTTGAGTAGCAGTACCAGCCCTTTAATTATTATTGATGGGGTTCCTACGAATAGAGGATTAAATGAGTTGGCCGTCAACGATATTGAATCCATACAAGTTTTAAAAGATGCTGCATCAGCCACGATATATGGGTCTAGAGCAGCGAATGGGGTTATCATCATAACCACAAAATCTTCTTCAGAAGGAACTCGAATAGAATTTACTACGTCCTTAACTGCAGGATTTCTAAGAAAACAAACCATACCGCTTCTTGATACCCAACAATTTGGAAGAGCTCAATGGATGGCTGCGAGGAATGATGGAGTAGACCCTAATTATGGAGTCTATAGTTTTCAGGATCGCCAAGACGAAAATGGCGATTGGGTATTGGACAGGATTAACCTTCCTGAATATCTGGATGAGGCTCAAACAATGAGACCTGCCAATACGAATTGGGAGGATGTAATTTCGCAATCGCCTTTTACAGAAAATTACAATTTTAGCATTTCCCGAGGGGGGACAAATGGGGGCTCTATTCTATCGTTAGATTATCTAGATAGTGAGGGTACTACAAAGGAAAATAAATGGACACGAGCAACCCTACGACTGAATTCGGATTATCGCTTATTTAACGACCGATTAAAGATTGGGGAAAATTTAGCCGTAATCAAAATGAGATCTACAGGAGGTTCTTATCTTGGAATGGTTCCCAATATTCAAGCAATTGTTCCTGTAAGAACCATTGATGGTGAGGGATGGGGTGGCCCGGTAAGAGGTATGAGTGATAGAAACAACCCACTACTTGCGATTCAGAACAACACCCAGAACCACCAGGACGACATCCGTTTGGTAGGGTCTATTTATGGAGATGTAGAAATTACAAAAAACCTTCACTTTAAATCAACTGCAGGTGTGGACTATAATGGGTATTGGAATCGACAGATGAACCTACAGTTTCAAGCTGGGTTTTTATCCGAAAACGTAACTAAAATGCAAGTGAATTCAGGTCATGGGGGTAGTTGGACGTGGAATAATGTATTAACCTATGATTTGTCGCTCAACAAACACAACCTCCAATTAATGGCCGGGCAAGAAGCAACCAAGGCATCTGGAACTAGTCTTTGGGGAGCACGAGATGGCTTTGCCAGTGAAAGCCCTGATTATATGTACCTGAATGTTGGTGAAACTAATGTCCGAAACGGGAATATAGCTTGGGATAACTCCCAGAATTCTTACTTCGGACGTTTAAATTATGATTTTCAAAATCGATACCTACTAACAGCAATTATACGAAGAGATGGTTCTTCCAGATTTGGAGCTAACCATCGCTACGCTATTTTTCCATCACTGTCTGGCGGATGGATACTAAGCCAGGAAGCTATTTTGAAGCAAGTGTCATGGATTTCTTTAATTAAACTGAGATATGGATGGGGTGAAACAGGGAATCAGGAAATAGATAACTATGCTTCCTACGGGCAATACCAGGCACATTACGGCGATAATGATTGGCCTGTTTACAATGGAACTGCTTATGACATCTATGGGAATGATGAAGGCAACTTGCCTTCAGGATATCGCAGACTTCAATTGGGAAACCCCAATCTCCAATGGGAAACCACGGCCCAACATAACTTTGGGGCTGACTACGCTTTTTTTGACTCTAAGTTGACAGGTTCTTTTGATTATTACCTAAAGTCCACGACAGATATACTTGTAAACCCCCCAACGTTAACTGTAACGGGTTATGGAGCCTCCTCATGGATTAACGGAGCTACAATGAAAAATAGAGGTTGGGAAACTGTATTATCCTACTCAGATACTGTTGGGGAGCTCAATTTCTCAATTTCGGCCAATGCTTATAAAAATACAAATGAGTTTACCTATATCGTTCCTGAAGCTGTAGGAGCATATCCAGGTAATGGAAATGATCAGACCATCCTCGGGCGGCCCCTGAATTCCTTTTATGGTCATGTTGTTGACGGTATTTTCCAAAATCAAGGGGAGGTAGATGCTGCACCCATACAACCGGGAAAGGGTGTTGGTCGTCTAAAATATAGAGATGTGAACAATGATGGTCGGATAGACGCAGATGATAGAGACTGGATAGGGGTAAATGAACCAGACATTGCTTTAGGGCTGAATACGAGATTGGAATGGAAAAATTTTGATTTATCAATGTTCTGGAATTCTGAAATAGGTAGGGAAATATCCAGTTCAACCAAGATGTATTCCCATTTTTTTGGATTCTTTGGAGGCCAGAACTATGGCACTGCTGTATTAGATGCCTGGAGTCCAACAAATAATACCTCCACAATTCCGGCCATAACAGCATCGGATTTAAATAATGAAAATCGCTTTTCTACCTATTTTGTGGAAAACACTTCTTACACTAAATTACAGTCCGTAGTTTTGGGCTTTAACCTCCCAAAAAGGGTCTGTGACCTTACTTTTATAAATAGTGCTAGAATGTACCTGCAAGGAGAGAACTTATGGGTCATCGACTTGCCCGGAAATACGTTTACGGGCTTCGACCCTAAAAGTCCTAATGTAGATTTTCCCTTACCCACCTCATTTACACTTGGCTTTAATTTCACCTTTTAAAACTATAAAACATGAAATCATTATATAAATTTTTAGCGATTACTTTAATCTTTTGCACGTCTGTATCTTGTAATGATGAATTTTTAGATCTGGAACCAAAGGGTATTGGATCTGAACAATTGCTGGCAACGGTAGAAAATGCAGAAAAAATGGTGATTGCCGCATATGCTGCTCAAGGAAATGAAAGGTACTTTTTAAGACCCTTAACCCCATGGCCATACGGTGACCTAAGGGGTGGAGATGCCTACAAAGGAGGCGCAGGTATTGGTGATTTACCCCAATGGAATATTTCGGAAACCTTCGTTAATATGACTACTGATGAGGCTGGCGTAGCAGGAAAGTGGGAAATTGAATATCAGTGTGTTTCAAGAACCAATCAGGCATTGTTTTTTTTAAATAAGGTTGACTTCCCTGATAAGAACACCCGTATTGCAGAAATGAGATTTTTGCGGGCCAATAACTATTTTTGGCTAAAAGTAAATTTTAGATATGTTCCATTTATCGATGAGAATGTTCCTGTAGAAGATTACAAAACTATTTCCAATGACCTCGTAGATGAAGAACTTTGGGGGAAAATTATTGAGGATCTTCGGTTTGCCATAGAATATCTTCCAGAAGAACATGAGGACGGTGCCGTAGGACGACCGACCAAATTTGCTGCACAAGCATATTTGGCTAAGGTTTTACTTTACGCCGCTTACGAACAGGATGCATCCAATCAAGTCGTTTCAATTAATCAGGACCGCCTTAATGAGGTTATTTTACTCTGCGATAACGTACTTGTAAATTCTGGTAAAGCATTATTCAATGATTTTGCGGAAAATTTTCTTTGCGACACTCAAAACGGTATTGAGTCCATCTGGGCTATACAATTCTCTCATAATGATGGAACTCCGGTAGGCCGTATTAACGGCACGAATCAGGTAGTTTATCCCATGGTTGCCGAATATGGCTGTTGTGGTTACCATACGCCAAGTCAAAATTTGGTAAATGCATTTTCGACAGTTGCCGGATTACCCGATTTTGAAAACTATAATGAAAAAATTTTAGGTGGTGCTACGAGTGTTCTAGAGAATACAATCGACCCAAGACTTTTACACACGGTAGCTATGGATGGCGTTCCTTATAAATATAAGCCAGATTTTATTTTTGATGGGGATACCTGGCCGAGGCAGCCTGAATCTTACGGTTCTTTTATGTCTATGAAAGAAACAGTAATCTATGACAGCCCTTGTTATCAACCTGTTAACCCATGGAAAAGTGATTCAAAAAACAGGGATATAATACGTGTGGCAGACGTAATTCTATGGAAAGCTGAAGCTTTAATTCAACTAGGAAGGCATTTAGAAGCTTTACCGCTCATCAATCAATTAAGAAACCGCGCAGCAGAAAGCACTGGAAAACTGGTGGATGTGAATGGCCAACCAACTGGAAATTTTGATATTGAGCCCTATTTGGATGGGGTAAATTGCATATGGACAAATGAATTTGCCTTTCAAGCATTGCAGTGGGAGCGAAGGCTGGAGTTTGCCTGCGAAGGTTTTAGGGCATATGACCTGATGCGGTGGGGAATTATGGGAGAGACCATGAATGCATATTTCGACAAGGAAAGAAATCGTAGGGCGCATTTGGCCAATGCGGTTTTTACCGTAGGAAGGGACGAGTATCTTCCCATACCAAAGAGTCAAATTGATTTGAGTCAGAATTTATATAAACAAAATGCGGGTTATTAATTGTTTTGTTTGGTTTAAGTGCATAGGTTATAAAGAACGATATAGCATTCTATATTAAAACATATTTAACGATTTAAAATAATATTATGAATAAAAAGAGAATATCTGTAACACTTTTCTTCCTCTGTTTTGGAGTGCTTTTAAGTGTATGGGGACAGGAAGAAGAAGTTAAAATATCGTCCCTGATACATGAGGGAGAAGCTATCCCAAAAGAGGTAATAAAAGCCACACGAGAATTTAGGGAAAGGCTTATGGCAGATCCCTACCGCCCGGCATATCATTTTACGGTGCCGGATGATGTAGGGGCTCCCGGAGACCCCAATGGAGCGTTCTACCACAATGGCAAATATCATTTAATGTACTTGTACAACAGAACAGGTTCAGGTTTCTCATGGGGACATGTATCCAGTACGGATATGGTACATTGGAAGCACCACCCAGACGCATTAGTGCCAGGTGATGGGGACGAAGGTGTTTTTAGTGGGGGGGCTTTTGTCGATGAGGATGGCTCCGCCTACCTATCTTACTGGATGCTTTGGGGAGCCAAAGGTATTGGTATTGCAAAAAATTTAGATGATCAATACAATTTATGGAAAAAAATAGAAAGCAATCCGGTGATTAAATCAACTGAATGGGGTATCACCGAACTAACCGATAAATCTGGGAAAAATATCCATGTAAGCTCTGCAGACCCTTCCAACATCTGGAAGAAGGATGGAATGTATTACATGCTTACAGGTAATTTACTGGTACTTCGGAAATATGGTTCCAGAGGAAAGGGTCTTCCTGCCAATAGAGATGAACCACCACTTCCAAAAGACTCCCTTGATTACCAAGGAGATAGACTCTCTTTGTTCGCTTCAAAGAACCTAAAAGATTGGACATATCAACATGAATTTTACCAGTCGGAACGTAAATGGACCAGCAAGACAGAAGACAATATGTGTCCCAGCTTCCTACCCCTTCCATCAGGACCGGACGGCGGGAAAGCGAGTGATAAGCACCTGTTACTTTTTATAAGCCATAACAAGGGTTGCCAGTATTATGTTGGTGATTATAAGAAGGATAAATTTTATCCTGAAGTCCATGGTAGAATGTCCTGGGAAGACAATGCCTATTTTGCTCCTGAAGCACTAATAGATGGAAAAGGACGGCAGATCATGTGGTCATGGATTTTTGATGATCGCCCAGCTTCAGTTAAAGAACATTACGGGTGGACCGGAACCTACGGATTGCCTAGGTCACTGTGGCTGGGTGATGATGGATCATTGCATATGCAACCTGTTGAGGAACTTCAAATGTTACGAGTTAAGGAAGATGCCAATCTATCAAACATTGGTGTTGCTAAAGGAGTTGACTATGTCTTGGATGAATACGGCAACGAACTTATGGAACTGGAATTGACGATTGACCCCAACTCAAAAGGGTCATATGGCGTAAAGGTATGTGTGTCGAAGGACGGAAGTGAGGAAACAAAAATATACTATGACCCAAAAGACCGAAAATTAAAGTTTGACACCACTAAATCAGGAAAAGCATTTGGAAGAAAAATAATCGAAGAAGCCCCTTTGGAACTGAAAGAAGGTGAGCCATTAGTTTTGCGTGTATATGTCGATAGGTCTATAGTAGAAGTGTTTGCCAACGACCGTCAGGCGATTGCAAGAAGCATATACCCAAGCCAAGGCTCACAGGGAATCCGACTATTTTCCGATGAGCAAGATATGACCGTTAGAAATTTGAAAATATGGGAACTAAACCAGACAAACCCTTATTAAGTAAGGGCATAGTCAATATTCATTAAATCCTAACCAATATGAAAAAATACATACTGATTTTGACCACATCTTTAATTTGTCTTAGTGCTTTCGGTCAACAAAATGTAGAAATGCCGAATAAGACAGATTTGGATGCGGCACGACGGGTGAGAATCGCTCAACTTAAAGATAATAATCGTCCTACTTGGCATTTAACCATTGCAGAAGGCAGAGGAATGCCATTTGATCCTAACGGAGCCATTTTTCAAAATGGTATATATCATCTATGGTATTTATACCAGGTAGATAATAAGCACCATTGGCAGCATCTTACCAGCATAGATTTATTCCACTGGAGATGGCAGCCAAATGACCTGCAACCCAACCCCGGTGATCCGGAAAAGGGAATATTTAGTGGTAATGCTTTTAAGGCCAAAGATGGTAACGTAGTAATGGCCTATCATGGTTTGGGTACTGATGGAAATTGTATAGCCTATAGCAGTGATGCGCTTTTGAATACTTGGGAGAAACCTACTGCGAATCCCATTGCACATCCGGGATGGGACCCTCATATGTGGTTGGAAAATGATACCTATTATCAAATTTCTGGTGGAAAACCTGTATCCTCAGGCGAACCTAATCCACCTATACTTTATATGGGATCGGATTACGATGCCCCAATGAAAAAAATAGGAAACTTTATGACTCGGGATATGCCGGATGTAGATGCCTTTGAAGATATTTCCTGTCCTGATTTTTTTAAACTTGATGATAAATGGGTGCTAGTTGCTATTAGCCATCAGAGGGGTGCCAGATATTATATTGGGGAATGGGATGGGAAACAGTTCACACCTGAAACCCATCACAGAATGAACTGGAGGGGAGGATCGGTATTCGCACCGGAGACGCTCTTGGATGATAAAGGTCGAAGAATTATGTGGGCGTGGGTTCTAGATAGAAAATCCGGGGTCTCAAGTGGCACCATGACAATGCCCAGGGTATTGACGTTATCAAAAGATAAGACCAGCTTAAATATTACTCCTCCAAAGGAAGTGGAGGTATTGCGGTATAGCCCGGAAAGGCTTAATTCGTTTACCGTTGGAGCAGGTCAATCTGTTGACTTGAAAACTATAAACGGAAAAACACTGGAACTGGATATCACTATTAATCCTGAGCAGGCTAAGCGCTTTGGTATAAAATTGTTCCGTTCCCAAGACGGGAGGGAAGAAACCCAATTGGTAGTAAACCGTCAGGAGAATCTCCTGCAAATAGACGTAAGTAAATCAAGTTTGGATGGGCCAGAATATCACGAGTACATTATGCTAAGGGAAAATCCGGGAGAGAACATGTTAACGCAAAATGCTCCCTTTGAAGTGAAAAAAGGGGAAAAAATACGGCTCCGAATTTTTTTGGACAACTCTCTTCTTGAGGTATTCGCCAATGAAAAGCAATGTATTACACAGGTAGTTTATCCAACCTTGAAGGATGCCGTAAATATCCAGGTTTTCAGTGATGACGCACAGATAATCGTAGAGGAGACCAAGTCATGGAAGTTATTTCCGTCTATGCAGTGGTAACCTAATCATTTTGTGAAATAAGCAATATAATGCCATTATCAAATAAGAATAAATTTCACTAAGACCAATTGTCTAATAAAATGAATTTGCACAATCAAAATGAAAAAATGAAAAAATTATTATTATGGTCTGTAATTGCTGCACTTGCTGGATTCCTCTTTGGGTTTGACACGGTGGTGATTTCAGGAGCAGATCAAAAATTACAATCCCTTTGGAAATCCAGTGATATTTATCATGGCACAGTGGTTATGGGTATGGCATTGTGGGGCACAGTAGTTGGTGCTATTTTTGGAGGAATACCGACCAATAGAATAGGACGAAAGAATACTTTAATATGGATAGGGCTGTTGTATACCGTTTCCGCAATAGGTTCTGCTCTAGCCAATGATCCTGTTACGTTTGCAATATTCCGCTTTCTTGGTGGATTGGGGGTAGGGGCTTCTACCGTGGCTGCTCCGGCATATATATCCGAGATCGCTCCGGCACACAACAGAGGTAAGCTGGTGAGCCTGTATCAGTTCAATATCGTTTTCGGTATCCTAATGGCCTTTATCTCCAATTTCTTTCTGAGCAATATAGGAGAACATGCTTGGCGCTGGATGTTGGGTGTAGAGGCCTTTCCTGCGGCTATCTACACACTCTTAATGCTGACTGTACCTAAAAGTCCTCGTTGGTTACTTACAAAATTAAGGACAGAACAAGCTAGGAAAGTTTTAATGCAAATCAATCCACAAGAAAATGTGGAAATCCTTATTACCAAAATACGAGTAGAGATGGATAGCGTTATACCTGGGGAGCATATCTTTATGAAAAAGTATTATTTCCCGTTATTGCTGGCTTTTTTAATAGCCTTTTTTAATCAATTATCTGGTATCAACGCCTTATTGTATTATGCACCTAGAATCTTTTCAGAAGCCGGCCTTGGGGAGAGTGCTTCCTTACTTAATAGTATGGGAATCGGCATTACAATGGTGCTTTTTACATTAATGGGAGTATTCTTAATTGATAAAGTAGGTAGAAAAAAACTCATGTATATCGGTTCCGTTGGATATATAGTATCCTTGGTTCTCGTCTCGTGCGCTTTTTTCTTTAATTGGGAAGGATTATGGATTCCAATATTCCTGTTTTTGTTTATAGCTGCCCATGGGATTGGTCAAGGTACAGTAATATGGGTGTTTATATCTGAAATATTTCCGAATCATTTAAGAGGGTATGGGCAGGCTTTCGGTAGCTCTATACATTGGATTTTAGCAGCTATTATTCCATCGTTGGTGCCGGTATTGTTTACCAAAATTGGTGCCGGTCCAGTATTTGCTTTTTTTGCGTTCATGATGCTGCTGCAATTGTTTTTTGTGATTTTTGTAATACCGGAGACTAAAGGAGTCTCCTTAGAAGAATTAGGAAAGCGTTTCCTTAAAAATGCCCAAAAGTAAATTCGAAATTGCCGAGGTGGGCTAAGATAGGGAATCGATTGAAGCAACTGACTCTAGAAATCAATTTTGTCCATTTGTTTAGGTAGTACATCCATCTTAACGCCGAAAAGTATAAGGAATATTAGTTAGTTGTTTGAGTTAGTTTCTGGAAACACGGGTCATGATTTTAGACCCGTGTTTTTGTTTCTACTTTATAGGAACTTAGGAAATATTTTAAATAGAGGTCTTTTTCTAGCTAAGAAGTGAAATGGAGGTAATTGTTAAGTATGAATGTGGGACTCGTTTCATTCCTTTTTTACCTAACTACGAATGGTATATTATCAATGGCAAACTCAGTTGAAAGCACATAAGGTTTTTTAATTATTTACTTACTTAAAAAAGGCACTGTCAGCTATTTTAACAGCTCTTTCCTGCGGTGTAACCTTAATGTATTTGTAAAACTCTTTTTCCGTAGTATGGCCACTTAAAGCCATAATGTCGATTACGGGCATTTTGGAAAGGTAAGCATTTGTGCAAAACGACCTTCTGGGCGTATGCGTTCCTATAAGTTTACATTTTTTAATGGCCTCGATTTCTTTTTCGCCCCCCTTTGGTTTTAGTGGTGATAACTTCCTCATTGATCTTTACTGATTGCGCCACGTCTTTAATATGTTTATTGATAAGTGGCTCCGGCATCTTTGGTGGCAGCTTGCCCTTATATCTTTTTTTAAACATGGCTTTCAATTTAGGGTGGATTGGAATACATACTGTCTTAGAGGTTTTTTTTGTTTTATTTCAAATACATCCTGGTCGTCAAAATTTTTAATATTGTTAGTGGTAAGGCCATTATAATCGAAAACCCTTTGTCCAGTGTAATATCCAATCCGTCAAAGGACCAAGGCCGGATTGGAAGCTGCAAGGGCAAGGGGCCGAAAAGGCGGGCGACCGAAAGGACTTTCCCAAAAAGCAAAGCACACCGCTATGATCGCCGAGCGATTGTATAGGGAAGGAACACTTTCAACGAGAGAGATCTGCGAACAATTGTCCATTTCCAAAATGACCTTATATAGCTATCTCGAACATCAAGGGGTCAAGGTGGGCACCCATAGAAAGAAAACAAAATTCCTGAAAGCGCAACTATCGCTTACCATTGAAAATAATTCTTCCCATGTCAGGGGCAAGAAAAAAGCAAGGGAGGCCATAGAGCTTTTTGTCCTTGACCGATATGACTGGAAAAAAGACCCGACAAGGGACTGGATCTACACTTTGACCGTTCCCTACCTAACAATGGAACAACTGGAAGGGACTATTGGTTACATTTTTCAACAGATCCATCAAAATGCCGATCTATACAACACCTTCGTTCAACACTATTCGATACAGGACCTAGAAAATGAAGATAAATATTGGGATTGATTCCTCCGGGCAGTATCCCGCTATTTTACACTTTGGCAGCTATGAGCAAAAATGCCCAACAAGAAAAAAACAAAATGGATGATATCAAAAGGAATTTTATTTTTGAGTTCATAAGCATGTCATATTTATATATTTTCGTTTATCAATTCATTTATAAAATAAATCGAGTCTTCATTTTTATAAAGGTTAGGATATTTTCTCCAATTGGTTATGTTTTTTTCAGCGAACCAACTCTTAACCGATTCCAAAAAGGTCAGCTGCCCATTGCCTATATATTGTTGAACTAAAATACCATGTAACTACAAGTGCTGGACTGACGTATGTTCAAAGTAAGGGTCAAAACTAAATATTATTAATATAGATACTTCGTCAAATAATTTTTCCATTATTTCATCAATGACTTATAAAATGGAACGCCTTCGGGTTTAAGTTCAAATTTACCAATTTGTTTTTAATACTGTACGATAGCTACCAATTACTTGAAATTAGATTATCGCCAGGTATATTGCAAGCTATTGAGTGAAAATTTCATCCTCAATATTTTAAAAGGGAATAATCAATTTTTAGTCCCATAAAAGGGCCGTTTTACAAAACTGTTCAAGCACAATCCAAAAATATCCGTCCCCAGTTCCATTTGTCGTTCCATTTAGTAGTTTCGTTAATTAACCTTTTACGGAACTATAATCTTCAAAAAATAATTTGATTTATGAGACAGAATTCAGAACAGATGGACGCTTTTTTATGGATAGGGAGAAATTAGAAAGAAAGGATTTTTTTAAGGTTTATACCTTCCTCAATTCATTTGAAAAAATGCCGTCCATAATCAATTTAAGAATTTTGCACTTTTGTAATTTTAGCATTAATTTCATCTAGTATTTTTGCTGTAACGCTTTTGCCGTAGTGTTTTTCAGTTACTTGTACACTCGAATGACCTAATCCAGATGATATTTTCCGAATATCTATACCCATATCAAGACCAATATTGGTCCATGTGTCTCGAAGAGTGTACGTAGTAATCTTTTTTTCTATTCCCAACAAAGCGGCAATTCTCGCTGCATACTCATTGAAAATTTTTGCTTTTGCTTTGTTTACTTTATGCAAGCGTTCTGGTGAAGTATTTTCAGGTATGATAGGAAATAGGTATTCGTTATCTGTTTGACTGTTTAAATAATGATTTATAATTTTTAATGATTCATCACTTTGCAGCACGCTAAAATAATCCCCTTCATAATGAGTTTTTTTTCGAAAATACTTGATTCGATTATCTTCAAACTGGAAACGTTTTAATATTGCCATATCAAAAAAATTCATTCCCATATTATTGAACATGAACAATAGATAATTGCGATTGTCCCAAATCGGGGTTTTAGGCTCTAATTCCAACATTCTAATTTTATGAATTTCTTCCAAATCAAGTGGGGCAGGAGCATTCGCATGGCTCTTCTTTTTGATGTTCGATAATGGCTTATGGCCTCTTAGATCTTCAAAAGTCTTTCCTGCATCGTTCATAATAGCTTGTAAACTCCTTAGGAATATTGCCGGCGTATTTTTTGATTTATAGCGGTTACTTAAATAGGCTTTAAAGTCCTTGGCAAAACCATAGTCTATAGCCTTGATTTCCATGTCCAGATCCTTGAATTCATCAAGAGGCACCAATTTGTCTTCTTTGATTTCATAAAGAGTTTTTATTTTAGTGTCCGTCATACCTTTTAAATATCTCCTAAATTTAATCAAGGACTTTAATGCATCCTCGTAAGAACTGGCGGTGGAAAAGCGTTGTTCCAGACGCAAGCGAGAAAGATATTTCCCCCCATGGTTTAAGATGGTTCTAGATGGGGAAATATTAAAAAAGCGTTGTTCAATTTCTGATTTTAAACGATCCATTTCCCATTTCTTGATTTCGCCCTGATTTTCATGGACCCATAAATCCACATCCGAATAGATTTTATGGGTTCGCTTGGTATGCCGCACGGCATTCAATATACCTGTTATTTTTCCAGTGTTAAAATTGTATTGATTTTCTTTTAAGTGTAAATTGAATGGAATATCTCGTGTTTTTCCGGCGTGCCCTATGCGTAAAACCAACGGGTGTTTATTATCTTTGGTTGTGTGGTCTGCCCGTTTATCAAGGGCTATCTTAATAGTGGCCATAATAAGTGAGGATTTTTTTCGGCGTGCTTTCG
>Ga0105054_10006047_pt1 | contig 17049 bp, 23 predicted proteins | sample BON02_FD_78091 | JGI IMG/M metagenome (GOLD analysis project Ga0105054, IMG submission 78091) | Freshwater microbial communities from Lake Bonney liftoff mats and glacier meltwater in Antarctica - BON-02 (megahit assembly) | ecosystem: Environmental > Aquatic > Freshwater > Ice > Glacier...
CTGCTCATAAACCCAACCACCACTCCCACCACTCATCCACTAAAAAATAACAGGCGGCCTCTTTTCAGTGCTGCAGCTGGTGATGGACTGCGCCGTGACCAACGACTGGCGGGGCATCAATGGGGACCCTCTTAAGTTCTTCTTGGGACTCTTCTCCATGGCGTTTGATGTATTGTTTTTCGTCCAGCACTTTATTCTCTACCCCTCGCCTCCCCCTGCAAAGACACGGCCTAAGTCAGGCCATGGGCATCGGCGGGGAGGGCGGGGAGGAGGGGTCGCGTCACAAGACTAGAGGAGTTTAGACGAGAAATTTTGGTGTAATTTTGGTGCTACACACACATACGGTTGGTCTGAGATGACATATACATGTGTGCACAAAGCAAATACGGCGGGGGCCGCGGCAAAGTACTTGCGCCCCGCAAGCAGCAGCTGGCCGACTCGAGAACAGTGTAGATAGATAGGTTGATTGATATAAATGTACGGCAGGAGCAAGACAGGGTGGCTCCGTGACATTTCTAGAAAAGAACAAACGCCAACAACAATGTTTAAAGCTGTAGAAGTAGTAGTAATAAGCTCAAAAACGTGGGCGCCAAGACACTCAACAGCCCCAGCCTGCACGCACGCGGGAGATCTCCCCGCACCGCACTTTCTCTTAATTTTGAACACCTTACTCACCCTCCCACCTACTACTCTATCCACCCCCCCCACTCCAAACACAGAATGCTTCTAGACAGACTTCTAGAGCTCTCGTCACCTTCGTCCTCCTTTCCTCCACACGCTCCACTCTCCGCCGGATCCCGAGCCGCCGTTGCAATTGTACTGCGCGTGGCGGCTGCTGCTATCGATCCCGTGGCCTTCCCCCACGACCTCGACGGCTTTCGAGCATGGTATCAAGCATTCCCCGAGGGTGTCCGACCAGAGGTGGAAGTGCTCTTCATTCGCCGCGCCCACAACCCTAAGGACAGATGGAGCGGCCAAGTAGCTTTTCCGGGCGGTCGTCACGCCCCCGAAGAGCAGGATTTGGATTGTGCCGTAAGAGAGGTACAGGAAGAGGTGGGCCTGGACCTGGCTTCGGGTGATGGACGCTTTCATTTGCTGGGCCGGCTCGCTGACCGCATCGTGCGCACTGCCAAGCCTTTTGTGGTGGCGTCGTTTGTGTTTTTGCAACTCGACACGGCCCCTACGGAATTACACCTGGCGGAGAAGGAAGTGGCGGATGCTTTCTGGTGCTCCACCACCTTGCTTACAGGCACAGACTCTCGGCTAGCACAGCTCATATTGAACATATCCACATTCCGGCTCCCACTGAAGGCCCAGCATCTCGCCAGCCTCCTTCAGGTCCGCTCCCTCTATTTCCCATGCCTATACCTGCGAGAAAAAGGAGATCCTGCTAATACCTTGTGGGGCCTTACGCTGGGAATTGTCTCGGACCTCCTACGCCTTGCGGGCCTCCCCTCTATTGCAGAGCGACGGCGGGATGAGTTGAGCCCTGCACGGCTAAGCAAGACAAGCACGACGCCCTTTCTCACTGACAGCCGCCTTCTCAATTCTCTTCTCGAGACCTACTATGCTGGCCGTCGTGTGCGTGTCTCTCGGTGGATTGTGGTGCTTGTGCTGGGTTCGGCTGCGGCTGCCGTGTGTAGCTTATCGATTGCGGCGAGAAGAAGGGGCACTAGCAGGCTATGACGGAGGTTTGAGTAAATAAACAAAAGCATTTGTAAAATAATGAAAGTAATCAAATCAAACCTTAAAATACAAACTCTCAAGCCTGTGGGCCGCTCATTTCATCGCTTGCTCATTTCCTTTTGTTTCTTCCTTCTTCTTCTTTCCACTAACTTATACAACGGCGGCAACGACCCCTCCCTAGACATTGACAAGGGGAAAGAACACACAACAAGGACCACTGAAATTGTAAAAGTGAGAGGCAAAAAACATGAGATGAATGAGTCGCCGGGACGCCTACAACAACACCTACTGTAGACTTCTCCCCATCCCTCTCACTGAGAACAAATACACATATCAAGCCACCACCAGCACGCCAGCTGTCCTTTCTTCTTCTTACTGGTCCACACCCCGCACCACCGCGTGCCCAGGCCCCAGCTTCTCAAAGAAATCATCCGGGCAATCATCCACACTAATAAGGGAGAAGAAGCCGCAGGGGAAGAGGGAATCATACTTCTCTTGCTCTATTTTGCCCTCCCCCCTGATACTCTTGTCCGAGACAGTGATGATGCCCTCGTAAATTCGGACCATGCTGTACTTGCTATCTGCATTAGTCGCGTAAAAGCGCTCCACCAGGAAAGCCACTTTGCCCCCCTCGGCGGGGCGCCAGCTCCCCTGAACATCAACCGCCATTGTGCTGTCCGAGATAAAGCTCATGCTCCCATCCGCCAGCAGCTGCACTTGGGTCACGCGGTCCGTGCTGTGAGTGGAGAGTGGGGAAAGGAAGTAAAGGAGAAGGTGGATGAGATGGGGCGGCCGAAATTGAATCAAGACTGAGCCTAGCGGTTTTTCGTGGTTGGGCTCTCCAACAAGGTGGGGACATGAGAGCGCAAAGGGTATCTGAATGCTTTTGGCCCACAAAGACCCCTTTGCCTGGGCACTCCATCAAAAACCTCCCCACCACCCAAAACCAAACTTATCCCGCCTCAAACCCCCACCATACGACTCACGCCCTTCGTGCAACATTACTTACTCATCCTCGTTGTCGGAGAACTGGACCTTGCGGTTAGCCAGCGGGTGAGTGGCGGAGCCTAGCATAGCCCCCGCAGTTGAACACACATGAGTCCGAGCCCGTCCCGCCTGAGCGGAGCCCGGCTGACGCAAAGGGGAGCGCACGACGAAGGCGGAGACGCCGCACGCCAGGAGGAGAAGGAGGACGACGACGAGGACGCCGCGAGCAGGAGACGAAGCCATGCTGCTCAGGAGGCCGTAGTGGTGTGTGAGAAGGGAGAATGGCGTGAGTTTTGAGAAGCTGTGTGCCGGCGACGCCACCAAGAGGAGCCTAGCGGTGCTTTGACTGTCTGTGGGTGCCTGTGGTGGGGTGTGGAGAGGAGGGGTTGTTGTACGAGGTGCGCAAATGCCTCTAGATGGTCCTTCAACCTCCCCCAAGATGACCTGTGTCCTATCCGACCTCCCCACCCCAGAGAGCACCACGCACAAACCCACGGCTTTTAAGCCTCAGGCTCTGACCGTCCGGTGTACAGCATCACCGCGACTCTTTATCGTGTACAATCAACCAGACGTCCTGCGTTGATTGCTCCGTCTGCTCCACCTCAAAGCATCTAATCTCAAGCCACTCCCTCCCCCACTCATTTGCCCCATCCCCCATCCCCCACACAGGCCCCTTGCTAGCAGCACCACCCACCCACGCGTCATGGCGCCGCACAACCAGGAGGTGGACCAGGTGCAGAGCCGGTCCTCGCCGGCCTACCTAGGGTGCGTGGCGGAGCTGGTCAAGGAGCTAATGCACGCCTACGATGCCCGCCTCCACGAAGTTGCTTTGGCGAGTTCGAGAGTGATATTCTTCGTCCGTCTTGACCTTCACAATGCTCCCCACCCGCGGCGTATGTTCTCATGCCCCACGCCTCCCTCACCTCACTACACAGGGTGTCTGTTGCAGCATGTGGACGTCCACAACAAACGCGTTGGAGGGGCTTGCCTTCGAGGGGCTTGGTCAGTGGTGAGGCCAAGAAGAAGGCTTGCGACATACCCAGGACCAGCAGAGAGACTTGGAGGAGCTTCATGATGCTGCTGTGGACGTGCTTCTGCCTGTGTTGTGTATGCGGTGGGTCGTGGGCGTGGCGGGGTAAGGCGCTGATCATTTCGAGCATGTAGAAGTAGGATGAGATGATGATGGGTCTGCTTCGGGTGGATAGCCGCAAAAATCAGAGCGCAGCGCCACAGACGCGGCCAGCGCCTGTGTTTGTGAATGCGTGGGTGAGGCACGGGGGCATTGGTTATCGCATTGCTTTGGATTTGGACAGGTATAGACGCCCTTCAATCCTGCAATCGCGTTGACCTTCTTGCTTCAAGAACAAGGAACGAGAGCGGCTCGGAACGAAAGGACGAAGGGCAAACAAACAAAGACAAGCCACGCAGACAGCAAGATAGCAAAAGAAACGACCCGCACACAAAGCCTGTTTGCATGTTAGGATGCATTTGTTGTTAGTGTCTTGTCTTTCCTTTCATTTTCAACCTCCTGCCCCTCCACTACTCCACTACTCTACTCCTTCCTTCTTTGCTAGTTGCTTTCCCTCACTCCCCATCGCCCCACCCTCTCTTCCTTCTTGTACTTATTTGCCCTTCTCCAGCGCCTCCAGTCTCTTTGTGATGTCGCTCATGCCCGCTTGTACCGACTCGGTCGACCTGTTGTAGACGAAGTAGGAGGGAGGGAAAGGTGGGAGGGAGGGGACGAGGGCGGCGTGAGAGGTAAGCGTCAAGAAGGTAGGACGGGAGGGGGCGTATGCAGCAAATAAATGTGCTTTGTTCCATTCCATTTAGAGAAGGCATGAAAGAAGAAGGGGTTCTCAGAAGTAGGAGCCCTCCCCCGAAAGACGTCTAGACCATTCTTTCCTCGCTTCTTCCTCCTGCAGGCGCTATGCAGAAAGACGCCATGAGCTTGCCACCGGCAAGGGAATTTGATCGGATACCAGCAGCAACGGGAATTGTCGACGACATCAAAACCAGATACAAAGAAAGCCCAGTTCCGCTCCTCCCTCCGCACACGTACCGCTTCACGTCCTGAATAAGAAAGTAGTAGCCCACCAACGACGTCACGCCTACGCCAGCTAGGAAGGAGGACAGGCGTTGGAAGAGCGAGGAGCCTGTTTAATGTGTCAAGAAAAGCAGAGGGTGTGGTGAGGCGGCACATATTTGGCCTTAAGCCAAGGCCACACCAAGACCCCCCCTACGTCTTTGATCCCCGCTGGTTCATGACGCACGCGCAAGACCGGCCAGCCCTCCCGGCACTGCTCGCCCCCCCGTGCCCCCTTCCCTCGCATCTTTTCCAAATACCTTTGGACGGAGCAGGGGCGGCTGGTACAGGACTGGCCTCTGTAGACAACATGCGGCGGCCTCCGAAAGGTGGTCTGGCCCCCCCCAACACCACCCCATGAGATCGAGTCGCGACGCTGGCGCCGTGCGGTAGGCGCAAGGCAAACGCCAGGCAGCGGCCCCCAGAAACCATCCTCTGTGTTTGCGCGTGGGTTTGGAGGTAGCGTGTCGTGAGAGGGCAAAGACGAGGACAAGCAAACGGGGGAGGACTACTTGGGGTTGGCGAAGGGATGATGGACGATGATGGGAGTCGGGGGAGGCTAGGCATTTTGGTCACCGTGAACCCGTTGCACGCAGCGCAAGCTTCATGCCACACACCACGAGACACTCTCGGTGGTGTCTGTATTGGCTGTTGGGTGCATGGAAGGCGTGGTGTTCCAAAATGAGGACGCCTTGGCATCATGCATCATGATCACACACGAGTAAGCGAGCACTTCTTCTTTGGCACCCCACCCCACCCCACTGGGCTGGGTAAGCAACCCATGCCCTTGTTCCAACCAACCCACAAGGACACGCGGACAGGCTACAGCACAGCCAGAGAGAGCAGGTCGAGTACCTCCCCTTCTCCCAGCCCGCCAAGCCTAGGCACTTCTTCCTCCTCACCAGAAATGCAGCCAGGCCACAACTCACGCCTCCCCTCCCTTGCAACCAACCCAAAGACAGGCAGCAGCGCAGCCCAAGCAAAACCATGGCATCCTCGGCAGGCTGGAGAGGCGGCCACGTTCATGGTGGTGGTGAAAGCGGGAATCGACGGGGAGCTCCGCCTTTGCCTCTCGACAAACCCTCCCTCGGCTTTCTGCATGCAGCCGACGAGCATTTACGGGAAAAGGTTACGCTCTCCTTGTATGTGCCCACAGAGCAGGTGGGCATTGTGATTGGGAAGAAGGGGGCAAAGATCAAGTACATTCAGGACGCCAGCATGGCCCGCGTGAACGTGGAGCCAACGAAGGACGGCGTCGACTCGGCCTGGTCCTTGGTCACGGTCCGAGGCAACCCCTCGGGATGCTTGACTGCTGCGCGGGTGATTGCGAGATTGGTGGAAGAGCTTGACGAATGCGTTGCCCAATTTCCCGTCCCCAAAAGCCGGCAAGATCAAGTTATCGGGAGGGGCGGGGCCACGATCCGGCGCATATCCGCGGACACGAACGTGCGCATCCACGTGCCGGGTCGGAAGGACGAAGGGAGCAATGACGTGCAGCTTGAGGGGGAGGTCGATGCCGTATTCAAGGCGGTGGTGGAGGTGGTGGAAGCGGTGTACAGTGGAGGAGGGGATCGGAGCAGCCATGCGGAGTCGGATGGTCAAGAGGCGGGGCAGGGAATGAAGGAAGGAGGGGCGACGACACCGGTTGCTGCGGCCTCCCCCACCACCAGCAAGGAGCCACCATCACCCGTCATTGAGGAGACAATGTCTGTGCCTATCGCGCAATTAAAGGTTTTGACGCAAGGCAGCACCAGCTCGGCCATGGTGCTGATTAGTAGACATACCGGCACGCGCATCAAAAAGGAACCCAAGCCGAGGAAGGAGAAGGAGAACGACGGCGTGGCGCTAGAGGGGGACAAGTCGGAAACGAAGGACGAGGATGAGGAGGAAGTCGACGACGAGGGAGGAGGCGAAGGGGGAGGTGGCGCGGCGGCTCAAAGCACGTCGTCCGTCTCGTCGGGTGGCGCTGAGGAGAATGGTGGTGGTGGTGATGGTTGGGCCGAGGCAGACGTTGGGGTCCCCTCATCAACCCCCAAAGCGGGAGAGCAGGAAGCGCAAGAGGAGAAGTTGGTCAAGATTTTGGTGACAGGCACCGACGAGAAGGCCGTCCTGGCAGCCGTGGCTGCGCTGCGAGAAGTAGGAGAAAAGCAGGCGTCGCTCACCGAGGTGATTGAACGGCTCAAGATCGAATTTCCTGCTTTCCGAAGCAGTCGCCCCAAATCGGGAGGCGGGAGTGGCAGGGGAGGCTGGAAAAGTGGCGAATGGGGGGGGTCGAGAGGCAACAAACGCGGAGGAGGCGGCGGCGGGGGTGGCAACAGCAGACCCAGAGGTGGTGGTGGTGTGAACGGTGGTGCTGGTGCTGGTGGTTGTGCTGCCCCGTCTACTTGATGAGCAGACATACAATCAATCAAAGAAAGAAAGAATAGATGATAAGTCTGAAAACAATCTTTTTCCTGATTACCTAGCAGCATTCAAAAGACCCAATTTGCTTTTGCTAACACAAATACGCGCAAAAAAAGGGAGGGGAGGAGGTTGGCGAGCGGGCCGTTAGCGGAAAGCGGTCGGCGATTTGATCATGCCCTCCTGCTCGAACCTCGACCAACCCAGCTTGTTTGTGTGGGTTTGCGAAGCTCCCAGTAGGTGGGCGTGCGAAGATAAGAGCTGCTTTGCCCACGTCTGTCGCTCCGCGGTCTCACCTTCCTTCCCTGTCCTCCTTTCAAAAAAGACAGCGGCGGCAGCGAAAGGGTTCGACACCGGCATATTTTTCTATTATTCTACACCTGGGACGGAGCAGCGATCTGTCCTCACCGGCAAGGATGAGGGGACAGGGACTGCTAGACGTCCCAGGGGTGGTGGTGTTGATGGTGCTGCTTGTGTCCTGCGCAATGGCACCGTCTTCGTGGGCATTCGTTGGACCCGCACCCGCCAGACCCCCATTCCCTTCAAGCCGAGGACGAGCGCTTCCCGCCCACGCCACCATTGCTACTACAAGCACAAGCCCCACGCATACTGCTCCCAGCACCACGCAAAAGAGGTTGGAAGTGACATTTGTCACCTCGAACCCTCTAAAGACACGCGAGGTGCGGGCTCTTCTGGCGGAGGGCGGTCTGAACGTTCCGTTCGACATTGTGACTCTTGATATAGAACTCCCTGAGCTGCAAGAATCTCCGTTGGTCATTGCCATTGAGAAGACTCGGCTAGCGTCAAATAGAGTGCAGGTAAGCCCTTCCACCCCCCTCCCCATCCAGCCTTCCTACCCACACTACTTCTCTTCTTACCCATCCCTTCCTTCGCGCACGCACAGGCCCCATGCCTTGTGGAGGACACGTCGCTATGCTTCAACGCCCTCGGCGGGCTGCCAGGACCGTACATCAAGCACTTCTTGGATGAGCTGGGCAGCGCGGGTTTGTTTAAGGTAAGTATGTCCATGCATTTTACTCGAAGCAGATAATGTGCCAAATCATCCGCTCACTCATCAAGTTCACCTTCTCTCCCTCCCTCCTCCCCTCCCCCAGATGGTGGAAGCCTACGAAGACCGCTCCGCCAGGGCAATCTGTAATGTTGGCTTTTCTCCCGGCCCGGGGCGGCAGCCCCTGATCTTTACCGGAATCACGTACGGGGAAATCGTGGAACCAGAAGAAGGGGATGACGGTTTTGGGTGGGACACGTGCTTTCGTCCCTCAGGGTTCACCACCACCTTTTCAAAAATGACGGTCAATGAGAAGAATGCAATTTCTCACCGCAGTTTGGCGTTGCGACAGTTCCAGCAATATATTGCTGAGCACTGGATGGAGGGAGGGCTGGAGGGAGGAGGCATATTCAGTTAGCTTAGGCTCGGCTCTACTCGCGGCCACCCGATCCGCCGCATTATTGTACGTAGACATAAAAAGGATTCTTAGACATATAAAGGATTCTCAGACATATAAAGGATTCTTAGACATATAAAGGATTCTTAGACATAAAAAGGATTCTTTTTCTTTCCATAGCTTTATTGTGGCTGTCAGAGCGCAGCGACTGGCATTCTGATTCTGGACACTTTACGTCCCCCGTTAGCTTTACAATCACGGGTTCGGCTGTGTCGACCGAACAGGTGTGTCTAAACAAGGGGTGGACGGAGTGATGGGAGGGCCGAGAAAGTCGTTCTTACGGAGGACATATTGCATTGAATCGGCACTGTGCGTCGCAGAGCTTAATTCAGCTTCTCAATCGCATTCACTCGTAGCAAACAAAGAATAATCAATCAAAGCAAAAAGAAGAAAAGCAATAGCACAGCAACGCAAACGATGCAAGGTTGAGTGGCCAGGTACCCAGTGGTCTTTTTAGCTAGATCATACACTTGATTTACGTTGTTTGCACGCATCGGTGCCTTGCCTAACTAACCTATGTTACATGCTTTGATTCTCTTTTTATATCTCACCCTCTTACCCCGCTGTCATCGCTCTTCCTCCCCTCCGTCTCCGCCCCCCTTCTTATGTCCTGCCCCCGCGATTTTCGCGCTTCCTCCCCTCAACCTCCCCCTGCAGCCCCCCCCCACAAAACCTCAGATTGATTGTGCCCCTTTCCTCACAACATAACTCAGCGTCCACGACACCGTCTGGGCATTGCCTTCGGGAAAACGGATCTTCCACGCCGTGCGGATGTCGTCCAAACCCACGCCCGCGGCGGCCGCAGCACTTGTCAGAGAGGTCATGGAGCCCCTGCCCCCTTCCAAGGAAGAGGCAATCGATGGAGAAGACGGGGCCTCTCTGGTATGTGAACGCACTCGAGAAATGTGTGGAAGGTGCAGGCCGCGCGACGTTCCTTGTACAGATCCCTCCACCTTATCAGACCCCTCGGGCGCCCCCTCCAAAACCATCGTGTCTTCCGACCCCGGCAGGTCCAGCCATATATTGTGCAAGCTCCCATCCACCTCCTTGCCCGCATCCACCGTCACGCGCACCACCACCCGGGTGTATTTCTGCCCTTCCTCCGTGACCTGTTCCTCCCCCCAGTCCAAACTCTTCAGCTCCCACCCGCAGGTAAAATGCACGTCTGATCCCAGGTACATGGGTGGTAGCTGCTGCTGCTGCTGCTGCTGCTGCCGCTGCTTCCGCTGAGGCGAGGACAGGGCAGCGTGCCCTCCCCGTTCATCGATACGCACGGCGTAGAGGCGCGCCGAGTGGGGCAAGACGCCAACCCCCTTCGTGCAATGGGAAAAGACAGCTGTGCTCATGACGGCATCGGGGGTCGCCTCTAAATCTAACCGCACTTGAAAGTACTCCGACGTCCAAAACTCGAGCACGTGCAAGGTCAAGGGCCCCATCGCGGCCCGCACGACGCCACCGCTGCTGCTGCTGCTGCTGCCATTGGCGCACGACAACAGCGGTCGCAGCAAAGCCTTCCACGGGTACGTGGTCTCCTTCTTGCTATCCCCCCAGTTGCACAGTCCCACCACCACCCAGGGCGACTGCTGCTCGTGATGATGAGGGAGGGGAAGGCTCCCCCACCCCCCCGCGCTCGCCCCTCCTTGCTCTTCTTCCCTCTTCCTCTCCTCCATGTGCAAACGCAACACCTCAGGCATCTCGCGTTCCAGCACGTCCAAGGCCACGGCCGCGCGGCCCGTGACGGGTAACATGACCTGCGCCACGCGCATGCGGGGGCGACTGACCGACTCCAGGTCGTCGCTGACAAGAAAGGAGCCTCCCGACAGGGCCTTGACCGTGGCGATGCCCACCACCTCTGCCGGTGTGAACTGCGTGCTCTCCCGCAGAAGCATGCAGTCCGGGTCGTTCACCCACCACACGCCGTGCATGGGCAGGCGATTGATAGTGTTGCGGACCATGTTCCGGCCGCAGGGCAAATTCCACTTGCAGTCGGGCAGTGGGAAGGTGGGCAGCCAGGCCGGGCCAGCGTCCGCCGAGACCCGATTCGCATTCACCCAGCCAATGGTGGCCCCCAGGGGAGAGCCGCAGCCTAGCACGTAGGTGGACGGGCCCACGGCCTCCCGGATCAGGCGCAAAGCCAGCTGCAGGACTTGCGCCGTGTTAAGAGTGGGGTCCCGCCGGGCGCCCTTGAGCGCGGCAGCATATAGGAAATCCAATTTTAAGTAATCAAAGCTCCAGTTCCCGTGCGAGACCGTGGTGAGCGTCTCGCGAATGAAAGTCTGCACCTCAGGAATAGTCACGTCCAGGCCGTAAAACCACTTGCCGCAATTCGCCGAGTTGGACGCCCACCCATCGCTCAGCCCGCCTTGCTGCCGGATGATCCACTCCGGGTGCTCGGCCGCCACCCGCGAATGCTTATCAACAGCCACGGGGGCCAGCCACAGGCCCGGCCGCAGGCCTTTCGCGCGTACGGCCTCCACCATGTCCCGCATGCTCTTGGTCGGAAATTTGAGCGGGTCCAAGGTCAGCCAGTCGCCCCAGGCACGCTGGTAGCCGTCGTCGATCTGGAAGAGCTCTAGAGGGAGCTGCGGCCGAAGCTTGGCCATCATGCCCAGGTTTGCCAGCAAATTGTCCTCGGAGATGGCCTCGTAAAAGTGGTACCACGAGCACCAGCCCACCGGCACGCGCGTCGTGTCGGCCACGCAGGCCTCGATGCCGTGGGCTTGCTGCAACATGGCCGCGTTCACCTGGGCGGACCGTGTCATGAATGCAGCCAGGGGCTCCTCGGGTAAGGTGGATTGAAGCTCCAGCATGCACCAGTCAGACCGCAAGGACGCCCCCGTCTTCAACAGCTGCCCGTCGCAACGGCAGTGCGCGCCCACCTCCACAAAGCATTCGTCAAACGAAAAAGCCCCAAATTGCTCGTGCTGGGTTAAAAAGCCCAGCAACAAGCCTGTACCCCGGCTCTTGTCCGACAGAAGGGCAAACATCTCACTGTAAAACTCCTTGTTGTCGCTTCGATCAAATTGAGCAAGCCCCGCGCCGTGGTGAAAGGCGGCGCAAAAGACCCCTGGCAACCCTGGCGTCGACGGCTTCTCCCCTTGCTGGACGGCCCCTGTAAAGCTCCAGGCATTCCACCCATTCACAAACACGCGCCGAGGACCACCTCCTCGCACCCGCCGTGCCAAAAAGTCCCAACAAAGGCGGGCCATCGACTTGCCGTCCCGCCGCGGGCCCTGGGAGACCTCGCCGTCTCCGTCAAAGAGCACAAACTCGTCCAAGCGCAGGTCGTCGGAGCAGACGATGAACGGGCAGCGGAGCCGCATGATCAAGGCAGGCCCCGTGTTGGACAGGGCAAAATCCATAAAGACCTGGCCCACGTCGGGCAGCTGCGCCGCCAGCGTCAGGGCTTTGGGCCCAAAGTCTGCCAACCCCGCCACAAAGGCCCCGTCCCCCTTCCCCAGGTCCGTCTCCACCACCTGCACGTCGAGGGCCTGCGCCATTGTGGCCTTCCATGCCTTGCCCCGAACCTTGCCTCGGAACTCCACTGTACTCGCGTCAAATATGCCCAGTCCCGCGTTGGCTTGGCTCACAAAGGAAAAGCGTGGGCCAGGCGCATGTTGATGCTGGTGCGGGTGGGAGTGCTTATGATGATGGTGGTCGGGGTGGTCCACGGGAATTCCCTGCGGCCACAGCGTCAGCACCGCATCCGCACTCTCCAGCACCGCCTTCTTCACGTCGGCCTTGGGCCCCTGCTCCATCCTGTGGTTGTGGTGTGGTATGGGTGTGTGGTGGGTGTGGGTTTGCTTGTCCAAGTGCTTCCGATGCCTCGCTGATGATGATGACTTCTTTCTCTCCTTTTCTCCACCGCGTTTGTCAAGTGGTCACTCCAATGCTGCCGAAAGCTCACGTCTGACGTTCTCTCTCTAAATCTTCCCACGACAGGCGCTGGCCCAGAGTTTTTGGACAGGGGGGGAACGAGCTAGCTTTGCTCAGGAGCGCGGCGGTGTGTCCTTGCCTTCCTTCCTTCTTCGCTGCTGTATTGTACCCCTCCTGCGCCTCCACAACACGCCCTCCTACACCACGTGCCCCAGCTTCTCACGATGATGGACGACGAGCAGCTAGATATGCCCGAGGACTGGCTGACCGCAGGGACGGCGGCGGGCGGGCTAGGGGCACAAATGGCCCGCTTCGAGGCCCACTTACGCTGCCCGATTTGCGCAAGGTTTCTGGAAACGGCCATGGCAGCCGAGTGCGGGTGCGTAGCGGGGGGATTGAGGGAGGGCGGGGAAGGGACCTGACCAAGGCGCTAGTCTACGGATGCTTCCAGAGCAGCTCGACGGGGCCCTACGACGACCTCGCCTATCACCTCAAGTCCATCGCGTTGGCCGTGGCCTGTGGTTCCTGCGCATCAGCTGCATGTGTCTGGAGGAGGTGTTGGTGTGTGTTACAGGGGGGAGGAGGCTTCACGAGCGGTACCAGAGCGTTCATCGTTTCCTCCGTCCCGTTGTTTATCCCCTGGATCCCTCCCTCATGACTCGTATTCCTAATTTCCTTCCCTCTTCCATTTCCCCTTTCCCTCCACCCCCTAGACACGCCTTTTGCTCCATGTGCGTACGGGACTGGCTAGGCCGCGGGGAAGATTTTCAAAATTGCCCACAGTGCAAGGCCAACCGGGGGCCCAACACGGTGCTACACAAAGACCGGCTCAAGCCCTGCATGACCCTAGACAGCGCCGCGCGAGGCTTCAAGGAGGCAAGGGCAGCACTCCTGCAAGCCGTCCTCCACCATGGCAGCGACAGCAGCAGCAGCGGGGACAGCAGCAGTGGGAAGGGCAGCAGAAAAAAAGGCGGGGCCAGCAGCAGTGGTGCGGGTGGTGGTGATAGTGGCGGCAGCAGCAGCAGTAGTCGCCGGGCGCTCGGGCGCCAGCAACAGCAAGAGCTGGATCAGTACTGGGCGGCTAAGGGGTGGAGCACGACGTTGAAGCGGCACCCGGGCTACCACACGGTCAAGGAGAAGGCGCTGCGGCAGGAGGTGGGGGCCTTGAGCATGGTCTCGAATGGGAAGAAGGACGAGCTGGTGTTTCGGCATCAGACGTTCATCAAGCTGGCCGAGGCGGAGGCGGACAAGGTCAAACTTGGGCAGCCGACGCGGTCTCGGGGGGAGGTGGTCCGAGAGGTGGAAGAGAAGGCACGGGCCCGCTTTAGTAATGGCGGGGGAGGGCTGGGGGGAGGGCGGCAGCCGATGAAGTTGGACAGTGTGGCGCACCACAAGGGCTTTGACGACATGATTCGGCAGATGAAGCGCCGGCAGAAGGAGCAGAAGCGCAAGGACAAGGAGATGGCGTCGGGAGGAGGAGGAAGTGGGGAAGGAGGAGGAGGGGCTACGCCCAAGGGAGAGGATGGTAGGGCACCTGGTGAGGGACAAGAGGTGGAGCGGAAGGATGACGATTCCGAGCAGAAGGGGAGGGAGGAGAAGGAGGAGAGGGAGGTGAAGGAGGATGTCTCGGACGAGGCGGAAGCAGGAGCAGCAGTAGCAGCAGCAGCAGATTGGAGGAGAGATGAGGATTCAGATGAGGAGGAGTGGAGAGACGGCATTGACGTGGCGGGTAGGGAGGACGGAGACGGGAGGAGGGTCGCTCCTCTCCCTTTACCATCGCAGGGGGCCACTGGTGCTGTCGCGCGCATGGCTATGGAGGAAGAGGAGGAGGACGAGGAAGATGACGTTGTGATTCTCGACACGGTGACTACCACCAGCAGCACTTTCAGCAGCAGCAGCAGCAAAAACCACCTGAAGCGGCGTGCCAGTGGCGGCAGCGGCAACGGCAACGAAGCCGGTCAATACAAGCGCCCGCATTCCCTGCCCACGTCTGCTTCTGTGCGGTGCTCCTTGTTGCCATCCACCAGCATCAACACCAATTGGAAGTGTCAGAGTTGCACCTTGACTAACGCGGGGCCGATCCGTAGTTGTGCTGCGTGTGGTGTTCCCCGCCGCCTTTCTACAGCCAGCAAAGAGAGTCTCAAGGCCGTGGAGGACGCTCAGAAGAAGCTTTTCGAGGAAGCCCGCAAGCAGCAACAAGCCAAGCAGGCGCCACGCGTGCCGGTGGTCTTGGAAGGGGAGGCTGGAGAGAGCACGAGCCAGAGTGGCACCGGCGGCAGCAGCAGCAACAGCAGCAGCAGCAGTAGTAGTAGTAGCAGCAGCAGTAGCAGCAGCGGCGATGTGACGGTGCGGTTGCGTCGCGTCGAGGGAGCTGTCGGGTCATCCTACCAAATGCTGGGTAAATGCAGTCAAGAGGAGGAAGAGGAGGAGCACGACGTGGAGCTAGAGGCGGACGAGCGGACTAGTGGGGGGAAGGCGTCGGCGGTAGCAGCAGCAAATGAGACCTGGAACGCAGACGAGGACGAGACGCGACAGCTCTATAGCCCCTCGTATTGATGGCTAATGCCAAAGGAAAGGGTGGGTGGATGGGCTGATGCGAGAGCACCCGCGGGCATGATATGATGGATTTTGGCAAATCAACAGTATGTATGCGTCTTTCCCCTACACAAAAAAGAACGATATAAAAGAAAACAATTACTTTAGAAACTGTACGTGGTCTATGTGCCTTGCTTTATTTGTTGCTTTTGCGATTACTGCGCGTGCTCTTTTTGTTCTAATTTTATGCTACCTACTGTCGTTGAACTCTCCATACGTGCACCTCACGAGGACGAGGACGAGGCCGGCTTTTCATTCGCCAAAATGGCTTGGGCAGCCTCAATCCGGTGAGCCTTGGCATTACCTGGTCGCCTCTCCAGCTTGAGCGTTCGGGCATCCAGGTGCCGCTCTACATCCTCCAAACTTACCCCCGCCGCCACACACCGCACCAAGGCAAAGTAAAACACATCTGCTGCTTCGGCCGCCACATCGTCAGGTTCTTGGGCCTCGCTCAATTCCTGCGCTTCTTCCACCAATTTGTGTCGCAGCAGCTCCGGGTCCTGAAATAGTCGTCGGGTGTAAGAGCCCTCGGTGGCCTCCCTCAAGCGTCCTTCCAAAGTGCGTTGCAAGGCCCCCAGGCCACGATCTGGTTGCCAGCAGTTGCGTCGATTCAAGTGACAAAAGGCCTGGTTTGGGGAGGGATGCGGAGGGAGGGAGGAAGGGAAAGGAAGGGAATTGAGTTAGGGGATCGCAAAACATATCTGCGTGTTTTCACAAAAGACTGATTTGCGGATATTATCACGCAGACAAATCTCATTTCTGGGCGGGAGTCAGCCCGATCCCACTCCCATGCCCCCACCACCCCCATGGCTTCGCCTCCACACCCCACCGATCACTCACCGGAGGGCTGCCACGTTGCCGCACAATAAAGCGGAGGGCGTCCGAATCACAGTCCATGTCCAAGCCTACCAGCTCCTGCACAGCTCCACTCGAGTCCCCCTTCCGCCAAAGCCCGCCCCGAGAACGGGAGTAGTAAATGCCACGCTGCTCCGCCACCGACGCCCGCACGCTTTCCTCGCTCGAGTATACCAGGCCCAGGGCCACGTTGCATTCGTCCACCACCACCGTGGTAAAGAGTCCGTCGGACCGGTCGGTGCGCAGGCAGGCCAAGAAGGCGTCCACGCCGTCCACTGCCGACTGACCCAAGGGGAGCAACGCCCCTCGGTGATCGGCGCGGGCTGTGCTGCTGCTGCTGTTGCTGCTGCTGCTGGCGCTCCCGACCGAGGGAGCAGTGGGGATGAGTGCCTGAATCTCCATCTTGTGCAACGCCGCAATGCTCGTGGCTGACCATGTAATGGACGCCGGCGCCTCCACCACCAGCTCGCGAGGCAAGGCCGTCGGTCCCTGAGGCTTGGTGGCCTTATGCACCGTCTTGACAAGCTCCACCAGGCCGTCCTCCCCCTCCACAGCACCCTCCTGCACTTGCAACAAGATCGTCGACGCACCCACGCAGAGCTGCGTCACACGCTGCGCCAAGGACCCTCCGGTCGCCTCCTCGGCCCCCACGACCAGGCACACCCCTACGCGGTCGCGGGGCAGGACGGCAAGCTCTCCTTCAACCGTTTTAATTGGAATGTCCCTAGGCAAGGCAAAGAAAGCCTTCTGGATGCCGCTATGCAGCCAAGGCCGTACTTCCTTAATTTGGGTGAGGGCCACGGGACCCAAGGCAAGGTTGTGATAGTGTAGTAACGCCACGGGAATTCTGCGTGGATGGGGTGAGGAGATGCGGAGGAAAAGGAAATTATGAGGTTAGGAAGGCGAATTTGTGTAATTGAGGACTGATGTGTGAGCGAAGATTGGGGAAGGGATAGGTGGGTTTAGTGTGTGTGTGTACATGAGAGGAAGCGAAGGGAGAGAGGAGGAGAGAGCGAGCAGCTGTGGGGGTTGTGGCATCTGATGGGAAGCCGTCCCCCCGTACAAAAGCATTCAGCCAATCAACAAAACACGCACGCAAAA
>Ga0105054_10006054_pt1 | contig 17033 bp, 20 predicted proteins | sample BON02_FD_78091 | JGI IMG/M metagenome (GOLD analysis project Ga0105054, IMG submission 78091) | Freshwater microbial communities from Lake Bonney liftoff mats and glacier meltwater in Antarctica - BON-02 (megahit assembly) | ecosystem: Environmental > Aquatic > Freshwater > Ice > Glacier...
CCCGACTGCCGCCATCGTAGATCTCGGCAAGCGCCAGCAGCCTTCGGCTCTGCTTCGCGTTCTTCGTCATCCGTGCCAGGCGCCTCAATGTCGCCCCGTCAAAATCCACCCGCAATGCCATCGCTACACCCATGGCAATGTCCTCCCAGACCTGCCGCCATAGATTCAGACTTTTGGCACTTTGGGAATCCCCCGTGAGTCAGGCTTCGCACCTCTTGGTATAACCTCCGCTGCCGACGGACTTGTCGGGCTGACAATTATCCCGTTGTCGGCCCTGATCTGGACCCGCGCGCTGTGGACGGCGCGGCGCGCGGGATAGGCTCCATTCAGGCTGCGCGGCTGCGCCGACGCTTGGGCGCCCCATTGGCGGCAGGTTTGGCGGATTGTGGCTTGCGACCCAAGCCCTGGGGCTTGCCACCACCACCGCCACCGCCGCCACCACCGCGACGGCGGACGGGCTTGGCGGCGCCTACCACTTCCCAGGGGCGGCCCGACGCAACGCCAATGGCCTGCTTCACCACCTTTTCGATATCCTTGAGATAGGGCATTTCATCAGGCGCGCACATGGCGATGGCCTCGCCGCTGGCCCCGGCCCGCGCCGTGCGGCCAATGCGGTGCACATAGTTTTCAGCCACATTGGGCAGGTCATAGTTATAGACGAACATCACCTCGGGAATGTCGATGCCGCGCGCCGCCACATCGGTGGCCACCAGAATCTTGATCTTGCCCGCCTTGAAATCGGCGATGGCGCGGTCGCGCTGCCCCTGGCTTTTGTTGCCATGAATCGACGAGGTGGAGAATCCGGCGCGCTCAAGATTCTTCATCAGCTTCTCGCTGCCATGCTTGGTGCGCCCGAAAACAAGCGCCCGTTCTTCGGGGTGCTTTTTCAGCAACTCCATAAGCAGGCCCTGCTTTTCGGACTGGGCGATGAAATGCACCGACTGGGTGATGTTGTCGGCGGTCTGGCCGGGGCGAGCCACTTCGATGCGAACAGGGTCGGTCAGATAGGCGCTGGCGATCTCGGCCATCTGCTTGTTCATCGTGGCCGAGAACAGCATGGTCTGGCGATCCTTGGCCAACAGCGGCGCGATCTTGCGCAGGGCGTGGATGAACCCGAGGTCCAGCATCTGGTCGGCCTCGTCAAGCACAAGGAATTTTGCATCGCCCAGCGTCACGGCGCGGCGATCCAGCAGGTCCATCAGACGTCCCGGGGTGGCGACCAGAAGGTCTACGCCACGTTCCAGACGATTGATCTGGCGGTTGATGCTCATCCCGCCGACGACGATGGCGACGGACAGGTGCGACCCGCCGACATAGGCGCGCAGGTGCTCGGCGATCTGGTTGGCCAGTTCGCGGGTCGGGGCCAGGATCAGGCCATTGGCCGAACGCGGCTTGGGCTTGGCGCCAACCTTGCTGAGCGCGTGGATCAGGGGCAGGCCGAAGGCGGCGGTCTTGCCGGTGCCGGTCTGAGCCAGACCCATCACGTCGCGCCCGTTCATGGCGTGGGGGATGGCCTGTTTCTGTATCGGCGTCGGGTCGGTGATGCCAAGGGCGGCAAGGTTGGCAACGATCTTGGGCGACAGGCCCAGCATGTCGAAATCCATGGTATATCCTTTGTCGCGGCACGGCGCTCTGGCCTGCCGCATGAAAACGGTTTCTGGGCGGGAAATCCCGGCCAGCGTGCAGGTTGCGCCGCAATCTGACCTTCGGAGCCGAATGCCCCCCAAGCCGTCAAAGCGCTGCCCCCCTGCGTGATGTGGGAAACTGTGGAAACGCGGCCCCTGGAATGGCCCCTCTCACGGGACGCTCTGCTCACGCGGCAGAGGGCTGCGGTTAATTTCCATATCGCCCCGCGCGGCGTCAAAGTCAAGGGATTGCCACCGCGATGGGGTTGCGCCGCACCTTCGTGCGTCGCCGGGGTGGCGCGCTCGCCCGCTGCGCGGTCTTGCGCGAAATCTGGATATTTGAGGCAAGAAAGAACAGGGCGATCCGCCCCACCCAAACGTCTTGTCGCCGGGCGGGGCGTTTCTTCCTTGCACGGTCATCGGCTTCCCAGCCTGTACCGTGACCCCAGCCTAGCCCGGTGTTGGTTAATGAAGCGTGTATGGTTCTTTCTTGCCCAAAATATCCTGGGGGCAAGGGGCGAAGCCCCAAACGGCCCGCAGGGCCGCGCCGGTCATTGCAGATCGCCGAAGGCGTCGCTCAGCCGTGCCACCGCATCCTCGATCCGGGCGCGGGGGGTGGCGATGTTGAACCGCATGAAGCTTTCGCCGCCCGCACCAAAGCTGGGGCCGGCGTTGGCAGCGATACGCGCGCCCTGCGCCACCCGCCTGCCAATCTCGTCCGGGCCCATTCCGGTGCCCGAGAAATCAACCCAGGAGAGATAGGTCGCCTCGAGCGGCACCGAGGACAGGCCCGGGATGGCGTTCACCCCTGCGTCGAACAGTTTGCGGTTGCCGTCGAGATATACCATCAGGTCGTCCACCCAGGCCGCTCCCTCCGGCGAATAGGCCGCCGTCGCCATGAACAGACCGAAGGAATTGGGCGACATCCCCAATGCCGACATCCGCGCGGCAAAGCGGGCACGCAGCAACGGATCGGCGATGATCACGTTGCCGACGTGGGATCCGGCGATGTTGAAGGTCTTGGTCGTGGCCGTCATCATCACCAGCCGGTCGGCGATGCCTTCGATCGCGGTCATCGTTGTGTGGCTGTGGCCGGGATAGACCAGATCGTGGTGAATCTCGTCGCTGACCAGGGTCAGGTCGTGGCGGCGGGCGAACTCGGCCACCTGCTCAAGCTCGCAGCGGCTCCAGACCCGCCCGCCGGGATTGTGGGGCGAACACAGGACCAGCAGCGTTTCCGACCCGTCCATCTGTGCCTCCCACCGCTCGAAATCGAGCGTGTAGCGGCCATCGTCCAGCGCCATCTCGCACTCCACCACGCGCCGCCCTGCTGCCGCGATGACCCGGGCAAAGGCGTGATAGACGGGGGTGAACAGAACGATCCCGTCGCCGGGTGCCGTGAACGCGTCAAGACACATCGCCGTGCCGTTGACCAGGCCATGGGTGGTGAAGATCGAGGCGGGATCGACCTGCCAGCCGTGGCGGTGTTCCATCCACCAGCCGATCGCGGCCTTGTAGCGCGAATCGTCGCCGAAGTATCCGTAGATGCCGTGATCCACCATGGCCTGCACCGCGTCCTGCACGCACCCGGGCGGGCGGAAATCCATGTCGGCGACCCACATCGACAGCCCCTCGTCGCGGGGCACGCCAAACAGCGGCTCCATCATGTCCCATTTGCTGCAATGGGTGCCGCGGCGGTCGATGATGTCGTCAAAGCTCATGGGAACCCCTTTCCGTTTCATCCCGCAACCTAGGCATGTGGCGGGCATCGTAAACCCCAATTGCGCGATTTGAACGCGAAGCGGAGTCGGTGTCTGCGCTGTTGAACAATCTTGCGTTCCTGCTTAAATCTTCGCCATGGCCCTGCTTGATATCCTCATCCATCCCGACCCGCGGCTGAAAAAGCCATCGGCGCCCGTTGCCGCCGTGACCCCGGCGCTGCGCGCGCTGGCGGCCGACATGTTTCAGACGATGTATGCCGCGCCCGGCATCGGGCTGGCCGCGCCGCAGGTGGGCATGATGCAGCGGCTGATCGTGGTGGATTGCATCAAGGACAAGGATGCCGCGCCGCGCCCTATCGCGATGCTGAACCCCGAAGTGACATGGTCCAGCGACGAGAGGTCCATCTATGACGAGGGGTGCCTGTCGATCCCCGAGCAGTATGGCGAGGTCGAGCGCCCGGCGGCGGTGGAGGTGCGCTGGCACGATCTGGACATGGTGGCGCACAGCGAACGCTTTGACGGTCTCTGGGCGACCTGCGTGCAACACGAGATCGACCATCTGGAAGGCAAGCTGTTCATCGACTACCTCAGGCCGTTGCGCCGCCAGCTGATCACCCGCAAGATGGTGAAGCTGAAGCGCGAGCGGATGCGCGCGTGATCCTGCCGATCCGGCTTTGGCCCGACCCGGTGCTGCGCAGGGTCTGTGCGCCGGTTCTGGTGTTTGATGCCGCCCTGGCGCAGCTGGCACAGGACATGCTGGAAACCATGTACGTCGCACCGGGCCGGGGTCTGGCCGCGCCGCAGGTGGGCGAAACCGCGCGGATGTTCGTGATGGATGTGTCCTGGAAAGACGGCGCGCCGAATCCGGTTGTCTGCGTCAATCCGGTGATCCTGAAATCCGGCGAGGCGCTGAAGTCAGGCGAAGAAGGCTGCCTTTCGATCCCCGACACGCCCATGCAGATCACCCGCCCCGCCGCCATCACCCTGGCCTGGAAAGACGTCGGCGGCTGTGCCCACCGGGCTGATCTGGAAGGGTTTGCCGCCACCTGCGCCCAGCACGAGATCGACCACCTGAACGGCATGACGATCCTTGATCGCATCGCGCCCGATCTGCGCGCCAGCCTTGAGGCAAGTTTGCTCGCATGATCCGCCCGTTCGTGATGTGGCCCGACAGACGGTTGCAAACCCCCGCCCAACCCGTGGCCGACATCACCCCCGAAACCCACGCCCTGTGGGACGAGATGATCGGGGCGATGGAGGCGATGCCCGGCGTGGGACTGGCCGCGCCGCAACTGGGGGTGATGCTGCGCCTTGCCGTTGTCGATGCGTCGGAGAGGCGGGGCCAGGCGGTGCGCATGGCCAACCCCGAGGTTCTGCACGCCAGCATCGAACCGCGCATCCACGAAGAGGGGTCGCCCAACCTGCCCGGCGTCTGGGCGCCGGTCGAACGCCCGCGTGCCGTGACGGTGCGGTTTCTGAACGCTGAAGGTGTTGTCGAGGATCGCGATTTTGTCGGGCTGTGGGCGACAAGTGTGCAGCACCAGATCGACCATCTGGACGGCAAGATGTATTTCGACCGGATCAGCCGGGTGAAGCGGGCGATGTTGCTGAAAAAGGCCGCGAAGGCGCGCTGAGCTTTTGGTGTCAAAGGCCTGAGGCGCGCGTATTTATGCAAGGAAGAAACGGGGAGTGGTGCCATGCGGATCGTGTTCATGGGAACGCCTGTGTTCTCGGTGCCGGTGCTTGGGGCTTTGGTGGGTGCTGGGCATGAGGTGGCCTGCGTCTATTGCCAACCGCCGCGCCCGGCGGGGCGGGGCAGGAAGGATCGGTTGACGCCGGTGCATGAGCGGGCGCTGGCGCTGGGGCTTGAGGTGCGGCATCCGGTCTCGCTGAAAGGCGCCGGGGTGCAGGAGGCGTTTGCGGCGCTGGGCGCGGACGCTGCGGTGGTGGTGGCCTATGGGTTGATCCTGCCCCGGGCGGTGCTGGAGGCGCCGCGCCTTGGCTGTCTGAACATCCATGCGTCGCTGTTGCCGCGTTGGCGGGGGGCGGCGCCGATCCACCGGGCGGTCATGGCGGGGGATGGCGAAACGGGGGTGTGCATCATGCAGATGGAGGCGGGGCTGGATACGGGGCCGGTGTTGCTGCGCGCGGCAACGCCGATTGCTGCGGGCGAGACGACGGGCGATCTGCATGACCGCTTGTCGGGCATGGGGGCGGCTTTGGTGGTCGAGGCCCTGGCGCGGCTGCCGGGGCTGGTGGCCGAAACACAGCCCGAGTTCGGGGTGAGCTATGCCGGCAAGATCGACAAGGCCGAAGCGCGGGTGGATTGGGCGCAACCGGCCGAAACGGTGACGCGCCAGATCAACGGCTTGTCGCCCTTTCCCGGGGCCTGGTGCTTGGCGGGCGACGAGCGGGTGAAGCTGTTGCGCGCCCGTGTGGTGGTTGGCGGTGTGGTGGCTGGGCAGGGCGTGGCGGGGGCGGTGCTGGAGGGCTTTACCGTCGCCTGTGGCACAGGCGCGGTTCAGGTGATCGAGGCCCAGCGCGCGGGCAAGGCGGCGATGTCGGCTGGCGAGGTGTTGCGCGGGCTGACCCTGCCGGCTCGATTGGGTTGAAGCGTTTCGCGAGAAACGTGAATGGCCCATGCCCTGCCGCGCCCGGCGCTCTCGCGACATTGGCGATCAATCCGGTAACGGGCTACACCCGAATCGTTTCACCTGCCCGGTTTGAACGGGGCCATGCCGGCGCGGGCCAGTTCATCGGCGCGCTCGTTCTCGGGGTGGCCGGCGTGGCCCTTGACCCATTGCCAGGTCACGGTATGGCTTTGCTGGGCCTGCTCGATGCGGCGCCAGAGGTCTTCGTTCTTCACCGGCTTGTTCTGCGAGGTGCGCCAGCCGTTGCGCTTCCAGCCATGGATCCAGCCGGTTACGCCGTTCTTCACATAGGCGCTGTCGGTGATGATGGTGATGGTACTGGGGCGCGACAGGGATTCCAGCGCGCTGATCGCGGCCAGCAGTTCCATGCGGTTGTTCGTGGTGTCCCGCTCACCACCACTCAGTGCACGTTCCTTGACCACGGTGTCACCCTCGCGCGCGATCAGCAGCGCGCCCCAGCCGCCGGGGCCGGGATTGCCGCTGCACGCACCGTCTGTATAGGCAAAGAGCTCGGCCATCAGATCACCGAAACCGACAGGCAGCCGACGACGACCACGGTGAGAAGGACGCGCAACTGCATCCACCATGGTGGTGTCAGTCCCTGGTGCCAGAACTGCCAGTCCAGTGCCGTGAGGCCGACGAACCCGAAGATCAGGTACATTGTCGCCGACACCGGCCCGCCGCCGATGAAAAAGAACGCCCAAAGGGCAGGCAGCACCGAAAAGCCATAGAAGATGACAGCCCCGGACCCCGTGGCGCGGGTGGCAAAGCCCCAGAGCGCGCCCGACATGAACGACAGGATCACCTTGCCATAGGCGATCTGCACATAGGGCCCGACAAAGCGCGGGCCGATGTTGTTGGCGGCCCAGAGCGCGAGGTCGGGCAGGACCACGGTCAGCGCGCCCCAGACGAACGGGATCAGACCGGCAAGGCCAAGGGCGAGGGGGGCAAGGGGGATGGCAGGTTTGTTCATTGGGCGTGAGATAGGCCAACGGGTGGCGATTGGCCAGTGCACCTCCGGCGCGCTCCAGAAGAAGACATTCATAGAGGGCGACATACAAGAATTGAACCGATACTATCGCGCAGATTTAATGGCATCCAACGCAATTAGCCAACTTGGTCGTGCCGGCCGGTGGTTCGACCCCGGCGGCGCAAGAGCATAGGCTCCCAGATGATCTATTCTTGCCTTTTGGAGGTATGATTTCGCTTTCCCACCAAAGGCGACGACTTTTGCCTGTGGCATCAAAGCCAGCTGCGCTGACAAATATGTACGCGAACAGGTTGAATCGCCGCGGTCACCGATTTCTTGACTGAACGAACACAGTCTTCCTTCGGTCAACCAAACATGCTTGAGTTGATCATCGAAACTCAGTGTCGGGCAGAGTTCAGACATGAACCACCGAACGTTGCGATGAAAAAGATCCTGACCATTCCGAAAGCTTTCGTAAGTCCGCGAAAGAGCTTTTTCCATGATCACCCGAGATGCTGCTCCTACATCGAAAACCTCGTCGTCATAGGGACGTCCGGGTTCGGCGAACACCATGACTGCGCGCACCTGCCGAAGGTCGCCCGTTGCGCCAAGGAATCCCCTTGGGACTTGACCGCGATCTGGAGCCCATATGGCGTCTCGGCAAGCGCCAAAATTGCGGCAAGGCGCATAGGCCGGCTCCAACGCGGCCAAGAGTGCGGGGTTGGGAAGGATCATCGCCATCACGCGGGTACGCGCAGCACGCGGGGCACCTTGAATTCAACATTCTCGACGGCGGTTTCCACCAGTTCGACCGTCACGTCGAACCGGGCGCGGAAGGCGTCGACCACTTCGTTCACCAGCACCTCGGGGGCGCTGGCGCCGGCGGTGATGCCGATGGACGCGATACCGTCCAGCGCGCGCCAGTCGATGTCGGCGGCGCGCTGCACCAGTTGCGCATAGGCGCAGCCTGCGGTGCGGCCCACCTCGACCAGACGCATCGAATTGGACGAGTTCGGCGCGCCGATCACCAGCATCGCATCGCATTTCGGCGCCATCGCCTTCACCGCCTCCTGGCGGTTGGTGGTGGCGTAACAGATGTCTTCCTTGTGCGGCCCGACGATGGCGGGAAACCGCGCCTTCAGGGCCGCGACGATGTCGGCGGTGTCGTCCACCGACAGTGTGGTCTGGGTGATGAAGGCCAGTTTTGCCGGATCGCGGGGGCTGACATGGGCGACGTCGGCCACGGTTTCGACCAGCAGCACCTCGCCCTCGGGCAGTTGCCCCATGGTGCCCAGGGTTTCGGGGTGGCCCGCGTGGCCGATCATCACCATCTGCAACCCGTTGTCATTGTGGCGCGCCGCCTCGATATGCACCTTGCTGACCAAAGGACAGGTGGCATCGACATAGACCATCTGCCGCGCCTCGGCTGCCGCAGGCACGGATTTCGGCACGCCATGGGCGGAAAAGATCACCGGGCGATCCACCGGGCAATCGTCAATCTCCTCCACGAAGACGGCGCCCTTGGCGCGCAAACCGTCGACCACGAATTTGTTGTGCACGATCTCGTGGCGCACATAGACCGGCGCGCCCCATTTCTCGATCGCCATCTCGACGATCTTGATTGCGCGGTCGACACCGGCGCAGAATCCGCGCGGCGCGGCGAGATAGAGGGTGAGCGGCGGGTTCGGCATCGCATCGGTCCTTTGGCGTGGCGTCCCAAGAGGTAGGGGTTTGGCCGCCATGCGTCCAGCCCTGTCGGCATCGACCAAAGTGGTTGTGACCGCCCGGACCTGCGTGAATCGGGATGAGCCGGGCCAAAACTGCGCGCCTGTGCTGCGGATGATCTTCCCATGCCCCCCGGAACGGGCGTCAGCCGAACACCCCCGCCGTCAGCGCGGCCAGCACGCAATAGCGGGCCGTCTTGGCAAGGCCCACCAGCACCACGAACAGCCACAGTGGCGTGCGCATCACGCCCGCCACCAGCGTCACCGCATCGCCCATGGGCGCCCAGGACAACAGCAGCGTCCAGACACCCCAGCGGGCGAACCAGGCACGGGCGCGGTCCATCTGCGCGGGGGTTGCCGGAAACCATCGGCGGTCGGAAAAGCGGACCACCTGCCAGCCGATGGCGAAATTCACGACCGAGCCGAGGGTGTTGCCGACACTGGCCACCGCGATCAAGATCAGAAGTGGGGTGGCGCCCTGCACCTGCAGGGTGGCGAACAGGATTTCGGATGGAAACGGCAGAAAAGTCGCTGCAGCGAAGGCCACGGCGAACATGGACACAAGGCCGGTCATGGCCTGACCGACGGTCGGACGATGCTATTCGCCCGCCATTTCGCGCAGCTGCCGGTCATCCTCGCGGGGTTCGCGGGGTGGACGACCGATCACTTCCTTCAACTCGTCCAGTTCGATGAAGTTGTCGGCCTGACGGCGCAGATCGTCCGAGATCATCGGCGGCTGGCTGCGAATCGTCGACACCACCGATACCCGCACGCCCGAGCGTTGCAGGCTTTCGACCAGCGGTCGGAAATCGCCATCGCCCGAGAACAGCACGATATGATCGATCCGGGGGGCCAGTTCCATGGCATCGACGCAAAGTTCGATGTCCATGTTGCCCTTCACCTTCCGGCGACCTTGGCTGTCGGTGTATTCCTTGGCCGGTTTCGTGACCATGGTATAACCGTTGTAGTGCAGCCAGTCGACCAGAGGGCGGATCGGGGAGTAGTCGTCGTTCTCCAGCAGTGCGGTGTAGTAGAAGGCACGCAGCAGTTTCCCGCGCCGCATGAACTCCTGCCGCAGCAACTTGTAATCTATATCGAATCCAAGCGCCTTCGCAGCCGCGTACAAGTTCGACCCGTCGATGAACAGCGCCAACCGTTCGTCCTTGTAGAACATAAATCAAGTCCTTTTAATGGCCCCTTCTACTGTTTTCCGTGAGCCGGTGGTGTTAAGCGCAGAGAGGGCATTGTTGTAGTTAAGGTCATTCCATCGTGACGCAAGCGGTCTTTGAACGAAAACAGCCCACAACAGCATTTATTGCTCTGGGTGCCAATACCACCATCGCGACTCAGAGCCTGCAAGAGGCCCTGAACGAGGCGCTCCGCCGACTGGACCGGCCCGATTGCCGGTTGCAGCGCACAAGCCGTCTTTTCCACACGCCCTGTTTCCCGGTAGGGGCGGGTTCGGACTATGTTAACGCAGTGGCGGTCTATGAGACAACCCTCGCGCCCCGTGACCTGTTGTCAAGGATGCACGAGATCGAAACCGCCATGGGCCGCGAACGGGTACAGAGGTGGGCTAGCCGCACGATGGACCTTGATTTGCTGACCTATGGCGATGCGGTGCTGCCCGACCCTGCGACATTCTGTCTTTGGCGCGATCTTGCCGTCGATCAGCGGGTTTTGCGCGCCCCCGATGTCCTGATCACCCCGCATCCCCGCCTGCACGAACGTGCGTTCGTGCTGATTCCCATGGCGGACATCGCGCCTGAATGGCGGCACCCGGTCTCGGGTCTGAGCGTGACGCAGATGGTCGATGCCCTGCCCGAGGCCGACAGGCGGGCGGTGCGCCCCACCGTGTCGTGAGCGCGGTTTGCCTTTGTGGTTGTCAAGACATTTCATCGCCCTTAGATAGACGGTTCAGGCATTCCTTCCAAACTGGAGATTCCCATGGCCCGCGTGACGGTTGAAGACTGCGTCGACAAGGTTCCGAACCGGTTTGAACTGGTGATGCTGGCGGCCCACCGGGCGCGCGAGATCACGGCGGGCAGTCCGCTGACCGTGGACCGCGACAATGACAAGAACCCGGTCGTGTCCCTGCGCGAAATCGCCGAAGAGACCCAGCAGGCCGACGATCTGCGCGAACGGATGATCGAATCGCACCAGACCCAGATCGAGGTGGACGAGCCCGAGGAAGATTCCATGGCCCTGCTGATGGGCGGCGGTGCGCCGGACAAGCCCGTCGACGACGACATGAGCGAGGAAAAACTGCTGCGCGCCCTGATGCAAGCCCAGGGGCAGCACTAACCCGCGCCCCGTGCGCACCTGGCGGCGGACCGGATGACGACAGCCCAAGATCTGATCGGCATGGTCCGCGCCTACAACCCCAAGACCAACGCCAAGCTGCTCGCCGAGGCCCATGCCTATGGCGAAGAAATGCACAATGGCCAGATGCGCCATTCGGGCGAGCCCTATTTCACCCACCCCGTCGCCGTGGCCTGCATTCTGGCCGAGATGCAGCTGGACGATGCCACCCTCGTCACCGCGCTGCTGCACGACACCATCGAGGACACCAAATCGACCTATGGCGCCGTGGCGCAGCGGTTCGGCACCGAGATCGCCGAACTGGTCGACGGCGTGACCAAGCTGACCAACCTGCAACTGAACTCCACCGAAACCAAGCAGGCCGAGAATTTCCGCAAGCTGTTCATGGCCATGTCCAAGGATCTGCGGGTGATTCTGGTGAAACTGGCAGACCGTTTGCACAACATGCGCACGATCAAGTCGATGCGCCCGGAAAAGCAGGCGCAGAAGGCCCGCGAAACGATGGACATCTTCGCAGCACTGGCCGGCCGCATGGGCATGCAATGGATGCGCGACGAGCTTGAGGATCTGGCGTTTCAGGTTCTCAACCCCGAGGGGCGCACCAGCATCATTCGCCGGTTCATCACGCTGCAACGCGAAACCGGCGATGTGATTCACAAGATCACCGCCGACATCCAGCATGAACTGACCAAGGCAAAGATCGAGGCGCAGGTGTTCGGCCGCGCCAAGAAACCCTATTCGATCTGGCGCAAGATGGAGGAAAAGGAGTTGTCCTTTTCGCGCCTGTCCGACATCTACGGCTTTCGCGTGATCTGCAGTTCCGAGACCGAGTGCTATGTGATCCTCGGGCTGATCCACCAGCGCTGGCGTGCCGTGCCGGGGCGGTTCAAGGATTACATCAGCCAGCCGAAATCCAACGGCTATCGCTCGATCCACACCACCGTGTCGGGGCGCGACGGCAAGCGCGTCGAGGTGCAGATCAGAACCCGCCAGATGCACGAGGTGGCCGAAACCGGGGTCGCTGCGCACTGGTCGTACCGCGATGGCGTGCGGGTCGAGAACCCGTTCGCGGTGGACCCGGTGAAATGGATCGCCTCGCTGACCGAACGGCTGGACACAGCCGAGGACCACGAGGATTTTCTCGAGGCCGTCAAGCTTGAGATGTACCAGGATCAGGTGTTCTGCTTCACGCCCAAGGGCGAGGTGGTGAAGCTGCCACGGGGCGCGACGCCGCTGGATTATGCCTATGCGATCCACACCCGGATCGGCGACAGTTGCGTCGGCGCCAAGGTCGACGGTATCCGCGTGCCGCTGTGGACCCGTCTCAAGAACGGCCAGTCGGTCGAGATCATGACCGCCGAGGGCCAGCGCCCCCAGGCCACCTGGATCGACATCGTCGCCACAGGCCGCGCCAAGACGGCGATCCGCCGTTCCCTGCGCGAAGAGGACCGGGGGCGGTTCATCAAGCTGGGGCTGGAACTGGCGCGCGTTGCCTTCGACCATGTCGGCAAGCGGATGAGCGACCGTGCCCTGACCACCGCCGCCACGCGCCTCAGCCTGAAGAACAGCGATGAATTGCTGGCGCGCCTCGGTTCGGCCGAGTTGAACGCGCGGCGGGTGGTGCAGGTGCTGTATCCCGAACTGGTGATCAAGCCGGGCGAAGAGATCGAGCTCAGCCGCGCCATTGTGGGTCTGTCGGCGAATCAGACGTTTCGCCGCGCCGATTGCTGCCAGCCGGTGCCGGGCGAGCGGATCGTCGGCATCACCTATCGCGGCAAGGGCGTGGTCATTCACAAGATCGACTGCCCCGCCCTGGCCGAGCTTGAGGACGAAACCGACCGCTGGGTCGATCTGACCTGGCACTCCGGCCCCCATGCGGCGGTCCATACCGTGTCTTTCGACATGACGATCAGTAATGATGCAGGCGTACTGGGACGAATTTGCACATTGATCGGCGAACAGAAGGCGAATATTTCAGATCTTCATTTCAGTGACAGAAAACAGGACTTTTATCGCCTCATTATTGATGTTGACTTGCGGGATGCGGAACACTTGCACGCCGTTCGCCTCGCGCTTGAGGCCGACAGCGATGTGGCCACGATCCGCCGCCACCGCGACGTGAAACGCAAACCCTGAGGCAAGAGAGGACAAACCGACCCGTGGTGTTCAAGCGACGTACCCCTCGCTCCTATCTTCAGGCCTTCGCGGAGTTCTTCTATCCGCGCGGCGGCTGGCTGCGTGCGAGCCAGTATGTCGTGCACCGCCTGCGCCGCCTGCCCGATCCGGCGGGCAAGATCAGCCGGGGCATCGCGGCGGGCGTTTTCGTCAGCTTCACGCCGCTGTTCGGGTTTCACTTTGCCTCGGCGGCACTGATCGCGTGGATGCTGCGCGGCAACATCCTGGCCGCGATCCTGGGCACCTTCGCGGGCAACCCCGTCACATTCCCGATCATCGCCACGGCTTCGGTAGAACTGGGCAGCTGGATCCTGGGCGAAACCTCGGCCGATCTGTCGCACCCTTCGGTGGTCTCGGCGTTCTCCTATGCCTCGCTTGAAATCTGGGGCAATCTCAAGGCGATCTTCACACCCGAAACGGTGCACTGGTATCGCCTGAACGAGTTTTTCGCCCATGTGTTCCTGCCCTATCTCGTGGGTGGGATCGGGCCGGGCATCATCGCCGGGTTCCTGGCCTATTTCGCCTCGCGCCCCCTGATCACCGCCTATCAGAAGTCGCGCATCAAGCGGCTGAAGAAGAAATTCGCCAAGCGGCGCGCCGCCCTTGAGGCGGCCAAGCTCAACGCCGAACCAACCGGTCTCAGATGACAAGGAAGCTGCCATGCCCCCTCCCGCCAACCGTCTGCGCCTGGGCGTGAACATCGACCACGTTGCCACCCTGCGCAACGCGCGGGGCGGTGCGCTGCCCGATCCGGTGCGCGCCGCCATACTGGCCCAGTCCTGCGGCGCCGACGGCATCACCGCGCATCTGCGCGAAGACCGGCGCCATATCCGCGACGCCGACATCGCGGCGCTGATGGACGCGCTGACGATCCCGCTGAATTTTGAAATGGCGGCAACCGCCGAAATGCAGGCCATTGCCCTTCATCACAAACCCCATGCCGTGTGCATCGTGCCGGAAAAGCGCGAAGAACGTACCACCGAGGGGGGCCTTGAGGTGGCGGGCGATCAGAACCGTCTGGCCGACTACATCGCACCGCTGAACGATGCGGGGTGCCGCGTGTCGCTGTTCGTGGCCCCCGACCGCGCCCAGATCGAGGCGTCGCACAAGGTGGGTGCAGCGGTGGTCGAACTGCACTCGGGCGCCTATTGCGATTTCCACGATGAAGGCCGGTTTGCCGAGCGTGACGCCGAACTGGCCCGCCTGCGTGAGATGAGCACCTTCGCCCATTCCCTTGGGCTTGCGGTGCATGTGGGTCACGGCCTGGCCTTCGACACGGTCGCACCCGTGGCGGCGTTCCCCGAGGTGCAGGAACTGAACATCGGTCATTTCCTGATCGGCGAAGCGGTGTCCATTGGCCTGCCCGCTGCCATGGCCGAAATGCGCCGCCGGATGGATGCCGCTCGGGTATGATCCTCGGGATCGGCACCGATCTGTGCAACATCGACCGGATCGCGGCGGTTCTGGCCCGCCACGGCGACCGGTTCCGCAACCGCGTGTTCACCGAGACTGAACAGCGCAAGGCGCGGCGCCGCCCGGATGAGGCTGCAACCTATGCCAAACGCTGGGCCGCGAAAGAGGCGTGTTCCAAGGCGCTGGGCACGGGCCTGCGCATGGGCATCGCGTGGAAGGATATGGCCGTGTCGAACCTGCCCACCGGCCAGCCCCTGTTGGCCGTCACCGGCTGGGCGGCAGAGCGGTTGGCGGCGATGACGCCGCCGGGCCACCGCGCGGTGATTCACGTCACCCTGACCGATGACAAACCCTGGGCACAGGCCTTTGTGGTGATCGAGGCGCTGCCCCTCACGGCAGCGTGACGCCGGGCCGGGCGGAGGCGTCCATTCTTGACTCCCCGCCCGAGGCCGATCATGTAGCGCGAACACAAAGAAACAGGCGGGCGGGCAATGGCAGACACGAAAGAGGGCATCATGGAAACCGTGAAGACGGTAGTCTATGCGCTGCTGATCGCGGGCATCTTCCGCACTCTGTTCTTCCAGCCCTTCTGGATCCCTTCGGGCAGCATGAAAGACACTCTGCTGGTCGGCGATTTCCTGTTCGTCAACAAGATGGCCTATGGCTATTCGCGCTATTCCTGCCCCTTCGCGATCTGCCCGATTTCAGGGCGCATCTTCGGGCGCGAGCCGGATCGCGGCGATGTGGTGGTGTTCCGCCACCCCGTCACCGGCAGCGATTTCATCAAGCGGCTGATCGGTCTGCCCGGCGACACGGTTCAGGTGACCGGCGGCATCCTGTTCGTCAATGGGCGCGAGGCGGTGCAAACTCCCGATGGCACCTTCACCGAGGTGTTTGAACAGCAGGGCCCGGTGGGCAACCTGCCGCAATGTGAGAACGCCGGGGTCGGCATCGGCGGCGTCTGCGAAAAATCGCGGTTCATCGAGCAACTGCCCGATGGCCCGTCGCACAAGATATTGAATATCCGCGAGTCGCGGCTGGACGACACCCCGGTCTATACCGTGCCCGCAGGCCAATATTTCTTCATGGGCGACAACCGCGACAACTCGACCGACAGCAGGGTCAGCCAGAATGCCATGGGCGTCGGATTCGTGCCGTTTGCAAACCTGATCGGCCGGGCGGACCGGGTGATGTTCTCATCGGCGGGAAAATCCATGCTGTTCTTCTGGACGTGGCGCAGCGACCGGTTCTTCAAGGCCATCGATTGAGGCTGTCGGCCGATCTTCTGGCCTTTTGCGGGCGGCTGGGGCACGATTTCGCCGCCCCCGACCATCTTGTGCGCGCCATCACCCACGCCTCGATCTCGTCAACCACCCGTCCCGACAATCAGCGGCTGGAGTTTCTGGGCGACCGGGTGCTGGGCCTGGTGATGGCCGAGGCCTTGCTGCGCGCCGATCCCGGTGCCGCCGAGGGGCAGTTGGCGCCCCGCTTCAACGCGCTGGTGCGCAAGGAAACCTGCGCCGATGTGGCGCGCGAGATCGACATCGGCGCGGTGCTGAAACTGGGCCGCTCCGAGATGCTGTCGGGCGGGCGGCGCAAGGAGGCGCTGCTGGGCGATGCAATCGAGGCGGTGATTGCCGCCGTTTATCTCGATGGCGGCTTTGCGGCGGCGCAGGCCGTGATCCTGCATCTCTGGGCCGACCGGATCGAAGCGGTGGAATCCGACGCCCGCGATCCCAAGACCAGCCTTCAGGAATGGGCCCAGGCGCGCAAACTGTCGCCGCCCAGCTATATCGAATTGCGCCGCGAAGGCCCCGACCACGCGCCGGTGTTCACGATTCAAGCAAAGCTAGAAACCGGCGAGGCACAGACCGCCACCGCCACCAGCAAACGCGCCGCCGAACAGGCCGCCGCCAGCGCCCTTCTGGCGCGGATGGAGCAGACATGACCGAGACACGCGCCGGATTCGTCGCCCTGATCGGCGAACCCAACGCCGGCAAATCCACCCTGCTGAACCGCATGGTCGGCGCCAAGATTTCCATCGTCACCCACAAGGTGCAGACGACACGCGCCCGCATCCGGGGCATCGCGATGGAGGGTCAATCGCAGATCGTGTTCGTCGACACGCCGGGCCTGTTCAAACCCCGCCGCCGTCTGGACCGCGCCATGGTCAAGGCGGCCTGGGGCGGGGCAGGGGATGCCGATATCGTCGTGCTGATGATCGAGGCGCATCGCGGCCTCACCGAAGGGGTGCAGGCGATCCTCGACTCGCTTGGCGAACATACCGCAGGCCGCCCCGTGTTGCTGGCGATCAACAAGATCGACCGGATCGAGGCACCCATGCTGCTGGCCCTGACCCAAAAGATGAACGCGGCGTTTCCCTTTGCCGAAACCTATCTGATCTCCGCCGAAAAGGGCTATGGCGTCGACGA
>Ga0105054_10006061_pt1 | contig 17021 bp, 17 predicted proteins | sample BON02_FD_78091 | JGI IMG/M metagenome (GOLD analysis project Ga0105054, IMG submission 78091) | Freshwater microbial communities from Lake Bonney liftoff mats and glacier meltwater in Antarctica - BON-02 (megahit assembly) | ecosystem: Environmental > Aquatic > Freshwater > Ice > Glacier...
CATGACGACCGTGGCCCCGACCAGGACCGCGTCGCGCAGATCGGCCCCGGAAAGGTCCGCGCCCGACAGGTCCGCGCCGGACAGGTCCGCGCCGCGGAAACTGGCCTGTTTCAGATTGGCCCGGACCATCTTGCAGTTCTTCATGATCGCGTCGGTGAAGTCCGCCGCCACCGCCACGACCCCGGTCAGTTTGGAGCGTTCCAGATTGGCCCCGACCAGACAGGCCCCGTGGGCCTGGGTCTCGTTGCGCGACTTGGCCTCGACCAGCTTGAAACCCAGCTTGGCGTCGGCGGAGGCAATAGTGCCCTCGCGCAGATCGGCTTCGAACAGGTCGGCGCCGCTGAGGTCAGCGCCCCGCAAGCAGGCCCCGCGCAGATCGGTACGGCGCAGGCTGGCGTCGATCAGCAGACAGTCCTGCATGTCCGTACCGAAGAAGGTGGCATTGTCCAGCTTGGCACCGGACAGATCGGTCCCGATCAGACAGGCGGCGGCGAAATCCGCGTCGGCGAGGTTGCGGCCCTTGAGCGACAGGCCCGAGAGGTCGAGCCAGGCCAGAACCGCGCGGGCCCCGCCGGGCTTGGCCTGCCACAGGCGGTCGTGCCGGGCGCAGATGGCGTCCAGCTCGTTCTGATCGATGCGCCTTCTGGCGACCGTTTGGGCGGTAGTCCCCGACATGATCCCGATATGGCACGCCTCCGCTTAAGGCAGCGTGTGTGGGAGCGGGGTTCCAGAGCCAATTCAGATGTTCAGCAGGCCCTGTTCGGCCAGCGCGTCCGCCAGTTCGCCGGGGCTGACCCAGACGCGGGTATAGCCGGCCTCACCCAGACGCTTGAGCTCGGTGGTCAGGTCGGCCTTGGCCGAGGCGGCAAAACGGGCGTCGAACCCGATGCCGTCAGCGCTGATCCGGACCATGGGACGGCCGGTCTCGACCCGGTGCAGATAGCCCTCATAGAGGACGGCAGCCTCGGCCGCGAGCAGGCCCGTCTCGACCTGCAGACCGGCCTTCTTCAGCCGCTCGACGCCACGACCCGAGGCGAAGGGTGAGGGATCGATCGCGGCCACGACCACGCGGCTGACGCCCGCATCCATCAGGAAATGCGAACAGGAGGTGCGGCCCGACGACCGGGCCCCGCACGGCTCCATGGTGACATAGGCGGTGGTGCCGCGCGCGCGCTCGCCGGCGGCCGGTACGGCCTGTTCCTCGGCATGGGGACGCCCCCCCGGAGCGGTGGCGGCCTCGGCGACGACCTCACCGTCGTTGACGATGACGCACGCGACCGCGGGATTGGGCCAGGTCTGGCCCATCTGCGCCCGGGCCAGGGCGATGGCCCGGCCCATGAAACGGATATCGTCGGAGGCCTGCTGTGCGCTGGTCATGCGGCAGACCCCGGCAGCACCGGCAATGCGGCAGCACGGGCCGTGTCCAGATAGCGGGCCGCGACCGGCTTGAGATCAGCGTCGAGGTCGATCTCCAGCGGGTTGCCGGTCGGAATTTCGACACCGACGATCTGGTCATCCGGCACGTCGAACAGGCGTTTGACGATGGCGCGCAGGGAGTTGCCGTGGGCGGCGACTAGCACGTCCTCGCCGGCCTTGAGGCGCGGGGCGATGGCTTCGTTCCAGTAGGGCAGGACCCGGTCCAGCGTAGTCTTGAGGCTTTCGGTATCGGGGATGGCCTGACCGGCGTAGCGGGGGTCGCCGGCGAAATCCCATTCGCCACCGGGCACCAGGGGCGGCGGTGGAATATCATAGCTGCGCCGCCAGATGCGGACCTGGTCCTCGCCGTGGGAGGCCGCCGTCTCGGCCTTGTTGAGCCCGGTCAGGCCGCCGTAGTGGCGCTCGTTCAGCCGCCAGTCGTTGATCACCGGCACATCACGCAGCCCGGCGGAATCGAGGGCGAGCGCGCCCGTCCGCGTGGCCCGTTTCAGCACCGAGGTGAACATGACCGTGGGCCGGAAGCTGGCAGCCGCGATCTGTTCTCCCGCGAGCCGGGCCTGGGCCTCGCCCTCGGCAGTCAGGTCGACATCGACCCAGCCGGTAAATCGGTTGTCCAGGTTCCACTGGCTCTGGCCGTGGCGCAGCAGGATCAGGCGGGGCATTGAGGTCTCCGGACAGCCTGTTGGGGGTAGGACCGGCGGCGGCGCGGGTCAAGACGAACGCCGCCTGGTCGCTCCGGCCCTGCTGGGTGGCCGGGCGTTGTTGTCCGGGTCGTACCGCTTGCCCTATAGGCTGGCCATACCCCGTTGCTCCGAAGGCTCCCGATGCAAAAGCCCCGCTCCGACCTGCGCCCCAACACCGCCGACTATGAGACCACGCCGCTGGTCAAGGCCACGGGGTTTCGTGAATACGATGCGCGCTGGATCCTGGAGAAGGAGATCAATCTGCTGGGTATCCAGGCCCTGGGCCTCGGGCTGGCCACCTATGTCCACGAGATCGGACAACGGCCGTGCATCGTCGTCGGTCACGATTTCCGGTACTATTCGCTGAGCGTCAAACAGGCGCTGATCCTGGGGCTGCTGGAAGGCGGGATGGAGGTACTGGACATCGGCCTGGCCCTGTCGCCGACCGCCTATTTCGCCCAGTTTGCGCTTGATGCGCCCTGCGTAGCCATGGTCACCGCCAGCCACAATGAGAACGGCTGGACCGGGGTCAAGATGGGGGCCAATCCCCCGCTGACCTTCGGCCCCGACGAGATCGGGCGGCTGAAGGACATCGTCCTGAATGGCGAGGGCATAGGGCGTCCAGGTGGATCGCTGACCCGCGTCGAGGGCTTCCGCGAACGCTATCTGGAAGAGATCACCGCCTCCGTGAAGCTGACGCGGCCGATCAAGGTCGTGGCCGCCTGTGGCAATGGCACCGCCGGCGCCTTTGCCCCCGAGGCCCTTCGCCGGATGGGGGCCGAGGTCATCGAGATGGATACGGACCTCGACTGGACCTTCCCCAAATACAATCCGAACCCCGAAGACCACGCCATGCTGATGCAGATGGCGGCCCGGGTCCGCGAAACCGGGGCCGATCTGGCGCTGGGTTTCGACGGCGACGGCGACCGCTGCGGCGTGGTCGATGACACCGGCGAGGAAATCTATGCCGACAAGATCGGTCTGATGCTGGGCCGCGATCTATCGGCCCTGCACCCCAATGCCACCTTCGTCGTCGATGTGAAATCGACCGGCCTGTACAAGACCGATGCGGTGCTGAAATCGAACGGCGCGGACGTGGTCTACTGGAAGACCGGCCACAGCTATATCAAACGCAAGACCGCCGAACTGGGCGCGCTGGCCGGGTTCGAGAAATCGGGGCATTTCTTCTTTAACGCCCCGCTGGGCCGCGGCTATGACGACGGCATCGTCGCCGCCGGGGCCATTCTGGCCATGTTGGACCGCAATCCCGGCCAGCGCCTGTCACAGCTGAAGGCCGCCCTGCCCGACGCCTGGACCTCGATGACCATGTCGCCGCATTGCGATGACGAGCTGAAATACGGGGTACTGGAGCGGATCGTCGCCGAATATCAGGCGCTGGCCGACGCGGGCGGCTCGATCCTGGGGCGGAAGATCGTGGAAGCGATCACCGTCAACGGGGTGCGGGTGCATCTGGACGACGGGTCATGGGTTCTGGTCCGCGCCTCATCCAACAAGCCGGAGCTGGTGGTGGTGGTCGAAAGCATGCGCTCCGACGCCGACATGCGCGCCCTGTTCCGCGAAGAGGTGAAGCCGCGTCTGGCGAAATACCCCGAGATCGGTGCCTACAACCAGGAGCTCTGACGTCCGGCCTCAGGTCAGCGCCAACAGGTAGATCAGGCCGAGCGCCAGACCCATCAACGCCAGCAACGACAGGACCACCACCGAGGCGATGCGCACGCCTGAGCGGGCCACGGCCCGCGCGTCGGTGCTGAGGCCGAGGGCGGCCATCGACAGAACCGTCAGGACCTTGGTGGTCTCACTCATGACCGGCAGGGCCGAGGCCGGGATCAGGTCCAGCGACCGCGCACCCATCATCAGCAGAAAGCCGACGATGAACCACGGCACCAACTGGTGGAGAGCGACGCCGCGCCGGGGCGTTTTCGCTCCCTCCTGAACCGGCCCGGCCTCACCCTCACGACCGAAGGCCGTGAGGACGGCCAGGCCGAGAACAACGGGCCCCAGCATCAGCACCCGCACCAGTTTGATCAATGTCCCCGCCTGGGTCGCCACAGCTCCCACAGGCATGGTGGCGGCCAGGACCTGAGGCACGGCATAAACGGTCAGACCGGCGAGCACGCCGTAGCGCACGTCTGTCATCTGCAGCAGCGCGCCCAGCAGGGGCAGCAGCAGGACCACCGCCACACCGAGCACAGCGGTGAAGGCGATGGCGGCCGAGACATCCTCGGCGTCGGCGTCGATCACCGGAGCGACGGCGGCGATGGCAGAATTGCCGCAGATGGCGTTGCCACAGGCGATCAGCACCGCCATCCGATGCGGCAAACGCAGCAGCCGCCCGAGGCCGTAGCTGACGGCGAGGGCCAGAACGACGACGACCGCCGTGCCTGCCAGCAGACCGGGGCCGATGGCCATGACCGTCGCCGCGCTGACCGAGGCCCCCAGCAGGACCACAGCGATCTCGAGCAGGGTCCGGGCGCTGAACTCGACGCCGGGGCGAAGCGCGGCGGGCGGGGTCCAGACGCTGCGGATCGCCGCACCGATCAGGATGGCCAGCACAATGGCGTCGATCCAGCCGCGCCCGAGCAGCCGAAGCTCCAGCGCCTGGACAGCGACCGCCGCCAGCGCCACCGCCGCACAGGCGGCAAGGCCGGGGATCAGGGACCGGGGACCCGGAAGGCGAGCGGGAATCATCGGGGGAGATTGCGCCGGTCCGGCGGCGGGTTCCATCGTTCAGTTGAAGGGACGAAACGGCCGAAATGTCATTCCGGCAGCGATGCGCGTTGCCTGACGCGATCAACGAGCGCAGCCGGAAAGACCGACGCGGGATCGGCGGTGCCGCTCACGCTGTCCCCGCGACCAGCGAAGTCGGTCACTTCGAAACGCAGGCGGTCCAATGCGGCCACCCTAACAGCGCCCGACCTCAGATGATCTCCGTCTGCCGACAGCACCCGGACCCACAGGTAGAATTTGGGAAAGGATACGCCGCTCTGGGTCGGACCTTCGCGCAGGAGTTCGAACGTGACCTCTTCCTCGGCGCGAACCCCGAGAAAGGATCGCAGATCGCGAATCATGAAGTCGTCGAAATCCTCGTCAGCGGCAACATGAGCGGCGATATGCGCGGCCTGCAAATCCGGAACCTGAGCGGCGCTTGCCTCAGCCGGTGCGGAGAGGAGAAGGGCTGCTATCGCCAACGCGAGCAAGTGCATGATTCTACCCCGCCGCCTTCACCGCCGCGACCACATCGGCCACCACCGACCTGACCAGTTTCGCGTCGTCGCCCTCGGCCATCACGCGGATCAATTTCTCGGTGCCCGAGGGACGGACCAGCAGGCGGCCCTGGCCGGCCAGCCGCGTCTCAGCCTCGGCGATGGCGGCCTTGACTCCCGCGTTCTCCAGCGGCTCGCCCGAGGTGAAGCGGACGTTTTCCAGCAACTGCGGCACCGGCTCGAACTGTTTGGCCAGTTCGCTCATCGGACGGCCACTTTCGATCAGTACGGCGAGCACCTGCAGCGCCGACATCAGGCCGTCGCCGGTGGTGGCGTGGTCGTGCAGGATGATGTGGCCGGACTGTTCGCCGCCCAGGTTGAAGCCGCCCTCGCGCATCCGCTCCATGACATAGCGGTCGCCGACCCTGGTCCGCTCCAGCGTCAGGCCGGCGGCATTCAGCGCCCGCTCGAGCCCGAGGTTGGACATGACGGTAGCCACCACACCACCGCCGACCAGCAGCCCGCGCCTCGCCCAGTCGAGGGCCACCATGGCCATGATCTGGTCGCCGTCGACGACCCGACCCATCTCGTCGCAGATGATGACCCGGTCGGCGTCGCCGTCCAGGGCGATGCCGATGTCGGCGCGGTAGCGTTTGACCGCGTCAGCCAGGGTCTCGGGGTGGGTCGAACCGCAGTCGGAGTTGATGTTCAGGCCATTGGGCTCGACACCCACTGCGCAGACCTCGGCCCCAAGTTCATAGAGGGTGGTGGGCGCGACCTTGTAGCCGGCGCCATTGGCGCAATCGATAGCGACGCGCAGCCCCTGCAGGCTGAGGCCCTTGGGAAAGCTGGCCTTGGCGATCTCGACATAGCGGGCCTGGGCATCTTCGATACGTTTGACCCGGCCCAGCTGGTCCGGCGAGGCCAGATTGGCATCGAGCGCCTGATCCATCATCGACTCGATCTTCAGCTCGACCTGATCCGACAGCTTGTATCCGTCGGGGCCGAACAGTTTGATGCCGTTGTCGAGGAAGCCGTTGTGCGAGGCCGAGATCATCACCCCGATGTCGGCCCGCATCGAGCGGGTCATCATGGCCACGCCGGGCGTCGGCAGGGGGCCGAAGGTACGCACATCCATGCCCGCGGAGGAAAAGCCCGCCACCAGAGCCGGCTCGATCATATAGCCCGACAGGCGCGTATCCTTGCCGATCACCACAAGATGGCGGCGGTTGTCGGCGGACATGAACAGACGGCCGGCGGCGAGCCCCACGCGCAGGGCCACTTCCGGCGTCATCGGATGGGTGTTGGCCCGACCACGGATGCCGTCGGTGCCGAAATAGCGTCTCTCGCCCAAGCGTCATGTCCTTCGCGTACGGCGGCGCAGAAATCTTGCGAAACCGCTTTTTAGGTGCAATCCGGGTCGTCCGGTGCCTAAACCCGCACCTGACAGTCCGGTTCGGCTTAGCCCGTTACCCGTCCGTGCGCAAAGCGCGGATATCCAGATTTCCAAGGGATTTATCCATGTGTGGCATCATCGGCGTGACCGGTACCGGCCCGGCGGTTCCTCGTCTGATCGACAGCCTAAAGCGGCTGGAATACCGGGGCTATGACTCCGCCGGGGTGGCCGCCCTCGTCGATGGCCGCATCGAACGCCGCCGCGCCAAGGGCAAGATCCGCGAACTGGAAGCGGTGCTGCTGGCCGAGCCGCTGAACGCCACCATCGGCATCGGCCATACACGCTGGGCCACCCATGGGGCCCCGACCACGGTCAACGCCCATCCGCACAAGGCGGGTCGGGTCGTGCTGGTCCACAACGGCATCATCGAGAATTTTGCCGAGCTGAAGGCCGAACTGGTGGCCGGGGGCCATGTGTTCGAGAGCCAGACCGATACCGAGGTCGTGGCCCACGCCATCGATCAGGCGCTGGGGGCGACCAACGATCCGCTGGTGGCCTTCAAGAGCGTACTGGACCGGCTGACCGGTGCCTATGCGCTGGCGGTGCTTATCGAGGGCGAGGACGGACTGATCCTGGGCGCGCGACGCGGCAGTCCGCTGGTGGTCGGCTGGGGCGAGGGCGAGATGTATCTGGGCTCCGACGCCCTGGCCGTCGGCCCCTTCACCCAGCAAATTTCCTATCTTGAAGAGGGCGACTATGTCGCCCTGGACCGCGACGGCGCGCGCATGTTCGACGTGTCCGGTGCCGCCGTTGAGCGACCGATCGTCCAGGTCTCGGCCTCGTCGGCCCTGGTCGAGAAGGGCGAATATCGCCACTTCATGGAGAAGGAGATCCATGAACAGCCCGACAGTGTGCAGCGGACGCTGTCGGAATATCTCGACTTCGTGAACGCTAAGGCCAAGACCGATGCTGCCGATTTCGCGGCCATCGACCGCCTGCAGATCATCGCCTGCGGCACCGCCTTCTACGCCGGTCAGATCGGCCGCTACGCCTTCGAGAAACTGGCCAATCTGCCGTGTGACGTCGAGATCGCCTCGGAGTTCCGCTATCGCCAGCCGGCGCTGACGCCGGGGACGCTGGCGGTCGCGGTCAGCCAGTCGGGCGAGACCGCCGACACCCTGGCCAGCCTGTCGTGGTGCAAGGCCAAGGGCCTGCGCACCGCCGCCCTGGTCAATGTCCACTCCTCGTCGATGGCACGCGAGGCCGGAACCCTGTGGCCGACCCATGCCGGGCCGGAGATCGGCGTGGCCTCGACCAAGGCCTTCACCGCCCAGGTCGCGGCCCTGCTGGCTTTGGCCGTCACCGCGGGGGTGCAGCGCGGGGTCATCAACGTCGCGCGCGAGGCCGAACTGGTCAAGGCCCTGTTCGAGGCACCGCGCCTGATCGCCGAGGCCATGCGAATGGAGGACGATCTCAAGGCCGTCGCCCAGGACATCGCCAAGGCCACCGACGTCCTGTTCCTCGGCCGCGGGGCCATGTTCCCGCTGGCCATGGAGGGGGCGCTGAAGCTGAAGGAGATCAGCTATATCCACGCCGAGGGCTATGCCGCCGGCGAGTTGAAGCACGGTCCCATCGCCCTGGTCGATGAACTGACGCCGATCGTCGCCCTGGCTCCGCTGGACGAGGTGTTCGAAAAGACCGCCTCCAATCTGCAGGAGGTCGCCGCGCGCGGCGGGCCGGTGATCATGATCGCGCCGAAATCCGCCCCTGATCCCCACGGCGCCGGCATCCGCCGGGTCGATGCGCCGGAATGCCACTCGCTGATCGCCCCGCTGGTCTACGCCATCCCGGTGCAGCTGCTGGCCTATTACACCGCTGTCCAGAAGGGCACGGACGTCGATCAGCCGCGCAATCTGGCCAAGTCGGTCACCGTCGAGTGATCGCATCCGGGCGTCAATGCGCTAGGCTGCCCGACATCGCCGTTCAGGAACCCGCATGACCACTCACCCGCGCCGCCTCCGCAAGGCCGTACTGCCCGTCGCCGGCCTCGGCACACGGGTCCTGCCCGGCACCAAGACCACGCCCAAGGAGCTGCTGAACGTCGTCGATCGGCCGATCCTGAGCTATATCGTCGAGGAGGCCCGCGAGGCCGGGATCGAGCATATCGTCTTCGTCACCGGCCGCTCCAAGGGGGCCATCGAGGACTATTTCGACCATCAGATCGAACTCGAGGCCCAGCTGCTGGCCAAGGGTAAGACCGACATCCTCGAGATGATGAACGCCGAACTGGCCCGTGCCGGCGAGATGAGCTTCACCCGCCAGATGCAGCCCAAGGGCCTCGGCCATGCGGTCTGGTGCGCGCGCGACCTCATCGGCGACGAGCCCTTCGCCGTGATCCTGCCGGATGTGATCGTCGATTCCCAGCCGGGCGCGCTGAAACAGCTGGCCGAGGTCTATGCCGAGGTCGGCGGCAATGTCATCGGCGTCGAATCCGTGCCCGAGAGCGAGACGCACAAATATGGCATCGTCGATCCCCTGCCAGGCCAGGAAGGGCGCGACGGGGCCCGCATCCGCATGCGGGGCATGGTCGAGAAACCACCGCGTGGCGAGGCCCCATCGAACCTGTCGATCTCGGGCCGCTACATCCTGCAGCCGGAAATCTTCGGCATTCTGGAAAACCAGCCGCGCGGGGCGGGCGGCGAGATCCAGCTGACCGACGGCATGGCGCGGCTGATGAAGGACCAGACCTTCACGGCGGTCGAATACGAGGGTGTCACCCACGACTGCGGCGACAAGATCGGCCTGCTGCGGGCCAATGTGGCCCTGGCCTTGAAACGGCCCGACCTGGGCGAGGCCGCACGGGCGGCGATCACTGCCCTGCTTTAATCAGCCGCCGTTCGTCAGGCGCGAGGCTCCGCCGGTAATCCGGCAGACATAGTCGGTCTGCGGGCGACCGGACTGCTGGCCGGTGGGCGAGAGGATGCCGCCGCGGGCCTCGCACGCATCGCTCAGGCGGCGAAGCTCATTGACATAGCGATCACCGCCCGTAGTCGGCGCACAGGCCGCAAGGGCGAGCAGAAGGGCGATGGGCGCGGCGAAGGTGAGGGGGTTCAGGATCGGGGAGCGCATGGTCGGGGTCTCCTTGCGAGGGGGCCTCAAGTAAACGCCTGAAGCCGCATTCGTTCAACTGCCTCAATAAGCCGCGCCAGATCGTCAGGCGTGGACAGGCGGTGGTCGCCGCCCTCGATCAGGTCCAGACGCACGTCTCCGCTGGTCAGTCGCTCGACCAGGGCCGTGGCGTGGCGCCAGGGCACCACGTCGTCGGCCCGGCCCTGAAAGATGTGGATCGGGGCGGCGATCGGCAGGGGGGCGTCCAGCAACAGCCAGTCGCGGCCTTCCTCGAACAGGGTCAGGGTCAGGATATACCGGCCCAGTCCTTCACCGGGGGGACCCGCCTCGACGATCTCGACCGCGCCGTCGCGCAGGATGGCGTGGCGCTCATGGTCGGCCAGGCCGGGCCACATCAGCCGCTCGGTAAAGTCCTGGGCCGGGTTGATCAGCACCAGACCGGCCATCCGTCCCGGCCGCGCCAGGGCCAGCAGCAGCGCCACCCAACCGCCCATGGACGATCCGACCACCACCACCGGCCCCTCAAGATTGTCGATCATGCAGATCGCATCCTTGCGCCAGCGACCGATCGTGGCCTTGCGCCAGTCGCCCGAGGATTCTCCGTGGGCAAAATGGTCGTAGCGGACATAGTCCCAGCCGCGTTCGCGGGCCGCGGCATCCAGGGCCATGGCCTTGGTTCCCCCCATGTCCGAGCGGAAGCCGCCGACCCAGACCACGGTCGGACCGTCGCCCTCGACGCGACGAAAGGCCAAGGTTTCACCACCCCGGCAGGTCAGATGCTGGATGTCATCCATTCGCGGCTCCTCTCGCGAAAGTCTTCGTGGACTGATAGCGAACCCCGGACAGCGAAGCGAAGGCCAAACCCGCGTGACAGATTCCATGACTGCCAGGAAGGTCTTGTTCGTCACCTCTAACCGTATCGGCGACTGCGTCATATCCTCGGGCGTGATCGGCGAGATCGCGCGGCAGGTTCCGGGGGCCCGGATCACCGTCGCCTGCGGCCGTCCCCCCGCCCCCTTCTTCCGCTCGGCTCCGAACGTTGAACGGGTCATCATCCTCGACAAGAAAAAGCTGGCCAGACACTGGTTCGATTTGTGGCGTCAGGTGGTCGGGACGCGCTGGGACCTGGTCATCGACATACGCGGCTCAGCCCTGGGCTATCTGATCCCGGCAAAACGGCGGGTGGTCTATCATCGTGGCTGGGAGACCGGCCTGCGCAAGGTCGAAATGGTCTCGCGAATGATGGGGGCTCAGGCCCCGCTGGAACCCGAAATCTTCCTCGACGCCCGGGCGATCGCCGACCGTCAGGCGGTGCTCGATCCGCAACTGGCGGGCGGCAGCGGCCCCGGCCCCATCCTGGCGCTGGCCCCGATCGCCCACCAGCCCGGCAAGAGCTGGCCGGCCGAACGCTGGGGCCAGCTGGTCGAGAAGCTGAAGGCCGAGCCCCGGTTCGACGGCTGGCGTTTCATGGCCGTGGGCGGACCCGGCGACCGTCCCCCCGCGACCCCGGCGCTGGAGGCCGCCGGGCCACGCGGCATCGACTTCATCGGCAAGGGCGACATCCTCGCCTCGGCCGCAGCAATCGACGTCGCCGACCTGTTCGTGGGCAATGATTCCGGCCTGATGCACGTCGCCGCCGCCCTGGGTCGGCCGACGCTGGGCCTGTTCGGCCCGACCGAGTGGTGGCTGTACGGCCCTTGGGGTCCGCGGACCCGCACCGCCGCCTCCAACGAGACGCGCGGTGCGTTCGCCCCCATCGAGGCGCTGACGGTCGACCGTGTCTTTGAAGCCGTCCTGGATCTGCACGACGCCTTCATCGGTGGAGCTGCACCGCTCAAACCTTGAAGACCGGGGCTTTCGCGGTCATATAGGGCTGATTGAGCGGAACGCCGTGCGCCACCGCGCGCTTGTCTCGTCAGCACCCGCCTTTTTCGACCACACAAGGAAACGACGCCCATTCGCCGTCCTATGAACCAGCCGCCCGTCAAGGACGGGCCGCCCATGAACCAAGATATCCGCGCGCCGCGCGTTCTGCTCATTGACCAGAACGGCGAGAAACAGGGCGTCATGCCGACGTCAGCCGCGCTGGAAGCCGCCGAAGAGGCCGGCATGGATCTGGTTCAGATCGTCTCTACGTCCGAGCCACCGGTCTGCAAGATTCTCGACTACGGCAAATTCCGCTTCCAAGAGCAGAAAAAGAAGGCCGAGGCGCGCAAGCGTCAAAAGGTCGTCGAGCTGAAAGAGATCAAGCTGCGGCCCAATATCGATGTCCACGACTATGAGGTGAAGGCCAAGGCCATGCACCGGTTCTTCGACGAGGGTGACAAGGTCAAGGTGACGCTGCGTTTCCGTGGCCGCGAGATGGCCCACCCAGAACTGGGCATGAAACTGCTCAACAAGGTCCAGGCCGATTTCGACGAGATCGCCAAGGTCGAATATGCCCCCCGCATGGAAGGCCGCCAGATGATCATGATCCTGGCCCCGAAATAGCCGCCGGATCGCTCAACCATCGCAACGCCCCGACCCGAAACGGTCGGGGCGTTTTCGTTTCCCGGCTTCGCCTTGTGTCCCCGCCAGAACGAGCTGACATACAGACTGCCCCTGTTTGAGAATCGCCCCCGTGACGTCAGCGCCCCTGCCCCAGCCTCCGTCACGCTCGGCACTGTTCGTCCTGTTTGGGGTGGTGTTCATCAATCTGGTCGGCTTCGGTATCGTCATTCCGCTGTTGCCCTTTTACGGCCAGACACTGGATGCCCCGCCGTGGCAGGTGGCGCTGATGTTCTCGGCCTATTCCCTGGGCCAGTTCGTCGCCGAGCCCTTCTGGGGGCGGCTGTCGGACCGGATCGGGCGCAAGCCGGTGTTGCTGATCACCATTCTCGCCAATGCCGTCGGCTATCTGGCCCTCGCCTTCGTGCCCAATATCTGGCTGGCCATCGCCGTCCGCCTGTTCACCGGTCTCGGTGCGGGCAATATCTCGACCGTTCAGGGCTATGTCGCCGACGTGACCCCGCCCGAACAGCGCGCCGGACGGATGGGGCTGATCGGTGCCGCCTTTGGCCTGGGCTTCATTGTCGGCCCGGGACTGGGCGGCCTGCTGACCCGCGAGGACATGGGGACGCTCGGCTACCAGCTGCCGATCTTCACCGCCGCGGCCCTGTGCCTGCTGGCCGCCGTGGGCATCGCAGTGCTGCTGAAAGAGAGCCGCGTGCGGGCCGATGCCTCTGCGCCGCGTCCACCCTTCCTCGGTGGGGTGCACGACGCGGTGAAGAATCCGGTGGTGTCGCGCGTGCTGCTGGTGACCCTGATCTATATGGCCGGGTTCTCGGGCATGGAATCGACCTTCGGCTTCTGGACCGAGACCCGATACGGCTGGGGCGTGCGCGAGGTCGGTCTCAGTTTCATGGCCGTGGGGGTGGTTTCGGTCATTACCCAGGGGCTGCTGGCCGGACGGCTGGCCCGCCGTTTCGGCGAGGCCCGCGTACTGGCGGTCGGCTGCCTGATTTTCGGCACCGGCCTGATCGGACAGGTGATCGCTGCCCGCCTGCTGCCCGACGCCGATTATCTGGTGCCCATCATCATGGCGGCGGGAGCCTTCGGCATGGCGATGACCATGCCCAATATCTCGGCGCTGATCTCACGCTCGGTCGATCCGGATCGTCAGGGTGCCATGCTGGGTCTGAACATGGCCGCCAGCTCCAGCGCCCGCATCTTCGGCCCGCTGGCGGCCGGGGCCCTGTTCTCGGGGGTCGGTCACGACTGGCCCTTCATCATCGGTGCAGCCCTGACCATTCCGGCGTCGGTGATGGCGATCAACGCCGGTCGAGCCTTTCGCAGGCAACAGGCGGAAGTTTCGGCGAGCGCGGTGTAGGGCGAAAGCGGTCTGGAGCCTGAATTCACGGCATCGGCGGAATCGCGAATTGATTTCTGCTCAACCGATCAGGCTCTGGTGTCGGCCTTGCCTTCCGGCGTTGTCTGGCCTAGAAGCCGCGCCTTCGCGTACCGAACCGCCGGGCTAACAGGCATGCCTGGGCGGTTCTCATCAGGGTTTCCCATCCGACGGCCCCAAAGGCCTGAAGAGCCGGCAACCCACTCAAAAAGAGAGTAAAAATGCCCAAACTGAAGACGAAGTCTGGCGCCAAAAAGCGCTTCAAATTCACGGCGACCGGCAAGGTGAAGTCTGGCGTGGCAGGCAAGCGGCACCGCTTGATCAGCCACAACAGCAAATACATCCGCCAGAACCGCGGCACCAAGGTCATGGCCGACGCCGACGCCAAGAAGATCAAGTCCTACATGCCCTACGCCTGATTGGCGCACGCATCGACGATCTGATTTTCCCATTGAATTTGAAAGGATAGCGACATGGCTCGCGTCAAACGCGGCGTAGTTTCACACGCCAGACACAAGAAGGTTCTCAAGCAGGCCAAGGGTTTCTACGGCCGCCGCAAGAACACCATCCGCACCGCCAAGGCCGCGGTTGATCGCGCCGGGCAATACGCCTACCGCGACCGCCGCAACAAGAAGCGTTCGTTCCGCGCCCTGTGGATCCAGCGCATCAACGCCGCCGCGCGTCTGGAAGGCTTCACCTATTCGCAGTTCATGCACGGCCTCGGCGAAGCCGGCATCGAACTGGACCGCAAGGTCCTGGCCTCGATGGCCGCTGACGAAGTCGCCTTCAAGGCCGTGGCCGACAAGGTCCGCGACGCGCTGAAGGCCGCCTAAGCTTTTCCGGCAACGGAAGACGCAAAAGCCCTCCGGTTCGCGCCGGGGGGCTTTTTGCTTTGCGCCGCAGCCGCTAGACGAAACCTCACATGACCGATCTCGCCCAACTTGAACTCGACCTGATCAACGCCATCGGCAGCGTCGAAACCGCCTCGGCGGTCGAGGAGTTGCGCGTGGCGGCTCTGGGCAAGTCGGGTTCTATCTCGGGCCTGCTCAAGGGTATGGGCGCGCTGAGCCCTGACGAACGCCGCGAACACGGGCCGATGATCAACGGCCTGCGCGACCGGGTGTCGGCGGCGTTGGCGGCGCGCAAGGCCGCGCTGGAAGCCGCCGAACTCGACGCCCGCCTGCTGGCCGAACACATCGACCTGACCTTGCCCTCACCTCCGCGTCGCACAGGTTCGGTGCATCCGACCATGCAGGTGATGGACGAGATGATCGCCCTGTTCGCCGAAATGGGTTTCGCAGTCGCCGAAGGGCCGGACATCGAGGATGATTTCCACAATTTCACCGCCCTGAATTTCCCGCCCAAGCACCCGGCGCGCGAGATGCACGACACCTTCTTCCTGCGGCCCGACCCCGAGACGGGCGAGCGCAAGGTGCTGCGCACCCACACCAGCCCGGTGCAGGTGCGCACCATGATGACCCAGACGCCACCGATCCGGATCATCGCACCGGGCCGCACCTTCCGGAAGGATTCCGACGCCACCCACACGCCGATGTTCCATCAGGTCGAGGGGCTGGTCATCGACCGCGACATCCATATGGGCCATCTGAAATGGACGCTGGAGACCTTTGTCGCCCGCTTCTTCGAGGTCGATGGCATCGACGCCCGTTTCCGCCCGCACCATTTCCCCTTCACCGAGCCCTCGGCCGAGATGGACATCCGCTGCGACCGATCCGGCGGCGAGCTGAAGCTCAATCAGGGCGACAGCTGGATGGAGATCCTGGGCTGCGGCATGGTGCATCCCAATGTGCTGCGGAACTGCGGCATCGACCCGGACGAGTTCCAGGGCTTTGCCTTCGGTATGGGCGTAGACCGGCTGGCCATGCTCAAATACGGCATCCCCGACCTGCGCCCCATGTTCGACGCCGACACCCGGTGGCTGTCCCACTATGGTTTTTCCGCCTTCGCTGTTCCCAATTCCGCCTCTGGCCTGAGCTGATCCCATGACCGACAAAACGCCCCCGATGTCCGATGCCGAAATCGCAGGTCGCGCCATGGTCGCGCGCACAAGCTTCGAGAAGGAGGCCGTCTGGCTTCCGATGCTGGCCGTGAACCACTGGAATGCTGACGAAATGACCATCGTCGGCAAGACCTTCACCGACTGTCTCATTGAGGGCCCGGCGGTAATGGCCGTGCTGGAAGGCACCAGTTTCGAGGGCTGTTCCATGGGGGTGTTCACCGACGTCCGCACCCTGTTGTTCAGCCCGCTGGGTGAAAAGATGGCGGGGGTCGTCGGGGTAGCTAACTGCCAGTTCATCCGCTGCCGTTTCGCCCAGATAGGGTTCACCGGTTCGCCGGAGATGCTGGCCGAGTTCCAGGCTGACATCCGCCCCATGTCCGAGCTCAAGGGCGCGAGTCAGCCGGCGTGAAATTCACCCTCTCCTGGCTCAAGGACCATCTCGACACGGACGCCGGGGCGGCGACCGTGGCCGACGCCATGACCATGGCCGGTCTGGAAGTCGAGGAGGTCCACGACCCGGTCGCGGCGCTGGCCCCGTTCACCGTGGCGCGGATCCTCTCGGCCGAACAACACCCCAATGCCGACCGCCTGCGGGTCTGCCAGGTCGAGACCGTTGACGGGATCAAGGAGATCGTCTGCGGGGCCCCCAACGCCCGCGCGGGCCTGACCACCATCTATGCGCCCATCGGTGCCTATGTACCGGGACTGGGTGTGACCCTGGTCGAGAAGCCGGTGCGCGGCGTGGTCTCCAACGGCATGCTGTGTTCGGCGGCGGAGTTAGAGCATGCGGACGAGGCCGACGGCATCCTTGAGCTGGCCGGTGATCTGGCCGTGGGCACCCCGGCGGCGACCGTGTTCGGTGCCGAGCCGGTAATCGATTTCGAAGTGACGCCGAACCGGCCCGACTGGCTTGGCGTGGCGGGGATCGCCCGCGATCTGGCGGCGGCGGGCCTCGGCCAACTGACGTCGCCGGTGATCACGCCGGTGCCCGGAACCTTCGCCTCGCCGATCACGGTGCGGATCGAGGCACCGGAGATGTGTCCGGTGTTCGGCGGCCGTTTCATCCGAGGCGTGAAGAACGGCCCCTCGCCGGAGTGGCTGCAGCGACGGCTGACGGCCATCGGCCTGCGCTCTATCAACCGGCTGGTCGATGTGACCAATCTGGTCGCCTATGACCGCTGCCGGCCCCTGCACGTCTATGACGTGGCCAAACTGGTCGGTGACGAGATCGTGGTGCGCGGCGGGC
>Ga0105054_10006070_pt1 | contig 17008 bp, 18 predicted proteins | sample BON02_FD_78091 | JGI IMG/M metagenome (GOLD analysis project Ga0105054, IMG submission 78091) | Freshwater microbial communities from Lake Bonney liftoff mats and glacier meltwater in Antarctica - BON-02 (megahit assembly) | ecosystem: Environmental > Aquatic > Freshwater > Ice > Glacier...
CTAGGTCGTCGGTTCGATTCCGTCTAAAACCCGATACCTCAAATTCTCATGAATTTGAACTTCATAGACCCTCCAAGAAGGGTACTAAACTGCTTTTGAAAGTAATAAAAGCAATCATCATCAATGATCAATTGATGAATTAATGCATTTACCTTTGGCCGGCCTATAGTACGTTTGTTTTCCCCACTGATAAGCTCAGACAAGCAATAGAAGAGGATACCCCTCCGCACATAATCGCAGACCTTGGCAAATCTCACGCAAAAGAAAAACATGAACTCCTGAAACTGCAGCACCAAGCGCGACAGAGAACTGTGACAGATGCAATGCAATTCCCAGTACTAAACCCAAGCAACCTAACAACCCCACATCACTTTATGTGGGATTTGCACCAACGTTACAAAACAGATTCGAGGATGATGATGTGCCAGTGCAATCTAACCTGCCAGCGTAGACACATGACAATGCATCCCTTGACCCCCGAATATGGAAATTGGGCCCTCTAGCTTTTGACCCTCAGGCCTGGCATTATTTCAGGCATGCCCTCGGACACCATCTTTCAAAGTACATGTCTTCGCCATACAACGAGGCTGCTGCCCAAAAATTAGCTCTACAGTCTGCAACACATGCACTCCTTCATCAAGTAGAGCATCACATACTCCCAGTATACCCTCTGTTCCATGAGGAGATCACGAGACAAGAAATCGATACTGAAATAAAAAGTTGAGCTCTGACAAATCCCCAGGTGATGATGAAATCGCCAATTGCATGATCCCGGCAGTGGGCCTTAAGTTCCAGGAACTTGTATACGAGATGTTTGACACACTATGGACACATGACATCCAACCAACAGCGTGGCAGATGTCACTTATGCAGCCAATTTGTGAAGGCGGCAACAAATTTAAGGCTGACTCGGCCTCCTACCTGGCACATATCTGAGCAGTACGTTGGCTAAACTTTTTGAGGGAATTTTGATTTCTCAGCTGACCAAATTTACAGAAACCCACAGTTCACTCACAGAAAACCAACTTGGAACTCGACCTGGCTGACAGATCCAATATTGTCTGCCCTCAGGCTATCATTCAATACAACATAATACAGAAAGGCCTCGCAACATACGTCGCCTTCTGCGACTTCTCGACACGACCGCTTTCCCAAGCATCTACCAAGGAAAAATCATTTCACTATTGTGCAAAGAAAACATTGCAGGAAGAATGTGGGAGCATTTCAGAGAAAGGTTCGTGTCCTACACCCGCCGATCCCAAAAAGTAGCAGCGTTGACATCCTGTGTGGGGTACCCGACGGTAGCAGATTAAGCCCTACTCTTTTCGGAATTTTTGTGGCTGACTTGATACATGAACTCAAGGCACAATTTCCTAATGCCACTATCACGCATAATGGAAGACTCAGGTGGATAGGGAGGATCCTCTATGTTGATGATTTATGCTTGATCTCAACCGATGCCCACGAACTCCAGATGATGATAGTATGTCAGACCTGAAGCGAAAAAGCCAGAATGCAACTCAATGCTGACAAAATAAAAGTAATGTGTTTGAAACCACACAAGTCTGCAATGCAAGGAAAAGACCACGGAAAGTTTAGGGTCGGACATTGTGGCCAGCGTCATTTCAAATTCTCTCCATTTTCTAATATACATAAATAATATTTTCACTCCACACTCTTGCAAGAGGTAAAGCAGTTTGACTGTCTGGGACTCAGACTCGACCCCATAATGACGATGAAAGCAGCAGTGGCATCCATCCAGGAAAAGGCAAACAACGGCCACTCCTTAGCCCTCGTTGTCTCCTACTCCCTCCGGTATGACAAGCATCACCCCAACCCTTGATTGATGTTCCTTTTATAACTTTGTAAGAAATAGTCTAGTAGCTTTGCTGGAAGCTTTATGTGCTTGACCCCCTGCCGTTCGCCGAATCTGTGGAAATTCTGTGTCCTTCCATTTTTTTCTACTTTACCTCCGCTACCTTTCAGATGCTTCACAAGTTCAAACACTACAGGCCAGTCTCAACAGGTCTCTCAGCACCACTCTGCATGTCTATGGCCATCCCACAGCGCTTCTTGCTGAGACAGGTATTCCCCCCCTGTACATAACACAGAACATGCAACTTGCACAACTCAGATTTAGACTGCTCTCCTCCCCCCCTGCAACTATTCAACATTTTCTTTGGCAACTATGGCAGCCTCTGCTAAAAATTGTACCCTTCTACATACTTGAAACCCGCATGCAGACTGCAGTATGCCACGTGGACACAGTGACCCTGCTTCCCCTATGCCTCAAAATGTGAATGTGGCCAAACCCCCTAACAAAGAGAAGTCATACAAGAAATATCTTGAGTCCCAATGCTCTGATCGGTGGCGAAAACATCTCGTGCTTAAACTCAGTGACCCACCAGGGCGAGTGCGAGCATAAGTACACGGGCATCTCCTTAACGAACACAAACGCAGCATGTATAAGCCAGCCCCATTCCTCACCCACCCATCCTGCCCCTACTAACTCGAACTCGAATCGAACTCACATTATACCCTTCCACCTTCATTACGCATTCAGAAATCCTCGAGCAGATTACCAGGACAGGGTGTGCCCGCATTGTCTTGTTACAGGCACAACAGTACTCTGAGATGAACTCCACATCATATGTCATTGCCCAGCCACAAAGGGGGTATTAGAACAGTTCACTGCGAAATTCCAAGGGCTCACACGACTACTTGACCTCGCCCCCTTTGCAACCTTCAAACCAGACGAGATGACACGAATGGTACATCGTACCCCCCCACTTGGGAGGGGAACCCCCCGCACCCAAGTGTTGAAAAAAGGCTTAAAGGGATGGAATACAGAAGCCACTCTAATCTGCAATGAGATTGCATATGCCCTCCGCATGCATGTCACCTCCCTACATCCAGCCGTTGTAGACTTGTTCTCTGATGATGATGCTGCAACGTTGTCAGATGGCAAGGATTGGTTCTCATCTACATTCCTTCTAGCTAGCTTCCAACCAGCATCCATGCCACCACATGGCAACATGCTTGCACCTCTTGACGCAGCAGGACAACAGATGACCAGACAGCACAAACTCTTCAAATGGCCCACACATGGATGGTGTCTTGGCAAGATATCAGCATGGAACACCAACCCCAAAGGTGTGTAAACAGACAGTCAACTTCACTGTCTTCTACCCTGATGATGGTAGCTCTGGGCCGTATTGTCTCTCACTGGACAACTATAATATAGACATAGATGACGACTCCCCCATCCACACATGGTTGCTCCAAGAACCCTTCAACCCTTAGCCATCTAGTAGCAGACAATTGTAACGTAATGTGCCATACACCAATTCAGGTTTACCCCTCCCAGACGATGCACCTAGACGTCTGCCCCTAAAACTCCCACAGGAGTCTAAACTCGTGGTAACCGTCCCGAACTCCCAGCGGAGTCTAAACTCGTCAATATCCTGCTTAAGCATCTCTCAAATGCGAACAACGCGGGTGTCTCTCCTTCGGATTTTCTTTTTGCTGCTTTTTTTCCAAAAAAGCAAGTGTGGCTTAGTCGTGGGAGGTGGAGGATTTCGCAGACCTTGGGACCACAGCACCCAAGAAATCTTATCATTACTTAGAACTTTTACCAATAAGGCTGAACGAACATTGGACTCGCCCAAACAACGGAGCCACCAGGGCAAAAGCCCCTGGTTGTCAACGGGGTAGTTGTGGGTTTGTTCGAAGAGGAAGAGGAGGGGACTGGTATAGCTAAGGCCCTAGTAGAGGGTGAGGATCCAGCCACGCCAGGTTGTCTGAGGTCTGTCGACACGAGGAAACCCCGGGACCATAACGATTCCTCAATATCCGTTTAATAGAACAAAGCAACACACACTAATAGTCCTAAAAGTACTTCTCTGAAGTTTTCATGTTCCTCTTCCCCGAACCACAACCAAAAAAAATCCACCACCTACATCCCTTCTCTGTATGGCACCTTCACACTCAAAACAACCACACCTATACCCCGTATGATACACGCGATTGCCCCTCGCGTCGCCCTGTGCAAATCACTGCGAATGAGACCCACATCCTTCTTCACTGCCCCCACTTCTCTCCACTCGCTCAACAAGCAATTCAAAGTCTATTCCTTAACTTGAACCTACGAAGATTTGATCTCTGGGCGTGGGCAACCTATATAGACACTCAAAAAGTAACTAGTTGCTCGGTTCTACCCCACCCAAACTCCCCCCCACCCACTGGTACCCCCTTCTCCTTCCCTCCCCGCAAGTACCCCGCCAACCCCTCCCCCGTACGATGCTCACTGCCAAGTATTGCAGAGCCCGTTTGACGAACATGAAATGCTCCTTTGTGACATATGTAACGCAGGATGGCATATGGTCTGCCTCGTCCCACCCCTCACCACCATCCCAACTGGGATTTGGAAATGCCCTCGGGCCCATGTCACCCCGCCCCCAGGGGTTGGGGGGGGTGACATAGGCCCGAGGGCATTTCCAAATCCCAGTTGGGATGGTGGTGAGGGGTGGGCAGCCATACGACACCTCTGTCTCCCTTCTCCCATTCTTGACCCCGACTCTACATATAAACACCACCTGGCCCTAAGGGGGAAAAGGTAAAAAACCATTTAACATATCAAGAACTATCCTCCCGCCACAGTCACTTCTCAATTAATGACTCTACCTCCTCCAAGAACTTTGCTCTCAAAAGAAAAAGGGCGGAAAACAGAAGACGACGAAAAACATAATTTCTCTCATAAAAATAAATCTCTCTTGACTTTTTGTCGCGCCACACTCTGCCACCTGAACAGTACTAATATCAATCCCGCCCCCTTATGGGGGCAACCCTTGCATCCTTAGAATACCCAGTATCTGTTCTTAATGAAAACTCTACCCTCAAAGCCACCTGATCAGTGTCTCACCAGGTCAATATATTGCAGAATCAGGGGTCAATAGGCTTAAAAAATAAGTCTAGTACATGGTCCGCCATGGAGAGACTTGGTCCACTGATCTCTCTGGCGCGGGTCTCTCTCCCTTGGGGTTTTTTTGATTTTTTTGAAGTGGATTGGTCCTTGCGGTACCCTAGAGTGGACTTCATTCTCGCCTCTAATTATTGCTGTGTTAATTACACCTAAGGGTGTTGAGTCACCAGGCAGTGGTCACACAGGAATAATAGGTGCGCTCGATTATTTTCTTCCACCCGAGACCGTCTACGAAAAAAATTTGTTCTCCCTTGCCGGCCCGACAGTGCACTGAGACATCGAGAAGTAGCCGATTGCCCTGACTCGGAGGTGGTGGACTACATAAATGCCAGAACCTGCCCACAAAAGAGCGATGACGTCAACGGTTCACGCTACTTTCCTGATTTACCCCCACCACGGATTTGGGCCAGTCCATACGTCTCTCTATGTTCGAATTTCGTGAGACTGGTGACCTCTTTGGGGCATGCAGCAAGTGGAGGGAATTTAGCCCAGAGCCGCCGTGTGCCACTCGCAATCAGCCAGCCTGACCGAGAGTCAATACCAATTTTCCGTGAAACCACTCTTTTTCTCCAAAAATTTGGATTGAGCCTTTATCCGAGACGATGAAATGACGATGATGATGATTGCTTTTATTACTATAAATAGTGGTTTAGTACCCTTGATTGAAAACTACATCAGAGCGCAAAACTGTCTGATAGACAGTTTTGCGCTCTCATGTAGTTTTCAATCAAGGGTACTAAACTACTATTTATAGTAATAAAATCATGACCGTCATGAGTCCTACGTGATTAATCGGTCATCAGTTCGATTCCAGCAAAAACTCTAAAAATCGAGAACTCCAATCTACATTTCAGAACATAAAGCTTGCAGCAAAGCTAGTAGACTTTTTCTTACGAAGTAATAAAAGCAACATCTATGAAACCGTGAGGGCTCAATTCGGAAAAATCGAAAAAATCGTCGTTTTGTCAAATAATCTGTATGTATGGGCTCTGGCTGGCAGTGAGTGGCGCGCGGCGGCTTCGGGGCTAAAACCCTACCCTTTGCCGCGCGCCCAGTCCCCTGGAACAGGTGTGAGGAGAGACTGGTGGAGCTGACCAATGGGTGTTCAAGCGAAGGGAATTCCCAAGGGTTGCCAGGGTGGCTCACTACAGGGTGACCCCCGCATTCTTGGGATATTTATCATCAGTTTTCAATATAAACTCTACTCTCAAAGAAAGAAAGTGATCCAAGACATCCATGGTGTCCGTTTTGACTGTGTCATGGGTCCTACGTGATTAATCAGGTGCTCGCCACTCGCTTAGTCCAGTAATTCAGTTGGGTATTCAAAACTCAAAAAAGGAAGAAAGATGACAGGTAAATCACCGCAAGCTGTTTTCGGGGATGTGATGGTCGGGACAAGTTTTCTATCAGGAGAGATCGCTTGCATATTTTTCAATACCGATTGCGTATTTCTAATTTTGGAAAGCTACCGCTTGCATGTTTCTAAATTTTGAAAGTTGCATTTGAATTCCATGTTTCAAGAGAATTCAAGAACAGCAAAAGGGTGTACCAAAAACCAGGACAAAATGGGATCCATGCTTCTTATGAAAAGAGCCATTTGACAGGTACAATGTGTGCACAATGGCAATATTTGTGGAGGATATTTCCACAATGTTCTAGGAAGAAATTGAAAACTTTTTACACACATTGATTGATTCATTTCTGTATTGGATTTCTGGCCATATTTGATCAATCAATCGCCGAGTCGAATTTAAATACTTGTGAGCGCTGACTTCTTTTTATTTAGTACTGAAATTTGAGGAACTTGAAAGTGTTTGCAACTCACTACCACAACAATAGTGGATTTTCATGTCCATGTGTGTACTGTTCACTATGATCTCGAGATTGAACAAGAAAGTGAAGGAGATCGGAAATTGATCTTCAAATTGGTTCTTTTCCAATAAACAATATTATCTCTCAAGAAAGTTGCAGATTTGCAAAAAAAATTGTCAAGCTTTGGTGTTTCAAATTTTTGTGGTATACACTCTTTCAAGAAGAGTATGGAAAATAAAGTAGTCAACAGAAATAAGAGTGTCAAAGTTCAGTGTACTAAGGTGGAGTTAAGCATTTCTCGAACGAATGCAGATTCGCAGTAGATTTCATTTCACTCCACAAGTCATTTTATCTAATTTGTTCTTGTGGAAATGAACCAATTGTTCGGTAGTAATCATGAGTCCAAACGTGATCTTGACGTGGCAAAATGTAGAGAAAGGTTGGATCTAGATCTGTGCACAACTTCGGGACTTGCAAATAGAATGAGGCTGCGCAGAAGCAACTTGTAATAACAAATTTTGCGGCTAAACGCGTTTTTTTGAAGGATGTTGCCACCGTGCAGCTGCATTCTTTTCGCAAGTCCTGAAATTGTGCACAGACCTAGATTAAACTCTCCCTGAAATTTTAAAATTAGGCCTGGGAACATCATGATAGCAAAAAAATTCAGGAAATTAAAATGCTAGCACTCGATGTTTGCTTCCTGCAGCCATGCTCTAGTGCTGGCTGCACGTTTTCTGCGTATAGATCACGTTCAGAAGGCTTTCTTTTTCTTTCTAAGGAGTATTTGAATTACCACCAAACAATTGGTTTGTTTCCTCAAAAACGAAATAGATGAAAGCCTTGTAAGCTAGATTCCACTGAGAATCCGCGTTCGTTGGAGAAATACCCAATCTGCCTTAAGCTCCAGCCTCTAATTGAATGATGACTGCTTTATTACTTGAAACAGTGATTAGTACTCTTGCTTGAGTGTCTATGTAGATCAAATCCATGTAGATTTGAGTTCTCGGTTTTTTGAGTTTTCCGGAATCGAACCGACGACCTCAGGATTGACAGTCCCGCGCTCTGACCAATTGAGCTAGTTTTACATCATCTTGGATGATTAATCATTGCCAGTGGGTCCTTACCACCCGCGCAGTTTAGGCTAGTCTAGTGATTAGGTTGCACTAGACTAAGCGGGTGGTGAGGACCTAATTAATCGATTAGAGGCCAGAGCAGGTGGGCAGGACCAAATTAACAATTGCGGCAACTCGAGGCTGACGGAGAATTTTGGCCGGATGAGTTTTCATGCAAGAATTGCTCCTTGTGTTCTGTATCTTTATTAGATAATGTCCCACAGTGGCGGCACAGCGCAATGCTGGAACAGCTGATGACGGGTCTAGATTAGCGGTTCCCATACCACCTGTACACAGATTCTGTTACGGAATCTGTGTGAAGAGCACACACAATGCCCAACGCCGACTTCGCCACCATCACGGGACACTAGTTATTAAGGGTATGGAGCCCAAAGGAGAATTTTCTTTTCAAGTTCATTTGGCCAAAACCCTCCATTCGGCATGCCACTCGGATGTGCGAGCCTCTCCTTTAGGATTTGCAACGCGCGAACATATGGCCATAAAGTAGGTCGGCAATGGTTGGGATAGTCTTTTGGGACCTAAGTGATGGATTGGGTCTCTACCACCTGCTTAGTCCTGTGATTAAGATGGGGGGTTGCCACCCCAGAAGGAAAGGAAGAAAAGAACATCAGATGAATGCCATCCCACAAACATTGTAGATTGTTTTTTCATATTGGTCACAGTGCGTCAGTTACATCACGGGCGTTGTGTGGGTGTTATGTGAAAGCGTTGTGTGAAGAACCGTCCTTCAAACTTGAAAACAAAACAACAACCCGCCCCGCTTAAAAAGATAATCCGTCACGACAAAAATAACCCGTCGCGATCCAAAAAATAACCCGTCGCGATCAAAAAAGTAATGCCGCGCGCCTGCTCGGCCACGGTCCGGGTCGGGTTCTTGTGTCCTACACGTTTAATTGTGTCCTGACCACCCACTTGGTCCAGTGATTAAGTTGGGTTTTTGCCACCAAAGAAAGAAAAACGGGGGACAAAAAAAAAGTCTTGTGAGTATGTTGCCCTCAGGCTACAAATATGCATCTATACTTTCACATTCATATGCATCTATTTGAATATTCATATACATCTGTTTTCTCTGATCATATACATGTACTCCCCTACTCATATGCATATGTATTTCAATGACCATATGTATCTCTGTTTGTTTACATGTGTTTATGTCGTGTGTATATGATATCTTTTCTAACAGTCTGTCGATCAATGTTTTGTGTGCTACTGGCTTTGTGTGCTTTTCCATCTTCATTTACATTCATTTAAATATTCATATGCGCAGAGTTCTTCTTACAAGATGATAAACGCAACATTAATCTATTCATATCCGCATTCCCCTGTTTGTATGCGGCTATTTCCCTTTCATACCCATCTATATTTCCCTATCCATGTGCATGTATATTTTCATAGTCATGCGCCAATATTTTCATAGTCATGCGCATCTACCATCCTCATCACGTACACGTATCTTGTCCTACAAATATTACAAACATCAGAATCATATGATGGTCATGCGCGTTGCGCATCCCAAGGAAGAGACTCTCCCATCGGGCCCAATGGAAGGTTTTGGCTGGATGATTGTTCAAAAAAAAATTCTCCATTGGGCTCCATATCTTGATGAAATAATGTCGCATGGTGGTGGTGAAGTGCACCGACGCACCGATGACGGGTCTAGATGAGCCTCGACATTATTCGACAAAGATATGGAAGCAAGGGAGATTTTTTTTGAAAAATCATTCAATCGAAACCCTCCATTGAGCTCCATGGGAGAGCTCCTCCCTTGGGATTCGCAACGTGAAGGCAGACCTGGGAAAGGATTTGGGTGCGCAGGAGCTCGCAACAATTGTCACGGTTCCATCATGATGGCGTGCAAGTTGTTGCGGCAAACCGTGACTGAGCGCGCATATCATCTTATACGCACAAGGTCTACAGTAGCATTCTGGGACATAGAAACCGCTTTTTTGACCCAGCCAGCGAGTTTCTAAGCACACACTGATGACGCCAGGACCCAGCCTGCCAGCGTTGTTTCTATGAACCATTAAAAAACTGCCACCCAGCCAGCGAGTTTCGGGCGCGCGGCAAGCGGAGGGGCTTTAGCCCCGGAGCTGCGCGCCACTCGCAGTACGCCAGAGTTCACACGGAATTTTTCCAATAACACACTTTTTTTTTTCATTTTGTCGAGTTCATCCTTCCCGTAGAAATTCTAAATTTGCAGTAAGAGATTCTGTGAATCGTTAAGAAAATCAAAGAGGAAATCATTAAGATTTTTCACAGAGAAAATCTGAGATTTTCATACAAAAATTAAGACTTTCATAGAGAAAATTAAGATTTTCATAGAGAAAATCATCAATCATTAAAAAATTGCCCAAATCGCTGCCAGCAGGTTCCTAAACCCACAGTAAAGAAACCGGCCAACTTTCAGACTACCGTTTCTATAAATCATTAAGAAACTGCCCAAATCGCTGCCAGCGGGTTTCTAAACCCTCAGTGAAGAAACTGGCCCAATTCCAGCCTGCAGTTTGTATCTGCCAGTTTCTATGTCCCAGAACGCTACTGTAGCCAATCGGTGTTAGTTGTTCCAGGACTGCATAGCTCAGCAAAACTTGGGACACCAGCTGAATGTGACAAGAGGCCCGGCGCAGCCCATACATGTGTACTTCGGTGAAAGCTTTGAAGTCATCATCATTTCAATCAATTTGATAAGGGGGTCATGGTAAGAGTTCAGGACTGAATGGACAATACCGTTAGTGGGAAAGGTCGCGATCTCCCGAAAGGTTTTCTAGCTAATTTGATGAGGGGATCATGGTAAGAGCCTGATATCGGGTTTCAATAAAGCCTGAAGGTCTACTTTCCAAGAGTGTCAATAAGGAGTCTCCTCTCAAAGAAAGGGCCACCAGCCCCGTGGGGCCTCTCCTTAGTCCTTAGCCGCTGCCTGAATTCAGCGTATCGTAGTACGCCCAAGAATGGAGAAATCTCGCTGTGGCCGAACGCGCTTGTAGTAAAATGGGGTGCGCGGCAGCGAGGCGCAACGCGCCGAAGCAGCCGCGCGCCATCAGGGCAGGTCCACAATACCTGGGGTTTATCGAATTTTTTGGGCCCCAATACCGGGGGTTTATCGAATTTTTCCCAAATACCGGGGGTTTATCGGATTTTTTGATACCGGGGGTTTATCGGATTTTTGGTCCAATACCAGGGGTTTATCGGATTTCCACTAAAAATCCGGGGGTTTATCTTCGAGTGCAGCGGTATTGAGACCCACATTTTTTTGGCTCCCTCATGTGGACCTGCCCTGATGGCGCGCAGCTGCGTCGGCGCGTTGCGCCTCGCTGCCGCGCGCCGCCCGACAGTGTGTTTCACAAAAACGAAATCAGGCTAATAATAAGATCCAGTGGTACAATACTTTACTCACTTTATATTTGAATTCACGGCGAGGCTATATTTGACTAAAACGTTTGAACCCAGTAATCTCAGTACAGATCAGTAGACTGATTTTGGCTATCGAATTTTAGTACTAATTTAGTTCGTCGCCTTGCAAATAAGGAGATGAAATCTCAAAATAAGGGATCAGTTCCGGTGCAAATTGCTCCTTCATGAATTAGTCAAACGGCCTGTCAACCCCGCAATCAAGATCAGTCTATTGAATAGCCGATACTAAAACTTCGGAAATCGACAAGTTCGTGGAGGCCGGCGGCCAAAGTGCGACTCGGATTTCTTGCGTCGTGGGCGGTTTGAAGCCAAGTTCAGTTGCCCTTAACGCGCTAAACACAGTCCATGGTGCCTTCCCCACTCGAAGGGGGGGTTTTCCAGTCGATGCTGCGGCTCCCCCACGGATAACAAATTCCCAAATGTGTCTAGGATTGCAATAAAGCGCGCCAAAACGGACCGCCCCCATCCGGGGGGGGGGGTGGTAACCATGGAGGTGCTCGACTTGGCTGTTCTGTGATGCGGAAGCCAACTTTTTTTTGATTTGAGTCTCTGTTGGTTCAGACGGTATAGGTATCTGTAGGAGTTCAGCTATCGACTTGGAGATTCCGCCGAGATGAGAGAAAGGGTGGCCTTCAACTCCACTCCAAGGAAGAGATGACTCTTGGCCAAGAGCTGTATTAAAGATAGAAATATAATCAAACAACCTAAACTCAATCCTGTCAAGGTGACCGTGACTCCAGTTTTCCCTGGATGATTGAATATTCGAAGGTGTTGTCGACTCGGAGATTCGTCGAATATTCAATCATCCAGGGAAAACTGGAGTCACGGTCACCTTGACAGGATTGAGTTTAGGTTGTTTGATTATGTTTCTATCTTTAATACAGTCCTTGGTTCTCGACTCGGAGATTCGTGCTTCAATGGATGCGATTACAGACTTCCAAGTCAACCTTGAATTTGATGCAAGTCTAATTTAATGTACATTATTAATAGTTGAGAAGTGCTCGTGTGAAATGTAGCTAATGTCACAGGACCACAAATGAAAACACGATAGGATTGGCTTGTAACACGTGATCAGAGGCATTCGCTATGTGTGCAGCGCGGTAATAATTTTGATAATGATATTCGCCTATCACACTTGATCAGCTGCCACCTCCGCCCGCCCCCACCATCGACGGTTTCTTCAGCAACTCAACGCCCATTGGCAAGATAGAATGGAGGGCTTCGTCCTCGATGGCATCCGAGCCCGTTTTCTTTTTGCTGCCGAGATTCCGCAACATGTCGCGTTTTTTCAGCGCCAAGTGGTAAATTTTTCGCAGAATACTAGGCGACAGGACCGCCGACAAGACATCATTGAAATCCGTCATTTCCCCTGGAGCGCCCGGCACGCGGTTGGCAGGATGGTCTCCCCGAGGAGTCTTACCGCCTGCGTTGACTGTGTTGCTCTGCGAACTGGCGCCCTGCATCTGTCGTCGTTTTGGTGCACCACATTCCATGTCACCTCACCTCGTCATTGCAGCACCGCGTGCCACCCCCGTGCGCCCTCACAGCACCGCGTGCCACAATATACACTCGCGCGCGCACACGCAGACGCAGACGCAGATGCAGACGCAGACGCAGACGTACACACAGACACAGACACAAACACAGACATAGACACAGACACAGACACACGGCGCAGGAGGGGGTGGAGACAGGACCTGATTATGTCGGAAGAAAGAGAGTTGTGGACAGGTAGAGGTGGTGAGGAGCGTCTTGACGTGAGCGCTCACCGTATAGAAACGCGCTGAGGGGTGCACCTTGACAGCCTGTGCCCCACTCAACGGTGCCCATGGGCGGGCGTTGGAATTCACAAGGGGTACACCCTCAGGCGGAGGGCGTGCAGATTGGAGAGACTCAATAAATGCTTTGCCCGGCGGCGCAGGCAGGGGGTAGTTGAGATAACCGTCGGGGTCAAGCATGCAGGTAACGAGCCGCTCCGTCTTTTCAAGGACGAGCACTTCGTCCTTGGGCCCCTTGAACATGGAGGGCGCTGAGTTGCGCATCACTGTCTCCACCGCAACTCGGATAAGCATCAGGTAGATGGGATACGCAATCACCATGTGCGTGCGCTTCACGATGCGCCCCTGCATTTCTACCCACGCCGTGAAAGTGTCTATGAGTAAGTCTTCTACCGCGGGTGTGATTCCTGAATTTGCGCCTGCGTCGCGCTCTGCCCTACCCGCACCGGCGCCCAGTTGGCCACCCTGGGTGGTGAGGGGCTTGATGCCGGATGGTTCAAGATTCGGGTGCGCAAGGCGGTGTCCTGAGGGCGGGCGGCAGTTGTGTAAGATAGCCCACTCGCAGAGCTGGCAGAGATAGAGAATAAGCTGCGCCATGGCTGTGCCAGTCAGTTCGCCCACCAGCACCGCTAGGTCTTCCGGCGGCAGCCTGCCCACACAACACGCAGCACCAATTCAATGTCAGCTTGTCTCCTTGCCGCCTCGCCTTGCTGCACACCCTAGTGGCGAGGTCATGCGAGCGTGCGGCTGCCAGGTTTGCGCCGATCCTACTGCGCGCTGGGTCCAACGAACGGGGGAAAAAATTGGGGGGCCCGATAGGGGGGGAGTGGCGCGCGGCGGCGAGGCGCAGCGCGCCGGAGCGGTTGCACGCCATGAGGGAGGTCCAAACACATGAAGTTAAATATGGCGGATCCCTATGATAGCGGGGATTTATCTAGTATACTACTACGGGGCACAGGAGCTCCCCCATAGTAAATTACGACGGGGGTAGATACACAACCGCAATCCCCCGCTCTCTCATTTGGACCGACCCTGATGACGCACGGCCGCTTCGGCGCGGCATGCCTCGCCGCCACGCGAGCCCATGTTACTCAGGTTAAGCAGTAGTGCAGGCGGAGAGTGGGTTCCGCACCTGTCGCGGATGTGGGCAAGTGGGAAGGTTCGTGTGAACATAGTCTGAATAGAGAGCACATCGTCCATGGCTACCCGCATGCCCAGCTCAGTTACATCGGGCTCGGGTTCCTCAAAGTGGTCTGGGTGTCCGACCTGCGAGCGCCTGCTCTTCCGGCTGCGTGCAGTGCGCGACTGCTCCTGCGACGACTGTGTCGCCAGCCGCGCCAGGGCGACGCGCGATGCAATGTCGTCGCGTCGCGAGGGCGACAGTGGTGCTGGGCGGCTCGGTGTGGGCACATTAGCAGCATTCAGCTTTGGTAGTCCCATGCTTCCCAGCCCGCCGGTGCGTGCCGAGTCTCGATCGGTCTTGCCTGCCCCCCCCAGCGCTTTGTCCCTGCTGGGCTCAATGCTGGCTGCCAGCATGGTGGGGGCGAGCTTCTTGTCCACCATTTCGGAGAACAGGCTACGCGCCGCACAGCCTCGCCAGAGGTGCCGCCCCTCGTTCTTGGGCTCTACCTTTTCCATGTAGATCATGTCTTCAAGCCCGCCCCGCGACTTGTAGGCGGCCTTGAGTTTGAAGCGCTTGACCGGAATCTCAGCCTTGACCATGCGGATGTTGGCGGGCGTGGGTGCAGCACCGAGGGACTCGAGATAGCGCACCGCAAATTCGTCGACGAGGCGGAACTTGGGGTTGAGCAGCAGTCGGCGCACCTCGTCCTCCTTGGGCGGGTCGGTGGTTGGCCTCAGCGGGATGCGGCACACAAAGTCCTGTGATGCCATTCTTCGTAGAAGCCTGGGCCTCCCGGAAGGATCTCCAGATCTTACTAGCGCTCAGCCGTGAGCGCCTGCCTTCTCAGCCCGATGACCACTACAAACGGCCATCTTTTTTTGGGTGTTTTGGCCATGACTCAAATTCTGAAATCCGCATTCTGAAATCCTTTGGCCCCTTCAATTCTCGTACACACAAGGAGATCGAGACAGCCGCAGCTGCACAAGTGTGTTGGATAGTGAGTGAGGCGGAGTGTTAATTGAGTAGTCTTCGCCGGCTCTCGTTGAGAGCGCACAAGCAGAATGATGCGTCGCGTGTTGCCGGCGCTCGCCGTGCTTCTGTGCCTGCAGGACGCCGCGGGCTTTTCCTTTGCGCCCTCGTTGGGCTCACGCCTTCAACCTGCCTTGCTGTCGCGCACAGCCCGCCGCCGCTCGCCCGTGCTTGCACTGCGCGCACAGGAGACCACCTTCAAATCCGAGTCGGCCAAGAAGCAGATCGGCAATGACTCGTTTCTCAACAAGGACCTCATGGCGCGCGCCCAGAATGGGCCAGGCGTCACAAACAAGGAGAAGCTCAAAATCGGCATTGTGGGCGCTGGTCTGGCAGGGATGGTGGCCGCCATGGACCTTGCAGACGCCGGCCACGACGTTGAGATGTTTGAGCTGCGCCCCTTTGTCGGAGGCAAGGTATCGAGTTGGCAGGACAAGGAAGGCAACCACATTGAAATGGGCCTCCACGTCTTCTTCGGCTGCTACTACAACCTGTTTGGCATTATGAAGCGGACGGGCAGCTTCGACGAGAATCTGAGGCTAAAGCAGCACATTCACACTTTTGTCAATGAAGGTGGGCACCTTGGCGCTCTTGACTTCCAGTTCCCGATCGGCGCCCCTATCTCCGGCCTCGCTGCCTTTGCCACGACCGAGCAGCTCGGCTTGGCTGACAAATTCCACAATGCTGTGCGCCTTGGGACCTCACCTATTGTTCGCGCCCTTTTCGACTTCGATGGCGGCATGGACATGGTCCGCGATCTGGATGACATTACCTTCACCGAGTGGTTTACGCAGCTTGGCGGCAGCCGCGGCAGTATCGATCGCATGTGGAACCCCATTGCGTACGCCCTTGGCTTCGTCGACTGCGACGCAATCAGCGCTCGCTGCATGCTCACCATTTTCATGCTGTTCGCGATCAGGACGGAGGCGTCCGTCCTGCGTATGCTCGAGGGAAGCCCCCAAACAGGATTGCACGACCCTATCATTAAGTACCTCGAGGACCGAGGCGTAAAGATAAATCTTGGTGCCGGTTGCCGGGATCTTGTTCATGAGGTCGATGCCGACGGCAAACCCACGCGTGTCACGGGTATCAAGATTGGAGCGAAGGACGAGGTGCGCGAGTTTGACGCCGTCGTTTGCGCGCTCGACGTGCCCGGTATCAAAAAGGTGATGCCCGAGAGCTTCAGGAAGTACCCAATGTTTGACAACATCTACCAGCTCGACACTGTCCCCATTGCCACCGTCCAGGTGCGCTTTGATGGCTGGGTCACCGAGATGAACGACGACGCACGCATGATGGACGTGTCTGGGGACCAGAGCGATGGGCGCGGTGGCGGCATCGACAACCTTCTCTACAGCGCCGACGCCGAGTTCTCTTGCTTCGCCGACCTAGCCGTCGTCAGTCCTGGCGAGTACTATAAATCAGGCGAGGGCAGTCTGATCCAGGCAGTCTTTGACGAGCGCGCCTTTGCCCGCTCGGAAAAGCAGATCGTCGAGGACTGCATCAGCCAGCTCAACACTCTTTTCCCTAGCAGCAAGAAGCTCAAGTGCACGTGGTCAAGCGTGGTGAAGCTCGGACAGAGTCTGTACCGCGAGAAGCCAGGACAAGACAGGCTCAGGCCCAAACAGGCCACACCTATTGAAAACTTCTTTTTGGCAGGTAGTTACACGTACCAGGATTACCTCGACTCGATGGAGGGCGCGACCAGGAGTGGCTTGATGGTGGCTGACGAGATTATTGC
>Ga0105054_10006075_pt1 | contig 17002 bp, 9 predicted proteins | sample BON02_FD_78091 | JGI IMG/M metagenome (GOLD analysis project Ga0105054, IMG submission 78091) | Freshwater microbial communities from Lake Bonney liftoff mats and glacier meltwater in Antarctica - BON-02 (megahit assembly) | ecosystem: Environmental > Aquatic > Freshwater > Ice > Glacier...
CGGAGGTGGGCGACGCGGAATCGGGCGGCGCTTGCTCACCAGGCTCGGCTGCCTCACACGACCACCGGCCACCCGCCGCGAGGGAGGGCGCCGATCCTTGCGGGCCGGGGCGGCGCCAATCGCAGGCGGGCGCCAACGACATCCCGGTTTTGTTTGTGCGCTCTCCGTCTTGCCGTGTCGTGGTTCAAACGCGAGCGCTGCTATCGCGCCAAGATCGTGCACCAGTCGCGCCCTGTTCATCTGGGGAGATTTGATGACGCGGCGGCGGCGGCCCGCGCCTATGATCGCAACGCGCTCGAGCTGCGGGGCCCGACCACGAGGACGAATTTTCCCGCGCGCGCCGCCGCCGCCGCCGCCGCGCAGGACCTGCCGCCCTTCGACCCGTCCGACCTGGTCCGACCTGTTCCCCGAGCACTTCCTGTACGCCGCCGTCAGCTCCGCGCCCGGCACCACCGCCGCCCGCCATCCCCTCCTGCCCGCGGGCGCCCCCTCGCTCCTGGGCCCCGCGCTCGAGCCCGTGCGCCCGCCGCCGGGAGTCTACGCGCGCGGCGCCTACACCCGCGAGGTCGTGGTGCCGACGCAGCCGGCGGCGCTGGTCGGCCTTCGGGCGGCGGCGCGCGTGCTCAAGTCGCTCGACCGGGCGCCGGCCGAGGTCGGGTGCCCGGCCTACCTGCCGGACCACAACTCGCGCGCGGTGTGCGGCACCTTCCTGGCGCTGCCGGCGGCGACGGTGCTGATGCTCGAGGCGCGGCGCCAGCTGGCCGCGCAGCACGACGCCAACGCCGCGCGCGCCAAGATGCGGGCGGGCGGCGGCGGCGGCGGCGGAGGGCAGGCGGCGGCGGCGGCGGCGCAGGCCCAGGCGCCCCACCCGCACCAGCACATGGTCATGGGCATGCACCCCCACCACCACCAGATGCAGCAGCAGCACCTGCAGCAGCAGCAAATGCAGCAGCAGCCGCACATGCACCCGCCGCCGCCGCCGCCGCCGATGATGATGGGCGGCCCGTCGCCGCCGCCGCCCCCGCCGCGCATGGGCGGCGGCATGTCCATGCCCCACCCGCACGGCGCCCCGCCCAAGCCGCACCCGCAGCACTACCCGCACATGCCCCTGCCCGGGGGCATGCCCGGGGGGCCCATGGGCGGCCCGCCGACGCCGCCGCCCGGCGCCATGATGCCGCACCCGCCGCCGCCGCCGCCGCCGCCGCCGCCGCAGCCGCAGCCGCAGCCGCAGCCGCACATGCCGCCGCTTCCCGGCGGCGGCGGGCCGGGCGGGCCGCCGCACGGCTACGGCGCCCCCCCCGGGTACGGCGCGCCGTGCGGCCAGCCGGGGTACGGGGCGATGCCTGGCCAGCCGCTGCCCCAGCAGCAGCAGCAGCAGCAGCAGCAGCAGCAGCAGCAGGAGCAGCTGCAGCAGCCGCCGATGCCGATGCCGATGCCACCGCCAATGCAGCAGGCGCCGTCCGACGCGGCGGCGGCCGCGGCGTCGGGCGCCGCGCAGACGGGCAAGCGACAGCGCGTGGACAAGCGCTACGTCTGAGTGTTTGGAGTTGTCTTTGTCGTGTGTGAGAGAGGGAGCGACCTCCCCTTTGCCAACCCAAAAGTGCAAAAAAGCTTGACACCCGCCGCCGTCTCTCTCTCGCTCGGTCTCTCGATCGCCGTCGTTTGGTCCTCGACGCAGCCGACTCTCGCGCGCTCTCTCTCCCGAACGAGCCGATCACACAAACACGCGCATTCATTCGACAGCAAACCCTCTTCATCATCACCAGCATCCGCACACACGAAACCCCTAGCTCCTGTCGAACCATCTCGGCGCGCGGCTTGTCCGTCCGCCGATACCAATAGGATGACCCAGCGCGTGCGGGACGACGAGTGCTACCCGTACCACGAGGCCGCGCTCAAGTGTTGAGTGCGCAGCGGCTGGCCGAGACAAAGACCGACGAGCCAAAGAAGGAGCGTCGTCGCCGTCGCGCCGCCGCCGCCGCCGCCGCCGCCGCCGCTCACGACGCCGCAAACAAACGCTTCGACCCCCGAAAAATAAAAACACAACAGGCCTCGACCGCAACAGCTACGTCCGCGAGAGATGCGTCGACGCTTTCGGCGCCTTCCAGGCCTGCCGGCAGCGCCGCGACGAGCGCGAGGCCGAGGCCCGCCGCGCCGTGCTGCGCACCGACCCGTTGCTCGGCCCTTTACTGCGCGCTTGGGATCGCGTCTCGGCGGCGGCGGCGGCGGCGGCGGAGGAGGAGGAGGAGCGGGGGGCCTCGCAAGAGGGGGCGGCGGCGGGAACGGCCGCAGAGGGAGCGGGGGCGCAAGCGGCGTCGGCGGCGGCGGCGGCAGCCGGCGGCGGTCGGGCGCGGGGCGCTGGCGGAGAGGCTCGCCCCCCCTCTGCGGAGGACGACGCGGCCGCCGAGGGGCGCAAGGAGGAGTGGCGGGCATGGCGCGACGCGCGCGACCGGCGGCGGCGCGAGGAGGAGGAGGAGGGGGCGGCGGCGGCGGCGGCGGCGGCGGCGGAATGCGCGGCGGCGGCGGCGGCGGACAACGCGGCGGCGGCAGCGCCTGCGGGAAGCGAACGGCGGCGATGGCCTTGGCAAAAGAGGTGACAGTGTGTTCTAGAAATGTAATAACAGGCGCGCGAAAAGGGGCGAATAAAATACAGTGAGAAGAAGAAGGAGAAAGAAAGGATCACGCGCAACACGAACAAATCAGCGCCGGCCGCCTTGGCAAACGCCTCCTACTCCGCATCCGCGAGCCGCTGCACCGCCGCCGCGCCCGAGCCGCACCCGGCGGCCCCGCAGGGGGACGGCAGGAAGGCGCCCCGGTGCGCCGACGGGGGCGAGACGTCGAAATGGGGCGCCAGCCACGAGCGGCCGAGCGCCGCCGCCGTCGCCGCGCAAACGCTCACGGGCTGCCCTTTTTCAAACGCGGCCGTCATGTCGAGCTCGAAGCGCCCCGGGTGGTCGTCGACCGTGCCGAGGTACGTGGCCGTCTGCCCAAAGTCCTGGCACCCGCCGACGGCGAACCCGCGCGCGGCGGCGTCGGGCACGGCCGCCGTGTCGTCGCCCTCGCCGGCCTCGGCGCCCGCGCCGCCCCTGCGCGCCGCCGCCCACGCCGCCGGCTCGGCCGAGAGCTTGAACACGCGGAACGTGACCGAGAAGAAGCGCGCCCCGGCACCCAGCACCGCGCGCAGCTCGGCGTCGTGCACCGCGAACTCGCGCGCGGCCGCCACGCGCGGGCGCGCGAACCCGGCGTCGCGGCACAGCGACAGAAAGTCGTCCGTGAACAGCGCGCCGCCGAGGCATTCGCCGACGGCCACGGGGTCGGAGCGCGCGGCGCGGCCGAGCCGGCGCGAGCAGTAGACGTCGGCAAAGTGCATCTCGCCGCCGGGGGCCAGGGTGGCGTGGGCGCCGCGCAGGACGGCGGGCTTGTCCGGCGAGAGGTTGACGACGCAGTTGCTGATGATGACGTCGGCCCACGACGCGGGCACGCCCTCCTCCTCTTGCGCGGCGGCGTCGTCCTCCACGTCTTGCGCCTGCCCCTCCTCGGGCGCCGCCGCCGCCGCCGCCGCGCCGCCGCCCGCCGCCGCCGGCGCCCCGCCCGCGCCACCGCCCTCACCTTGCTTGCCGCGGCGGTGCGGCAGGTCCTCGATCCGCCCGCGCGCAAAGCGCACGTTCCCCTTGCCGCTGTAACCGAGCTCGCGCGCCCACCCCTGAGCGTGCCGCCGCCCGACCTCGAGCTGCGCCTCGGTCATGTCCACGCCAATCACCGCGCCCGTCTCGCCCACCAGGGCCGCGGCCACGAAGCAGTCGCGCCCCGTGCCGCAGCCCAGGTCCAGCACGCGCCGGCCGGACAGGCCCGCGGGCCAGGGCGAGCCGCAGCCGTAGTAGCGACTGCGAATTTCTTCGGGCACGCGCGCGAGGACGGCGCGGACGCGCGCGGGCGGCGGCGTCTTGGTGCAGCAGGCGGCCGTCTTGAGGTCGGACGTGCTCTGCAGCGTGGCGCCGTAGTACTGCGAGACCGAGGCGCGCACGGCGTCGGCGTCGCCCGGCAGCAGGGCGCCCGTGGCGTCGGGCGCGGCGGAGGCGGCGGCGGAAGCGGCGGCGGCGGCGGCGGGTCCGGCGGCGGCGGCGGCGGCGGGCGCGGCGGCGGCGGTCGCCGCGGCCTTGGGCGGGCAGCACGAGGGGGCGGGCGCCGCGGCCTTGGGCGGGCAGCACGAGGGGGCGGCCGCCGCGGCCTTGGGCGGGCAGCACGAGGGGGCGGCCTTGGGCGGGCAGCACGAGGGGGCGGCCTTGGGCGGGCAGCACGAGGGGGAAGGGGCGGCCGAGGCGGCGGCCACCGCGGTCGTCGCCGCCGCCGCCGGCGCGCAGCATCCTCCGCCGGCGGCAGCGCCGGGCGCCTTGGGCGGGCAGCACCCGCCGCCGGTCGGCGCGGGCTTGCAGCACTCGCTGTTGGACGGGTCCGACTCGCCCATCGTGGCTATGGCGGCGTTCGTCGAGTGAGCTCGGCGGGTTGTGAGGGAGAGAGTGTGTGGGTGTGAAGGGAGGAGGAAGAGGAAGGGGCAGGAGGAGGAAGGGTTCTTCTGGCCGTCGGGTCGTGGCTCGACTTAGGTAGGGTTGGTGGCGGACGATGCCTGCCGTGCGCGGAGCAAAGTTTGTATGTGCGTGGCGGAGACGTCGCTTGTTCCTAGATGTAGATGCCGTCGAGGAACAAAGGCGGAGCGGCGGCGTCAGTGCGAACCCGGGCGGGCGGGCGGGCGCGTCCTCCGCGGCGCCAATCGCCGTCGCCGTCGAGGGCCGAAAAGCACGCGAGCTTCTTCCCTCGCTCCGCCTCACACACAAAACACGCGACAACCACCCCTTCGTTTTGACGGTCACTCTACCAAACACACACAGCCGCCGCCGTTTGCGCGATTGCCTCAACCCCCTCTCTCCTTCCCTTTCCCCCTCTCTCTCTCGAAAGAGGAGGAGGAGGAGGGGGAGGAGGAAAGAGCTCCACCACCCTTTCTTCTCCTTCCTCTTCAAGCGCGCGCTCACCACTCGCCGCTCCCGTCACGTGACGTGGAGGCGACCCGCATCGCGATCCTTCGCAGCCGTCGCCGCGCCCGGCAGGTGGCCTGAGGCCTCTGTCTGTCAGCGCGCGAGAATCAGAAGCGAACCAAAAAAGAAAAGGAGTTTTCCGTTGTTTGGCGGGGGGCTCCAATCGCGCCAGCAGATCCGCCGCCGAGCGCTGAGGGCGCCGCGCGTGCGCCAGCGTCTGCCCCGTGAACCCGGCGGCTTGGCGCGCGGTCTCTCGAGCCTCGCACTACGCACGCGTGACAGACAGACACGCAGCCATCGCCACCCGACACCGCACGGAAAAAACCCGAAAAATGTCGGCGTCGCGCCCGCCGTCGGCGCCTGCGCCAACCGCCCGCCCGGCCTCGGCCCCCTCCGCCGCGCCCGGCGCCCGCTCCGCCGACGCCGGGCGCCTGGCCCCGGCCGACGCGCGCGCCCGCTACCGCGCGCTCGAGGGCGCCCGCGTGCACGTGCCCGCCGAGCTCTTTTGCGACGCCGGCACCGCCGCCTGGCGCGCCGCCCGCGGCACCTTTTACCGCGGCACGGTCCTGGCGCGCGACCCCGTGCACGCCGGCTGCATGGTCGTGCGGCTCGAGGACGAGAAGCCGCCGGCGCAGCCCAAGCCGCAGCCGCCGCGGACGAGGGGGGCGGCGGCGCCGCCGCCGCCGCCGCCGCCGCCGCCCGCTCGGCGGGCGTCCAGGCGCGTCTACTTTCCCCGCGAGGACCTCGGGGCGTGGGTGGCGGCGCACGCCTCGGCGCCCGCGTCCGCCCTGCGGGTCCTCGGGCCCGGGCCCTGGACCCCGGGGCGGGTGGCGCGCCGGGCGAGCGCGGCGGACGAGCGGGAGGCGGCGCAAGAGGGCGGCGGCGGCGGCGCCGCCGCGCGCAGGAGCGGGCGGGGCGGCGGCGCGGCGCAGAGGCGGGGCCCGACGCCGGCGGCCGAGCGCCTCGGCTCGGCGGCGTCGGCGGGCCAGCGCGCGGCCAAGCGGGCGCGCCTGTCGGAGGACGGCGCCGGCGGCGCGGGAGAGGAGGAGGGCGAGGGCACCGAGGTGGTCAGCGCCCAGGAGGAGGAGGAGGGGGAGGAGGAGAAGGAGGAGGGCGGCGAGGCCGCGCCGAGCGAGGTCGAGCGAGGGGTGGCGGCGACGGTCGTGGCCGCGTCCGGCGACGAGGACGAGGGCCACGGCAGCGAGCTCAGCGTCATGCTCGCCCCGCCCGGCTACGCCTCGCCCCTGCCGCAGCCCGAGGCCGTTGCCGCGCTCGCCCGCCGGCCCGGCCGCGGCGGCGGCGCCGCCGGCCGCGTGGCGGCCGGCAGCGAGGACGAGCCGCCCGAGCCCGCCGCCGCCGCCGCCGCCGCCGCCTACGCCGCCGGCGCCTCCTCGCGCCCGCCCGGTGCCGCCGAGCGCGGCGCCGCCCTCGCGCGCGCCCTGCAGAAGCAGGCCGTGCGCGTGCCCGCGGCCGAGTTTTACGGGCGCGAGGCGGCGCCGCTGGCCGCGCCTTTTCTTTTTGAGGGCGCCGTCGCCGGCCTGCACCGCGGCGCCTCGTCAGTCGTCGTGCGCTTCAAGGGCTGGAAGCCGCGGTACTTTTTCCCGGCGGCGGCCGTGGCCGCGTGGCGCGATGCCTACGGCGGGCCCGGGTTCGACGGGCGCGTGCGCGACATCGCCACGTGGGAGCCCGAGCACGAGGTGCGCGCCGCGCGGCTGCGGCAGGCGCGCGCGGCGCGCGCGGAGGCCGACGCGGCGGCGGCGGCGAGCGCGGCGGCGGCGGCGACAGGAGGCGGGGCCGAGGACGGTGCGCCCGCCGACGCCGCGCCCACCGCGGCCGCGGGCGGCGCCGCCGACGCCGCGCCCTCCGCGGCCGCTTCGCCCGACGGACGCGGAGCAGGATCAAAAGCAGCAGCAGCAGCAGCCGCGGGCGAGGGGCCCAAGCGGCCGCGCGGCCGCCCGCCGAACACGACGCGCCCGGCGTTTGAGAAGCGGCCGCGCGGCCGCCCGCGCCTGGACGGGCTCGCGCCCGGCTCGGTCAGGTCGTCGCCCAAGGCGCGGCGGATCGCCGCTGCTGCTGCCGCCGCTGCCGCTGCCGCTGCCGCTGCCGCTGCGGGGGCCGGCGGGGGACGCGGGGCGGCGGCCGCACGGCTGACGGACGACACGTCGGCCGGCGCCGAGGCGGGCGGCGGCGAGCCGGCGGCGGCGGGCCGGCCGGCCGAGGGGCCGCCGGCCGTGGCCGAGGCGCCGCCGCAGGCGCCGCAGCCGCCCTTGAGGGTGCCCGCGCCGGCCACGCGCCCGCTGCCCCTGCCCACGACGATGGCGCGCGTGCGCGACCCGCGCCTCATGCGCCAGGAGGCGGCGGGGGCCGGGGCGCAGCAGCACCAGCAGCACCAGCACCAGCAGCACCAGGAGCAGCAGCAGCAGCAGATGCCGCCGCCGCCCCGGCAGCAGCCGCCGCCCCTCGCGCCGCAAGCGAGCGGCGCCACGCCCGGCGGCGGGTCGCCCCTGACGGCGCAGCAGCAGCCGGGCGAGCTCGCGGGCCTGGCCGCGGGCGCCGCCCTCGCCTCCTCGCCGACGGGCACGGCTCCCGCGCCGCCGCCCACGGCCGCCGCCGCCGCGCTCGCGGCCCTCGCCTCGGCCGCCGACGCCGACGCCGCCCTCGCCGCGGCCGCCGACGCCGACGACGACGACGCCGGCGCCGCCACGCCTCCCTCGCAGCCGCGCCCGGCCGCCGGCCCCGCCACCGTCGGCCGCCGCAAGCAGAGCGTCGTGGCCGCCCTCGCCGAGCGCCGCGCGCCCGAGCTCGCCGCCGCCGAGGCCGAGGACGAGCACGCGGCCCTGGCCGCCGCTGCCCTCGCATCCGCCGCCGCCGCCGCGGCCGCGCGCGCGCGCCGCGCCGCCGCCGCCGCCGTGCCGCCCGGGTCCTCCCGCCCCCGGTCGGGCTCCGCGTCCGGGCGGGGCGCCGGCCGCCCGGGCCTCACCGACGAGGGCTACATCGACGACGCGGCGTTCGCGCGCCACCCGGTCCTCTACCGCCCCGCCTTTCGGCACCCGGGCGGCTCGCAGCTGCACCGGCCCGACGCCCGCTCGCGCTTCGGCCTGCTGAAAGGCAAGCGCGTGCGCATCCCCGCCAGCGAGTTCTTCCCGCGCGGCGACGTGCCGTCCGAGTGCGACGGCGTGCTGTTCGACGGCCGGTGCCAGGGCCGCCAGGGCGGCAAGCCCGGCGCCGCCGTCGTGCGCGTGCGCGGCGAGCGGTCGTCCTTCTACTGGCCGTGGGACCTGGTCGTCTCGTGGATGGCGGACTATGGCTGCGAGCAGCACGGCGCCGCGATCCGCGACTACCCCTCCTTCATGGCGTCGCTCGGCGTGATGACCAACCCCCCGACAGCGGCGGCGGCGGCCGAGGCGGCCATGGCGCGCGGCCGCGCGCTCGAGGCGATGGGCCTGGCCGCGCGCAGCAGCGGCGGCGGGGACGAGTGGGACGAGGAGCCGCCGAGCGGCAGCGGCGCGGGCGGCGGCGGCGGCAGCGGCGCGGGCTTTGGCGGCGGCGGCGGGTATGGCGGCCCCGGCGGGCCGCAGGCGGGCGCGGCGGCGGCGGCGGCGGCGCCGTCCGGGGCGCGGCACCCGGGCGCGCTCGGCGCCGGCAGCTGGGCCTGGAGCTCGGGCGGGGGCGCGCAGCACCAGCCGCCGCCGCCGCCGCCGCCGCCGCCGCCCGCGCAGCAGCAGGCCGCCAAGCGCCCCTACACCAAGCGCGCGGACAAGTGGTTTGCCGGCGCGGGTGGGGGGGCGGCAGGCGTGGGCGGGGCGGGCGGCGGGGCGGGCGGAGGGAGCGCCGCCGCCGCCGCTGCCGCCGCCGGCGCCGGCCCGCGCCCCTCCAAGCTGCAGCCCCGGCCCCCGCCGGCCGCCGCCATCGAGCTCTACGGCCGCGACGCCCTGGTGCCGCCCGCCCTGCTGGGCCTGGCGCCGGCCGCCGCGCACGCGGTCGGCGCGCCCGCGGGCGGGCTCGTGCCGGCGCGGGTGGTCGGCGCGCACCTGACGTCGCGCGAGGACGTGCTGCTGATGCTGCACGACCAGGAATCGGCCGTCTACATGCTCGACCGCAACGTGCTGGCGCCCTTTTTGCTGCCGCCGCAGGCGGGCGCACCGCAGGTGCGACTGGTGACGGCGGCGCAGCAGCAGCACCAGCAGCAGCACCAGCAGCAGCACCAGCACCAGATGCAGCAGCACCAGGTGCAGCAGCAGCAGATGCAGCAGCATTTGCAGCAGCAGCAGCACTTGCAGCAGCAGCAGCATATGCAGCAGCACTTGCAGCAGCAGCAGGCGCAGCGGCAGCAGCAGGTGGCGGCGGCCGGAGGGGCGGGAGGCGGCGCGCCCGGGGTGCCGCCCCCGCTCGCGCACGCGCCGCCGCCGCCGCCCGCGCCCCCGCCGCCGCTATCGCCGGCGCAGGCCATGGCCGCCGCCGCCTTTGCGCTGGCGCCGGTCGTCGCGGCCGAGGCGGCGCGCGGCGGCGGCCTCGGCGGCCCGCCTGACCGCCTGCCGCCTGAGGTGCTGGCGCAGCTGGTGGCCACGGGGGTGTCGCCCGAGATGGCGGTGGCGGCCTTGGGCATGCTGGCAACGCGCGGCAACGGCGGCGGCGGCGGCGGCGGCGGCGGCGGCGGCGGCAGGCCGAACGGCGGCGGGGCGGGGCCGCCGCCCGCGGCGCCGGCGGCGGCGTGGCAGCAGCAGCACCAGCAGCAGCAGCAGCAGCACTTGCAGCAGCAGCAGCAGCAGCAGCAGCAGCAGCTGCAGCAGCAGGTGATGCGCCACCAGCAGCAGATGCAGCAGCACATCCAGGAGCAGCAGCAGCAGCAGGCGCAGGCGCAGGCGCAGGCGCAGGCGCGCGCGGCGGCGGCGGCGGCGGCGTTTGCGTCGGGGCCGCCGCCGCCGCCGCTGCCGCCGCCGGCCGGCGTCGTGCCTCTGCCGCCGCAGATGGCCGCGCTGGCGGCGGCGCGCGCGCCGGCGCCGCCGGTCGGGGTCCCGCACGCACCTGTCGCCGCGCAGCCGGCGGCCCCGGGCGTGGCGGCCATCCTCGCGCAGATGCAACAGCAGGCGGCGGAGCGGCGCTGAGCAAGAGTGGCAGAGAGACGGCAGCGGCGGCGGCGGCGTCTTCTTTTTGGCTTTGCCTCGTCCAACTCCCCCAAAAACGACATCGTGTATAGCTTGAGCATCGCGAGCATGCGTTTACCTACCCAGGAACAAAGTTACAAACACAGAGGCGACGAAAAGAAAGGGCTCGAGGGGGACAAACCGCGCCGCGGCGGCGGGGGCGAGGCGCCCTCGCGCGCGGGGGCGTCCGGCGGCCCGGCGCCCCCCCCCCCTGGCAATCCCCTCGTTTCACCCGATGCAAAGGCAGGAAAAAGGAGCTGCCAGCCTTTGCCAGGCTACATGCCCGAGCGGCCCCACACCACCAGCGACAGCGAGAAGGAGAACATGACGGCCGTCGCCGCCCAGCCCACCTGCACGATGGCCGGCTCGCCCTGATTGGGTTTTGGTTTTGGTTTCGGTGGGTGGGGTTTTTGGTGGGTTTTGATGGGTATTGGTTGATTTGTTTGCGCGGAGATGCGAAGGCTTGTGAGCGATGTGTCGGGGGCGCTTTGAGGATGATGGCACGAGAGACGGGACGAGGAGGCCCCCCTCGCGAGGGCGTTCCGTGAGCAAACGGGCGAACGAACGACGGCGCCGGCGTCTTCCCGTCTCTCTGCCTCTTTCCCTTGGCCAGTGCTACAAGCCGTCTGGCCGTCCTGGCCAATCGGCGCCCTCGGGGGTCGCCCACGGGTGCGCGCACGCCCGTCGCGCGACGGATCTGCGGCGAGAGGCCGGGCATTGTCGACCCGAGGCGCGCGTCTCTGGAGAAGGGAGGAGAGAGAGAGGGAGAGAGCCGAAAAACTTGCAAAACCAAAACAAAGAGGCAGAGAGCTCACATCGGCGACCATGAACGCCTCCTGGGCGGCCTGGGCGGCCGAGGGGACCGCCAGGGCCAGGGCCGTGGCGAGGCCGGCGGCCATGGCCATCTGTGTTTGGTGCGGGGGTGGTGATTTGGATGAGCGCGAAGACGGGGGGGGCGGGTGAGTGGTGGGGACGACGAGTTGGAGACTTTCTCCTCCCTCCTCCCTCCCTCTCCTCTTTCTGCCCGCCCCGCCGCCCCCTCGAGGCGCGCGCGGGGCGGCATTGGCGCCGTACTGCGCGCCACCGCGCGGCCTCGATCGAAAACGCGAGCGCTATCGCACGCACCTGCTGGGGCTTGGCCGACGCCGCGGGCTTGGCCGCGACCGGGCGGACAGCGGACGCCCTCGCGACCACGCTGCGCTTGGCGACGGCCTTGGTGCTCTTCATGGAGAGGGCCATGTTGAAGATTGGCGGGGGGCGGGGATAGATGGGTGATGTGTCGACGTCAAAGGACAGACAATGGGTGCGTGTGTGATTGAGATGTGCAAACGGGCGGGGTCGCAAAAGAAGGCGGATGAGCGAAGCGCGGCGCCGGCCCCGTTCTCAGACGCGCGCCGCCGGTCTCCCCCCTCCCCCCCCGCTTCCTCCCCCTCGCCCTCGCCCGCCCCCTCACCCGCCCGCCTCCCCCTCCCCCTCGCCCCCCTCCTCCCCCTCGACCGGCCGGCCCCCCCGCACCCACTCGCTCATCCCGCCCCGCAGCACCCCCACGCGCCCCTCCGAGTAGACTCCCGGCTGGTCCTCGACGAGCGCAAACGCGGCCATCAGCGAGCGCGACTGCCACCCGCGCCGCCCGCCGGCCCCGCCCCCCGCCCCTCCCGGCACGGGCCCGGCCGCCGCCGCCGTCGCGGCGGCGCCGACCGGGTCGATGCTGCCCCCCTGGCTGCAGTAGAGCACGACGCGCGGGCCCGAGGAGGTAGAGGGGGGCGAGGAGGGCGCCGCGCCCCCTCCGGCTGCTCCTCCCGCCCCGTCGTCGGCCGCGTCCGCCTGGGCCGCCGCCGCCGCCGCCGCCGCCGCCGCCGCCTCGACCGCCGCCCCAAGCTCGTCCAAAAACGACCCGTTCATCTCCGTCCCGTGGAACACGCCGAAGAGCGCGTAGCCGAGGCGCCGCAGGGTCTGCTCGGCCGACCACCCCTCGATCAAACGGTAGATCGGGGCGCTCAGCGCGCCCGGGATGCGCGCGCGCGAAAAGTCCTCCCGCGGCCTCACGTCGACTAAAACGGCGCCGCCCCTCCGCAGGCGGGCGAGCTCCTGCGGCGCCACCACGGCCACGCCGGCCTGGCGCAGGGCGGCGCGCATCGTCTCCCACCCCTGGGGGCTGGTGGGGCGGAGGCCGGACGGGCCAACCGTCATGCGCGTCTGCTTGGCGCGGGAGGAGGGCGGGGAGGAGGAGGAGGACGAGGCGCGGCAACGGACGGCGCCGCGGCGACGGGCGGCAGCAGCAGCGCCAACGGCGGGCGAAGAGCTTGTCGCCGGGCCGCTGCGCTGCTGCTGCTGCTGCGCCGCGGCCGCTGACCTTGCGAGCGCCGACATCCCTCTTGTCTCCCTTGAGGTAGAGCGCTGATAAGTTGCCTCCAAGCGGGAACCCCAGAGATCTGATTTTTGGGGAGAGGGGGGAGCGCGGGTTTCGTTTGGGAGCGCGCCAAACGCGGTGTGTTTTGCGAGAGGGTGTGTGGAACCGGTTGACTTGGTAGTATGCTCGTGTCGTTTGTCGTCACCGGGAACGGCCTGTGACGCGCAAATTTGGCGTGTTTTTGCCCTCGGGCGTGCTCGCGGGCGCCCGGGGTCCGCTCCGACGCTCGCGACGCCGGAAACAAAAACGCCGATGCGTTCTCCCCCCCCCCCGCCAAACCAAAACAAAACAAACGCGCTGTCGCACGCACACCACCAACGAAAACAACGAAACGCGCGCGCGATAGCGCTCTCACCGATCGTCTGCGCGCGCGCCGACAGCAATCTCTCGCCCCGCCCGCGCCAATCCCGCCAACACCCCAAGACAGCACCCGGCCCCGAAGGGACGACGACGATGCAGGCGCCTCCGCCGCTGCCTCCGCCGATGAACGTCGGCGCGACCCCCTCCTCTCCTCCCCGGCCGTCCGCCCGCGGCAGGACCGGCAAGGCCGGCGGACCTTGCACCGGCGCCATCCTCCCCTCGATCCTCCGCCTCCTCCACGCCCTGGTCTTCGCGGCCCTGGTGGTCTGGCAGTGCGTCGCCTCGTTCCCGCTGGCGCAGGCGTGGCGCCGCACCGCCGCCGACGCCAGCGCGGCCGGCTCGCCTTCCGATTCTCCGCTCGCCTCGCGCGAGGCGGACGCGCTCTGGTGGCTCTCTCTGATCGCGGCGATCGCCCTCCTGCTCTTCCTCCTGCTCGGCGTCGTCGCCCGCCTCGTCCTGGCGCTGCTCCCATCCTCGTCGCCGCCGCCGCCCCCCACGCAGCAGCAGGGAGCTTTCGCCGCCACCGCCGCCACCCCGGCCCGCCCGCGCCGCGGCGCCCATCGCCTCCGCCGCCTGCTCGTCGCCGCTGCCTGGCTGCCCGCCGCCGTGATCGCGGCGGCCGAGTTTGCGCGGCTCGCCGTCCTCGCGTCGGGGAACAACAAGACGCGCTCCGGCGGCCTCGAGGACTGCGCGGCGGGACCTTCCCCGCAGGCCGAGACGCGCGAGGCGTTCCGCCCGGCGTCGCCCGGCGGACTCGCGGCGCCCGCCTGCGACAAGTTCCGCACGGCCGTGCTCCTGGCCGCGGCGACGCTCGCCCTCGTGCTCCTGTCGCTTCTGTGGCGCTCCACCCCGCGCCGCGCGCTGTCGCGCCTGCTGCTGGCGCCCGCCCTGAGCGTCGCGGCCGTCGCCTTGCTCCTGGCAAAGCCCGCCTCGTCGCTCGCCCTTTTCGCCTACGTCCAGCGCGAGGCCTTTTCTCGCGGCGGCGACGGCGCGTCGGGCTGGTCCGGCGAGGTGATCGTCGCCCTCATCTCTCTGCTGCTGGCAGCGGCCGGGGCGGCGCACGCGCTGTGGGCTCTCCTGGCCGTCGGCCCGCTGTGGCACCTGTGCGCGGCGGCCGAGCGCCGGCTCTTCGGGCACCGGGCGGAAGAGTCCCTCGGCGGCGAGCGGCGCGGGTGGCGCGCGGCGGGGGAGGAACGGCGGGCGCGGCCTGCGTGGCAGGGGGAGGACGAGGCTGGCCGCGCGCCTGCTGGGGCGGCGGCGGGGCCCGAGCCGCGCTCCTACGCGCGTCCCTCTTCGCCGCTCTATTCTCCCCGCCCGCCGGGGCGCCACCGCCGCGTCGGCGGGGCCGGCGGCCTCCTGGCGAGCCTGGCGGCCTTTTTCGCGCTGCTGCTGGTGGGGCTGCAGCTGCCCGCGGCCTTTGGCCTGCTCGCGCCCGTCGTCGCGCTCGCCTCGTATGGCAACCTGTGGTCCAACTTTTGGGTCGTGCTCGACTTTGCCCTGGGCATCGCCGGGTTTGCCCTCTTTTTGCTGGCGGTCGTGGTCGGCGTGGTCGCCGGGCGGGCCGCCGTCCGCAAGCAGGAGGCGGCGGCGGCGGCGGCGGCGGCCGAGGAGGAGGAGGAGGAGGGAGGAGAGGCGCCGGCCGTCGTTTGAGAGACGGCCAAAGTGAAAAAGCGCACGTACCGTTTCTTATTTCCCGTTTCGTTTCTTTATGTCTTCTCCGTACACAAAAGAGCAAAAGCAAAAGCAAAAGCTCACGCCCGCCTGCCCGCCGTCGCCACCACCACCGGCACGCCCCCTCCTCCGCCCGCCGCCGTGGCCGCGACGGCCGCCTTGCCGCCCGCCACGGCCGCCGCGCGCACGACGGCCAGCGGGACCGCCGCCGCCGCCGCCGCCCCCCCAGCGCGCCGGCGGCCGCCTGCGTTGCCCGCCCCCGCCTCCGCCCCCGTCCCCGCCCCCGCCCCGGGCGGTGGCGGCCCCTCTCGCGCGGCCAATGCGTCGTGCAGCCTCGCCGCGCGCGCGTCCACCACGGGGTAGTCGCCCGCCTGCCGCCCCGAGGGCAGCTCGAGCGGCCGCCGCCCGCCGTTTTCCGAGGCGTTCAGGCAAAAATCCCAGAGCGCCAACTTTGCGCGCTCGTCTTGCCTGGCGCCGCCGGCGGCCTCGCAAACTTTCGCCGGGCGGAAGCGCACCTGCACGCAAAAGCCGCGGCGCATGAGGTCGAGCATGGCGCGGAGCTTGTGGGGCTCGTCGGCGGGACCGAAGCCCCCGTCCGGCCGCAGGTAGCACGACAGGCGCTGCCGCAAGCGGTCCGACTTTCCGAGATAGACGGGCGACCAAGGGCCGCCGCCGCCGCCGCGGAGCCCGGCATCGCGCGCGCGGGGCGGGCGCACGAGCCAAACGTAGACGCCCGGGCAGTCGGGCACCTTGGCGAGCAGGGCGGCGCGGCGGCGGCCGAGGGCGGCGGCGGCCGCGGCGTCGGCGCCCGCGGCCGCGGGCGGCAGACGAGGAGCAGGGGGCGGGGGCGGGGGGGCGGAAGGCCGCCGGAGGCAGGCCCCGAGCGAGCAGAGGAGGGGCGGCCCGGGGGCGCCGCGAGGGGGCGGCGGCGGCGCGGGGGCGGGCGGGGGGTGCCAGACGTCGATGAGGCGCGCGCGCCCGAGAAGGGACCACCACCGGTGCCGCGCGGCGCCGAATCCCTTGGCGATGTCGCGCGGCCGCGCCTGCTCCGCCATCCTCCGCGGCCTTGCTGCTGCCGCTCCCGGCGCTGCTCTCGCCGCCGCCGCCGCTGCAGAGGCCGCCGACCTCCCCGCAGAGGCCATGGGCCGCCGCTGCTGCTGCTGCTGCTGCCGGTGCTGCTGCTGCAGCTGCTGCAGCTGCTGCAGCTGCTGCCTCCTGCGCGCGTCCTCGTGCAGCGCCGGCATGGCCGGCGGAGGCGCCGGCCGCGCCCTCGAGGACGGCCTGGCGGCCGGTGCGGGTGCTGCTGCGCCAGCGCCAACGGCCGTCGCCGCCGCCGCTCGTCCGCCGCCCCCAAACGCGCGCAGCAAAAAGGAGGGCGCGCCGCCGGGTGCTGCCGCCTTGCCCGCGGCGCTCCCTGTGCCGCGCGACGCCGCCTCCCCCTCGTCCCCGCCGCCGCAGGCCGCCGCCGCCGCCGCCGCCGCGCACGTGGACGAACGCGTCGAGCGCCCGCTGCCTCCGCCGCCAAACCCCCACTGCGCGGCGGCGGCCGCCAGCAGCTCGGCGCTCAGGGGGACGACGGCGCCCAGCGAGTCGCTGCGGAGGGGCGCGGCCGGGGCGGGCTTGGGGTGGTGGTGGCGGTGGTGATGCTGGCCGTGGTGGTCGTGGCGGCTGCTCGAGCGGGGGTGGTGGCGCTGGTGATGGTGGCCGTGGTGGTCGTGGCGGCTGCTCGAGCGGGGGCTGTGGCCGTGGCGATCCGGGCTGCTGCTGCGGCCGCGGCCGCTGACGGGCGACGACGACGCCGACGCCGACGCCGACGCCGACGCCGACGCCGACGCCGACGCGGACGCCGACGCCGACGCGGACGCTGACGGTGACGCCGTCCTGGTCCTCGTGGCGTGGCGCGCGCCCTTCTCGATTGACGCGCTCTTGCTCCCCTTGCCGTCGTGCGCGCGGGCGGGTTGGTGCGGCATCACAACGGAAACAAAACAGTGGCCTGCGGTCGCTTGTTTCGTCCTCCCTTTTCCGTGCGCGGTTCCTCCCTTCTTTATCAAAGGCGCGCGCGAGGAGAGACAAGCGTCATGGTCGTCAGGTTGTTGGTACAAGGTCTGGTGCGCGTCTACGTCAAGTCAAGAGTGTGAGGGGGACCCAAGGGGCAGGAGCACGAGGGACGAGGTCAAACCAGGGGCGAGCGACGAGCGACGAGCCACGGAGGGGAAAAAACAGGCCCGCCAAAAACCGCGCCGCCGCCGTCCCCCCCGCCGGGGGGGGCGGGGGGGGGGGGGGGGGGGGCCCCCCCCCCCCCCCCCCCCCCCCCCCCCCCCCCCCCCCCCCCCCCCCCCCCCCCCCCCCCCCCCCCCCCCCCCCCCCCCCCCCCCCCCCCCCCCCCC